>Ga0189292_10396_pt1 | contig 14204 bp, 15 predicted proteins | sample UW1oraminimetaG_FD_130317 | JGI IMG/M metagenome (GOLD analysis project Ga0189292, IMG submission 130317) | Marine microbial communities from the Costa Rica Dome - UW179A-orange mini metaG | ecosystem: Environmental > Aquatic > Marine > Oceanic > Photic zone | place: Costa Rica: the Eastern...
CGATCGGCTCGGCCAGCACCGCGCGGTCGGCCGCCACGATCAGGCGCAGCGTGACGGCGTCGGCGTCCTCGGGCTTGAGCAGGCGCGTCAACGCGCTCAGGCGATGGTCCTGCGGGCCGGCGATGTCGTAGACGCCGTCGGCGCTGTCGGCCGCGGGCAAGGCCAGCACCTGGTCCCACAGCGAGCGCGAGCGCGCCACGCCGGTGGCCGCCACGCGGCCGTTGTCGTCGAGGCGGTCGATCTGCCAGTACAGGCCCGACAGCGGCAGCTCCAGGCGCGGGTCGCTCAGGGGCGAAGCCACCGTCGGCCGCCCGTCCGGCGCCACGCTGACCGCCGCCGTCAGCTGGTTCATGTGCAGCGCCAGTTCGGCCCGCAGCTGTTCGGTGATGTGCTGACGGAACAGGCTGGCCAGGCCCCAGCCGGCCAGCACGACGGTGACCGCGATCCAGGCCAGCGTGCCCGCCAGCAGGCGCCAGCGCAGCGAGCCGGGCGCGCGCGCCGCCGTCATGCGGGACAGGCCAGCCGGTAGCCCAGCCCGCGCACCGTTTCGATGGTGTCGGCCGGCAGCTTCTTGCGCAGGCGGCCGATGAAGACGTCGATGGTGTTGGAATCGCGGTCGTGGTCCTGCGCGTAGATGTGCTCGATCAGTTCGCCGCGCGAGACGACTTCGCCGGCGCGCTGCATCAGCACCGCCAGCACCTTGAATTCGTGGCTGGTCAGGTTCAGCGGCAAGCCGTCGACGGTGGCCTTGGCCAGCCGCGTGTCGAGCATCAGCGGGCCGCAGCGCCATTGCGCGCTGGCGTGATTGCTGTGGCGGCGCAGCAGCGCGCGCACGCGCGCCAGCAATTCTTCCATGTGGAACGGCTTGGTGAGATAGTCGTCGGCGCCGGCGTCGATGCCGGCGACCTTCTCGTGCCAGTTGGCGCGCGCGGTCAGGATCAGCACCGGCATGCCGCGCCCGGCGGCGCGCCACTGCTTGAGCACGGTCAGGCCGTCCATCACCGGCAGGCCCAGGTCCAGCACCACCACGTCGTAGGTCTCGACCTCGCCCATGTAGTGGGCGGTGGCGCCGTCGGCCGCGGTGTCGACGGTGTAGCCCGCGTGGCGCAGGGCGTCGGCCAGTTGCGCGGCCAGGGTCGGTTCGTCCTCGACGACAAGCATGCGCATCAGTGTCGGTTCCTGAATTGGATGTCGCGCCCCTTCATGCCCAGCACGGTGCCGTCGCGCGCGTCGATCTTCAGCTTCACCAGGCTGCCGCCGGGCTGCAGCAGGCGGATCTCGTACAGGAACACGCCGTCGTCTTCCTCGAACTCGACCTTCACCACCTGGCCGGGAAAATCGCGCTCGACGATGTCCAGCACCGAGCGCAGAGGCAGCACCTTGCCGGCCTGCAGCGCCTGCCGCGCCTGCTCGTGGTCGCTCTCGTCGGCCACGCCCGCGCCCGGGCCGGCGGCCAGCGCCAGGACCAGCGCGCAGCCGGTCAGCCAGAGTGCGATGCGCGAACGTGCGGTCATGGGGTTTCCGTGAGGGGAACGCGTCCAGGGTAACCCGGCGCGCGGGGGAAAAACAGGGGAAGACAAGCGTCTCATTTATAGCGGATCAAACATGAACGGCGGGTGAACGGCGGCTTCAGAACGGGTTCATGCGCCCGCCCGAATAATGACGTCATGGCCGATCCACGGCCCGACTTCGACCTTCAGGAGAGAACCGCATGAACCCGATCCGCAAGACCCTGTCCGCCCTGGCCATCGGCGCCGCCGCCCTCGCCGGCACCGCCGCGCTGGCGCAGACCGCGCCCCAGCCCGCCGCAGCACCGGCCGCCGCAGCTCCCGCCCAGGCCGCGCCCGCCGCGCAGATCCTGACCGTGCGCCAGATCTACGACACGCTGACCGCCGCGGGCTACCGCAACATCACCGAGATCGAGCTGGAGCATCAGCGCGGCTACGACGTCAAGGCCGACAACCCGCAGGGCCAGCGCGTGAAGCTGCGCGTGGACGCGCAGACCGGCGCGGTGTTGCGCAGCCGTATCAAGGACTGAGGCAAGCGCCATGAAAACCCGTTCCGCCCTGGGCCTCTTCCTGCTCGCGCTGACCGGCGCCTGGGCGGTCGACGCCCTCCTGCTGCAACCGGCATCCGGGGCCGCCTGGCCCTGGGCGCTGCGGCAGCAGGCCCTGTATCTGACTGGCGTCTGGTCGATCGGACTGATGTCGCTGATCATGCTGCTGGCGCTGCGTCCGGCCTGGCTGGAAGGCCCGCTGGGCGGCATGGACAAGGTCTACCGGTTGCACAAATGGGCCGGCATCCTGGCCATCGGCGCGGGCGCGGCGCATTGGCTGATCAAGCTGGCCAGCACGCCGCTGAAGGCGCTGGTCGGCATCGAAGGACGGCCGGCGCGCGACGCCGTGCTGGCCATGCTGACCGATTCGCGCGGCCTGGCCAAGGACCTGGGCGAATGGACGATCTACGCGCTGCTGGCCATGCTGGTCATCACGCTGTGGCGTCGCTTTCCCTACCACGCCTGGCGCATCGTCCACCGCGCCATGCCGCTGGCCTATCTGATACTGGCGTTCCACACCCTGGCGCTGGCGCCGGCCTATTACTGGACCGGGCCGACCGGCGTGCTGCTGCTGCCGCTGATGGCGGGCGGAGCCTGGGCCGCGTTGCTGTCGCTGGCCGGCCGCGTCGGCCAGGGCCGGCGCGTGGCGGGCCGGGTGACGGCGCTGGCGCAGCGCCCCGGTGACATCCTCGAAGTCACCTGTGAACTCGATGCGCGCTGGCCCGGCCACGCCGCCGGCCAGTTCGCCTTCGTCACCTTCGAGCGCGGCGAGGGCGCGCACCCGTTCACCATCGCCAGCGCGCCGCATCCCGGACGCCGCGACGTGACGTTCCAGATCAAGGCGCTGGGCGACTACACCCGGCGCCTGGCGGCCACGCTGCGCGAGGGCGCGCCCGTCACGGTCGAGGGACCCTATGGCCGCTTCGAACGCCCCGCCGATCCCGCCGCCGGCCCGCAGGTGTGGATCGCGGGCGGCATCGGCGTCACGCCGTTCCTGGCCTGGCTGGAAGCGGCGCGCGACGCGCCCCGCGCTCCGTCGCCCGTGTGGCTGCATTATTGCGTGCGCGACGCCGGCGCCGACCCGTTCGTGGAGGTGCTGCGGCAACGCTGCGAACGGCTCGACAACGTCACCTTGCAGGTGCATAGCGCGGCCGATGGCCAGCGGCTGGACGCCGCCGCCCTGGCGCAGGGCGAAGTGGCCGCCGGTCGGGTCGCCGATGTCTGGTACTGCGGCCCCGCCGGGCTGGCGACCGCGCTGCGCAAGGGACTGCGGCGCCTGGGACGCGGCCGCATCCACTGGCACCAGGAAGCCTTCGACATGCGCTAGCCGGGTCCAGGCCAAGTCACTGGCGCGGGTTTGCGCTGCGTCAAACCCGCTGCCGGCTGCCCGGCCTCGAAGGGCGTAGACTGGGGCGAGAATACGGAAACCACCGCGATACCGCGCCTGCGGGCGCCGCGGCCCCTCTCCCCCGTCCCCCCTGGAGGCACGAACATGCTGTTGAAGAATCTCTGCGCCGCGACCGTCCTGGCCCTGGCCTCGGCCCCGGTGCTGGCCGCCGAATGCTCGATCGATATCGCCGGCAACGACCAGATGCAGTTCGACAAGAAGGAAATCACGGTCAGCAAGAGCTGCAAGCAGTTCACCGTGAACCTCAAGCACCCCGGCACGCTGGCCAAGAACGTCATGGGCCACAACTGGGTGCTGACCAAGCAGGCCGACATGCAGGGCGCCGTCAACGACGGCATGGCCGCCGGCCTGGACAACAACTACGTCAAGAAGGACGACGCCCGCGTCATCGCCCACACCAAGGTGATCGGCGGCGGCGAGACCGATTCGGTCACCTTCGACGTCAGCAAGCTGGCCGCCGGCCAGGACTACGCCTACTTCTGCTCGTTCCCCGGCCATTTCGCGCTGATGAAGGGCGTGCTCAAGCTGGTCGACTGATCGCCCCTGCCGGCCTCGCGGGATCTGCGCGGGGCCGCCGCGCCCGCCCCTACAATGGCCGTTTTCCGACACCCTGGGGAACGACGCATGAGCACGGATAAAGTGGCAATCATCACCGCCGGCGGCAGCGGCATGGGCGCGGCGGCGGCGCGCAAACTGGCGGCCGACGGCTACCGCGTGGCGATCCTGTCCTCGTCCGGCAAGGGCGAGGCGCTGGCCGCCGAGCTGGGCGGCCTGGGCGTGACCGGCTCGAACCGCTCGCCCGAGGACCTGGCCCGGCTGGTGGACGCGACCCTGCAGCAGTGGGGCCGCATCGACGCCGTGGTCAACAGCGCCGGCCACGGCCCCAAGGGCCCGCTGCTGGAAATCAGCGACGACGACTGGCACCTGGGCATGGAGTTCTACCTGCTCAATGTGGTGCGCATCGCGCGCCTGGTGGCGCCGGTCATGAAGCGCCAGCAATCCGGCGCCATCGTCAACATCTCGACCTACGCCACCTTCGAACCGGAAGCGCTGTTCCCCACGTCCGGCGTGTTCCGCGCCGGCCTGGCCGCGTTCACCAAGGTGTTCGCGGACGAATACGCCGAGCACAACGTGCGCATGAACAACGTGCTGCCCGGCTTCATCGACAGCCTGCCGGAAAAGGAAGACCGGCGCGTGCGCATCCCGATGGGCCGCTACGGCACCGCCGAGGAAGTGGCCGACCTGATCGCCTTCCTGGCTTCCGACGCCTCGTCCTACATCACCGGGCAGAACATCCGCATCGACGGCGGCATCACCCGTTCGGTGTAATCCACGCGGCCCGGCCTGCCCCCCCCCGCGGGCCGGCGCGCCGCTCGCGCGCGCCTCGTGCAAAAGGATTAGTCCCCCGTCCGAATGGCGGTCTTGAAGCCCCCCTGGTGCTTCGCTACCGTAGGCTTTCGCATTCGACCCCGGGGCTGCCTGCATGTCCGCGTCGCCGTCCGGAGCGGCCCCGCCCGCTTCCGCTGAAACCCGCCCGCCCACGCCCGGCCAGGCCTCGCGCTTTTTGGCGCAGGCCACCTTCGGCCCGACGCCGGCGCTGATCGACGCCGTGGCGCGCGACGGCTACGCCGGATGGCTCGACGCGCAGCTGGCGCTGCCGCCCTCGCAAAGCCATTTCGACTGGCTGCTGCAGCAAGGCAAGGACACCGAGGCCTACAAGGGCAACGGCATCAACGCGCCGCTCGAATCGACGCTATGGCGCAAGTTCATCAGCGCCGAGGACCAGGTCCGCACCCGGGTGGCGTTCGCGCTGTCGGAGATCTTCGTGGTCGGGGTGGCGTCGATCACCGCCAACTGGCCGCTGTTCGGCGCCGCCGGCTTCATGGACCTGCTGGCCGAGCATGCCTTCGGCAACTACCAGGACCTGCTCACCGCCGTCACCCGCAACCTGTCGATGGGCTGCATGCTGACCTATCGCGGCAACCGCAAGGAAGACCCGCGCACCGGCCGCCATCCCGACGAGAACTATGCGCGCGAGGTGATGCAGCTGTTCAGCATCGGCCTGGTCGAACTGAACCGCGACGGCACGCCGCGCCTGGCCAACGGCGCGCCGGTGGAAACCTACGACAACGCCGACGTGCAGGGCCTGGCCAAGGTCTTCACCGGCTGGGACCTGGACGGTCCCGAGACCGACGTGCAGTTCCACCGCCGGCCGATGGCGCTCAATCCGGCGCTGCATTCGCTGGCCGAAAAGCGCTTCCTGGGCGCGGTGATTCCGCCCGGCACCGACGGCCACCTGTCGCTCAAGCGCGCGATGGAAGTGATCAGCGCGCATCCCAACGTAGGGCCGTTCATCGGCACGCAACTGATCCAGCGGCTGGTCACCAGCAATCCGAGTCCGGCCTACGTCGGCCGCGTGGCGGCCGTGTTCGACGACGACGGCCACGGCGCGCGCGGCAATCTCAAGGCGGTGGTGCGCGCCATCCTGCTGGACGACGAGGCGCGCCACCCCGATCTGGCCGCGCCGGGCTGGGGCAAGGTGCGCGAGCCGATCCTGCGTTTTTCCGGCTGGGCGCGGGCGTTCGGCGCCACCTCCACCAACGGCGCCTGGGCCATGCCCGACACCACCGACAACACCATCCGGCTGGCGCAGAGCCCGATGCGCTCGGCCAGCGTGTTCAATTTCTTCCGGCCGCGCTACACGCCGCCCGTCACCGAGCTGGCGCGGCGCGGCCTGGTCGCGCCGGAACTGCAGATCACCGATGAAACCAGCATCGCCGGCTACCTGAACTTCGTGGCCATCTACGTCGATCGCGGCTGGGAAGACCTGCAGACCCCGTACACCGCCGAGATCGCGCTGGCCGCCGACGCCGATGCGCTGGTGGCGCGGGTCGTGCTGCTGCTGGCGGGCGACGCCTTCAGCGCGGCCACGGCGCAGGCCATCGCGCGGGCGGTCGACACCCTGCCGCGCGAACGGCCGCTCGACCGGGTGCGCGCCGCCATCACGCTGGTGGCGGCCAGCCCCGAATACCTGGTGCAGAAATGAGAGCCGATCGCCGCGAATTCCTGCTGCGCGCCTGCGCCCTGGGCGCGAGCCATGCGGCGGCGCCGCTGGCGCTGAACCTGGCGGCGCTGGGCGCGGCGGCCGCGCAGTCGGCGCCGCCGGGAGACTACAAGGCGCTGGTGTGCGTCTTCCTGTACGGCGGCAACGACCCGTTCAACACGCTGGTGCCGTTCGACCCCGCCGCCTATCGCGCCTACGCCGCGGCGCGCACCGACATCGCCTTGCCGCGCGAGGCGCTGCAGGCCACGGCGCTGCGTGGCGCAACGCCCGCCGCCGGTGGCGCGCAGTTCGCGCTGGCCCCATCGCTGGCGCCGTTGGCGCCGCTGTTCGAGCGCGGCGAGATGGCCGCGGTGCTGAACGTCGGCCCGCTGGTGACGCCCACCAGCAAGGCGGACTACATCGGCGCGCGCGTGCCGCTGCCGCCCAAGCTGTTCTCGCACAACGACCAGCAATCGTACTGGCAGGCGCTGGCGCCGGAAGGTGCTTCCTCCGGCTGGGCCGGCCGCCTGACCGACCTGTACGCCGACATCAACGCGCAGCGCAGCTTCACCGGCATCACCGCCGGCGGCAGCACCGTGCTGCTGGCGGGCCGCCACGTCGCGGGTTACCGGGTCGGCGTGAACGGCTCGACCCGCATCGAGCTGCTGACGCGCGACATGTATGGCTCCAGCGCCTGCACCGCGCTGTTGCGCCAGCTGATCACGCAACCGCGCGAGCACCTGATGGAGCGCGAGATGTCACGCATCGCGGCGCAGTCGATCGACGCCGACGCGCGGCTGCGGACGGCCTTGTCGGGCGTGGCGGTGCCGGGCGATTTCGCCTCGCCGCTGGCGCAGCAGTTGAAGATCGTGGCGCGCATCATCGCCGCGCGCCAGGCGCTGGGCGCGCGCCGCCAGGTGTTCTTCGTGTCGCAGAACGGCTACGACAACCACACCGGCCTGAACGACACCCATCCCGCCCTGCTCAAGGAGCTGGGCCAGGCGCTGGCGGCGTTCCAGGCGGCGCTGGCGGGCCAGGGCGTGGCGCGCCAGGTCACCACCTTCACCGCCTCGGAATTCGGCCGCACGCTGGGGTCGAACGGCAACGGCTCGGACCATGGCTGGGGCGCGCATCATTTCGTGCTGGGCGGCGCCGTCAACGGCGGCCGCTACCACGGCGCGCATCCCGAGATCGCGCCGGACGGCCCCGGCTTCGTCGACAACGGCCGGCTGCTGCCGACGCTGGCGGTGGAGCAGCTGGGCGCGGCGCTGGGCGGCTGGTTCGGCGCCAGCGCGGACGACCTGCGGCTGGTGTTTCCGAACCTGCGCCATTTCGACGCCGCGCCGCTGGCGCTGTTTACAGCGCCGCGTGAATCGTCGACGCCAGGCGCTTCCACTTGACGGCTTCCTCGCGCACGAACGCGGCGAGCTCGGCCGGCGTGCTGGTGCGCACTTCGGCGCCCTGGTCGTCGATCTTGCCGGCCACGGCCGGATCGTTGAGCGCGCCATTGAGCGCGGTGTTGAGCTTGGCGACCACCTGCGGATCGGCGTTGGCGGGCGCGAACACCGCGTACCACTGCGCCACGTCCACGCCCTGCACGCCCAGTTCGGCCAGCGTCGGCATGTCGGGCAGCACCTTGGCGCGGCGCGTGCCGGCCACGCCCAGCGCGCGGATCTTGCCCGACTTCAGGTGCGGATAGGCGCTGAACAGGCTGGGAAACATGACCTGGGTGACGCCCGCCAGCGTGTCCGTCATGGCCGGGGCCGAGCCCTTGTAGGGAATCTCCAGCATGGCCGCGCCGGTGGCGCGGTTGAACAGCTCGCCCGCCACCGCCGGCGCCGTGCCCGGGCCGGCCGAGGCGTAGCTCAGGCCGTCGGGGTGGGCCTGGCCGTACTTGAGCAGGCCCGGCACGTCCTGCACGCCGATGCTGCTGGACACCACCATCAGCGTGGGCGAGTCGGCCACCATGCCGATCGCGGTGAAGTCGCGCACCGGATCGTAGTTGAGCTTCTGCAGCGCCGGGTTGATGCCGTGCGTGCCGATGTAGCCCAGCATCAGGGTGTAGCCGTCGGCCGGCTGGCGCGCCACGTAGTCGGCGGCGATGGCGCCCTGCGCGCCGGGCTTGTTGACCACGATGACGGTCTGGCCCAGCAGTTCGCCCATCTTCTGCCCGATCACGCGGGCCAGGGTGTCGTTGCCGCCGCCGGCGGCGGTGGGCACCACCATGGTGATCGGGCGTTCGGGAAATTCGGCGTGCGCGGCCGGGCTGCCCAGGGCCAGGCAAAGGGCGGCGGCGCACAGGGTGCTGCGGGTGGGGAAAGCCATGTCATGTCTCCAGAGGGTTCTGTGGGCGGTCTCTGCGGACCGCTGGGTCTTGTGTCGGTCTATGCCGCCACCGGCTGGCGCGCGGCCAGCCGGTGGCGGGCGTCCTGCTCCTGCCGCGCCGCGCCATAGCGCCCCGGCACGTACAGCAGGCCCTTCATGATCTTGCGCGCGGTGCGCACCAGGCCGGCGGCGCGCACTTCGCCGCTGGCCGCATCCAGGTTCACGTCGATGTCCATGCCGCCCGACGGGTGCTCGATGCGCACGCCGCGATAGCCCGCCCTGGGCGCGGGCCCGCCGCAATCATGCGCCACGGTGCCCGGCATGAGGAAGGCCGCCGCCACGCCGACGGCGCCGGTGGCGGCGTGGGCGCGGTGGCAGGCGTGCGGCGTGAAATAGCGCGAGCGCACGGACAGGATGGCCGGATCGCCGCCGGGCGCCAGCAGCACCGGCTTGGGAATGACGCTGTTCGATACGTCCCCCAGCCCCATGCGGGCGCCGGCCTCGCGGCGGATGCGCTCCAGGCGCGCCAGCAGCGCCGGGGCGGCGTCCAGCTCGGCCGGCGACTCGTCGCCGCGCAGGCCGAAGTCGGCGGCGCGCAGCAACACCATCGGCATGGCCGCGTCGATCAGCGTGACGGCCACGCCGTCCACGATTTCCTGCCGTTGGCCGGAGGGGAACAGGCGGCCGGTGACCGCGCCCCAGGCGTCCAGGAAGTTCAGGCGCACCGGCGCGGCCACGCCCGGCACGCCGTCGATGCGCGCCTCGCCTTCGTAGGTCAGGCGGCCGCCCGGCGTCTGCACCACCGCCTCGATCACGGCGCCGGTGTTGACGTTGTGCACCCGCACCGCGGTTTCGCCGTCGGCGGCGGCGATCAGGCCCTCGTCGATGGCGAAGGGCGCGGCGCCCGACAGCATGTTGCCGCAGTTGGGACGGGTGTCGACGCTGGCGCGGTCCACCGAGACCTGCGCGAACAGATAGTCGATGTCGCAGTCCGGCCGGGTCGAGCGCGACACGATCGCGACCTTGCTGGTCAGCGAGTTGCCGCCGCCCAGGCCGTCGACCTGCAGCGCGTGGGGCGAGCCCATGGCCTGCAGCAGCAGCCGGTCGCGCTCGGCGGGATCGGCGGGCAGCCAGTCGCTGAGGAAGAAGGGGCCGCGGGAGGTGCCGCCGCGCATCAGTACGCAAGGGATGATCGTTTCCATGCGGTGCATTCTGCGACGGCGCGGCTATTATTTGAATTGCAACTTACGGATGGATTAATGCATGGCACGCATCAATTTCGATTTGCAGGAATTGCAGGCCTTCGTGGCCGTGGCCGAACGCGCCAGTTTCCGCGCCGCGGCCGAAGACCTGAACCTGTCGCAGCCGGCGCTGAGCCGCCGCATCGACAAGCTGGAGGACCTGCTGGGCGCGCGCCTGCTGGAACGCACCACGCGCCGCGTGGCGCTGACGCACGTAGGCCGCATCTTCCTGGAACGGGCCCGCGGCGCCATCGACGAACTGGAGCGCGCGGTGCTCAGCATCGGCGACCTGGCGGCGCAGCGCGGCGGACTGGTGACCGTGGCCTGCGTGCCGTCGGTGGCCTATTACTTCCTGCCCGCCATCATTCACGACTACGCCGAGCGCTTTCCGCGGATACGGGTCCGCATCATCGACGAGACCGCCCACACCGTGCTCAACAGCGTGGTGACCGGCCGCGCCGACTTCGGCATCAGCTTTTTCGGCACCCAGGAGCCGGACGTGGATTTCAAGGCGGTGCTGCGCGAGGATTTCGTGCTGGCGGTGCGCCGCGACCATCCGCTGGCCGCGCGCCGCAGCGTATCGTGGGAGGAGCTGTCGCAGGAACGCTTCATGACCGTGGCCAAGGAAAGCGGCAACCGCCTGCTGATCGACGACGCCCTAGCCAAGAGCGGCAAGCGCACCGTCAGCGCCTTCGAGGTCAGCCACGTCATGACCCTGCTGGGCCTGGTGGAAGCCGGCCTGGGCGTGGCGGCGGTGCCCCAGCTGGCGATGCCGCCGGCCGGCCACCCCACCCTGGCGGGCATCAAACTGGAGCATCCGCGCGTCACCCGCAGCCTGGGTTTGATCTCGCGCAGGGGCCGCCCCCTGGCGCCGGCGGCGCAACAGCTCTATAACCTCATCCACCAGGCCGGCAAAAGCGCCAAGCGTGGTCCCCTCAAGCAACCCTGAAGCCGCACCATGAGCCCCCATTCCCTGGCGCTGCAAGCCGCCACCGAAGACGACCTGCCGTTCCTGCTGTCGCTGCGCAAGGCGACCATGACCGAACACCTGGCGCGCGCCGGCGCGCCGCAGGACGATGCGCATCACCTGGCGCGCATCCGCTACCACTTCGACGACGCCCAGATCGTCTGGCTGCACGGCCGCCCGGCCGGCCTGTTCAAGACCTTCCGCGACCCGGCCGGCTGGCGCGTCGTGCAGATCCAGATCGACCCGGCCTTCCAGGGCCAGGGGCTGGGCCGGCGCCTGCTGGCGAGCCTGCTGCGGCAGGCGGACGACGAAGGCGCCCCGGTCACCCTGTCCGTCCTGAAGGGCAACCCCGCCCGCCGGCTCTACGAGTCGCTGGGCTTCACCCCCGTGGAGGAGACCGCCCTGGAAATAGAAATGCGCTACGAACCCGCCCCGCCCGCCAGCGGCCACGCCTGACGGCGGCCGTTGCCCAGGGCCCGCGCGAGGCTCGGTTGGATCGTCATCCCCGGCCCTCCACAATTTTTTGTCCCGCGGCGGAATATTCCCGTTCCGCCCGGCGTCTGTAGAGGGCAGTCCCCCACTTTCCCATCTACGAGGCACGACATGCGTACTCAAATCGCCGCAGCCCTGGTTCTCTCCTCCGCCGCCCTGTTCTCGGCCGGCGCCCACGCCCAGGCCGTCAAGACCCAGGACGGCGTCCTGGTCAACAGCGCCGGCATGACCCTGTACACCTTCGACAAGGATGCCGGCGGCAAGAGCGCCTGCAACGACCAGTGCGCCAAGATCTGGCCCCCGGTCACCGCCGCCGCCGACGCCAAGGCCTCGGGCGACCTCAGCATCATCACCCGCGACGACGGGTCCAAGCAGTGGGCCTACAAGGGCAAGCCCGTCTACCTGTACGCCAAGGACGCCAAGCCGGGCGACAAGACCGGCGACAACTTCAAGGACGTCTGGCACGTCATCAAGCCCTGATCCGGCCGCGCCGCCCATCCACGCCCGACCATGCGCGCCGACGACGAAGCCGCGATCCTGGCCTGCATCCCCAGCCTGCGGCGCTACGCCCGCGGGCTGACGGGCGACCCGCACCGGGCCGACGACCTGGTGCAGGACACGCTCGAACGCGCCTGGAGCCGCTATTCGCGCTGGCAGCGCCGCGGCGAGCTGCGGGCCTGGATGTTCGGCATCATGCATAACCATTTCATCGACGGCGTGCGCGCCAACCACCGGCAGGCCGAACAGGCCGGCGCGGGCGACCTGCCCGACGTGCCGGTGCGCGCCACGCAGACCGACCACCTGGAGGTGCGCGACCTGGACCGCTGCCTGCAAGGCCTGCCGGCCGAGCAGCGCGAAGTGCTGCTGCTGGTGTGCGTGGAAGACCTGTCGTACCAGGAAACCGCGCAGGTGCTGGGCGTGCCGATCGGCACGGTCATGTCGCGCCTGTCGCGCGCCCGCGAACGGCTGGGCGCCCTGATGCAAGGCCAGGAACCCGCCAGCCGGCTCCATCGCGTGAAATGACATGAACGACAAACGCCTCCACGCCGTCCCCAACGCCGGCAACCCGATCACCGAAGCCGACCTGCACGCCTACGCCGACGGCCAGCTGCCGCCCGGCCGCCACGCCGAGGTCGACGCCTTCCTCGCCGCCCACCCGCAGGACCTGGCCCGCGTCCACGCCTGGCAGGCCCAGCGCCGCGCCCTGCACGCCCTGCTCGATCCGGTGCTGGACGAACCCCTGCCCCTGCGCCTGCCGCTGTCGCCCCCCGCGCGCCGCCTGCCGTGGCGCGCCCTGGCGGCCGGCATCGCCATCGCCGCCATCAGCGCCAGCAGCGCCTGGCTGGCGCGCGGCGCCCTGGATGCCCGCCATCTGCAGACCGTCCTGGCCACCGCCGCCCCCGACCGCGCCGCCGGCGGCTACGCCCAGCGCGCCGCCATCGCCCACGCCGTCTACGCCCCCGACATGGGCCGCCCCGTCGAAGTCAGCGGCGACAACGAAAAAGCCCTGGTCACCTGGCTCACCAAGCGCCTCGGCGCCCCCGTGCGCGCCCCGTCCCTGACCCACGCCGGCTACGACCTCGTCGGCGGCCGCCTGCTGCCCGGCGGCAGCGGCCCCGTCGCCCTCTTCATGTACGGCGCCCCCGACGGCCAACGCCTGACCCTCTACGTCACCCGCGAAGCCGCCGGCGGCCAGACCGCCTTCCAATTCACCCAGGAAGGCCCCGTCCGCGTCTTCTACTGGGTCGAAGGCCAATTCGGCTACGCCCTCTCCGGCGCCATCAGCCGCGACGAACTCCAACGCCTCTCCGAAGAAGTCTACAAACAGCTACAGGGCTGACCCCGGGCGCGGGCGCAAGCGCCCGCGGCGCAGCCACTACGCGCAGCGACCACCGCCCCGACGCCCCACACCGCGTATGCAAAAAAAGGGCCGCCCGCGCGGCCCTTTTTTTGCGGGCCCCGCAAACTCCTCCGCCCCCCCAACGACGCTGAGCAGAACGCCAAGCAACCCGCTCTCCCCACCACCCGCCGCAGCCCGCCGCGCCTCAAGAACCCTCTCTAGCCACGTGCAACATATGCAGCGTGATCTTCCGAACCTCAGCCTTGCTCATCTCAATATGCCCCCGCAACATCCTCCCCGCCGCCTCCCCCCGCCGAGCCAGCACCGCCCGCAAAATCGCCCCATGCTCCTCATACGTCGCATCCACCCGGAACTCCTTGGTGAAATCCAGCCGCCGCACGATCCGGATCTTCTCCGTCACCTCCCGGTGTATCAGCGCCATCTCCGCATTCCCGGCAGCCGCCACCAGTGAGCAGTGAAAGGCCTCGTCCAGCTCCGCCACCATCCGCCCATCCAGGATGCGCTGCGCCGGCGGCACCAGCCACACATCCGCCAACGCCCCCAGCAGCCCGCGCTCATCCATCTGCTCGCGCGCGCACAGCCGTTCCACCGCCGCCAGCTCCAGCACCACGCGCACGTCGTACAGCGCCTCGAAGCGCTCGAAATCGAACGGCCGCACCTGCCAGCCACTGCGCGGGCTGGGCAGCACGAAGCCCTCGCGCTCCAGCCGCGCCAGCCCCAGCCGCACGGGCGTGCGGCTCACCCCCAGCCGCAACGCCAGCTCCGCCTCGGTGAAGCGGTCGCCCGGCAGCAGCCGGAAATCGAACAGCTC
>Ga0189292_10399_pt1 | contig 14113 bp, 13 predicted proteins | sample UW1oraminimetaG_FD_130317 | JGI IMG/M metagenome (GOLD analysis project Ga0189292, IMG submission 130317) | Marine microbial communities from the Costa Rica Dome - UW179A-orange mini metaG | ecosystem: Environmental > Aquatic > Marine > Oceanic > Photic zone | place: Costa Rica: the Eastern...
CTCTCCAGCGGCCCGCGCACCGGCTTCAACGAAATCAATCTGCCGCCGCGCCAGCCGGGCAGCTCGATCATGCCGGGCAAGGTCAATCCGGTGATCCCCGAGGCGGTCAACCAGGTCGCTTTCGAAGTGATCGGCAACGACCTGGCGCTGACCATGGCCGCTGAAGGCGGACAGCTGCAGCTCAACGTCATGGAGCCGCTGATCGCCTACAAGTTGTTCGATTCGATCCGCCTGCTGCAGCGCGCCATGGACATGCTGCGCGAGCATTGCATCGAAGGCATCACCGCCAACGAAGCGCGTTGCCGCGAGCTGATGGAAAGCTCCATCGGCCTGATCACCGCGCTGAATCCCTACATCGGCTACGACAACAGCACCCGCCTGGCCCGCGAGGCATTGCTCGGCGGCCGCAGCGTGCTGGAGCTGGTGCGCGAAGAGCGACTGCTGGACGACGCCATGCTGGCCGAGATCCTGCGTCCGGAAAACATGATCGCGCCACGCCTGGCACCACTGGCGGTCTGATCACCCCTTGCGCCCGGCGATAACGCCGGGCGTTCGCATTACGGGCCGCTAGCCCGGCTCGTTCGCACAATAAAAACAACAGGAAAACCCATGACTCAGAGTACGACCCTCTCCGCTCCCCTGCGCCTGCTCGTCCGCCTGCCGCTCTGGCAGCAGATCCTCATCGGCCTGGCACTCGGCGTTGCCGCCGGCATGGCCTTCGGCGAAGGCGCACAGTTGCTGGCACCGATCGGCACGCTGTTTCTCAATGCAATCAAGATGCTCATCGTGCCCTTGGTGTTCGTTTCGCTGGTGGCCGGTATCACTTCGATGCAGGACAGCGCCAAGCTTGGCCGCATCAGTCTCAAGACCATTGCCATCTACCTGGTGACCACCGCCTTTGCAGTGAGCATCGGTCTGCTCTTCGGCGCGCTGTTCAGCCCCGGCGAGGGGATGAACATGGTCGCCAGTGGCAACGAACAGGCCAAGCAGGCGCCCTCGCTGGTGTCCATTCTGGTGGGCCGGGTGCCGGCCAACCCGGTCACTGCCTTCGCCGAAGGCAACATCCTGCAGATCATCGTTTTCGCCATCGCCCTGGGCGTCAGCATCAACCTGATCGGCGAGCGCGGCGCGCCGGCAGTGCGCCTGTTCGATGCGCTGGCCGAGACCTTCTACAAGCTCACCGACCTGGTGATGCGCGTCGCGCCGATCGGCGTCTTCGCCCTGACTGCCGGCGTAGTGGGTAGCCACGGCGCCGAAGTGCTGCTGCCGCTGGCGGGCGTGATCGGCGTGATCTACCTGGCCAGCATCACCCATGTACTGCTGGTCTACGGCGGCCTGCTCGGCCTGCTGGCGCGGCTCAACCCGCTGCGCTTCTTCCAGGGCATCGCCCCGGCGCTGGCGGTGGCCTTCAGTACCTCAAGCAGCTCCGGCACGCTGCCGGTGTCCATCGAATGTGCGCGCAAGAACCTCGGTGTATCCGAGGGTGTAGCGGGCTTCGTGTTGCCGGTGGGCGCGACCATCAACATGGACGGCACGGCGATCTATCAGGGCGTGCTCGCACTGTTCATCGCCCAGGCCTTTGGCATCGACCTCAGCGCCGGGCAGTACGCGATGATCATCCTCACCGCGACGCTGGCCTCCATCGGTACCGCCGGCATTCCCGGCGCCGGGCTGATCATGCTCGGGCTGGTGCTCACCGCCGCCGGCCTGCCGCTCGAAGGCGTGGCGCTGATCGCCGGTATCGACCGCATCCTCGACATGGCCCGCACCACGGTGAACGTCGCCGGCGACCTGATGACCACCACGCTGGTCGGTCGCAGCGAACAGGAACTCGACCGAGCGATCTACGACAGCAGCAACAAGGAGTGAGGGCGCACGACTCACTCGATGCCGAACAGGCCGTTCTCCAGATGCGGCGTCGCCAGCCGCTCACGGATTTCCGGGTCAATGCGCGGGTCGTCCGGGCTGTAGAGCATCACCTGGCGATAGGCACTGACCCGGTTGATCTCGCGGCCCAGGTATTCCCACACCACCGAGGTGCACGCCGGCGTGCGCCGGTCGCCCGAGGAAACGCCGGTCTTAAGGCCGTTGAGGCGGGTGATGCGGCTCTTGAAGCTGGGAATGAGGATGGTCTGGCTCATCTCGTTGAGCGTCAGCGACTCGTAGTCGATCAGAAACAGCCGGTCCTGCAGGCCGAACGCGGCGCCGAGGTAGCGACAACGCACCCAGTCCTCGGCCTGGCCAAGGGTGGGGCTGGCACGCTCCTGGCGCTCCTGACGCTCGAACAGGTACAGGCCGTTTTCTTCACGCAGGTGCACCAGCGAGATGAGGATGCTGCCCGGTACCGACATGCAGTTGGCGTATTCGAAGTAGTAGCCGCAATAGCGCGCCAAGCTGGTGGCGTGCTCGCGAAGCGGCTGCAGCAACGCCAGCAGTGGATCGGTACGCGGCACCGCCTGCGCCTCTGGATGGCGCGCGCCGACCAGCCGGGCGAACTGTTCAGGCGGCATTTCCAGCTCGTAGCCCTCGACTCCGAAGAAGTCGCCGATGCGCTTGAGATTGAACGGTGTCGGCCGGCTTTGCCCACCCAGGTACTTGTTGAACTGCGCTCGATTGATGGCCAGCTTGCGGCACACCTCGGCAATCGAACGGTAATGACTGCAGAGCAACTTGAGATTTTCGGCGAGATGGGAGGTCACGGCTGCCCCTGGAGATTGGCGCGAGTGCAGCCATTCTAGCATCAGGTTGCGTCACATCGCGGCCACCTGCGAAATTGTCCTGTCGTCGCTACTGTTGAAACATCCCCCGCTTGCACGGCGCAGCGGCGCGCGCCGGCACCCTAACAACGACAACAAGGTGAACATTGCCATGCTCGACCTTCTGAATGACCTCATTTGGAGCAAGCTGCTGATCGTCATGCTGATCGGCCTCGGTCTGCTCTTCACGATTCGCTCCGGCTTCGTCCAGTTCCGTTATTTCGGCAACATGTTCAGCATCTTCGGCCACGCCTTCGAGCGTCAGCCGGGACAGCTCTCTTCCTTCCAGGCCCTGATGCTCTCGGTCGCCGGCCGCGTCGGCGCCGGCAACATCGCCGGCGTCTCGGTGGCAATCATGCTCGGCGGCCCGGGCGCGATCTTCTGGATGTGGGTGGTGGCGCTGGTGGGCATGGCGACCAGCTACTTCGAGTGCTCGCTGGCGCAGCTGTACAAGCGTCGCGAGCCGGACGGCACCTACCGCGGCGGCCCGGCTTTCTACATCCAGCACGGACTCGGCCAGCGCTGGCTAGGCATCGTCGTCTCGATCCTGCTGCTGATGACCTTCGGCTTCGGCTTCAACGCCGTGCAGTCGTTCACCGTCGCCAGCTCGCTGCATGACACCTTCGGCGTGCCGACCGTGGCCAGCGGCATCGCGCTGACGCTGGTGATCGCCGGCATCATCTTCGGCGGCATCCGCCGTATCGCCAAGTGGGCCGACGTACTGGTGCCGGTCATGGCCTTCTCCTACCTGGGCATGGCGCTGTTCGTCATCGGCAGCAACTTCGGTGCCGTGCCGGAAACCTTCGGCCTGATCTTCCGCAGCGCCTTCGGCCTGGAGCAGGCCTTCGCCGGCGGCATCGGCGCGGCGATCCTGATGGGCGTCAAGCGCGGGCTGTTCTCCAACGAAGCGGGCCTGGGCAGTGCGCCCAACGTCGCAGCCGTCGCCGAGGTCAAGCACCCGGTGGCCCAGGGCATCGTGCAGTCGCTCTCGGTGTTCATCGACACCATCATCCTGTGCAGCTGCACCGCGCTGATCATCCTGCTCTCGGGCGTTTACGAGCCGGGTATGGACCAGGCCGGTGTGGTGCTGACGCAGACCGCCATGGCGGCCGTGGTTGGCGAGTGGGGCCGTGTGTTCATCAGCATCGCGCTCTTGCTATTCGTCTTCACCACGCTGATCTACAACTACTATCTGGGCGAGAACGCGCTGGGCTTCTTCACCGAGAAGCGCATGCCGGTGGTGATCTACCGCATTCTGGTAATCATCCTCGTACTCTGGGGCTCGGTGCAGGATCTGGGCACCGTATTCGCCTTCGCCGACGTGACCATGGGTCTGCTGGCCATCGCCAACCTGATCGCCGTGGCCCTGCTGTTCAAGGTCGGCCTGCGCCTGATGCGCGACTACGATCGCCAGATCCGCGCCGGCATCGAGCAGCCCGTGCTCGACCCGAAAGACTTCGCCGATCTGGATCTCGATCCTGCCGTCTGGAAGGCAAACATGCCTGCCACGCCAGAGACCACCGAGCGCCGCTAAACGCTCGCGACGCGACCGGCCAGCCCCTGTGCTGAATTCAGCACAGGGGCTGGCACCATCCGCCCCATTTTTCTGATGGCCTGCGCCGACTGAGCGAGGTGTGCGCGTGAACGAATCAATCGAACGTCTGCTGGTGCTCTACACCGGCGGCACCATCGGCATGCAACAGAGCGCCGCCGGGCTGATGCCGGCGTCCGGTTTCGAAGCCCGCCTGCGGGCGCAGCAGGCGCTGGAAGCCGGGCCGCTGCCGAGCTGGACCTTCCGCGAACTGCAACCGCTGCTGGACAGCGCCAACATGCAGCCGACCCACTGGCTGCAGATGGCGTCCGCCGTCCGCGATGCCGTGGCGCAGGGCGACTGCGATGCGGTGCTGTTGCTGCACGGCACCGATACCCTGGCCTACAGCGCCGCTGCGTTGTCCTTCCTGCTGCTGGATCTTGAGATCCCCGTGCTGCTCACCGGCGCCATGCTGCCGGCGGGAAGCCCGGGCAGCGATGCCTGGCCCAACCTGTTCGGCGCCATGCGCGCGCTGCAGGCCGGTCAGGTGCAAGGCGTGCAACTGTTCTTCAACGGCGTGCTGCTGCACGGCGCGCGGGTCAGCAAGCTGCGCAGCGATGCCTTCGACGCCTTTGCCGAGGCGCCTCGCAAACGCCAAGCCGAAGCAAGCAAAGATCGCCCATCGGCACTGCTGCCACAGCGGCCGGCAGAGGTCGCGATATTGCCGTTGTACCCCGGCGTCGGTGCCGCGCAAGTCCAGGCACTGGTGGCCAGTGGCGCTCAGGCGCTGCTGCTCGAATGCTATGGCAGCGGCACCGGCCCGGTGAACGACGTCGACTTCATCCAGGCGCTGCGCACGGCACACCGACAGGGCGTGGTACTGGCAGCGATCAGCCAGTGCCCGGGCGGCCATATCGACTTCGACGTCTATGCCACCGGCAGCGGCTTGCGTGATGCCGGCCTCGTCTCCGGCGGCGGCATGACCCGCGAGGCAGCGCTGGGCAAGCTGTTTGCCCTGCTCGCCGCCGGCCTCGACCACGCCGAGGTGGAGCATTGGTTCTGCCGTGATCTGTGCGGAGAAATGGCCGACTGAAAACGACACCGGCATAAATGCGCGCTGCCCCGCAGGGCAGCGTCGCCGGCTGGCGATGTGCCTGCAGCACCGCTACCCTTGCTCACGCCAACAACAAAAAAAAAGCGTCAAGGAGCCGATGCCATGGCCAGATTCCCAACTGCCGGGGCGCTGTTCGCCCTGCTCATCAGCGCTGCATGCGCCGCCCATGCCGAACTGCCCGCCAACTACCAGATCACCCTGCAAACCGACAGCTTCCCGCCATTCAACATGGGCCCCAACGGCAAGGGCTTCGCCCGCGGCGACGATGTCCAAGGCATTGATGCCGACACCGTGCGTGACATCTTTCACCGCGCCGGTATTGTCTACAACCTGACCCTTCGAGGCCCCTGGAACCGGCTCTACGAGCAGACCCAGCAGCAATCCGCCCACGGCTTGTTCTCAGTGACGCGCACGCCGCAGAACGCCGCACAGTTCAAGTGGGTCGGGCCGTTGGCCCATCACGCCAGCGTGCTGCTGGTGCCGGCTGCCAGTGGCCTGAAGCTCGACAGCCTGGCACAGGCCAAGGACTACCAGATCGGCAGTCATGCCAATGGCAGCGTCAGCCTGTATCTGGAAAGCCAGGGCATCACCCCCAGCAACAGCCTCAACGACGCGGAGAATCTGCGCAAACTGCTGACCGGGCGCATCGACCTGTGGGCGGTGGCCGACCCGGTCTGGCGCCATTACGTACGGCAGCAGGGCGTCGACGAAAGCCAGCTGCGCATAGCGCTGAGCTATCGCAGCGAGCCGCTGTATCTGGCGCTGAGCCCTGATACTCCAGACGAGGTCGTAAAGCGTCTGCAGAAGGCGCTCGACGAAGTGATTGCCGAAGGCTACGCCGGCTGCAGCAAGACCCCGGACCTGTGTTACCTGATCCAGGAGCGCGGCAAGACACTGGCCGGCAACCGCTGAGCCATCGCGTCCTTAGCCATGCCAAGGGCACCGGCATGCGTCACCGGGCGGACTTCAACCTACCTGATAGCGCGCCCGCGGCGTGGCCATCGGCAGCGGGCCGTCACCGATCAGGCGGAACTCACCCTTCTCGGCATCGTAAGCGCGGATTTCGCTGGTACCAATGTTGTATACCCAGCCGTGAATGAACAGCTGACCACTGGCCAGCCGCGCGGCCACCGAGGGATGGGTGCGCAGATGATCGAGCTGAGCCACGACGTTTTCCTCGGTAAGGATGCCAAGGGTGTTGTGGTCGGCGCAGCCGCAGTTCTGCTCGACGACGATCTTCGCCACCTCGGCGTGGCGCAGCCAGCCCTTGACCGTCGGCATGCGCTCCAGCTGAGCCGGGTTGAGCACCGCCTTCATCGCACCGCAGTCGGAGTGGCCACAGACGATGATGTGCTGCACGCCAAGCGCCATCACGGCGAACTCGATGGCGGTCGACACGCCGCCGTTCATCTGCCCGTAAGGCGGCACCACGTTGCCGACGTTACGGGTAACGAACAGGTCGCCGGGCGAGCTCTGGGTGATCAGCTCCGGGATGATCCGTGAGTCGGCACAGGTAATGAACATGGCCCGCGGCGTCTGTTCGTAGGCCAGTTTTTCGAACAGTTCGCGCTGCTGGGGATAGACCTCTTCGCGGAAGCGTTTGACGCCTGAGACGATGTGCTCGAGGGCCTCTTGGGCGGTTTCGCTCGTCTTGTCGTCATTCATGCTCAGTTCTCTCCAGAGGAATTTGAAGGGTAGGCCGCCGCAGCGACGCTTCAGAAAATGGACCAGCCGATACGCTGCGACAATGCCTCAAGGGCAGCCATGCCAATCAACGAGTTGCCTGCGGCATTGAGCTCCGGTGACCAGACGCAGACGGTGAAACGCCCTGGCACAACCGCAACGATACCTCCGCCAACCCCGCTCTTGCCGGGCAAGCCGACCCGATAAGCGAAGTTGCCGGCCTCGTCGTACAGGCCGCTGGTAGCCATGATGGCGTTGACCTGTTTGCTCTGACGCGGAGAAAGCACCACCTCGTCGCTCTGCGGGCAGACGCCATCACGAGCGAGAAAGGCAAACGCGCGGGCAAGGTCTACGCAGTTCATGCGTAGCGCACAGTGGTGAAAATAACTGCGCAAAACCGCTTCGACATCGTTGTGGAAGTTACCGAAGGACTGCATCAGATACGCCATCGCCGCATTGCGTGCCCTGTGCTGGTACTCCGATTCCGCAACCCGACTGTCGGAAACGATCAGCGGATTGCCCGACAGATGCCGAACCAAATCACGCATCGACAGCGCAGGCACCGCGAAGCGCGACTGATTGATATCGCAGATCACCAACGCACCAGCGTTGATGAACGGATTGCGCGGTCGGCCACGCTCGAATTCCAGCTGCACCAGCGAGTTGAACGGCTGCCCGGAAGGCTCATGCCCCAGCCGCTCCCAGAGGGTCTCGCCACCATGCTGAATTGCCTGCACCAGGCTGAACACCTTGGAAATGCTCTGGATCGAGAACGGTGTCGTGGCATCGCCGGCCTGGTAGAGCTCGCCATCAGCACTGCAGACCGCGATGCCCAGCTGATCGGCCGGAACGTCCGCCAGCGCGGGGATGTAATCCGCCACCTTGCCCCGACCGAGCAACGGTCGGACCTCATCGAGGATTTCGCTCAACAGGTTTTGCATGCAAGTCCCATGGAAGAGTAAGTCGGGCGCTGCGCCGTAGGCTACTAGACGCCGGTCAGAGCGCGTCCATCACAGTCAACGCCAGGCCCGGCGCAGATTTTCCAGAGCGTGGCCGATCTGCAGCTCGTCGATGCCGGCAAAGCCCAACACCAGACCGGCGCGAACAGGCCCGGGAGGCAGGCAATAGTCGCTCAAGGCACTCAGTTCGATGCCAATCGCGGCCGCCTTATCCAGCAGCTCGCGTTCACGGGCCAAACTCGGCAACGGCACGCAAACATGCAATCCCGAATGAATCGGCGGCAGCATCACTCCGGCTTCCTTGGCGGGCCAGTTCCGCAGCAAAGCATCGCGACGCGAGCGCGCGGCCTGGCGCATGCGCCGGATATGCCGCTGGAAGTGGCCGCGGGCGATGAACTCGGCGAGCACCGCTTGAGTACCGACTTCCGAATGGCGCATGGCAAGGGTACGTAACTGCGCCAGCGGCTCGACCAATGCCGGCGGCACAACGAGATAGCCCAGTCGTAATGCTGGAAACAGCACCTTGGAAAAGGTACCGACGTAAAGCACTCGGCCCTGCCGGTCCAGCGACGCCAGCGGCGCAAGCGGGGCGCCGCTATACCGGTACTCGCCGTCGTAGTCGTCCTCGATGATCCAGGCGTCTTCACGTTCAGCCCAGTCGAGCAGCTCCAGACGACGTGCCAGCGACAGGGTTACACCACTGGGGTATTGGTGCGACGGCGTCACATAGGCCAGCCGGCAATCGTGCAGCGCTGCCAGCTGGCGGGTATCAAGCCCGTCCTCATCCACCGCCACCCCACGCAGGCACGCACCGGCAACGGCGAAGGTCTGCGCGGCAGCGCGGTAGCAGGGGCTTTCCACTGCCACGCTATCGCCGGCTTGCAACAGCAGCTGGGTGCAGAGGCTGATGGCCTGCTGCGCACCGCTGGTGATCACCACTTGTTCGGGCGAACAGCGCAGGCCACGCCCGTTACGCAGGTAGGCCACGACCATCTCGCGCAGGCGCGGATCGCCGGCCGGGTCACCGTAGCCCAACTGATCGAGTGAGGACGCCCGCCAGAACTGCGCCTGCAGGCGCGACCAGATGTCGAATGGGAACAAATCAAGCGCTGGCAAACCAAGGCGGAATGCCCGGGGTGGGCCCGCTGGCGGTGCGCCAGGACCGTACGCCTGCAAGCGCGCCCGTAGCCATTCGGGGGCACGCGCCTGCAACACCGGCGGCGTGGAGGCAGGCACGCCACTGCCCAGCTCAGCAACGTAGGTGCCGTCACCAATACGCCCTTCCACATAGCCTTCGGCATATAGCTGGTCATAGGCGCGCACCACGGTATTGCGCGACACGCCGAGCGTCTCAGCCAGTTCGCGACTGGCAGGCAAGCGCATGCGGCTGGCCATGCGGCCGTCGAGAATGCGCTCGCGCAACGCGTGGTACAGCTGGCGAGCCAGGCCTTTGCGCGGATCGAGGTGGAAACCGGCAGGGTCGAGGGGTAAAGGCGGCTTACTGGTCACGGCGACGGCCTGGTTGGGCAAAGCACCAGCCTAAATTGGCTCTATGCAAAAGACCATAAATGGCTCTTACAAAGGACCAATACCGCACTTAGCATCACCTTATTACCTCAGAGACCAAGCCATGTATTCGCCCACCTCCTTTCGCGTCGTTGACCTGGCTCAGCTGCACGATCTCATCGACCAATCACCGCTGGCGACACTGGTTACCGCCGGCGAACAGGGACTGCTCGCCAGTCACCTGCCCGTGCTACTGGAACGCCACGCGGAAAATCGGGGCACGCTGCATGGGCACTTCGCTCGCGCCAACCCGCAGTGGCGTGATCTCGCGCAGGGCGCGGAGGTATTGGCAGTGTTCAACGGCGCCTCGGCTTATGTCAGCCCCGGGTATTACCCGAGCAAGGCCCGCGATCACAAGGCGGTGCCGACTTGGAACTACGTCGCCGTGCATGCCTGGGGCACGGCCGAGATGTTCGACGAACCGTCGCGCCTTCGCGAACTGGTCGCCAAGCTAAGCGACCATCACGAGAGAGACCAGCCGCACCCCTGGTCGCTGGATGACGCGCCCGCCGACTACCTGGACGCCATGCTGCGCGCCATCGTCGGGTTTTCCCTACCCATCGAACGCATCGAAGGCAAATGGAAGCTCAGCCAGAATCAACCCTCGGATAACCGCACAGGGGTCCGCGATGCGCTGGCAGCTAGCCCACTGACGAGTGCCAACCAAGTCGCACAGCTGATGAACAACGCGCGCTGACAGCAACTCAGACGAAGGAGTCGCCTAATGCCCAGCCTCGAAATTCGCTCGGTCACCACCGCCGACCACACTGCCTGGCTAGCACTCTGGCAGGCCTATCTACGCTTCTATGAAAGTGAGCTGCCGACGGAAATCACCACCAACACCTGGGAGCGTTTTCTCGACCGCCATTGTTCGGCATGACCGGGACGGCAAATGCCCGGTGAATAGCGGCCCGGGCCGCTCCGGGCACGCCCATCCGGTCGACTTAGAACTTCTCCGGCCGCAGTACTTCGACCTCGGACAGGTAGCAGACCATGGCGAAGTGCTCGTAATAGCGTGCCTGCAGATGCTCAGCGATACGCTCGGCGATCTCGCGACTGCAGATCACCTCCACGCGGATATTGCCATCAGTGTCCCAGCCGGCACTGCGCACGCCGCGGCTACCGCTGCCGCGCGCGTCCGACAGCGTCCAGCCTGGCGCGCCGAGGGTTTTCAGGTCGCCGACCAGCTTGTGCTCCAGTGCTGCCTCGCAGATCACGGTCAGCAGCGTACGGTTATGCGCGTTCATCTCAGAACCCCCAGGCGATCAGCCGCTCGGCGAAGGCCAGGTAGAGCGGTATGCCGATCAGAATATTGAACGGAAAGGTGATGCCCAGCGATGCGGTGAGGGACAGCGACGGATTGGCCTCCGGCACCGCCAGACGCATCGCCGCGGGCACCGCGATGTAGGACGCACTTGCCGCCAGGGTCGCGAGCATCGCCGTGCCGCCCAGCGACAGGCCCATGAAGCGCGCCAGCATGGCGCCAATCAACGCGCCGATCAGCGGCATGATCAGGGCGAACGCGGCGAGCTTGATCCCGTAGCGCTTGAGCGAACCCAGCTGACCGGAGGCAATCAGGCCCATCTCCAGCAGGAAGAACGCCAGTACCGGTTTGAACATGCTGGTGTAGAGCGGCTCGAGCGGCTTGATCGCCTCCTTGCCAGCGATCGCCCCAATCAGCAGCCCCCCGAGCAGCAGCATGATGCTCTTGCCGAGGAAGATCTCGCGGCCGAGCTCCTTCCAATCGGTATCACGCGACACACCTTTGGCCAGCAGGATGCCGACCAGGATCGCCGGGATTTCGAGAATCGCCACGAATAGCGGCATATAGCTCTCGAAGAAGATTTCCCGCGCGGCAAGATAAGCCACCACCACGGCGAACGTACCCGCGCTCACCGAACCGTAGTGCGCCGCCACCGCAGCCGCATTCACGCGGTCGAAGCGCAGGCCGCGCAACAGGACGAAGGCCAGGATCGGCAGCAACACGCCCAGCGCCAGCACCAGCAGCGACTGACCCAGCAACGCCGCACTGGCCTGCTCGGCCAGCTCTACGCCGCCATGCAGACCGATTGCCAACAACAACACGATGGAAAGCGTTTCATACAGTGCCGGTGGCAGCTTCAGCTCACTTTTCACCAGCCCGGCGAACAAGCCGAAGACGAAGAACAGCACTACTGGGTCGATACCCATCTACATTCTCCACAGCATGGAAGGTGTACCACTCCCTGGCAGACATGGACCTGAAAAAAAGGAGCCGCTTGGGCTCCAAAGGGGACATTTTGCCCAGCACGCGATAGCAATTGAGCCCGCCCGCACTGTTTGTGCAGCATAGCCCGCCCTGCGCGTAACCCGAACCGGCGTGACGTGATACCACGTCACGCCGCCCATATTCAGCCCTCGATCTCTATCAAGACATCGCCCGGGTTCACCCGGTCACCTTTGGCGACATGAACCGCTTTTACGGTTCCGCCCATGGGCGCCTGGATCTCGGTTTCCATCTTCATCGCTTCGCTGATCAGCACGGCCTGGCCGGCCTTGACCAGATCGCCCTCCTTGACCAGCACATCGACCACGTTGCCCGGCATGCTGGTACTCACATCGCCCGGTCCGCTGGCCTGCTTGCGTTGGCTGCCGCTACTGCCGCCGACGAAATTGTTCAGCGGCTCGAAAACCACTTCCTCCGGCATACCATCGATGGAGAGGAAGAAGTGCCGCTTGCCTTCGCCCTTGACGCCCACGCCGGTGATGTCGACGCGGTAGGTCTCACCGTGCACATCGATGACGAATTCGGTCGGCACGCCCTGCCCGCCCGCCGCGGTCGCCGTGCTGCCGTCAGGAATCGGCAGCAAGGTCTCGGGCACCAGCGTGCCGGCCTCGCGCTCCTCGAGGAATTTGCGGCCGATGTCGGGGAACATGGCATAAGTCAGCACGTCTTCTTCGGACGTGGCCAGCGCGCCGATTTCGCGCCGCAACTTATCCAACTCGGGCTTGATCAGGTCCGCCGGGCGCACCTCGATGAGCTCTTCCCCGCCGATCGCCTGGCGCTGCAGCTTGGCGTCGATGGTGCCCGGTGCCTTGCCATAGCCGCCCTGCAGGTAGAGCTTCACCTCGTTGGTGATGGTCTTGTAACGCTCGCCGGCCAGCACGTTGAAGAACGCCTGGGTGCCAACGATCTGCGAGGTGGGCGTGACCAGCGGCGGGTAGCCCAAGTCCTTGCGCACGCGCGGGATCTCGGCCAGCACTTCGTCCATGCGGTTTAGCGCGCCCTGCTCCTTGAGCTGGTTGGCGAGGTTGGAAATCATCCCGCCAGGCACCTGATTGACCTGCACGCGGGTATCGACGCCGGTGAAATCGCTCTCGAACTGGTGGTACTTCTTGCGCACCGCATAGAAGTACAGCCCGATCTCCTGGATCAGTTCCAGATCGAGGCCGGTGTCGTAGGGCGTGCCGCGCAGCGCGGCGACCATGGACTCGGTGCCGGGGTGGCTGGTGCCCCAGGCCATGGACGAGATCGCGGTGTCGATGTGGTCGGCGCCATTCTCGATGGCTTTGAGCTGACACATGCTGGCCACGCCCGCCGTGTCGTGGGAATGGATGAACACCGGCAGATCGATCTCGGCCTTCAGCGCACGGACCAGATCACCGGTGGCAAACGGCGTCAGCAACCCGGCCATGTCCTTGATCGCGATGGAGTCGACGCCCATGTCACGCATCGCCCGGCCCTGCTCGACGAACAACTCGACGGTGTGCACCGGACTGGTGGTGTAGGCGATGGTGCCCTGCGCGTGCTTGCCGGTCTTTTTCACCGCACGTATGGCGGTTTCCAGGTTCCGCACATCGTTCATCGCATCGAAGATGCGGAACACGTCGATACCGTTTTCCGCCGCCTTGGCGCAGAAGGCTTCGACCACGTCATCGGCGTAGTGCCGATAGCCCAGCAGGTTCTGCCCGCGCAATAGCATCTGCAAGCGGGTATTGGGCAGCGCCGCCTTGAGCTGGCGCAGACGCTCCCAGGGATCCTCTTTCAAGAAGCGCACGCAGGCGTCGAATGTCGCACCGCCCCAGACTTCCAGTGACCAGTACCCGACGCGGTCGAGCTTGTCGCAGATGGGCAGCATGTCTTCGGTGCGCATGCGGGTGGCCAGCAGCGACTGGTGAGCATCACGCAGGATGGTGTCGGTAACGGTGATTTTCTTCTGAGCAGTCATGGTTCGTTCCTCACAGTCCTGCGTGGGCGGCGATGGCGGCAGCGATGGCCAGGGCCAGCTCGCCCGGCTTGCGTTTGATCGAGTAGTTCAGCAATTCCGGATGGTTGTCGACGAAGCTGGTGTTGAACTGCCCGCTGCGGAAATCCGGGTTGGCGAGAATCTGCTGATAGTAGGTGGCGGTGGTCTTCACGCCCTGCACGCGCATGTCGTCCAGTGCGCGCGAACCGCGGGCGAGCGCCTCCTCCCAGGTCAGCGCCCATACGATCAGCTTCAGGCACATGGAGTCGTAGTACGGC
>Ga0189292_10400_pt1 | contig 14098 bp, 13 predicted proteins | sample UW1oraminimetaG_FD_130317 | JGI IMG/M metagenome (GOLD analysis project Ga0189292, IMG submission 130317) | Marine microbial communities from the Costa Rica Dome - UW179A-orange mini metaG | ecosystem: Environmental > Aquatic > Marine > Oceanic > Photic zone | place: Costa Rica: the Eastern...
CAGCTCCACCTCGTAGTGGTAGTTCTGGGTCAGCGGCGGGTACGGATGGTCGGTCACCGTGCCCGGCGGCACCACCTGGGTCGCGTCCGTCGGCTTCTGGAAGAAGAACGGCGGCTCGCGGCTCGGGTCCGAACCCATCTCGATGGCGTGGGCCGCGTAGTTGCGTCCGATGCAATAGATGCGGCGCACCGGAAAGCGCAGGTCGCTGCCGGCGATCGGCACGGTGGTCTGGGCCACGGTAAACGGGGTCTGGACGGCTTGGGTCATCGCGGGTCTCCTGAAGGTTGCGAGGGTTGCCGCCAGCTTAGGTCGGCCCGGCCCGCCCCGCCTGGAGACGATTACGCAATCCGTGGACGATTCCGCGCATTTCGCCGCGCGTCCTGTGGCGACCTTGGCCCCGCCTCGTCCCTCAACGCGCCTCGGCCTCGCCGCCGCGCAGGCGCTCGCGGTAGCCGGTCGGACTGACCCCTTCCAGCTGGCGGAAGCGGCGCGAGAAATACGCCTCGTCGGCGAACCCCGCCGCATGCGCCACCTGCGCCACCGTGCGCGCCGTATGCGCCAGCAGGTCGCGCGCCAGCGCCATGCGGCGCTCGGCCACCAGCTCGGTGAAGGTCTTGCCGGTTTCCTTCTTCAGCAGGTGCGCCAGGTAATTGGGCGACAGGAACGCCGCCGCCGCCGCGTCGTTCAGCGTCAGGTTCTCGGCCAGGTGCGCGCCGATGTGCGCCAGCACCCGCCGCACGCTCTCGCGCCGGCTGCTGCCCGCATGGTGCCGCGCCAGATGCAGCAGGTCGGTCTCGTAGCGCCCGCAGGCCAGCCCGATCAGCTGCAGCAGCAGGCCGCGTATGGTCGTGGACGAACCGAACCCGCGGCGCCGGTTCTCGTCCATCAGGCGCGCGATCAGCGCCTCGGCCTCGGCCAGCCCGTCCGCGTCCAGCGCGAAATCCAGATACTCCTGGAACAGGAACGGCGCCAGCGCCGGCGCCTGCGTCATCGGCACGTCCTCCAGGTCCAGCGGATCCACCGCCAGCTCCGGCCACAGGAAACGCTGCGCGAAATTGATGATGACGTAGCGCGCGCCCGGCGGATGCGGCACCAGGTGCACCCGGTACGGCAGCACGAAACTCATCCCGCCGCGCGGAAACGGCCGCGTGGTGCCGCTGATGGTCTGGCGCGTGTCGCCCTCCAGGTTCACCTGGATCTGGAAATACTCGTGCCGGTGCGGCTGTTCCAGCGGCTCGCGCACCTGTTGCGCGCGGATATCGAAATCGAAATAATCCGCGCGCTCGGCCATGCCGTAGGTCTTGATGCGGTTCATGCGGGCGGTGAAGAAACGGGCAATTGCATGGGCAGACTGTAGCGCCGGCGCGACGCCGGCGCCAGTTGCGCCAGATATTGTCCGCTCACCGGTCGCCCCGCGCCGGCGCTGGCGCGCGCGCGGCGGTTTGCGCTACCGTGGGGCATTGCGCAGCGCACCTTCCCCCTCGCCATGACAGACACCATTCCCGCCGGCTTCGCGCCCTGGCTTCCCAGCAGCCAATTCATGCGCCACCTGGCGGACCTGGGCGGCTTCTACCGGCGCGACGCCGACGACGTGCTGGCCATGCGCATCGGCCCGGCCCACGGCAACATGCACGGCATGGCCCATGGCGGCCTGCTCGCCACCCTGGCCGACAGCGCCCTCGGCTTCGTCATCGCCCACCAGTGCCAGGCCTCGGTCGTCACCGCGCAGATGTCGGTCGAATACCTCAACGCCGTCATGCCCGGCGACTGGCTCGAAGCCCACGTCACCATCGACAAGCGCGGCAAGCGCCTGATCTACGCCACCTGCCACCTGAAAGTGGACGAGCGCCTGGTGCTCAAGGCCAGCGCCGTCTTCGCCGTGCGCCAGGCGGCGGTGCCGACCTCGGACGGCTGAACGGCCGGCCCTGTGCCTGGCATCGGCCTACAGATACGGCGTCGCCAGCCAGATCACCTTGTTGCGCAGCCGCTTGGCGAACGGCGCCTGCAGCAGCTCCTCCAGCGTCTGGCGGCGCGCCCCGGCCACCTGCGCATCGATCCGGGCGCCCACCCAGCGCGCCACGTCCACGTCGTAGATCTCGGTATCCAGCTCGAAATTGAGCCGCAGGCTGCGCGGATCCAGGTTCGACGAGCCCACATAGGCCCAGCCGTCGTCCACCGTCATCAGCTTCGAGTGGTCGAACGCCCCTTGCGAGCGCCACACCCGGCAACCCGTGCGCACCACCTGGTCCAGCTGCGCCGTCATGGCGTAGTCGACCAGCCGCAAGTTGTTCTTGCCCGGAATCACGATATCCACCACCACCCCGCGCCGCGCCGCCGTCGCCAGCGCGCCGATCAGCGGCTGGTCCGGCAGGAAGTAGGGCGACTGGATCCGCACATGCCGCTGCGCCACCGCCAGCGCGCCCAGCAGGATGCTGTGCGCGCTGCCCAGGGCGCGGTCCGGCCCCGACGGCACGCAGCGCATCGGCACCGCCCCATGCGGCGGCTGCGCCTGCGGATCGAACCACGGCTGTGCCGGCAGCGACTCATGCGTCGTGAAATTCCAATCGTGCGCGAACACCGACATCAGCTGCGTCACGATCGGTCCTTCCACCCGGAAATGCGTATCGACATTGGTCGCCGGGCCCGACAGCGCCGTCACGAACGCCGCCCGCACGTTCATCCCGCCGGTGAACCCGACGCGCCCGTCCACCACCAGCACCTTGCGGTGGCTGCGCAGGTTGGCGTACGGCATGCGCAGCACCCCCAGCGGATTGGTCATGAAGCGCGCCACCGGCACCCCGCCGCGCGCCAGCATCCGCACGATCGGCGGCCGCGAATACTTGGCCCCGATCGCGTCGATCAGCACCCGCACCTGCACCCCGCGCCCGTGCGCCTCGATCAGCGCCTGCGCCATCTCGCGCCCGATCGCGTCGTTGTCGAAGATATAGCTCTGCATCGCCACCGCGTGCCGCGCCTCGCGGATCGCCTGCAGCATCGCCGGATAGGTCTCGTCGCCGCCGGCCAGCGGCCGCACCGCGTTGCCGCCCAGCAGCCGGAAGCGGCTGACCCGGTCGCCCAGCACCTTCAGCGACGCGAACTGCGGCCCCGAGATCGGCGCCACGTCCACGCTCGGCGTCTCCACCAGCGCCGCATCCACCAGCATCGCCTCGTCGCGCTGCTGCGACAGCCGCGTCTTGCGGATCCGGTTGATCCCCGCCACGAAATAGGCCAGCGCCCCGAACAACGGCGAAAACAGCGCCAGCCCCACCCAGCCGATGGCCGACCGCACATCCTGCTTGGTCATGGCCGCATGCACCGCCGCGCCCGCGCCCGCCACCACGCTGATGGTGAACACCATGTGGGGCCAGTAATCAATCAGTAGTTGGTGTATGCGATCCATGGCAACGGCGCGGCGCGGGCCTCCAGAGAATGATCCGAGCGCCAAGGATAGCAAGGCCGGCGCGGGTGGCAAGTCCGGCCGGGGCGGGCTGCCGGGGGGGCGGATCGCTGGCTGGGGGCGGACTGTTTTACACAGCCCGAAAAATCGTGCTATAGTTCGGCCTCTTCGCGGTTGGGCACGAAACAACGGGCCCGGCGGCAAAGAGAAACACCCCAGTGGTGGCTGTAGCTCAGTTGGTAGAGTCCTGGATTGTGATTCCAGTTGTCGTGGGTTCGAGTCCCATCAGCCACCCCAAAGAATTCGCTGGAAACGGCATGGAAAAGGCACTTACGCGAAAGCGGAGTGCCTTTTTTCATTGCGCGAAGGGCCTGCACCGCAGGCGCCTACCAGTCCAATCCCGTGGTCAAGCCAAACTCTGTTGATGCTGGCAAGACGCGCAGCGTGTCACCGAGAGCTAGCCGGTGGATACGAACCCGGCCAATAGTCGGCGATTCAGAAACAGGCAGGATAAAAGTCTCAGGAGGCCGGGGCTCCCCGACCTCCTGAGGCGTGAATGCATCCGCTTTTGCGCGTCTTGTGCTGACACAGCAACTCGGATCCCTCATTGTCGCAACGCCCGCCAATTCTTGCGGGACGGGGCCTGGCTCAGTACTTCATTTAGAGTGTTGTCAATCTTGACAACACTCGTTCTTTGTTGGCAAGATTGACAACATGAACGCTACTCTGATTCTCAGCGAGAAAAGCGTCGATGCCGAAGGCGGCATTATGCAAATTGTTATCTGGAAGGTGCCACAGCCAGTTCCGCCGACCTCACACGGGTTCAAGTACCGGTTGGTGTATGCCCGTGGAGGGCAGCGGATCGTTGGTTTCGATAACGAGCGCGGTAAGGGCGACCACATGCACCAGGGAGACGAAGAGTTTCCCTACGAATTTCGCGGTGTGGCGCAATTGCTGGAGGACTTCGTCGCTGAGGTCACGAAATGGAGGACCTGAACATGAAGCGAACTCTGACTATCACTATCAATCAGGATTGGCGTGCCTTTCTGACCAGCGCCAGCAAGCGGGCCGTCGCCGGGGCGCAGTCCGGCGGGTATCAGGGGGAAAGGCTGAATTTCGAATCCGCAGCGGCATTCTTCGGGCAGTTGACGGAGTTGAGGTGGAACATGGTGCGGGAGATGTTGGGCGCAGGTCGAGTCGGCGTGCGCGAGCTGGCCCGCCGCCTGGGCCGGGATGTGAGGCGCGTTCACCAGGATGCGCGCGCTCTCGTCGATCTTGGGCTTCTGGAGCAAGATGTGGAGGGCGGGTTGATATGCCCATTCGCTGACATCCACATCGATATGCATCTCACTGAAGACATGCGCAAAGCTGCGTAGCAGGCTGACGAACCTCGCCAAAGACAAACCGCCCGCATGGGCGGTTTTTCTTACACAGGACGAACCCTTAGGGTGGAGTTATCCGTAGTGCACGCGCGTATGCGCGATCTCATTATCACTTCACCTTCCGATCCAGAAACTCCCGGATCACCCCCCCGATCTCCACCCCATGGGTCTCCAGCGCCAGGTGCCCCGTGTCATAGAACCGCACCTCGGCGTCCGGAATATCCCGCTTCCACGCCTCGGCGCCTGCCGGCAGGAAGAACGGATCGTTCTTGCCCCAGACCGCCAGCAGCGGCGGCTGATACTCGCGAAAATACGCCTGGAACGCCGGATACTTTGCCACGTTCGACGCATAGTCCAGCAGCAGGTCGAGCTGCACCTCGGCGTTGCCCGGACGGGACACCAGATAGCTCTCCAGCGCGATCGCATCCGGCGCCACCAGGCTCTTGTCCGGCACGCCTTCCAGATACTGCCATTCGATCGACGCCGGCGTGGGGAAGTCGCGCAGCGCCTCGCGATTGGCCTGTGACGGCTCCTTCCAATAGCGCTGGATCGGCGCCCAGCCCTGTCCCAGTCCTTCCTCGTACGCATTGCCGTTCTGCGAAATGATCGCGGTGATGCGGTCGGGATGCGCCGCCGCCAGGCGCCAGCCCACCGGCGCGCCGTAGTCGAAGACCTGGATGGCGTAGCGGTCCAGCTTCAACTGCCGGGTGAACTGATCGATGGTCCTGGCCAGCTGGTCGAAGGTGTACGCGTACTTGCCGCGGGCGGGCGCTTCGGTGAAGCCGAAACCCGGCAGGTCCGGCGCGACCACGTGGTACTTGTCCGCCAGCATCGGGATCAGATTGCGATACATGAACGACGACGCGGCATAGCCGTGCAGCAGCAGCACCGTCGGCGCGTCGGGCGCGCCCGCCTCGCGGTAGAACACCTTCACGTCGCCCACCTGTTCGAAGCGGTGGTGGACCTGGAGGTCGGCCGCCTGGGCGCCGCCGGCCAGCACCAGCGCCGCCAGCCCGGCCGCGCCCATCGATGTCTGGGTAGTCATGACAAATCTCCTTGTAACCGATAAATTGGATTTAAAAGGTTACCCATGGCTTGAGTAACTGGTCAATTAAATTTTTATCAGTTACATTGAACGAATGCTGGAAACCGCCAAAACCTCAAAAGCCCCGATGTTCGTCGGGGACGACCTCGCGCTCGACTTCATCAACAGTGAATTCGGCGTGGGGACGGCGCATCACGACTGCTTCGCCGACGACGAGGCCGTGCTGGCCTGGCTGAAACTGGCCGGCGTGCTGCCCGAGGACGTCGGCGCGGCGCCCAAGGGGCTGCGGGCGCTGGCCCTGCGGCTGCGCGACAACGCCAGGTCGCTGGTGCATGCCGCCAAGCACGAGGGCGCCTCGGATGCCAGCGTCGTCAACCAGGTGCTGCAGGCTGGCCGTGCGTCCAAGGAACTGCGGTGGGACGACGCCAGCGCGTCGTTCAAGGTGGTCAGGCAGCGCCGCCACGACGACGCGGCCAGCTTTCTCGAACCCATCGCCCAGGCCGTCGTCCATCTGCTGACCGATACGCAGCTGGAACTCGTGCGGCAATGCGAGGCGCACGACTGCACGCTGATGTTCCACGACAAGACCAAGTCGCACCGGCGCCGCTGGTGCAGCATGGCCGTGTGCGGCAACCGCATGAAGGTGGCGGCGTTCCGCTCGCGCAAGAAGGGGGAATGATCCCTGCGGGGATCTCGCGTGTCCGTCGCGCAAGGCGTGGACCGACTCGCATGCCCGAAATCAGTTGGCCCGAACGCCTATGACGGTACGTGCCGGTGGCGACGGCAGCGGAGAAGAATATGTTTGATCACATCGGTTTTGGTGTCAGCGACATGGATCGGAGCCGCGAGTTTTTTCTCAAGGCGTTTGCGCCTCTCGGCGTGGGTCTTGCCATGGAAGGGCCGGGAAGCATCGGCCTGGGCAGGCAGGGCAAGCCGTCGCTGTGGTTGTATGCGCAGTCCCGCGTCAGCGCGCCCTTGCATATCGCCATTGCCGCCGATTCCCGGGAACAGGTGGACCTGTTTCACGCCGCGGCGTTGGCGGCAGGCGGAAAAGACAACGGTCCGCCGGGACTGCGTCCTCACTATCATTCCAATTACTATGCGGCTTTCGTGATCGGGCCGGATGGGCACAACGTCGAAGCCGTCTGTCATCGGCCGGCGGATTGAAGCCGTCGTCGGGCCGCGATCCGGTGGCCTTCACCGTCTGGTACTGCAAGCACAGGCATCTCTGCGTCAGGAAACGGCGGCCCGCTTGCTGCGTATGCCGGGCACGATCTTGAGATCGGCGCGCGCGCTGAGGTCGCGGTAGGCCTGGGTGTCGACGCCATAGGCCGCGACCTTCGACTCGGCGTCGTGATGCAGGCCCCAGCCGAACTGCTTGACCAGCGGCGAGGCGCGCAGGCACGCCTGCGACTTGGCGAAGAACGCCTCGCGCGCCGGCTTTCTGTCCTTGGCCGCGATACCGTGGCGGATGGCGTGCACCTCGAACAGCAGGTCGTCACTGGTGTAGTGATACGGCTGCAGCGTCAGCAGATCGTGCTGGATCTGCGCGATCGAACCCGCCTTGGTCGGCGTGGTCCCCACCGTGGCGGTGCTGTCGGGAGAGACCGTGATGAAGGCTTCCGTGTAGTTGGTCGTCATGGTGCGAGCGCCGGTGCGGGGGGGGGGAGGGTGGGGCCGGCGCGTACGCCTGCGGGTATCGGGTTGCCGCGGTTGCCGCCCGGCCGTGTGAGTCGTCGCGACTGAGCGTGTCCCAGCATAGCCGTTCAAGCGGACGCGGCGCCAGCCTATTGGGTCATCTCCGCCGTCAGGCTTTCCATTGACGTGTGGCGGGTCGCCGGGTGACAAGGAAAGCGTCCCAAGGTTGTGTGCTTGCTGCACAAGGATGGTCTTCTGAGAGAGAATCCAGAATGTGAGGATGTCCCGGCTTGGCCTACCGGATCGCCGCCAGCTTCACCGCGAACCCCAGCAGGAACACCCCCGCCAGCCGCTCCAGCAGGTTCGCCACGCGCGGATTGGCGCGCATGCGTTCGGCCAGGTGGTGCGTCAGCAGCACCGCCGCCAGGCCGTAGAGAAACGTCAGCGCCGCCACCGTGACCGCCATGAAGGCGAAGGTCACCAGCCCCTGGTGCCGGACCGGATCGATGAATAGCGGGAAGAATGCCATGTAGAACATGATCGCCTTGGGGTTCAGCAAGGTGATCATCGCGGTCTGGCGCAGGTAATGGCCATTGTCCATGCGACTCGGGCGCGGCGCGGCGCCGGGCTTGCTGCGCATCATTTGCAGGCCCAGCCAGGCGAGATACGCGGCGCCGGCCCACTGCACGATATGGAACGCGGTGGGGTAGGCGGCCAGCAGGGCCGAGACGCCCGCCACGGCCAGCCACATCAGCACCTGGTCGCCCAGGATCACGCCGCAGGTCGCCGCCAGGCCCGCCTTGATGCCGCCCTTGCCGGTGGCGGTCAGCAGGGCGAAATTGCCCGGGCCGGGGATGATCAGCAGCATGATGAAGGCGAGGACGAATGCGCCATAGTCGGTGACACCGAGCATGGAAGGACTCCCGAAAAGGAAGTCCGCATTGTAGATCCGCTCGACCGATAGAAAAGGCCGGCCCCCGCCCGCCGCGATGCGCGACGGACGGGGGCCGGCCGGGCGGGGCCGCTTATGCGATCAACGCAGCAGCGACAGCACCGTCTGCGGCACCTGGTTGGCTTGCGCCAGGACCGACGTGCCGGCCTGTTGCAGGATCTGGGCCTTCGACATGTTCGACACTTCCGTGGCGTAGTCAGCGTCGAGAATGCGCGAGCGGGCTCCGGACAGGTTGTTGATCACGTTGTTCAGGTTGGCGATGGTCGATTCCAGACGGTTTTGCACGGCGCCCAGTTCACCGGTCAGCTTGTTCAGCACATTGAATGCCGCGTCCAACGTCTTGAGCGGATCGGTGGTCTTGTCGCCCTTGCTGGTCGTTTCCGTGGTTAGCTTGCCCGCGGCGCTCATGTAGACGGTGGCGCCGATCTTGGGTGCGTAGGCGCCCGTGCCGTTGCCGGCCTTGACCGTGATGGTGCCATTATTGGGGTCGGCGGTGTAGGTGGTCGTGAACGTACCGCCCGCGATCTTGGTGAACTCGCCCACGTCGTCGATGTAGGTGTCGGTCGATTGGCCTGTTGTAAACGCCAGCGTGACGCTGGCGAAGCCGTCACCCAGGACCACATTGCTATTGACGGGGCCGGCCTTGAAAGCGGTCAGGACTGCATCCTTGCTCTTGGTGTCGACATAGCTCACTTCGCCCGTGGTGCCGCTGCTGTTGTAGACCTTGCCGCCGATGGATACCGAGGCGTCGTTGACGCCGGCCTTGCTGGTTGCCGTCAGGATGCCGGTCAGCGAGGCAGCGGGCACCGTGCCGGCGGCGTTGTTGGTGGTGAGTTCGCCAGTGGTGGTCAGGAAGGCTGCCTTGCCACCGATGGTGACGTTGCCGGCCGAGTCGACTTCGAACGTTGACGCCGCCGCGCCCTTGTTGGTATAGGTGCCGGTAACGGTGCCGGTGGCGGGGGTCAATGAGGTGACCAATGCGCCAAGCGTGGCGGTGGTGGTTTTGTTGTCGAATGAGAAGTTGCCATTGGCGGCATCGTACGTGTACGTGACGTTGGTTGTGGCCGTGGCGCCAGCGACGGTAACGGTGTTGCCGTTTTCCAGTTTGGCGAAAGCCTGTTCGGCGCTGACCTTGGCGAATGTGGTGGTCACGACGTAATCGTTCGGCGTGGCTGCGGCAGGTGCAGGGGCGCCCGCGGCCAACAGATTGGTTACCGTGGCCTTCTCGTTATCAGTGATGCCCTTGCCGTTGATGTTGAAGCCGTTCAGACCCAGCGTCTTGGCGCTGATTTCCGTCAGGTTCAAGGTGATGGTCTCGCCATCATTGGCGCCGACCTGCAGGGTCAGGGGCTTGGCGTTGGCCGAAAGCACCTTCACGCCATTGAAGTCGGTCTGCTGCGAGATGCGGTCGATATCCGACATGCGCTGGTTGATTTCGTCCTGGATGGAGTCGAGCTGTTCTTGCGAGTAGCTGCCATTGGAGGCTTGCACCGTCAGTTCGCGCACGCGCTGCAAATGAGTGGTGATCTCGGCGGACGCGCCTTCGGTCGTTTGCGCCAGCGAGATGCCGTCGTTGGCGTTGCGCGAGGCCTGGGTCAGACCCCGCACGTTCGAGGTGAAGCGATTCGAGATGGCCATGCCGGCCGCGTCGTCCTTGGCGCTGTTGATGCGCAGGCCCGAGGACAGGCGCTCGATCGCGGTGCCGAGCGCCGACTGCGATTTGTTGAGGTTGTTCTGCGCGACCAGCGACAGATAGTTGGTATTGATGACTGCGGCCATGTGTTAGCTCCTAGCAGAGAAAGGCTTGATCGCACCGGGCAGGGAGCTGCCCGATTGCCAACGTGATGAACTGAGAATCAGCGTTCAGGTTCGTCCGTTGCCAGGACTACGACATGGCGAAAATGATCTTTAGATGATTGCCGGGCAAACGGCAGTCTTATGATTTTTTATGAGATTTGATGCGGAAATCGCGGGCTGAAGGCGCATGCTTGTCGTCGCAAAAGAAGAAGGCCCCACACGCGGATAAGCGGGTGGGGCCTTCGGCCTTGTCTCTCTTGGGGAAAGTTGCAAGACACCTGCAGTGTAGGCGTTTCGCGTTGCTGAAAACTCATAAATACTCGACGGCGCAACAATCGCGAGCCGCCAGGGTCCTATCGTTGTCGGCGTTGTCGGCGTTGTCGGCGTTGTCGGCGTTGTCGAGCAAGGCGGCGCGTCGATCAGGAATGCGTGGCGATGCGGATCGTGCTTTCGCGCATCACCAGCAAGGACCCTTCGGAATAGATATTGCGGATCTGCATGGGCGCGTCGCGCAGGGTCGCGAGTTTCTTGCGGACCCGATAGAGCAGCGCGTCGATGCGGTGCTGGTCGTAGATGACTTCCGGGTAGCCGAGATTCTGCGACATGCGCTTGTGGCTGATGGGAAATTTCGGACTCTGGATCAGTGACGCCAGGATGATGGATTCCTTGGCGGTCAGTTCCAGTTGTTCGCCGTCCGATGAACGCAGCTGGCGCGACTGCACGTTCAGGGTCCAGTTGCGGCGTGTGTCGACGCCGGGCATCGCGGTCACGAGCCGGCGCTCGAGCGCGCAGACGGTGGCGGCCAGCAGCGCGAGCTGGATCGGCTTGATCAGGTAATGGTCGGCGCCGTCGCTCAGGCTTTGCAGCTGCGCAGGCATGCGCACGTTGTCGGTCAGCACGATGATGCCCATGGCGGGAAACGTGCGGCGCAGCGAGGCGATGTGGTCGAGCATGTCGCCGTCAGGCAGCGATGCCGCCGTCACCAGGATGCCGGGCGCGTCCTGCCTGATGTGGGCCAGCGCGTCCTGCAGGGTGCCACAGGCCTGCACCGTGCGCCCGAGGCCGGCGATGTGGTTCGACACGCTTTCGGCCCATTCCGGCTGATCTTCAACGACAAGAACGCGCATACCTGCACTGGTCATCCCTGGCCACGGATTGCGTCGACCGCGGGGAGGACAGGCCTGGGCGCTTCCCGCGGCGCATCGCGGAAACGATGCCAATCCGATTCTAGATTTGCTCGTGTCGGAAAACGCGCTCTCTGGTCTTACTGTTAGTCTGATATTTGCGAGGCGTCCCTCGCAATGAGATCGGTGCGAGGCAGAGCACCAGGATCAGAAAGCCGACCTGGGACAGATAGAACGGCGCGGACCATTGATCATGCGCGGCGGCCTCAACAGGAAACAATCGCAACAATAATTGTCATCGGGCGGACGGTCCGGCCGGCCCGCGGATGCTCGATCCTGACCCGCCATGCTGCCCCCGGGCCGCGCCATTGCAGGTGTTGCGCCGTCCGTGGCGCGCGACGGACGGCCCAGGCCGCCAGACGGACAACGCGGCCTTATGTTTCAGGCGAGCACGCGGCCATTGCCATTCCGCCGCCAGCCAGTAGCATGCGCGCTCAGAACGATTCAGCCTCATTTAAGGACCGATCCATGACCTTGCCGCGCCCGCGCCTTGCCTTGTCCCTCCTGACGCTTACGCTGGCGCTGTCGGGGTGCGTGAACATTCCGTCCTCGAACGGGTACGGCACCCGCGACGATCCGCGCTACGGGCAGTTGCTGGACCTGATCAACGAGGCGCTCAAATCGGACATGGCCGTGGTGCTGGTGGCCGACCTGATGCCGCACGCGACGCTGAAAGACGCCTTGACCATGACGCAATGGACGCCGACCGTGATCTGGATGCACGAGAAGGCGCCGCAGGTGACCTTCAGCCGCAAGTTCCAGACCAATGCGCTCAAGCGCGACCCGAAGGAAACCTATCTGTTCCAGGCGTTCGAGGTGCATATCCTGCCGCCCGGCAAGTACCTGCTGACCGGCGGCGACGACTACAAGCTGAATGCGTTGCTCGATCAGGTCGGGGCCAAACGCGGGCCGGAGGGCTCGGGCCGCGGCGCCAACGGCACCGCCTATCTTTCGCCGGAACTCTATCGCGAGTTCTACAGGCAGCAGGCGTGGCGCGACGCCACCACCCACAGCGAGACCAAGACGCGCCAGGTCTGCACGGCCGTGCACGCGGCCTCGGGCGCTTGCGTCAGCTGGGGCGAGCAGCAATACACCGAGACCTCGGCGGGGATGCCGGCGGGTTACTACGAGGAAACCGATTCGCGCGACATTCCCGCCATCAAGGTGCAGGCGCGCATTCCGCCCAAGCAGGCGCTGGCCAGCTTCACGCTGCAGGGCGGTCAACTGGTGCTGAGCCAGCGCATGCACCTGAAGACGCCCAGCTACCAGTTCCGCCAGTCGGCCTGCCGCGCGGTCGATCCCAAGATGATCGAGTGTCCGCTGGAGGACCTGACCGTCTACACCCGCCCGGCGCCGATGGAGTTCGCGCAGAAGTACCTGGCGCAGCGGACCCTGAGCGCCGAGCACCAGGCGCTGCTGGCCAAGCTGCAGCCCATGCAGATCACGCCGCTGGGCAAGCAGGGCATGGAAGACCCGATCTGGGGCGTGCCGCTGTCGATGGACAAGGGGCGCTAAACTCCTCTGGCGCGATATCGCGCCTGACCGTCGCCATGCAACTGCCCCACCCGGATCGAGGAGTGGACGATGCAACGCCATTTCCTTGTCCTGTTGTTGCTGTCGCTGACCCAGATCGTCGGCTGGGGCGTGGTCGGCGTGCTGCCGGTCATCGCCGCGCCGGTCGCGTCCGACCTGGGCGCCACCTTGCCGTCGATATTCCTGGGCACGTCGGTCATGTATGTCGCGATGGGGCTGACCGCGCCGCTGACCGCCCGCGCGTTCCGCCGGTTCGGCACGCGCCAGGCGATGGCGGCGGGCGCCGCGCTGATCGGACTGGGCCTGGCCCTGTTGGCGCTGTCGCCGGGCCTCATGACCTTCTGGGCCGCCTGGGCGCTGATCGGCGTGGCGGGCGCGGCCTTCCTCACGACCGCCGCCTATGCCTACGTCGTGGAATATGCGCAGGAACAGGCGCGCGGCCTCATCGGGACGCTGATGCTGGTGACGGGCCTGGCGGGCAGCGTGTTCCTGCCGGTCACGGCGTTTCTCGATCACCTGATCGGCTGGCGCGATGCGCTGCTCGTGTACGCCGCCGTCATGGCGCTGGCCGTGGGCCCGCTGCTCTGGTTCGGCCTGCCCGCGACCGAGGCGACGGCGGCCGTGGCCGCGCGGCGCGGCGCCGGCTCCCATGGCAGGATCTTCGTGCTGCTGGTGGCCGCGATTGCCTTGAACAGCTTCGTCACGTTCGGCATCCAGGCCGTGGGCGTGCCGCTGCTGCAAGCCATGGGCATGGACCTGGCGCGCGCCGTCGCGGTTGCGTCGCTGCTGGGCGTTTTCAAGGTCGGCGGGCGCGTGCTCGACCTGCTGGGCGGAGGACGCTGGGACGGGCTCTCCACCGGCATCGCCGCGGGCGCGATGATCCCGCTGGGGCTGGCCGCCATCTGGATCGGCGGCGCCGGCCTGCTGCCGGTCGTCGGCTACCTGCTGCTGTTCGGGGTCGGCAGCGGCGCCTTCGCGGTGGCGCGGGCCACCATGCCGCTGGTGTTCTTCGACAAGGCCGGCTATGCGGCGGCGATGGCCGCCATCGCCTTGCCGATGAACCTGATCAACGCCCTGGCGCCGCCGGCGCTTGCCGTGTCGATGGAGCAGGCCGGCGCGCCGGTCACTTTCGCGCTGCTGGGCGGGCTGAGCGTGCTGGCGCTGGCGGCG
>Ga0189292_10401_pt1 | contig 14081 bp, 12 predicted proteins | sample UW1oraminimetaG_FD_130317 | JGI IMG/M metagenome (GOLD analysis project Ga0189292, IMG submission 130317) | Marine microbial communities from the Costa Rica Dome - UW179A-orange mini metaG | ecosystem: Environmental > Aquatic > Marine > Oceanic > Photic zone | place: Costa Rica: the Eastern...
CGGCAGCTCCACCGCATCCCAGGCCACGCCGTTGATACCCGAGGCGCCGGCATGCTCGACCTGGGTCAGCAGGTGATGCAGGCCATGGCCGAACTCGTGGAACAGCGTGGTGACTTCATCATGAGTCAGCAGTGCCGGGCGCTCGCCCACCGGCGGGGTGAAGTTGCAGACCAGGTTGGCCACCGGCGTCTGCAGCGTGCCGAGGGCAGTGCGGCGCTTGTCGCGGGCGCCGTCCATCCACGCGCCGCCACGCTTGTTCGGCCGCGCATAGAGATCGAAGAAGAAGCGCCCGACGTGCTGACCGTTCTCGGTGATCTCGAACAGGCGTACCTCAGGATGCCAGCCATCGAAGCCTTCCAGCTCGTGAATCTCGATGCCGTACAGGCGCTGGACGATGCTGAACAGCCCGGACAGCACCTTGTCGATCGGGAAGTAGGCGCGCAGCTCTTCCTGGTTCAGGCTGTAGCGCTGCTGGCGTAGCTTCTCGGCGTAGTAGCCGAGGTTCCAGCTCTGCAGGTCGTTCAGGCCCTGCTCGGCGGCGAAGGCGCGCAGTTCGGCCAGGTCGCGCTCGGCGAACGGTTTGCTGCGCACGGCCAGGTCGCGCAGGAAGCTCAGCACCTGCTCGGTGGATTCGGCCATCTTGGTCGCCAGTGACAGCTCGGCGAAGTTGCCGTAACCGAGCAGTTGCGCCAGCTCGTGGCGCAGTTCGAGGATTTCCGCCATCACCGGGCCGTTGTCGAACTGTCCGGCATTCGGGCCCTGGTCCGACGCGCGGGTGCAGTAGGCGGTGTAGACCTCCTCGCGCAGGTCGCGGTTGTCGGCATAGGTCATCACTGCGTAGTAGCTGGGGAACTCGAGTGTGATCAGCCAGCCGTCGAGGCCTTTGGCCTTGGCCGCTTCAGCCATCTGCGCCTTGGCGGAATCAGTGATGCCGGCCAATACCGTTTCGTCGGTGACGTGGCGGGTCCAACCCTGGGTGGCATCCAGCAGCTGGTTGGAGAACTTGCTGCCCAGCTCGGCGAGCTTCATCTGGATGGCGCCGAAGCGCTGCTGCTCGACCGGAGGCAGGTCGATGCCGGACAGGCGGAAATCACGCAGCGAATGCTCGAGGATGGTCTTCTGTGCCACCTCGAAGGTGCCTGCCTGTGGATTATTGGCCAGCGCTTGATAGGCCTCGAACAGCGCGCGGTTCTGCCCCAGTTCGGTGTAATAGGCCGACAGCTTGGGCAGGCAGGCCTCATAGGCGGTACGCAGTTCCGGGCTGTTGCACACCGAGTTCAAATGGCCGACCGGGCCCCAGGCGCGGCCCAGACGGTCGTTCAGCTCATCCAGGCCGACCACCAGAGTCTGCCAATCGAGGCTTTCGGCCGGACGGCTGAGTAACTCCTGGATCGCCACGCGGTTGTCACCGAGGATGGTATCGATGGCCGGCTCGACATGCTCCGGGCGGATCTCGGAATAGGGCGGCAGGTCGAAATCGCGAAGCAGCGGATTGTTGGCGGTCACGGCATTGGCCCTTTCTGATGGATACCCCCAGCATGTTAAAGACAAATGCCTGACCGCGCAGCTTGGAATCGGACCGATAGCGCTTCCCTATACCTATGACGCAGCGGCTTCGGAAACCTGCTTCGGTTCCTCATCACGCTGTGCATAACGCTGGGCGAGCACCGCGCAGACCATCAGCTGAATCTGGTGAAAGATCATCAGCGGCAGGATGATCATCCCCACGGCACTGCTGGCGAAAAGCACCTGGGCCATGGGCACGCCGGTAGCCAGGCTCTTCTTCGAGCCGGCGAAGAGAATGGTGATGCGGTCTTCGAGGTTGAAGCCCAACCGCCTGGCAAGCCAGTGCGTCAGCCAGAGCACGAGTGCCAGCAGGGCACAGCAGACCAGCGTCAGTGCAACCAGTCGAGACAGTGGGATGAGCTGCCACAGCCCCTCGACCACCGCGTCGCTGAAGGCGGTATAGACCACCAGCAGGATGGAACCCTGGTCGACGGATTTCAGCCAGCCCTTGTTGCGCGTCACCCAGGCGCCGATCCAGCGCCGCGCAAACTGCCCGGCGATGAAGGGGACCAGCAGTTGCAGCACGATCTTGCCGATGGAATCCAGCGTCGATCCGGCTTCACCTTCCACACCCAGCAGCAACATCACCAGTACCGGCGTGAGGAAGATGCCGAGCAGGCTGGACGCCGCCGCACTGCAGATCGCAGCCGGGATGTTGCCACGCGCCAGCGAGGTGAAGGCGATGGCCGACTGCACAGTGGCGGGCAGGGCACAAAGGTAGAGAATGCCCAGGTAAAGCTCGTTACCCACCATGGGTGTCAGCAGCGGCTTGAGTGCCAGCCCCAGCAGCGGAAACATCACGAAGGTGCAGCCGAACACCAGCAGATGCAGGCGCCAGTGGCCGGCTCCGGTCAGGATGGCTTCGCGCGACAGCTTGGCACCGTGCATGAAGAACAGCAGGGCGATGGCCAGCGTCGTGGCCCAGCCGAAGATCACCGCGCCCTGACCTTCGCAGGGCAGGAAAGTGGCAATGGCGATGACCGCCAGCAGGGCGAGAGTAAAGTTATCGAACAACAGGCGCAGATGGGCCATGGCGGGAAATCCTTGTACTTGCGGGCAACAGGCGGGGACCTTATCGTGACCAGCATCTTCCGACTAACGCCAAGCAGGCATGAAATGTCGCCAACCGGACAAGAAGCTGCATTGCTTGCGCGCCTCAACGCGCTCCGGCAGCTGCCAAGGCCCGTCTATGGTCAGCTCGACTCGCCGCCCAATCTCAAGCTCGGCTACCGCCACAGTCATCCCTGGATACAGCTGTCCCACGCCGTGGAAGGTGTACTCGAGGTGCGTACCGACCGCGGGCGCTTCATTGCGCCGCCGCTGCGCGCCGTGTGGATTCCCGCGGGAATTACCCATCAGGTGTTCTGCGCCCCGGATACCTGCATCCGCAGCCTGTACATCGACCGCAGCGTGGCTGGCGATGCACCCGAGCGCTGCCGCGTGCTGCAGGTCAGCCCGCTGCTGCGCGAATTGATCCAGCAATTCAGTACACTGCCCGAAGCCTACGCGGAGAGTGGCCCGGAAGGCCGCCTGGTGCAGGTGCTGCTGGATCAGCTCGGCAGCGCACCGGAGGTCGAACTGGTGCTGCCATTGCCGGCCGAGCCACGCCTGCGCCAGTTGTGCCGCAGGCTGCAGGCGCGTCCCGATTCACGCGAGCGACTGGTGGGTTGGAGCCAGACGCTGGGGCTTTCCGAACGCACCCTGAGCCGGCTGTTCATGCGCGAAACCGGGCTGACCTTCCGCGCCTGGCGGCAACGCCTGCGCCTGCTCAGCGCCTTGCCGGCATTGGAGCGCGGCGAGCGCGTTACTGACGTGGCGCTGGGCTGCGGTTACGAATCACTTTCAGCTTTTATTGCGGCCTTCCGCGAACAGTTTGGCGCAACGCCGGGCGAGTTCTTCCGCTCGGGCTCGCCAGGCATGGACAATCCATAGGGGCGGCCAAAGCGAACCACCATTCACCACCACGTCAGGAGACCCGATGAGCATCCGTACCTACCAGAACCACACCCCAAAGCTCGGCCAGCGCGTATTCGTCGATCCCAGCGCCGTTCTGATTGGAGATATCGAGATTGGCGAAGACAGCTCGGTCTGGCCGCTCACCGTGATCCGCGGCGACATGCACCGCATCCGCATCGGTGCGCGCAGCAGCATCCAGGATGGCAGCGTCCTGCACATTACCCACGCCGGCCCTTACAACCCCGATGGCTTTCCGCTGACCATCGGCGACGAAGTCACCGTCGGGCACAAGGTCACCCTGCACGGCTGCACCCTGGGCAGCCGCATCCTGGTCGGCATGGGCTCGATCGTGATGGATGGCGTGGTGGTTGAGGACGAGGTGATCATCGGCGCCGGCAGCCTAGTGCCGCCGGGCAAGACGTTGGAAAGCGGCTACCTCTACGTTGGCAGCCCGGTGAAGCAGGCGCGCCCGCTGACTGACAAGGAGCGCAGCTTCTTCAGTTACACCGCCGGCAACTACGTGAAGCTCAAGGATCAGCACATCGCCGAGCGCGGCTGATCCCGCTCACTTGGCGAACAGCTGGCCGATGTCCTTGAACGCCTTGAACTCCAGCGCGTTGCCGCAGGGGTCGAGCAGGAACATCGTCGCCTGCTCGCCGACCTGACCCTGGAAGCGCACATAGGGCTCGATGACGAAACGCGTACTGCGCGCCTTCAGCCGTTCGGCCAGCGCCTCCCAGGTCTCCCAGCCGAGCACCACGCCGAAATGCGGCACCGGCACGTCATGGCCGTCCACCGGGTTGCTGTGTGCCGCTTCCTGATGCGCCATCTTCGGTGCTTCGTGGATCACCAGCTGATGGCCGAAGAAATCGAAATCCACCCAATGCTCGCTGCTGCGCCCCTCAGCGCAACCGAACAGCTCGCCATAGAAAGCGCGGGCGGCGGCGAGGTCGTATACGGGAATCGCGAGGTGGAAAGGCGATAGCGTCATGACTTGTACTCCGGGATGAAGGACGCATCGAGTGTAGAGCGTTTCCAAAGGCGCGGCCTGGTAGCGCCATCGGTGGGCGGAAGCCCACCCTACAAGGCCGCTAACCCGCGAGGCTAGGCGATGCATCGGGACCCGTAGGGTGGGCTTTAGCCCACCAGGCATACCCCGAATCCCTCATCCCAGATCGGGCGCCACAGGCCCTTGTCGCGGGGGCATACTCTATTTTGTGATGCGCCATCGGTGGGCTGAAGCCCACCCTACAAGGCCGCTGACCCGCGAGGCTCTAGGCGATGCATCGGGACCCGTAGGGTGGGCTTTAGCCCACCAGCACAGCACCAGTCTCAGTTTCGCTCGCCAGCAAGCATGCCCCGTCGATCTGTGTGGTCGCCTCCCCAGTCCACTGGCAACAGGCCCTCGCAAACGAAATGGTGAAAGCTAGAATGCGGCCATTGCGCCACGCTGGTGCAAAAGCCGTGTTTGACGGGGTTGTAGTGCAGGTAATCGACATGCCCTTGCAGGTCCACCTCGTCGCGGATCTGGTGCTCCCAATAACGCCTTTGCCAGATGCCTTTTTCGCGCTTGCGCGACTGGCTCGGCCGTGGAGTGCTGCTTGGCAATTGGCGGGAGAATTGGCTTTTGATCAGGCTCCAGCGCCCGGCGTAATCGATGTCGCCGTCCGGCAGTGTCCAGATCGCATGCAAGTGGTCCGGAAGCACGCAAATGGCGACGGTACGAAACGGCCGTCGCACCTGCGCCTCGCGATAAACAGCGCGCAATCGGTCGATCTCATCGACCAGCAGGCTCGAGCGCCTATCGGCCAACGTCACGGTAAAAAACCAGGTACCACCTGCCGCCCGGCTGCGTCGATAGTTGGGCATAAGGCCTCCTTGCCTTGTTGTAACGGTCACATACGAAACCGTACCGAATTGCGCTTACGTGGTAAGTGGCGGATTTCACCTGTTGCGAGTTTTTAGCGGTGGGCTGAAGCCCACCCTACAGTGCTGCGCCGACCGTAGGGTGGGCTTTAGCCCACCATTAATGCCGGTCACCGCGGGTTGGCTTGCCTTCAGCCGGCCAGCACCGAATCCACCAGCGCCTTGGCCTCGGCCTGGATGCGCGCCAGGTGCGCTTCGCCTTCGAAGCTCTCGGCGTAGATCTTGTAGACGTCCTCGGTGCCGGATGGCCGTGCGGCGAACCAGCCGTTCGCCGTTTCCACCTTCAGCCCGCCGATGGCGGCACCGTTGCCCGGTGCCTCGGTGAGGATGCGGGTGATCGGCTGGCCGGCCAGCTCCTTCGCCGAGACCTGCGAAGCGGACAGCTTGCTCAGGCGCGCCTTCTGCTCGCGATTGGCCGCGGCGTCGATGCGCTGGTACACCGGTGCGCCGAAGCGGTCGGTCAGCGCCTTGTAGCGCTCGCTCGGGTCCTTGCCTGTAACCGCCGTGATCTCCGCGGCGAGCAGGCCGAGGATCAGGCCGTCCTTGTCGGTGGACCAGGCGCCGCCCTGCTTGTCGAGGAACGAAGCGCCGGCCGACTCCTCGCCGCCGAAGCCCAGGCTGCCGTCCATGAGGCCGTCGACGAACCACTTGAAGCCCACCGGTACCTCCACCAGGCGGCGGTCGATGCCGGCGGCGACGCGGTCGATCATCGAGGAGGACACCAGCGTTTTGCCGATGCCGGCCTCGGCGCTCCAGCCCGGACGATGGGTGAACAGGTATTCGATGGCCACCGCTAGGTAATGGTTGGGGTTCATCAGTCCGCCGGAGCGGGTGACGATGCCGTGGCGGTCGTGGTCGGTGTCGCAGGCGAAGGCCACGTCGAAGCGGTCCTTGTTCTCGATCAGTCCGGCCATGGCATGCGGCGAGCTGCAGTCCATGCGGATCTTGCCGTCCCAGTCCAGACGCATGAAGCGGAAGGTTGGGTCGACCACCGTAGACAGCACCTCCAGCGGCAGGCCGAAGCGTTCGGCGATGCGCGGCCAGTAGTGCACACCGGCGCCGCCCAGCGGGTCGACGGCGAACTTCAGGCCCGAGCCGCGGATGGCGTCGAGGTCGATCACCCGCTCCAGCCCGCCGACATAGGCGTCGATGAAATCGAAGCGCTGGGTGGTGGCGGCCTTGAGCGCCTGGCGGTAATCCATGCGCTTGACGCCATCGAGCCCGGCGACCAGCAGTGCGTTGGCGCGCTCCTGAATCCACTTGGTCACGCCGGTGTCGGCCGGGCCGCCATTGGTGGGGTTGTACTTGAAGCCGCCATCGCCCGGCGGATTGTGCGACGGCGTGATGACGATGCCATCGGCCAGCCCGCTGGTGCGGCCGCGGTTGTAGCTGAGGATCGCGTTGGAGATCGCCGGGGTTGGCGTGTAGCCCGGCTCGCCGCTGGTTTCCGGGCAGCCGGCGTCGATGCGCGTCTCGATGCCGTTGGCCGCCAGCACTTCCAGCGCCGAGATGAATGCCGGCTCGGACAGGGCGTGGGTATCCATGCCCATGAACAGCGGGCCGTCGATGCCTTCCTGGCGGCGGTAATCGCAGATCGCCTGGGTGGTGGCGAGGATGTGCCACTCGTTGAAGCTGCCCTTGAGCGAGGAGCCGCGATGCCCAGACGTGCCGAACGCCACCTGCTGCACCGGGTCGGACGGGTCCGGTCGGTCGCTGTAGTAGCGCGCCACCAGGCGCGGCAGGTGGGTCAGGGTGTGCGGGTCGGGCAGGCGTCCTGCGTTGGCGGCGATACTCATCGGTCAGTCCTGTGCGAGAAGGCGGTACGCCGGCCCAGCCGGGCGCGGCGCGAAGCGAATGAAACGCCAGTCGGCGCCATTTATCCAGAGCTTCGACCGCTTCAGCGGCGGCGGTTCCATGGATGGCTTTTTCTACCCTGCGACGTTTTACCCTAGGGCACTCGTCGCCGCGCCGGAACCTCCTCTTCGCCACCCTTTCCACTGCTTAGCGGCCCGCGTCCGCGAGCCCCTCACCAGGAGGTTGACACATGAACGTCGACGAACGAATTCGCCAGCGCGCGTATGAGATCTGGGAAGCAGAAGGCCACCCGGAAGGGCGGGAAGCTGAGCACTGGCAACAGGCCCGAGACGAAATGGAACCCTCCGACAAGGAAGGCGATGCCCAGGCCGGCAGCGTAGAAAGCAGCGTGGCCATGCCCAAGTCGGACAGCACGCATTAAAAGTTACAGGCAGGGCGGCGAAGGCGCATGACGCGTCGTCCCGCCCGAATCTGCTGCCACGTTCTCACCCTTCCTATTCCCTTGCCGGGCGCACTGGAGCCCGCCAGTGCTCGCTGTTAGAGTGCCGCCGCTTGCCAACCACCGCTGACAGGACGTCTGCCCAGCCGCCGCACAGGATGCTTCAATGAAAAAGCTCGCACTCGCCGTTGCCGTACCTCTGGCCATTTTCGGGGCCGCCACCTTCTACACCAGCACCCAGGTCGAATCGACCGCCCGCGATGCCGTCGACCAGGCCAACCTCAAACTGCGCGAGATGGGCATCGGCGCGGGTGCCGACACCAGCATCACGCTGCTCAGCTTCGAGCGCGGCCTGCTGTCCAGCGCTGCGCGCTACCAAGTCGACATCAACGTGCCGGATGACGAAGGCAACGACCGCCAGTACACGCTGCTGTTTAACGATCACCTCGAACATGGCCCGTTTCCCATTTCGCGCCTGGCTCGCGGCCAACTGATGCCGGTCGCCGCGCAGAGCCGCTTCGAGCTTGAACGCACACCGCTGACGCAGAAGCTGTTCGATGCCGCCGCTGGTGAGACGCCGCTGGTGGGTGACGTCACCATTGGCTACGACGGCGGCCAGTCCGGCGACGTGCGTACGGCAGCGTTCAACATCGAGGATGAAGACGGCACAGTCCGCATCGCGGCCGGCGCGGTCAACTTCGAGGCGGATAAGGATGCCACTGCCGTACGCATGGACGGCCAGGTGCCGGAAATTGATTTCGACCTGCAACGCGACGGCAGGCCAGTGCGCACGAAACTGAGCGGCATCGGCCTGACCGCCGACAAGCATGACTATGCCAATGGCATCGGCTTTGGTCCCTCCGCACTCACCCTCGAACGTATGGAAATTCGCATTGGCGACGACCCGGCCGTGGTCATCCAGAACGCCTCCGTCGATGAAGTGCTGAGCCGCGGCAGCCGTGGCCTTGATCAGTCCATCGCCTACCGCGTCGGCGAGGTAAGCGCCAAAGGCCAGACGTTCCGCAACCTCGCCCTCGCTTTCAGCCTGCGCAACCTCGAGGAAAGCAGCCTCAACGCGCTGGTCGCCAGCTACAAGGAAATCCTCGACAGCAGCGCCACCCCGCAGGAATCCTTCGCCGGCATGACCGACGGCCAGCAGCAGGAACTGCAGGCGCATGCCTTGGCGCTGCTCGAACACAAACCCACCCTGGCCCTCGATGAGTTCGGCTTCGAAACCGCCCACGGCGTCGCCAGCCTGTCCGTCGTGCTCGACCTGCAGTCCCCGAGCGCAGAGGCTTTCACCCCGGATGCGATGATCACCAGCATGCTCGCTTCGCTCAAAGCCGAAGCCGCTGTCGACAAGGGCCTGGTGCGTGACATTGCCGGGCTGGTTGCGCAGAACGAATCGCGCGACGGTCAGCTCGACCCGGCGGCCCTGCAGCAGGAAACTGAAGCCGCCACCGAGCTGTTCAGCGGCATGGCGCTGAACACCGGTTGGTCCCGCCTGGAAGGTGAGCGACTGGTCAGCTCGCTGCATTACGCCGACAACCGGGTGACCTTCAACGGCCGCGAAATGAGCGTGCAGGAGTTCGTCGGCTTCGCCTTCGGCTCGGTGCAGAACGTCGGTCTGCTCGGGCAGTAAGCGCCGCGCTTCAGTCCGCTCGAATGAGGCCTTGCTCCGTCGGATACCCGCCGGGCAGGGCCGCGCCATCTTCAGCCTGACAGCCAGTCAGGCGCTACGCTCCACACCCTTCTCCAACGGTCGGTTGCGACGATTTACGTCCGTGACTGGTTTGCCGTCCCTCCGAATGTCCGCCGGTCCCGACCGGATGCAGGAACCATCGGCCTGTTTGCTGCCTCTGCTGATGAGGTGCATTTGCATAGCCGAGGAATCGCCCCAGCCCCAGATGAGCGGCCATCAGCTACGAGCAGCGCTCGTCCACTCCATTGCAGCCGCTGGTTGATTCCGTACGCCAGTTAAATTCAAAGGTCCCGTTTGTCCGATGATGCAACCAATCAACTACCAGGCGATATTCGAAGCCGTCCCGAACCTGCATCTGATCCTGGCGCCCGACCTGGATTTCACCATTCTGGCTGCAAGCGATGCGCAACTGCGTGCCACCCATACCCGCAGGGAAGACAGCGTCGGCAGGCCGGTTTTCGAAGTGTTCCGCAAGAATCCGGACGACCCCAGCGAGTTCGGTACCAGCGTATTGCGCGACTCACTCGAGCGCGTACTACGCACCCGCGCGCCGGACCGCATGGCGATCACCCGCTATGACATCCCGCGGCCTGCGGCAGCGGGCGGTGGTTTCGAGCTGCGCTACTGGCGGCCGCTGAATGTCCCGGTGCTCGATGAGCACGGCGCGGTGCTCTACATCATCCATCAGGTCGAAGACGTGACCGAGGAAGTCTTGCGTCAGGACGGCGCCAGCCTCAGTCACTTCGAGGAGCGCTTTCGCGCTGCGCTGCTTGGCTCTGGTATTGGCACTTTCACCTGGCTCTTCAGCGATGGCAGCCTCACCCTGGACAGTGCGCTGGAGCAGATCTTCCGCCTGCCGCTCGGGCTGAAGGTAACCAGCGTCGATGCCTTCGTCGGGCAGGTTCATCCCGAAGACCGGGCCGACGTGCGTCTGGCCTTCGATCACTACGCCAGGGGGGAAGATTTCACCGTGGAGTTTCGCCTGGTGCGTGCCGGCGCGGAGTGCTGGCTGGCCTGCAAGGCCAAAGCGTTTCGCGATGCCAATGGCAGGCTCGCGTATGTCGCTGGCGCCTGCACCGACATCAGCGCACGCCGGCATGCCGAAATGCACTGCGCATCAGCGAGAACCGTCTCCGCCAGCTCAACGAGACCCTCGAAGCGCGGGTGGCCACCGAGGTCGCCGAGCGCAGCCGCGCCGAAGAAGCCCTGCGCCAGGCGCAGAAGATGGAAGCCGTCGGCCAGCTCACCGGCGGTATCGCCCACGATTTCAACAACCTGCTGACCGGCATCATCGGCAGCCTCGACCTGATGCAACGGCGCCATCAGCGTGGTGAGCCGCTGGAGCTGGAGCGCTATATCGGCGCCGCCGTCACCTCTGCACAGCGCGCCGCCGCGCTGACGCAGCGCCTGCTGGCCTTCTCGCGGCGGCAAACGCTCAACCTCAAGCCGGTCGACGTCAATCAGCTGGTGGCCTCGCTGGAGGATCTGTTCCATCGCACCACAGGTGAGAACGTCCGGATCGAGACGCGCCTCAGTGCCGGGCTGTTGCCCGCCTGCATGGACGTAAACCAGCTCGAGAGCGCGCTGGTCAACCTCGTCATCAATGCGCGCGATGCCATGCCCTATGGCGGCCGGATCACCCTTTCGACCGCGAGCTTCACCATGGGCAAGACGCCCGATCCGAAGCGCCGCGGCCTGACCGAAGGGGAGTACGTATTGCTCAGCGTTAGCGACACCGGCACCGGCATGGAGCCGAATGTCATGGCGCGCGCGTTCGAACCATTCTTCACCACCAAACCCATCGGCCAGGGCACCGGGCTCGGGCTGTCGATGGTGTATGGCTATATCAAGCAGGCCAAGGGCTACATCCAGATCGAATCCGAGCCGGACATCGGCACGCGGGTGCACCTCTACCTGCCGGTGCATCAGGGTGAAGTCACCGCCCTCGCCCACGAACCCGAACGCACGCCCACAGGCGCCGGCGAAACCATCCTCGTGGTCGAGGATGAGCCGGTGGTACGCGCGCTGGTGGTCGAAGTGCTGAACGAGCTGGGCTACGAAACGCTGGAAGCCGGCGAAGCCAGCGAAGCGCTCCGTATCACCGAGAGCGGGCAGCGCATCGACCTGCTGATCTCCGACGTCGGTCTGCCCGGCATGAATGGTCGGCAACTGGCTGATATCGCCCGCCAGCAACGCCCCGGCCTGAAAGTGCTGTTCGCCACCGGCTATGCCGAGAGCTTCGCTGCCAACGATTTTCTCGGCCCGGACATGGCGGTGATCACCAAGCCCTTCGCCATCGATGTCTTCGCCACCAAGGTCGGCGAGATTCTCGGCAACGGCTGAGGCGCGGGCTGCTATGCGCCTAGGCGCTCGCTGAGAAAGTCGATAAAGCAGGCGATACGCGAGGCCAGCGCCGTGTTGCGGTAATACACCGCGTTGATTGGCTGGCGCACGTCGACGCGCTGAGCGCCCAGCACCTCCATCAGATCGCCGCGCTGGCGATCCCTGTCAGTCATGAAATCGGACAGGCACACCAGCCCCTCGCCGGCCAGCGCCAGTTCGCGCACCGTATCGCCGCTGGAGGCGCGCAGCGCCGGGGTGATCCGCCAGCTTTCACCGAGCGCGTGACGCAGCGGCCAGTCGTTGAGCCGGTCCGGCTCGGTAAAGCCGATCAGACTATGCCCGGCCAGCGCTTCGACGCTCTCCGGCACGCCATTCCGTTGCAAATAAGCCGGGCTCGCCAGCACCCGGCGCATGGTGTGACACAGCGGCCGCGCATGCAGGCTGGAATCCGGCAGCGGGCCGATACGGATGGCCAGATCGGTACGCCGCTCCAGCAGATCGATGATGCGGTCGTCGCTGTGCAGCTCCAGCTCGATCTGCGGGTAGCGCGCGCGAAACTCGCCGATCAGCGGGGCGATCACGTGCAGCATGAACGGCGAGGCCGTATTGACCCGCAGGCGCCCGGCCGGTGTCTGGCGCCGCAGCGCCATCTGCTCCTCGGCATCCTCTACGCTGGCCAGAATGCGCCGCGCCTGCGCCAGGAACACCTCTCCCTCCTCGGTTAGCTCAAGGCGTCGCGTGGTGCGCCGCAACAGCGTCACCGCCAGCTTGTCTTCCAGGCGACTCAACGCCCGGCTGACGCCTGATGCAGTCTGTTCCAGCTGCACGGCGGCGGCGCTGATCGAGCCACTGTCAACCACGCTGACAAAGGCAAGCATTTCGTCGAGGTTGGTTTTCATTATTGAATCGCATCAAAGGTGGGCGCGCGCCCACGAAAGCAGGTGCACGCCGGACCGGTGGGAGGCGCGCCCTCGCGGCGATTGCAGGCCGCAGGCCTGCCCGAATCAGCCGCGCTGCTCTTCGGCGGATACGGTGGTGCTGCGCATGAGTCTGGCGGGGAAGCCGCAAATCATCAACCGGACGCGCAGTGACGCGTTGCGCCGGACCCGTGGGAGGCGCGCCCTCGCGGCGATTGCAGGCCCCAGGCCTGCCCGGAATCAGCCGCGTTGCTCTTCGGCGGTTACGGCGGCGTTGCGCATGAGTCTGGCGGGCAAGCCGCAGATCATCAACCGGACGCGCACAGCCGCGTTGTGCCGGACCCGTGGGAGGCGCGCCCTCGCGGCGATTGCAGGCCGCAGGCCTAGCCCGATATCAGCCGCGCTGCTCTTCGGCGGTTACGGCGGCGTTGCGCATGAGTCTGGCGGGCAAGCCGCAGATCATTAACCGGACGCGCACAGCCGCGCTGCCAACCGGCACCGCTGCGCGGCACGCTCAGACGCCGCTTTCGCCTGCCTCCGGCACGTGCACGCCGTCCAGCGTGGAGCGGCTGTCGCCCGCGCCATCGGTGATCACGCTGAAACTGCCATCGGTCTCCAGCACCACCGCCTCGATGCCATCCAGCGCCGCCAGCCCCTGACTGCGCGCGGCGGCCCGCACCTCATCCTCGGTGACCCGCGCCACACGCAAGGCATCGCCGAGAAAACGCCCGCGATAGAACAGCAGCGCCGGCTCACCCGTCACCGTACGCCGCACCCACGCCACCCGCACGCTGGACCAGGTGAGCACATACTGCAGCCCGATCAACAGCGCAAGCGCCAACACCCCCTCGGCCAATGACACATCGCGGTTCAGCAGAATCGTCGCGAAGGTCGAACCCAGCGCCACCGTCACCACCAAGTCGAAGGCATTCATCTTCGACAACGTCCGCCGCCCCGAAAGGCGCAACAGCAGCACCAAGCTGATATAGGCCAGCACGCCCACAACCAGTGTGCGTATCAGCGTCGTTCCGCTACTGAAAAACATGCCTTCCACGCTCACACCTCCATAACTGAGCCATGCAGGGGTGGACAGGGTAGGTGGGGGGAAAGTGCAGCCAGCGCGAATGACCGGCCATCAGGTAGCAGCACAAAGCGTGAGGATTAAGCCGTATCGCGCTTTACCGCCACGACGCCTCTAGCTAACGTGCCATCACGCGCAGCAGGGCCTGCACCCGAGCGAAAGCTGTGGTGCATAAAAAGCAATACGGGCGCTAATATCGTTGCATTGCCCAAGCTAGGGACAGTCTGAAAAAGACTTTCTGATTTTGGCAAAATAGCCGAACGCCACCCACCGAGTTTTCTGATGAAGCAGATGACCTTCGCCGATGCCGAGTACGCCGGCAAGCGCAAGCAGACC
>Ga0189292_10402_pt1 | contig 14049 bp, 13 predicted proteins | sample UW1oraminimetaG_FD_130317 | JGI IMG/M metagenome (GOLD analysis project Ga0189292, IMG submission 130317) | Marine microbial communities from the Costa Rica Dome - UW179A-orange mini metaG | ecosystem: Environmental > Aquatic > Marine > Oceanic > Photic zone | place: Costa Rica: the Eastern...
GGTGCCTACGGCTTCGTCATGAGTTCCAACTACAACACCCGTGGCCGCGCCGCCGAGGTGCTGGTGGACGGTGACCAGGCGTTCGAAGTGCGCCGTCGCGAGAGCGTTCAGGAGCTATACGCCGGCGAAAGCCTGCTGCCCACTTGAGGCCAAGATCATGCTTCTGCGCTTTACCAAGATGCACGGTCTGGGCAACGACTTCATGGTCATCGACCTGGTCAGCCAGCACGCGCACATCCAGCCCAAGCACGCCAAGCAGTGGGGCGACCGTCACACCGGGGTCGGCTTCGATCAGCTGCTGATCGTCGAGCCGCCGCAGAACCCGGACGTGGATTTTCGCTACCGCATCTTCAATTCCGACGGTTCGGAAGTGGAGCAGTGCGGCAACGGTGCGCGCTGCTTCGCTCGCTTCGTGGTCGACAAGCGCCTGACCGTCAAACGCAAGATCAAGGTCGAAACCAAGGGCGGCATCATCGAACTGGATATCCGCCCTGACGGCCAGATCCGGGTCGATATGGGCCCGCCACGCCTGGTGCCAGCAGATATCCCTTTCCAGGCCGAGCAGGAAGCCCTGAGCTATCCGCTCGAAGTCGATGGCCAGCGCGTCGAGCTTGCCGCCGTATCCATGGGCAACCCCCATGCGGTGCTGCGCGTAGATTGTGTCGAGCAGGCGCCGGTGCACGAGCTGGGCCCGAAGATCGAACATCACTCGCGTTTTCCACAACGGGTCAACGTCGGCTTTTTGCAGGTCGTCGACCGCCGTCATGCGCGCCTGCGCGTATGGGAGCGCGGTGCCGGGGAAACCCAGGCCTGCGGCACCGGCGCCTGCGCTGCGGCAGTGGCCGCCATTCGCCAGGGCTGGATGGACTCACCCGTGCAGCTCGACCTGCCTGGCGGCCGTCTGTCCATCGAATGGGCAGGCCCCGGACAGCCGGTTATGATGACCGGCCCCGCCGTTCGTGTATTTGAAGGACAGGTTCGCCTATGACCGACCAGACCCAGGGCAGCACCCCGCTACCCGACGCCGAAGCCGTCGCCGCCTACCTGCGCGCCCATCCGGAGTTCTTCGTCGACCACGACGAGCTGATCCCGGAATTGCGCATCCCACACCAGCCGGGCACCGCCGTGTCGCTGGTGGAGCGCCAGGTCAAGCTGCTGCGCGAGCGCAACATCGAGATGCGCCATCGCCTGTCGCAGCTGATGGACGTGGCCCGCGACAACGATCGTCTGTTCGACAAGACCCGCCGCCTGGTGCTCGACCTGCTCGACGCCGGTAGCCTGGAAGAGGTGGTCAGCGCGGTGGAAGACAGCCTGCGCCATGAGTTTCAGGTGCCTTACGTCAGCCTGATACTGTTCAGCGAGGCGACATTGCCGGTCGGCCGCTGCGTCAGCACCGCCGAGGCCAAGCAGAACATCGGTGGCCTGCTCGAGGGTGGCAAGACCATCTGCGGCGTGCTGCGTCCCCACGAGCTCAGCTTTCTGTTCGGCGAGGATGGCCCCAGCGTCGGCTCCGCCGCAGTGGTCAGCCTCGACGACCAGCTGGGGGTTCTCGCCATCGGCAGCCGCGACCCGCAGCACTACAAGAGCTCGCTGGGCACCCTGTTCCTCGGTTATATCGCCGAAGTGCTCGCGCGCGTCTTGCCGCGCTTCGGCACCCCGCTGCGCTCGGTACGCTGAGCGCAGCCGCCGGCGTCGGCTGGCGCGGCCGTTCTTTTCGCGAGCGAGGGAGCCCGGTGCAAAACGAACTCGACGCCTACTTCGAATACCTGCGCAGCGCGCGGCAGCTGTCCGGCCATTCGCTGGATGCCTATCGTCGCGATCTGGACAAGGTTCTCACCTACTGCGAGCGCGAGCGCATCGCCGGTTGGCGAGACCTGCAGGGCCGCCATCTGCGCCACCTGATCGCCGAACAGCATCGCCAGGGACAATCCAGCCGCAGCCTGGCACGCCTGTTGTCATCGGTGCGCGGACTGTATCGCTACCTCAACCAGGAAGGGCTCTGCGAGCACGATCCGGCCACCGGCCTGTCCGCCCCCAAGGGCGAACGCCGGTTGCCGCGCCTGCTGGATACCGATCGCGCCATGCAGCTGCTCGATGGCGGTGTCGAGGACGATTTCATCGCCCGTCGCGATCAGGCGATGCTCGAACTGTTCTATTCCTCCGGTCTGCGCCTGTCCGAACTGGTCGGTCTGAACCTTGACCAGCTCGACCTCGCCGCCGGTCTGGTGCGGGTACTGGGCAAGGGCAACAAGGTGCGCGAACTGCCGGTCGGCAGCAAGGCGCGTGAGGCGCTGCAGGCCTGGTTACCGTTGCGAACGCTGGCCGGGCCCGCCGACGGTGCGGTGTTCATCGGCCAGCAAGGGCGTCGCCTCGGCGCCCGTGCCGTGCAGCTGCGGGTGCGCCAGGCCGGTGTGCGCGAACTCGGCCAGCATCTGCACCCGCACATGCTGCGCCACAGTTTCGCCAGCCATCTGCTGGAATCCTCGCAGGACCTGCGCTCGGTGCAGGAGCTGCTCGGCCATGCCGACATCGGCACGACGCAGATCTACACCCACCTGGACTTTCAGCACCTGGCCAAGGTCTACGATCAGGCGCATCCGCGCGCCAAGCGCAAGCAGGACACCGACACATGAGCATTCGCCTGATCACCTTCGACCTGGACGATACCTTCTGGGAAACCACGCCGGCCATCCAGAGCGCAGAGACCGCCCTGCGCAGCTGGCTGGGCGTGCATGCGCCGCGCCTGGGCGAATTTCCCGTCGAAGCCCTCGGCGCGATCCGCCGCATGCTGATCGAACAGGACCCGGCGCTGCGCCACCGTATCAGCGAGCTGCGCCGGCGCATCCTGCAGCACGCGTTGCACGACGCCGGCTATCCCGCAGATGAAGCGGACCAGCTGGCCGAGCGGGCCTTTCAGGTATTTCTCGATGCGCGCCATGAGGTGCAGATTTTCCCAGACGTGCAGCCCACGCTGGAATTCCTGGCCAATCACTACACCCTCGGCGTGATCACCAACGGCAATGCCGACGTGCGCCGCCTGGGCCTGGCCGACTATTTCCAGTTCACGCTGTGCGCCGAGGAGTTAGGCATCGGCAAGCCCGATCCGCACCCATTCCAGCAGGCCCTGCGCCTGGGTGATGCGCGCCCGGACCAGGCGGTGCACATCGGCGACCATGCCCTGGACGACATCGCCGGCGCACAGCAGGCTGGGCTACGCGCGGTGTGGTTCAACCCGAAGCGGATCGCCTGGGCGCACGACTACCAGCCCGACGCCGAGATCCAGCGCCTGGCCGACCTGCCCAAGCTGCTGCTCGCCTGGCGCGACAACTGAGCCACCGCCAGCGCGCCGCTGAAGCGAAGAAGCCCGCTCAATAGCGGGCTTCTTCGTGATCCGTGCAGCTCAGATAGGACGGCTGCCGTACTTGCTATCCGGCTTCTTCGGCGGGTCGGCGACCACATTGGGTTCGACTTCCTGCACCTGGCCGCCACGCGCGAGGAATTCTTCCATGGCCCGCGCCAGCGCATCGCGCTCCTTCTGCTTGGCTTCCAGGCTCGGCAGTTCGTCCGGCTCCACGGCCTTGGCCTTGGCCTTCTTGGCCGGCGTAGCGCGCTCGCTGTCGGCGCCCTCCTCGTCGAGGCTGTCGTCGCCGTCATCGGCAGCGTTCAGCTCCTCCCCTTCCTCCTCGTCGCCCACTTCCAGATCGTCTTGTTCTAGTTCTTCGTCGCTCATGTTCTACCTCATGGCTTGCCAAAGCGGAGTAAGTTATAGCCCAGCGATGCGGAATGACCGACATCACCAAAAAAAATTCAACTTGCCGTCCCGTGCAGCGTTGCCACTATCTGCCGCGCGCCACCCTGGTCGCGGTGCTCTCCGAGATAGACGCCCTGCCAAGTCCCCAGTGCCAGGCGCCCCGCGCTTACCGGCAGGCTCAGCTGGCAGCCGAGCAGGCTGGCCTTGAAGTGTGCCGGCAAGTCGTCCGGCCCTTCGTAGTCATGCTCGTAACCGTCCTCGCCCTGCGGCACCAGACGATTGAAGAACCGTTCGAAATCACGCCGTACCGCTGAGTCGGCATTCTCGTTGATCGTCAGCGAGGCCGAGGTATGCCGCAGCCACAGGTGTAACAGACCGACCTGACATTGCCGCAGTTCCGGCAGCGCGGCGAGCAGCTCGTCGGTGATCAGATGAAAACCGCGTGGGCGCGCGCGCAAGGTGATCAGGGTCTGTTGCCACATGTGCAGCACTCATGTTCGACGGCTGGTCGCGCGCATTCTAGCGTGGCGCCGGAAAAAACAAAGGGCGCCAAAAGGCGCCCTTGTCATGTATCAGCGAAACATTACTGGCGAGTGAACTCCGGGTACGCCTCCAGGCCGCACTCGACCACGTCCACGCCCTCGTACTCCTCTTCCTCGCTGACGCGCAGGCCCATCACCGCCTTGATGACGCCCCAGACGATCAGGCTGGCGATGAACACCCAGAGGAAGATCGACACCAGGCCCAGCAGCTGCGCGCCGAAAGAGGCGTCGGCATTGGTCAGCGGCACGGCCAGCAGGCCCCACATGCCGGCGACACCGTGCACGGAGATCGCTCCGACCGGGTCATCGAGCTTGAGCTTGTCCAGACCGAGGATGCTGAACACCACCAGCACACCACCCACACCACCGATCAGGGTCGCTTGCAGCGCGCTCGGGGTCAGCGGCTCTGCAGTGATGGCCACCAGGCCGGCCAGGGCGCCGTTGAGCACCATGGTCAGATCGGACTTGCCGAACAGCAGGCGCGCGGTGATCAGGGCCGCGATCAGGCCCCCAGCGGCACCCATGTTGGTGTTGACGAAGACCTGGGCCACCGCGTTGGCGTCCTCGATGGTGCTCATTTTCAGCTGCGAGCCGCCGTTGAAGCCGAACCAGCCCATCCACAGGATGAATGCCCCGAGGGTCGCCAGCGGCATGTTGGCGCCGGGAATGGCATTGATCTGGCCGTTCGGGCCGTACTTGCCCTTACGTGCACCGAGCAACAAGACACCCGCCAGAGCTGCAGCCGCGCCAGCCATGTGCACGATGCCGGAGCCGGCGAAGTCGAGGAAACCAGCCGCGTCGAGGAAACCACCGCCCCACTTCCAGAAGCCCTGAACCGGATAGATGAAGCCGGTCATCACCACGGCGAAGGCGATGAACGCCCACAGCTTCATGCGCTCGGCCACCGCACCGGAGACCACCGACATGCAGGTTGCGGCGAAGACGATCTGGAAGAAGAAGTCAGCGCGAGCGGAATAGTAAGGCGCATCCTCACCCCCGGCCGCGACCAAGTCGACTGCATGTTCGTCGCCGATCAGGAAGCCCAGACTCGGGAAAATGCCACCTTCCGGGCTGGAGTACATGATGTAGTAGCCGACCAGCAGGTACATGATCGAAGCCAGCGAGTAGAGCACGATGTTCTTGGTAAGAATCTCGGCGGTGTTCTTCGCCCGGACCAGACCGGCTTCGAGCATGGCAAAACCTGCCGCCATCCACATCACCAGCGCTCCGCAGATCACGAAGTAGAAGGTATCGAGTCCGTACTGGACGGGTATCAATGCAGTGCTATCCATGTGTCACCTCTTGCTGTCGCGCTGTATGCGCTGTTCGGTCCGCAGGCCATCGCATGCTGCATCGAAGGCCTGCACCGCTTTTAGGATTGGCCCCGGCGTTGGCTCCGGGGTGCCCTGAATGGATTACAGGTTGTAGCCACGCTCGTTATGCAGGCTGAGGTCCAGGCCGATGGTCTCCTGCTCCTCGTTCACCCGCAGGCCCATCACCAGATCGATCGCCTTGAGGATCAGGTAGGTGGCGATGCCGGTGTACACCACGGTGAACAGCACGCCCTTGAACTGAATCCACAGCTGCAGGCCGATGTTCTCCACTTCGCCGAAGCCACCCAGCATGGGTGCCGCGAAGATGCCGGTGAGCAACGCACCGACTATGCCGCCGATGCCGTGCACACCGAAGGCGTCCAGCGAATCGTCGTAGCCGAGTTTGCGTTTCAGGCTGGTGGCGCAGAAGAAGCAGACCACTCCGGATACCAGGCCGATGACCAGAGCGCCCATCGGGCCCACTGTGCCGGCAGCCGGCGTGATGGCGACCAGACCGGCAACCACGCCGGAGGCGATGCCCAGCGCGCTGGGTTTGCCGTGGCCGATCCACTCGGCGAACATCCAGCCCAGCGCCGCAGCGGCAGTTGCGATCTGCGTCACCAGCATGGCCATGCCCGCGGTGCCGTTGGCGGCGATGGCCGAGCCCGCATTGAAGCCGAACCAGCCGACCCAGAGCATTGCGGCACCGACCAGAGTCAGGCCCAGGTTGTGCGGCGCCATTGGCGTGTTCGGGTAACCCTTGCGCTTACCCAGCACCAGGCATGCCACCAGACCGGCGATACCGGCATTGATGTGCACCACGGTGCCGCCGGCGAAGTCGAGCACGCCCCAGTCCCACATCAGGCCGCCGTCGCCGCCCCATACCATGTGTGCGATCGGCGCATAGACCAGCGTGAACCAGACGCCCGTGAACACCAGCATCGCGGAGAACTTCATACGCTCGGCGAAGGCCCCGACGATAAGTGCCGGGGTGATGATGGCGAAGGTCATCTGGAAGGTGATGAAGACGCTTTCAGGGAAGGCGCCGACCAGGCTGTCGGGCGTCAGACCGCTGAGGAAAGCGCGATCCAGACCGCCAACGAAAGAATTGAAGTTGGTGACCCCGGCTTCCATACCCGTGGTGTCGAAAGCGAGGCTGTAGCCATAGACCATCCAGAGGATGCTCATCAGGCCGGTGACGGCGAAGCACTGCATCATCACCGAGAGAATGTTCTTCGAGCGGACCATGCCGCCGTAGAACAGTGCCAGCCCAGGGATGGTCATGAACAGCACCAGCGCAGTGGCCGTCAGCATCCATGCCGTGTCGCCTGAATCCAGCGTTGCCTCCTGCGCCAGGGCCAGGCCTGGACTTATCAGAGACAAAAGGGCTCCTAGCCCTGCGAATCTTCGCAGAGTCATGGTTTTACTCCTGGGGCGTGGGGGTTCGGAGGTGCTGCTTAAATCGCGTCGGTATCGGTTTCGCCGGTACGGATGCGGATGGCCTGTTCCAAGTTGACCACGAAGATCTTGCCGTCACCGATCTTGCCGGTATTGGCGGCCTTGGTGATGGCCTCGATGACGCGATCGAGCTGATCGTCGGCGATGGCTACATCGATCTTCACTTTCGGCAGGAAGTCGACGACGTATTCGGCACCACGGTATAGCTCGGTGTGACCCTTCTGACGACCGAAGCCTTTGACTTCAGTAACGGTGATGCCCTGTACGCCGATTTCCGACAGAGACTCGCGCACGTCGTCCAGCTTGAACGGCTTGATGATGGCAGTGACTAGTTTCATGAAAACTTCTCCCGTTTTAGGTGGACTTGCCCCAGAAGTACGAACCCGGCTCAAGTCTAAGCTCAGTGTCTGGCTCTTGTAACGCTCCGGCTGTACCCGAGCAGCTGACCGACACCACCAACCTCTCCGACAAAGCGTCTCGAATCACCCATGCACCGCAACCCGGTGGTGCATGCGTTGCTGGGGACAAAGCAGAATCGATGCCAGCTTTACGCAAGCCCCAATTTGCAAGGGCTTTTACCCAGAACGGAGGCGGCCGACGGACGGTTGCGCTCAGCCGACGCACCCTAATGGTGCGACTGCGCACCACCCCCTGCTCAGTTTCTGTGCACGACCCGCCAGAAAGCCGCAAAAAACACCGTGCTACACTGCGCCCGTCCAACGACAGGTGCTTTCAATGTTGCCGCCAAAAGCTTTTCTAGATGCCATCGGCTCCCAGGCCTCGCGCCTGTTCAACGGCGAGACGCCGCTGCCGCGTGGTGAATTCGAAGCCCAGCTCAAGGGCGTGGTGCAGGGCGCGCTGAACAAGCTCGACGTAGTCAGCCGCGATGAGTTCGACAGCCAGATGGTGGTACTCGCCCGTACTCGTGCTCGCCTGGAAGCGCTTGAGGCCAAGGTCGCCGAACTGGAAGAAAAGCTCACGCCGCCCGCGCCCTGACAGGTCGGGCCGCGACACGATCAAAGGAGTGATCGAATGTCCCTGGCCATAGTTCATAGCCGCGCGCAGATCGGTGTAGAAGCGCCGCCGGTAACCGTCGAAGCCCATCTGGCCAACGGTCTGCCAGCGCTCGCGCTGGTCGGCCTGCCGGAAACCGCCGTCAAGGAAAGCAAGGACCGGGTACGCAGCGCCATCCTCACCTCCGGCTTCGACTTCCCGCCGCGCCGCATCACCCTCAATCTTGCGCCCGCCGATTTACCCAAGGATGGCGGTCGTTTCGACCTGGCCATCGCCCTGGGCATTCTCGCAGCCAGCGGTCAGCTGCCCGCTGAGCGCCTCGACAGTCTGGAATGCCTCGGCGAGCTCGCACTCTCCGGTGCCTTGCGTCCGGTTCAGGGCGTGTTGCCGGCAGCCCTTGCCGCCCGGGCTGCCGGACGCGCCTTGCTGGTGCCGCGAGCCAACGCCGAGGAAGCCAGCCTCGCTTCCGGACTCACCGTCTATGCCGCCGAACACCTGCTCGAGGTCGCTGCGCACTTCAACGGCGTCACACCGCTCGAACCCTATGCCGCCCAAGGCCTGCTGCGGCAGATTCAGCCCTACCCGGACCTGGCTGACGTACAAGGCCAGCAGGCCGCCAAGCGCGGGCTGCTGATTGCCGCGGCTGGTGCTCACAACCTCTTGTTTTCCGGGCCACCTGGCACCGGCAAGACTCTGCTGGCCAGCCGCCTGCCCGGCCTGTTGCCGCCGCTCGACGAACAGGAAGCGCTGGAAGTCGCCGCCATCCATTCGGTGGCCAGCCACAGCCCACTTGAACATTGGCCGCAGCGTCCCTTTCGGCAGCCCCATCACAGTGCATCGGGCCCTGCGCTGGTCGGTGGCGGCAGCCGGCCGCAGCCGGGCGAGATCACTTTGGCGCACCAAGGTGTGCTGTTTCTCGACGAGCTACCGGAGTTCGACCGCAAGGTGCTCGAGGTCCTGCGCGAGCCGCTGGAATCAGGCCATATCGTAATTGCCCGAGCGCGCGACAAGGTGCGCTTTCCGGCGCGCTTCCAGCTCGTGGCGGCGATGAACCCCTGCCCGTGCGGCTATCTCGGCGATCCCAACGGACGCTGCCGCTGCACGCCGGATCAGATCCAGCGTTATCGCAACAAGCTCTCCGGCCCGCTGCTCGACCGCATCGACCTGCATCTGACCGTGGCGCGTGAGGCCACGGCACTCAACGCACCACCGCAAACCGGGCAAAGCAGTGCCGTGCTGGCCGCTCAAGTGGCGCAGGCGCGACAGCTGCAACAGGCTCGCCAGGGCTGTGCCAATGCCTTTCTCGACCTGGCGGGCCTGCGCAGTCACTGCCAGCTGACGGCTGAGGATCAGGCCTGGCTGGAGCGCGCCTGCGAACGCCTGGCGCTGTCGCTGCGCGCCGCGCACCGTCTGCTCAAGGTGGCACGTACTCTCGCCGATTTGGAACAAGCTGCGTGCATCGGTCGCCAGCACCTCGCCGAAGCGCTGCAGTACCGGCCCGGCAGCCAGGCCTGAGCCACTCGGCGCGGGCTCTGGCTCGCGCAAATCGGCCGCGGACAACCGGCGTCCTTCGCGGTCTGTGTTAAGTTGGCTGGCTTTCGCCACAGGCGGCCACTCCCCAGACATAACCCGAAGGAGCGCAGCATGGAGGCAAAAAAGCCCTCGTCCTCTCAAATCAACCCGCCGGTCTTTTACGGCTCGGCAGCTATCATTCTGGCGCTGGTGATCTACAGCGTTGCCTTCCAGAGCCACGCACAGACGCTGTTCGGCGACACGCAGGCCTGGATCATCGCCAACGTCAGCTGGCTGTATATTCTCGCCGTCGCACTGATCCTGCTGATGGTGGTGCTACTGGCGTTCAGTCGTTATGGCGACATCAAGCTCGGTCCCGACCACAGCGAGCCGGATTACAGTGCGCTGACCTGGTTCGCCATGCTGTTTTCCGCCGGCATGGGCATCGGCCTGATGTTCTTCGGCGTTGCCGAGCCGGTGATGCACTTTCTCTCGCCACCAACCGGTGAAGGCGGCACCACGCTGGCCGCGCGCGAGGCGATGAAGATCACCTTCTTCCACTGGGGCCTGCATGCCTGGTCGATCTACGCCATCGTGGCCATGATCCTGGCTTATTTCGCTTACCGTCACGGCCTGCCGCTCACCCTGCGTTCGGCGCTCTACCCGCTGATCGGCGAGCGCATCTACGGGCCCATCGGCCACGCCGTCGACATCTTCGCCATCATCGGCACGGTACTGGGTGTCGCCACGTCACTGGGGCTTGGCGTTACCCAGATCAACACCGGACTGAACCACCTTTATGGGCTGCCGGTTTCGGTGCCGGTGCAGATCGGCCTGATCATGGCCACCACACTGCTGGCCACGATTTCCGTGGTCACCGGCCTGGACAAGGGCGTGCGCCGGCTATCCGAGCTGAACCTGACGCTGGCAGCGCTGCTGATGCTGATGGTGCTCGTGGCTGGGCCGACGGTGTTCATTCTGCAGACCTTTGTGCAGAACACTGGCGGCTACCTGTCGGATATCGTCGACAAGACCTTCAACCTCTACGCCTACGAGCCGAACGACTGGATCGGCGGCTGGACGCTGTTCTACTGGGGCTGGTGGCTGGCCTGGTCGCCCTTCGTCGGGCTGTTCATCGCGCGCATTTCGCGTGGCCGGACGATCCGTGAGTTCGTCACCGGCGTGCTGCTGGTGCCTACCGCGTTCACCCTGATGTGGATGACAGTGTTCGGTGACACGGCCATCCATATGATCCTCTGGGAGCACGTGACCAGCCTTGGCGAAGCCATCGAGCAGGACAGCTCGCTGGCCCTGTTCGCCTTCCTCGAACACTTTCCCTTCTCGGCGTTTATTTCGCTGATCGCCATCATCATGGTCGTGGTGTTCTTCGTCACGTCGGCGGACTCCGGCGCGCTGGTGGTGGATATGCTCGCCTCGGGTGGGCGACAGGGCACGCCGGTGTGGCAGCGGATCTTCTGGGCCGTTTCCATGGGCGGCGTGGCCATCGCTCTACTACTCGCAGACGGCCTGACGGCCCTGCAGACGGCGACGATTGCCAGCGCCCTGCCCTTCACCATCGCCCTGCTCTGCTCGATGTGGGGCCTGCTCAAGGCATTGCGCCTGGACGCCACCAAGCAGGGATTACGCTACCAGGCCCTGAGCACCTCGCCCAACGCACCACGCAGCCCGGGCGGTTGGCAGCGCCGCTTGCGCACCCTGATGCTGTTCCCGCGACGCGCCCATGTAGTGCGCTTCATCTCCGAAGTGGTGCACCCGGCCTGCGAGGCAATCGCCGAGGAGATGCGCAAGCAGGGCTACGTCGTTGAAATCAGTGAGGGCGAGGATCGCCGCCAGCGTTTCGAGATCATCCACGACGGCGAGCCGGACTTCATTTACGAGGTACGTCCACGCGCCTATGCGATGCCGAGCTTCGTGGCCAGCAGCGAGGATGACGAACGCGAGGAGCGCAAGTACTTCCGCGCCGAAGTCCACCTCAAGGAAGGCGGCCAGGATTACGACGTAATGGGCTGGAGCCGTGAAGATGTGATCAGCGACATTCTCGGCCAGTACGAGAAACACATGCACTTCCTGCATATGGTCCGCTAAACGGCTCGATGTCACCCTGCTGATTCGCCGCGTGAGGCGACTTCAGCAGGCTCTGGCGCGCTCGGCTCGCATGAAGTCGATCAACTCGGGCAACGGCAGCGGCTGGCTGATGAGAAACCCCTGAACCTGCTGCGCACCAAACTGGCGCAACAGCTCCAACTGCTCGGCGACCTCAACCCCCTCGGCGACCACTTCCAGATCGAGGTTATGTGCCAGGCCGATCATTGCTTGCACCAACTGCAGCTTTTCAGGGCGAGCGGTCATGCCGGCGACAAAGCTCTTATCGATCTTCAGGAGAGTAATCGGCAGGCTGGATAGATGGACGAACGAGGAGAAACCAGTGCCGAAATCGTCTAGCGAGAAGCGCACGCCCAGCTGACCGAGAGCGTGCATGGCTGTCTGCACTTGCTCGCTACGGCGCATCACGGCGGTTTCGGTGAGTTCGAATTCCAGCCAGTGCGGATCGATGCCGCGCTCGTCGATCAGTCGATTTAGCGTCGGCAGCAATTGGCTGTCCTGGAACTGGCGAAAGGACAGATTGATCGCCATGTGCAATGAATCCGCACCGCCATCCTGCAGGCTTTGCAGATCACGCAGCGCTCGGGCGATTACCCAGTAGCCGAGCGGCACGATCAGGCCGCTCTCCTCGGCCATGGGTATGAAAGCGTCCGGGGCCAGCAGGCCTCTTTCAGGATGCAGCCAGCGCACCAGCGCCTCGAGCCCGACGATGCGCCCGCTCTTCAGGCACAGGCGGGGCTGGTAATGCAGCTCCAGCTCACCGCGACGCAGTGCGCGACGCAACTCACCTTCCTGATCCGCCAGGCTGCGGGCGCTACGGTTGGCCTGCTCGTCGTAGTAACTCCAAGTGCAACCCTGGCTCGCCTTGGCCTGGCGCATGGCGATCTGCGCATGCCAAAGCAGCGGGTCGGCGCCAATACCGCTGCAGGCCCTCGCCAAGCCCAGGCTGCAACCGAGCATCAGGCTTTCACCTTCGACCCAATAGGGTTCGGCCAAGGCCTCGACGAGCCGATCGGCAACCGCCCCCGCGCGCCCCGGCTCGTCGCGGGTATCGAGCAGCAAGGCAAACTCGTCGCCGCCCAACCGCGCCAGCATGTCGCCAACCTCCAGCTGCGCCTTCAGCCGCGCCACCACCTGCAGGATCAGCCGGTCTCCAGCCTGATGGCCGAGGGCATCGTTGACGTGACGGAAGTTGTCCAGATCCAGGTAGCCTAATACCAGTCCCTGCCCGTGGTGCTCGACCAGAGCATCGAGCAGCAGTGTCTGGAAGCCCTGACGGTTGACGATGCCGGTGTGCGGGTCCTGCTCGGCGAGCCGTTGCAAGGTGCCCTGCAGGTTGCAGCGTTCGCGCACGTAGCGCAGACAGCGCCGCAGCACTTCGGCGTTCAGCTGATCGGCCACCAGCCAGTCGACCGCACCTTCCGGAGTGTCCGGTGGTTCCTCGTCGAGCAGCAGGATCAGCGGCCAGGGACAGAGCCCAGTAGCGGGACGACACTGTGGTGTAGCCAATAGCAGGCAGGGGGCGTCGAGGTACTCGCCGGCCATATCCCAATCCGCCGCGACGATCAGCCGCTCGGGACTGGCCGAGCTCTGCAGACAGGCACGCAGCCGCTCGGCCCAACCGGGTCGGTCAGCCAACAGCAACAACGGCATGGATTGGACGGGCGCTGGCAAGCGGCCTCCGGACTCGAAAAGTTTGAAGACGGGCGTAGCTACCCGATTTTCAGCACAGTCCCTTGCAAACGCCCTGCCTCCTGCCGCGCACAAGACTAATCCATTATTTCGTTCAGCCAAGCCCCATGCGCGACGACCGGCGTTTTATTGCGTGCGCGACCGAGCAGCATCGGCACATCAGCCTGTTAAACTCCCGCCCCCGCTTCGAATGACCTGAACTCCATGTCCCGACTCAACCCTCGGCAGCAGGAAGCCGTGAATTACGTCGGCGGCCCACTTCTGGTGCTCGCCGGTGCCGGCTCCGGCAAGACCAGCGTGATCACCCGCAAGATCGCCTACCTGGTGCAGCATTGCGGCATCCAGGCCCGCCACATCGTCGCCATGACCTTCACCAACAAGGCCGCGCGCGAGATGAAGGAGCGCGTCGGCAGCCTGCTCAAGGGCGCCGAGGCGCGCGGCCTGACCGTGTCCACCTTCCACAACCTGGGCATGAACATCATCCGCAAGGAATACGCGCGGATGGGCTACAAGCCCGGTTTCTCGATCTTCGATGACGGTGACATCAAGGCGCTGCTCACCGACATCATGCAGAAGGAATACTCCGGCGATGACGGTGCGGACGAGATCAAGAACTACATCGACAGCTGGAAGAACGACCTGA
>Ga0189292_10403_pt1 | contig 14037 bp, 7 predicted proteins | sample UW1oraminimetaG_FD_130317 | JGI IMG/M metagenome (GOLD analysis project Ga0189292, IMG submission 130317) | Marine microbial communities from the Costa Rica Dome - UW179A-orange mini metaG | ecosystem: Environmental > Aquatic > Marine > Oceanic > Photic zone | place: Costa Rica: the Eastern Pacific...
CGTGAAGGCTACGGCCGTCCGGATTCGCGCCCGTCCTACGGCTCCCAGCGCGGCGAAGGCCGTGGCGGCGAGCGTGGCTCCTTCGGTTCGGACCGCCGTGAAGGCTACGGCCGCCCGGACTCGCGTCCGTCCCACGGTGCTCCGCGCGGCGAAGGCCGCGATGGTGAGCGCGGCGCCTACGGTTCCGAGCGCCGCGAGGGCCACGGCCAGCGCGACGCCGCGCCGCAAAAGCCGCAATTCAACCGTCCGCGCCTGTCCTACGCCGCCAGCCGCATCGACCAGGTGCAGCGCGTGCTGGGCGAGATCCTGCAATGGACCTACCCGGCCGACGCCGCCCTGTCGCACTGGCTGCGCGGCCACCCCGGCCTGGGCGCGCGCGACCGTTCCGAGGTTGCCGAAGCCGTCTACGACGTGCTGCGCCACCTGCGCCGCTACCGCCAGTTCGGCGAAAGCGGCGTCGGCCCGGCTTCGCGCCGCCTGGCCATCCTCGGCCTGGCCGCCACCCTGGGCGCGGAAGCGCTGCAGGAAGGCCTGGACGCGGCCGAAGCCGAATGGCTGCAACGCGTGCTCCAGATCGACCTGGCGACGCTGCCCCGCGCCGTGCGCGGCAGCATCCCCGACTGGCTCGATGAGCGCCTGGGCGCCATGGAGAGCCCCGAAACCCTGATCGAGGCGCTCAACCGCCAGGCCAGCCTGGACCTGCGCGTCAATCCGCTCAAGGTCGAGCGCGACGCCATGCTGACCGAACTGCAACAGAGCGCCGGCCGCTACGAACCCGTGGCCATGCCGTACTCGCCCTGGGGCATCCGCATGGAAGGCCGTCCGGCCATCAACCGCTGGCCGCAGTTCGAGAACGGCAGCATCGAGGTGCAGGACGAGGGCAGCCAGTTGCTGGCCCTGCTGGTGGCCCCGCGCCGCGGCGAAATGATCATCGATTTCTGCGCCGGCGCCGGCGGCAAGACCCTGCTGCTGGGCGCGCTGATGCGTTCGACCGGCCGCCTCTATGCCTTCGACGTCTCGGCCGCCCGCCTGGCGCGCGCCAAGCCGCGCTTTGCCCGCAGCGGCCTGTCGAACGTGGTGCCGGTGGCGATCGACAGCGAGAACGACGCCCGCGTCAAGCGCCTGGCCGGCAAGGCCCAGCGCGTGCTGGTCGACGCGCCTTGCAGCGGCATCGGCACCTTGCGCCGCAACCCCGACCTGAAGTGGCGCCAGCACCCCGAGTCGCTGGCCGAACTGGGCCAGCTGCAGGAACGCATCCTCAACAGCGCCGCGCGCTGCGTGGCGCCCGGCGGCCGGCTGGTGTACGCCACCTGCAGCCTGCTGGCCGAGGAAAACGAGGTGCAGGCCGATCGCTTCCTGGCCAGCCACCCGGATTTCGAGCGCGTGGATGCGGCCGAGATCCTGGCGGCCCGCTGCGACAACCTGAAGCTGGAAGGACCCTACGTCCAGCTGCGTCCCGACGTGCATGGCACCGACGGGTTCTTCGCGGCCGTCTTCGAGCGCCGCAAGAAGGGCGAGGCCGCCGCGGAAGGCGAAGCCCAGGCCGAAGCGCCGGCGGCAGCGGCCGAGCTGACGGAAGCGGGCGCCGAAGCGCCGGAGGAAGTCGCCGCGCTGGCGCAAGCGGACGCCGAGACGCCCGCGGCGCAGGAAGCGGGGGAGCCGGTGACGGCCGATGCCCCGGCCGAGGCTGCTCAGGACAAGCCCGCCGCCTGAGCGGGCCGGTCCTCGCGCCGGCTCAGGGAGCCGGCGTGATGCCCAGCGTGGCGCTGTAGCGGCGGGTTCCGATGGTCTTGTTCTGGTACTTCACCTCCCAGGCCAGCGAATCCGACCCGGGTTGGTTGGCCTGGTAGACCAGTTGCGCGATCGGCACTGTCTTATATGCGCAACGGCCCGAGTCGCCGGACTGGCCCCGCGTCTGGACGATGCTGGCGACGCCCAGGCGCGGCTGCAGCGTGATGGTGACGCGTGGCGCGCGCAGCGCCAGGCAATCCGAGCCGCGGATCTCGTAATAGGACGCCAGCACAGCTACGTCCCCGGTTTTCAGCGACTGGGCGCTGGCGGGCGCCATGGCGGCCAGGCCGGTGATGGTCAGAAGGGCGACAAAATGGGGACGGATTTTTTCGAGGAACATCGCGGGAGGGGAACGGCGGTGACGGTGATGGCGGACCGAAGTGTGCGCCAGACGCGTGGCGCCCGCAAGACAGCGCCCCAGCCTGACAGGAACTTTAATCACGGAATGTAGCCAAAACGAAGTGCCCGACGTGGGCGCTTCCCGGCCCGGGACACGCCGTCATCGTCGCCAAGGGTCGCCGACTCGGTCGCGCGCCTGCCGCAGTGTGGTCAAAAGTAGGGCTTAGTCCTTGATTTCCCTCAAAAACTATTTTGAAACTCCATTGTCATAACGCGGCAAAGGTAAGCTAAACTTCAGGCACTCTTCAAGCGAGGCTCATTACAGCTTTATGGATTACATCCTCTCCTTCATTGCCGGCGGTCTGACCCAAGCGACTTGGTGGCAGGTCGTCGTTTTCACCCTGGTCGTGACGCACATCACGATCGTGTCCGTTACCGTCTTCCTGCACCGCAGCCAGGCGCACCGGGGCCTGGATCTGCATCCGGCCGTGATGCACTTCTTCCGGTTCTGGCTCTGGATGACGACCGGCATGGTCACCAAGGAATGGGTTGCCATCCACCGCAAGCACCACGCCAAGTGCGAAAAGGAAGGCGATCCCCATTCGCCCATCCTGTTCGGCATCTGGAAGGTGTTGTTCCGCGGCGCCGAGCTCTACCGCGAAGAATCCAACAACAAGGAAACCATGGCCAAGTTCGGCCACGGCACGCCTGACGACTGGCTCGAACGCAACGTCTACAGCAAGCACAGCCTGTGGGGCGTGCTGACCATGCTCGCCATCGACATCGCCCTGTTCGGCGCGATCGGCGTCACGGTGTGGGCGGTGCAGATGGCCTGGATCCCCTTCTGGGCGGCCGGCGTCGTCAACGGCATCGGCCACTACTGGGGCTACCGCAACTACAATAGCCCGGACACCAGCACCAACGTGTTCCCCTGGGGCATCGTGATCGGCGGCGAAGAGCTGCACAACAACCATCACGCCCACGGCACGTCGGCCAAGTTCTCGGCCAAGTGGTACGAATTCGACATCGGCTGGTGCTACATCAACATCCTGAAGTTCCTGGGCCTGGCCAAGATCAAGAAGGTCGCGCCCAAGCTCAAGCTGGATGATTCCAAGACCGGCATCGACCTGCGCACGCTGCAGGGCGTGATCACGCACCGCTACGAAGTCATGGCCCGCTACGCGGACGTGATCAAGAGCGCCGCCCGCGAAGAACTCGCCAAGCTGAAGGCCTCGCGCCAGGACGGCAACGCCGATTGCGGCTGGAACAAGCTGCACAAGGTGCGCCGCGCCATCCACCGCAACGAGGACATCCTCCAGCCGGAACAGCTCGAAGCCGTGGACAAGGCCATCGCCCAGAACCAGTCGCTGTCGACGCTGGTGCAGATGCGCCGCGAACTCGGCCGTATCTGGGAAAGCTCCAGCGCCAGCAGCGAACAGCTCCTCCATGACCTGCAGGCCTGGTGCCAGCGCGCCCAGCAAAGCGGCATCGCCGGGCTCGAGCAATTCGCTCAACGTCTGCGCCGCTACGCGGCATGATGCTAGAGAAGCTCAATCCTGAACAACGCGCCGCAGTAACGTTAGAACCGCAGCACGCCCTGGTCCTGGCCGGGGCGGGCAGCGGCAAGACCCGGGTGCTCACCACCCGCATGGCCTGGCTGATTCAAACCGGCCAGGCCTCGCCTTTTGGGCTGCTGGCCGTCACGTTCACCAACAAGGCCGCCCGCGAGATGCTGGCGCGCATGTCGGCCATCCTGCCGATCGATACGCGCGGCCTCTGGATCGGCACCTTCCACGGCCTGTGCAACCGCATGCTGCGCGCGCACCATCGCGACGCCGGCCTGCCGCAGACCTTCCAGATCCTCGACGTCACCGACCAGCTCGCCGCCATCAAGCGGCTGATGAAGGCCAACGGCGTCGACGACGAGAAGTATCCGCCGCGCGACGTGCAGCGTTTCATCAACGGCGCCAAGGAAGAGGGCCTGCGCCCCGCCGACGTCGAAGCCTATGACGCGCACCGCCGCCGCCTGATCGAGATCTACCAGCTCTACGAAGCCCAGTGCCAACGCGAAGGCGTGGTCGACTTCGCCGAGCTGCTGCTGCGCGCCTACGAACTGCTGTCGCGCAACGCGCCGGTGCGCGAGCACTACCAGCGCCGTTTCCGCCACATCCTGGTCGACGAGTTCCAGGACACCAACACGCTGCAGTACAAGTGGCTGCGGCTGCTGGCCGGCGGCGGCGCGGCGATCTTCGCCGTGGGCGATGACGACCAGTCCATCTACGCGTTCCGCGGCGCCAACGTCGGCAACATGTCCGATTTCGAGCGCGACTACGCGCACGGCACCGTCATCCGCCTGGAGCAGAACTACCGCTCGTACGGCCACATCCTGGATTCCGCCAATGCGCTCATCGGCCACAACAGCGGCCGCCTGGGCAAGAACCTCTGGACCGACCAGGGCGAGGGCGAGCCGGTGCGCGTCATCGAGCAGCCCTCGGACGGCATGGAAGCGCAATGGATCGTCGACGAGATCCGCTCGCTGATCCACGAAGGCAGCCTGCGCCGCGAGATCGCCGTGCTCTACCGCAGCAACGCGCAGTCGCGCGTGATCGAGCACGCCATCTTCTCGGCCGGCATTCCGTACAAGGTCTACGGCGGCCTGCGCTTCTTCGAGCGCCAGGAAATCAAGCACGCGCTGGCCTACCTGCGCCTGATGTCCAATCCGCACGACGACACCTCGTGGATGCGGGTGGTCAACTTCCCGACGCGCGGCATCGGCGCGCGCACGCTGGAGCAGCTGGCCGACGCGGCCCGCGCGCATGATTCCAGCCTGTATGCGGCCGTGGCGCTGGTGGCGGGCAAGGGCGGCTCCAACCTGGCCCAGTTCGCCCAGCTGATCCATCGCCTGATCGAGGAAACGCGCGACCTGCCGCTGCCCGAAATGGTCGAGCACATGCTCGAGGCCAGCGGCCTGAACGCGCACTACAAGGCCGAGCGCGAAGGCGCCGAGCGCCTCGAAAACCTGAACGAACTGATCACCGCCGCGGCGGTGTTCGCGTCCGAGGAAAACTACGACGGCATGCCCGCCGGCGTGGTGCCCGACCAGGACACCTCCAGCACGCTGATGCCCGGCGTGGTCGATGCGCCGCCGGTGGTTTCCGATGGCCTGACGCCGCTGGCCGCCTTCCTGTCGCATGCCGCGCTCGAAGCCGGCGACAACCAGGCGCAGCAGGGCCAGGACGCCGTGCAGCTCATGACCGTGCACGCGGCCAAGGGCCTGGAGTTCGACGCCGTCTTCATCACCGGCCTCGAGGAAGGCCTGTTCCCGCACGAGAACAGCATCCTGGAACAGTCCGGCCTGGAGGAAGAGCGCCGCCTCATGTACGTGGCGATCACCCGCGCGCGCCAGCGCCTGTACATCAGCCTGGCGCAAAGCCGCATGCTGCATGGCCAGACGCGCTACGCCATGCGGTCGCGCTTCCTCGACGAAATCCCCGAGCAGCACCTGAAGTGGCTGTCGCCCAAGGCCGGGCTGGCGCCCGCCCTGAGCGCCGGCGGCGGCTGGAACGGCAACCGCGGCGACGCGTTTGGCCGCAAGCCGACCAACACCATTGCGCCGCGTCAACCGCGCGGCACGGCCTCCGGCGTCACGGTGGGCGACAAGCAGTATCGTGTGGGACAGGGTGTGCACCACGCGCGTTTCGGCGACGGCACCATCGTCAGCCTGAGCGGCGCGGGACAGGATGCCCAGGCGGAAATCCATTTCCGCGATGTCGGCGCCAAGACGCTGGCGCTGGGCATCGCCAAGCTGGATATCGTTCAAGGTTGAAAGACATGGCCAATCAAGACTCCCCGAAAGCCGAACTGGCATCGCTGCGCGCCGAAATCGACGAGATCGACCAGCAGATCATCCTGCTGCTCGGCGTGCGCTTCCGCTGCACGGACATGATCGGTGAACTCAAGCAGGCCAACGACATGGACCTGGTGGATCCGGTGCGCGAAGACCAGCAGGTCCAGCGCATCCGGCGCCTGGCCGAAGAGGCCGGCGTGCCGCCGGCCCTGGCCGAAACCATCCTGCGCGAAGTGATCGACACGGTGGTCGATCATCACACCCGGTTGCGCGAGCGTCCCTACTCGTGACGCGCGCCTGACGACCGCCTTCCGCGAGGGCGCGGCCGTCAGCGCAGCGAAAGGCCCATGGCCGCGGCATTGCCGCGGCCATTCTTTTTTCAGCCCGGCGCGGCGCGCTACAAGGTCTTCAGGAACGCCAGCAGGGCGTCGATCTCGGCCGGGCTCAGGTCGAGCGGCTTGATGTGCTCCGACTTGCGTGGCGCATACGGGTCCGGGGGATCGGCCGGCGGCGCTTCGCGGCCCATGCCGGCGTTGTACATCCGCAGCAGCCCCCGCAGGTCCGGAAACAGGCCGTTGTGCATCCACGGGCCGGCCTGCGCCACGTTGCGCAGGCTCGGCGTGCGGAATTTACCCAGGTCGGCGGGATCGCGCGTGGCCTCATAGCGCCCCAGGTCCTGGTTGCGGCGGCCGTAGAACGACAGGCCGATGTTGTGGAACTGGTGGTCGCTCAGCAGCGGGCCGTTGTGGCAATTCATGCAGCGCGCCTGGGTGCGGAACAGGTGCAGGCCCAGCAGCTCGGTGTCGTCCAGCGCATCGGCGCGGCCCGCCAGGAAATCGTCGAAGCGTGTCTTCTCCGGCCGCAGCGAGGCCACGTAGGCGGCCAGCGCGCGCGCCAGGCGGTCGGCGTCGACTGCGGATGTCGGTGTCGATGCCGCTGGCGCCTGAGCCACCGGTGTCGTAGCTGCCGTTGCCGATGCTGTCGAGGCGGCCGCTGATGAAGCCGATGCAACCGTTGAAGAAGACGCTGCCGGCGCGCCGCCGAACGCCTCGAGGAAGCGCGCGGGATACATGTCGTTCTCCCGCAACCGAGTCACCGCCCCGACAGCGTCATGGTTCATTTCCCGCGGGTCGTGCAGCGGTCCCATCACCTGTTCCTTGAGGCTGGCCGCGCGGCCGTCCCAGAACAGGCGCGGCGCGAAGGGCGCGGCATACAGCGGCGTGGAGCGGCGCCGCCCCATCAGCTTGTCCTCGCCCACCGCCAGCGGCAGGCCGTCGGTGAAGGCGCGCTGCGGCTGGTGACAGGAGGCGCAGGAGACCTGGCCCTTGCGCGACAGGCGAGCATCGAAGAACAGCATCTGTCCGAGCGTCACGACCGCTGGCCTGGCCACGTCGGCCGCCAGTTCCGCCTGGCCGGCATTCGCGGCGGTCCATTGCAGCGGCGGGCTGGAAGCCGGCGGGACGGCCGCCCATTCGGCCCAGTGCGCGCCGGCGTCGATGGTGGGTGCGGGCCATCCGGCGGCGGGGCCGACATAGCGCGCACGCAGGCAGGCGAGGTCCCAGCCCGCCTGCGTGTGGCAGGCGGGCGCATCGGCCTGGTCGGCGGCGGTGGCTGTATCGGCCAGCGCCAGGACGGCGCTAGGAGGGGCGGCACCGGGATGGGCGGCGTAAAGAGGCGGGGCGCAAAGAAAGGAGGCGCAAAGGAAAGAGGCGCGAAGATAGGAGGCGCCAAGACTGGTGGCGCCAAGACGGGAGGCGCCAAGAGGGACGGCCAGGGCGCCCGTCCGGGGCCTGGCGCTGCCACGCAGGGGCATGGATACGTTCCGGGTTGCGTTGATGTCAGACGTAGGACGCAACGACGGTGGCGATACCTCAGTGCCCAAGCGATGAATAATCTATATGGATCTCGATCTGTCGATTGAGCGCTGAGGTTGGGCCCTGAAGTTGGGCCCTGGGGCGCGAACGGTCCGGCATCGGGAGTCCGTATCGCCACCATCGTCGCGCCCGCGAGCCCATGCCGGCCGAGGCCGCCGGCATCGGGAACGTGCTTGCCACGGCCTCAGGCATCGAGAATATGGAATGCGCCGTCCGGATCGCGTGCGACGATGGCCCGTTTTTCTTCCTGGGAGAGCAGCGGTTCCAGGATGTAGTCGATGTAGGCCACGCCATCGGGCGCCAGCTTGATGCAGCCCGCGCTGTCCGCCTCGACGCGGTAGCCGGTGTAGGCGTTGGCGTTGATCACTAGCGCGCCGGGGTAGGGATCGGGGTGGGTGGCGGTCAATGCCCGCGTCTTGTCGTTGACCTCTTTGCGATAGCGTTCCAGGGCCACGTCCTTGGGCAATGGGATGCTGCCGCGGCCGCCGTGGTGCATGATGAAGACGAATTCCCCCAGCGACATGTCGTCGGGGATATGGCGATTGGTGGCGGGGCTGGTGTACCAGGACACGTAGCGCGCCAAGTCGTTGTAGAAGGCGGCGGTCTGGTTGGACGGATCGTCCTTGCTGCCCAGCGTGTAGTGATGCTCGCGCCAGGCCTCGTTGGTGTACTGGAACAGTCCGGATGCGGTAGAACTGGGACTGGCGCTGTGCGAGGCGGCGCCGAACGATGATTCGAGGTAAGCGACGTCCGCCGCGATCTGGATGGTCGGGGCGTTGACGCCATGCCGCCTGCCGTGGGCCACGATGGCGGCTTTGATTCTGGTTTGGGCTCGGTTCAATGCCATGCGCGTGCTCCTGCGTGGTGGCGCGGCCCGCGGGTTCCAGCGGCGAGGCTGATACGCCATGGCCGGGATGGCCACGAAGCATGGTAGGGACAAGGCCGCCGGCGCTCCATGGTGTCTGGTCTGATTTGCGGTCAGAAGCGGTAGCCGACCTGGAGCCAGAGTTCGCGGCCGGATTGATAGGTGGCGTTGTTGCTTGCCAGCGTGGGATTACCGGCCACGATCGCGGGCATGCGGTTGAGCAGATTGAGGATGTCGATGGTCAGTTCGAGCCTGGGCATGACGGGGGGCTGCCACGAGAGCCGGGTGTCCCAGGTCCAGTACGAGGGCAGGCCGCCGGATTGATAGCGATCGAGGAAGGACGGGCCCGGGCCTCTGCCGACATAGATGATGTCGTCGCGCCTGCCGCGCCAGTTCAGCGTATGGGTCCAGGTCAGTCCGGCGCGTGGATAGACGCCGGTCAGCGTGAGCGCGGCCAATTGGGGCTGGTGGAAACTTCGCGGCGGCAGGTCGATGGTGCGGATGGGTGCGCCGTTGTAGATCACCCTGTCGTTGGGGCCGCGCGCGTTGTCGTCATAACCCTTGGCCAGGTCGGTGTTGGTCTTGCGCTTCTGCCAGCTCCATGAGACCTGCAGGTGCCAACGGGTCGGACCGGCTCGCCAGGGTTCCAGCGTGCGTAGCGTCAGGCTGACGGCGTCGGTCGTGGAGTTGCCGCCGTTGCGGTAGGTGAAACCGGTGTTGATCTTGCCGCTCTTGATCCACTGCCGCCGGCCGTCGCGGCGGACATAGCCCAGCAGGCCTTCCAGGCCCGCCATGCGTTGGCGCAGCGAGAATGCCCATTCGTCGTCATAGGGCATGCGCAGCCCGCTGTAGTCCACGGCAAAATCCTGTTTGCCGGCGGGCACGGGATTGCCGCGGAAGTCGGTCAACTGTTGCAGCAGGCGCAGGCGCCGGGCTTCCAGGGCGGTTTCCAGCACGGCGCCGCCGAAGTAGCGGGACCATCCTCCGCTCAGCACGGTGGCGCCTGATCCGAGCACATCCCAATCCAGGCGCGTGCGCGGCGCGACACTGTGGCTGCCGAACAGGCTCTCGTGGTCATAGCGCAGCCCGGCATCCAGCGCCAGGCGCCGCCACTCGACGCGATCAGAGAGATACAGCGCCGCCGTCTGGCTGCGCGCCCGCACCGTTCCCGGCCGCCACAGGTACCTATTGCTGTCTGTGTAGCCGCCCGTGCTGCCGTAGGTGCGCGTGTAGGCGGTCGATAGCTTCGGCCGCTTGAAGGCCGCGTCGATCCGCTGCGCGTCGATGCCCGCGTAGACGTTGTGCGTGAATGCCCGGGCGCGTAGCGGATCCAGATCGATCCGCCCCTTGAGCAGCACGGTGTCCTGCTGTTTTTGTTCCCGGCCGAAGCCGCCCTTGAAGTACACGGGCAGCCTGTAGGGGCGTGTCGTCACCCATTCGCGGCTCGTCGAACGGCGGTTGCTCATGGCATGGTCCCAGCCGGCCTGCAGGGTCAGGCGCGCCGCCGGCAATCGGTGTTCCAGGCGGGCGGCCAGGCCATACGCGCCATGGTTGTTGGCGTATTGCGTGTCGCGGGCCGTGTTGCTGGTCAGCGCTTCGCTGCGATCGCTGTATTTCAGCGTCAGATCGACCAGGGTGTCGGCGTCGGGGCGCACGCTGAACTTGCCCAGGAAGTTGTCGATGCGGTCGCGATAGTTGTTCGGCGTGCGCAGCGACTTGCCTGCGTCATCCGCGCTCAGGCCCCAGCGCGCTATCCGGGATTGCCGATGCGACATGGCCAGCACCATGCCCGCCTTGTCGTTGACGGCAATGTCCGCCACCACCGAGTAGAAGCGCTTTTGCCATCGAGGCGTGAAGCCCGGCTCGCCTTGGGTCCATTTGTTCTCCTGGCCCGGCGAGACGCGCTGGCGAGTCATGTTCGAGGTGTTCCACCGATAGTCGAACTTCAGGTGGTTCTCGCCGGAAAAGCGGCGCAGGCGTGCGTCCACCACGCCGCCATTGAATCGTCCGTATTCCACCGGCACGAAACTGTCGTGCACGTGCACGGCTTCCAGCAGGCTGGCGTCGATGAAATACGACTGTGGATTGCTGGGGACATTGCCGCCTACCTGGGCCAGGTTCTTGTTGGCCGGATCGACGCGGTTGGTGGCATCGATGCCATCGATCTGGAACAGGTTCTGGTAGGGACTGGCGCCGTAGAAGGAAATGTCCTCGACATCGAGCGAACCGCGATTCTGCGCGCCGTGGGCGCCGGGGTTGGTGCGCACCGCGGGATGCGTCGCTACCAAGGTGCTCAGATCTCGGTTGGACGAGGGTGTCGTGGCGATCTCCTGGCGGCTGTAGACGCGTTCGCCAAGCTGTTCGCCATAGACCCGCACGGGATCGAGCCGCGAGGTGTGGGTCGGGTCTGGCTGGTCGACGTAGATGAGGTAGCGGTTCGCGCCCTCCGCGCGCAATGCCAGGCCGGAGCCTTCCAGCATCTGGTCGAGCGCCAACCGGGCGGGAAACCTGCCGCGCACGACGGGAGAGACTTTGCCCGCAACCGCTGCGGGCGGGAACGATATCTCCAGGCCGGATTGACGGCCCAGCTCGATCAGCGCGTCGCCCAGGGGGAGAGCGGGGATGCATAGACGGACGGCATCGTTCAACGGCTGGCTGGCCGCGGGAGCGGCCAAGGCCAGCAGGAAGCAAAGCAGCAGCGTCGATGCTCGGGGGAGGGAATGGCGGGGCATGAGGGCGTCCTTGAGGCCGTTGTCGTCAGCAGTGGGACGCGGGGGGCGGGGGGATGCCTCAGTGTGAAAAGGGGGGATGCATGCGTCATGCCGTCTGATTCCCGCATCAGAAGCGGTAGCCGACCTGGAGCCAGAGTTCGCGGCCGGATTGGAAAGTATTGGGCGTGGTCTTTCCTCTTGGGTTGGTCGCGGTGAGCGCGGGCATGCGGTTCAGCAGGTTCAGCACCTCGATCGCGAATTCCATGCTGGGCACGGCAGTGGGCTGCCAGGTGAGCTTGGTATCCCAGGTCCAGTACGAGGGCAGGCCGCCGGATTTGAAGCGGTCGAGGTATTCCGGCTTGGGTCCCCGGCCTTCATAGATCGTGGCATCGCGCCTGCCGCGCCAGTTCAGCATGTTGCTCCAGGTGAGGCCCATGCGCGGATAGGCGCCGATCAGGGTGAGCGCGGCGACCTGGGGTTGGTAGAAACTGGTGGGCGGCAGGTCGATCGCGCGGATCTCGGCGCCGTTGTAGATCACGTGGTCGTCGGGATCGCGCGCATCGCCGTCATAGCCCTTGAGCAGGTCGTTGTTGGTCTTGCGCTTTTGCCATCCCCAGGTGGCCAGCAGGTTCCAGCGGGTCTTGCCGACGCGCCACGGCTCCAGCGTGCTGAGTGCCAGGGTGACGCTGTCAGTGGTGGATCGGCCGTCATTGGTGTACCGGTAACTGCCAATGCCGGTGCTGCGCTTGGTCCACTGGTCCCGGCCGTTGCGGTGCACATAGCTCAGCTGGCCTTCCAGCCCGGCCAGACGCTGGCGCAGCGAAACCGCCCATTCGTCGTCATGGGGCAGCCGCAATCCGTCGTAATCCACCCTATAGGGCTTGGCGCCATCGTCAACGGGATTGCCCTTGCCGTCGATCTCCAGGCGGCTCAGGCGATGGCGTTCGGCTTCCAGGGCGGTTTCAAGCACCTCGGCGCCGTAGTAACGCGACCATCCCGCGCTCAGGAGGGTGCCGCCGGCGCCGAACAGGTCCCAATCCAGGCGGGTGCGCGGCGACACGTTGTGGGTGCCGAGGAAGCTCTCCTGGTCATATCGCAGGCCAGCATCCAGGGCCAACCTGCGCCATTCGATGCGATCGGACAGGTACAGGCTTGCCATGTGGTACCTGACATTGACGGTGCCGGGCAGGTTGTGGCTCTTGTTGCTGTCCCGGTAGGCGCCGGCGCCGTTGTAGGTGCGCTTGTAGGAATAGGAATCCCGCAAGCGCTCGAACCCGGCGGTTATCTGGTTCAGATCGACGCCGGCATAGGAGGTATGCGTGAACGCGCCGGTGTTCCACGGATCCAGGTCGATGCGGCCTTTGAGGGTATAGCTGTCCTGCCGCGTCTGTTCCTTGCCGAAGCCGCCCGTGGTGTATTTCGGCAGCTTGTACACCACGTGGGTGACGAATTCGTTGTCGACCGATTGGCGGTTGCTGCTGGCACGGTCCCAGCCTGCCTGCAACGTCAATCGTCCGCCTTGCAATTGCCGCTCCAGATTGCCGTTGAGGCCATAGGCGCTATGGTTGTTGTCCCAGTGCGTGTCGCGGAAGGTATTGCTGGCCAGCCTTTCGCTGCGGTCGCTGTACTTCAACGTCAGGTCGGCCGTGGTATCAGCGCTGGCCAGCACGCTGAATTTGCCCAGGAAATTGTCGATGCGGTCACGATAGGTGTTCTGGGTAGCCAGGGGCTGCTCGCCCTTGTCGTCCGCGCCCATGATCCAGCGAGTGATGTCGGATTGCCGATGCGACAGGGCGAGCACCACACCAGACTTGTCGTTGAAAGCGATATCGCCCACGGCCGAGTAAAAGCGTTTCGTCCACGCTGGCGAGTATCCAGGGCTGCCTTGCGCCCATTTGGTTTCTTCTCCTTGAGCGACCTGCTGTCGGGTCATGTTCGAGGTGTTCCAGCGGTAATCGAATTGCAGGTGGTTCTCGCCGGAAAAGCGGCGCAGGCGCGCATCGACCACGCCGCCCGTGAAGCGGCCGTACTCGACCGGCACGAAGCTGTCGTACACCCGGACCTGGTCGATCAGGTGGGTGTCGATGAAGTACGACTGCGGATTGCTGGGCACGTTGCCAATCTGCAGGTTCAGGTTGCGGCTGGCCGGGTCCACCCGGTTGGTGGCGTCCGTGCCGTCGATCTGGAACAGATTCTGGTAGGGGCTGGCGCCGTGAAATGAAATTCTTTCCACGTCGAGCGAGCCTCGGTTTTGTGAACTGGCCGCGCCCGGATCGGTACGCACCGCCGGATGCGTCGCCACCAGCGTGCTCAGATCGCGATTGGACGAGGGCGTCGCGGCGATTTCCTCGCGGCTATAGATGCGTTCGCCGATCTGCTCGCCGTAGACCCGCACCGGCTCCAGCCGCGACGCCGAGAACGGCGTGGCCTTGTCGGCGAAGACGATATAGCGCCGCGGCCCATCGGCGCGCAGCGCCAGGCCGGAGCCGGCCAGCAGGCGGTTCAACGCCAGCAGCGCCGAATACTCGCCTTGCAGGGCGGGCGAGACCTTGCCGGCGACGGCGGCCGGCGGGAAGGAGATTTCCAGGCCGGCCTGGCGGCCGAGCGCCA
>Ga0189292_10404_pt1 | contig 14035 bp, 9 predicted proteins | sample UW1oraminimetaG_FD_130317 | JGI IMG/M metagenome (GOLD analysis project Ga0189292, IMG submission 130317) | Marine microbial communities from the Costa Rica Dome - UW179A-orange mini metaG | ecosystem: Environmental > Aquatic > Marine > Oceanic > Photic zone | place: Costa Rica: the Eastern Pacific...
ACCGACGACATCTATGTGGAATTCATCACCGATGCGCGGGGGTTCACCGCGACACAGCTTGAAGTGAGCCTGACACCGTTCCTGTCGATCCTCAGCCAAGCCGGGGGTTCGGGGGCTACCAATGTGAACGTGCGTTATCGGAAGAATTACTGATGCGGCGGCTTGCAATTCTGCTGCCGCTCGTACTGTCAGCTTGCGAACGGGAGAAGTCGTTCGATGAGCGGTACGAGATCGCCCAAGACGAGATAAAAAACAAAGCGAAGGAACTGGATCAGGAACTCACCCCTTCCCCAAGCCCTAGCACCGTCACGACAAAACAGCCCGTGTCCGTAAATGAGCGCGAAAATTAACTAGCTCGTGGCGACCAGCCGCAGCGATGACTAACCGCGCCCATCGCGGAATTACTAAACCGTTGTCATGCCGCTGCCTTTCAGAGGAGCGTTGGCCATAGCGAGCATCGCCGCTAAAGGGCCGTTTTCGGTCACCGGGTAAGAGAGAATTCTGATGCTACTGAACCGCCGCAATTTCATCGGTGCCACCGGCGCGGCCTTTTCCGGGTTGTTGTTGAATGGTTGCACAGGCCGGTCGGCTCCGCTGACGTCGGCGCCGTCATCATTCGCGGATTACGGTCCACTGGTTCCCGATCCTGCCGGAATGCTCGACCTTCCCCGCGGCTTTTCCTACCGACTCCTGTCGAGCCTAGGGAATGCGATGACCGATGGCTGCACCGTGCCCGACAAGGCCGATGGCATGGGCTGTTTCTCGCTCGGCAACGATGAAATTGTGCTCATCCGCAACCACGAACTGGTGCCGGCTGATGATGCCGGCGGCGTTCTCGCCAAAGGTTTCGGCACACGCGACGGCGCTATCGTGCCAGGCGGGACCACATCCATCGTACTCGATGCAACCACACTTGAGGTAAAGCGCGAGTTCCGCTCGCTTGCAGGGACGATCCGCAACTGTTCGGGCGGCATCACGCCATGGGGAAGTTGGCTGACCTGTGAAGAAGCACCCACTGGCCCGGGCCAGCGTTTCGGCGAAGGTCTCGCTGAAAATCATGGCTGGGTGTTCGAAGTTCCGGCCAATGCGACCGGCCTGATCGATGCGGTTCCCCTGAAAGCCATGGGTCGCTTCAATCATGAAGCGGCTTGTGTCGATCCGAGAACGGGGATCGTCTACCTTAGCGAAGATCGTGACGACAGCGTGCTCTACCGTTTCGTTCCGACCACCCCTGGGCGCCTTGGCGACGGCGGTCTGCTGCAGGCGATGGTCGTGGAGGGCCTATCGGACACGCGCAACTGGACGTCCGCCGACATGGCGGTCGGGTCTCGTCACACCGTACGCTGGATCGATTGCGACGATGTCGAATCCCCGAATGACGACCTGCGAAGCCGGGCCGCAGCAAAGGGCGCCGCCGTCGTCGCAAGGGGCGAAGGCATCCACACCGGAACAGACGAAATATTCGTCTGCTCAACGAATGGTGGCCAGCGAAAGCTCGGCCAGATCTTGCGACTTGTCCCCGACACTGGCGGCGAACCCGACCAGATCGAACTATTTTTCGAAAGCCAGAGCAAAGACCAGTTCAACTACGGCGACAATCTCACCGTGGGTCCGAACGGCCATCTGATTGTCTGTGAAGACCAGTATACCGAAGTGGTCGATAACCATCTTCGCGGTATTACGCCCGATGGCCGGGCTTATACTCTGGGTCGCCTGCGCATGCAGACAGAACTGGCAGGCGGATGTTTTTCGCCCGACGGTAAGTGGTTCTTCGTCAACGCATATTCACCGACGCGTACTCTTGCCATTACGGGCCCGTGGGCCGCCTAGATCGGCGAAAAGTACGAGTCCAGAAAGCCAGCGCGGGTCAGGGCCTCAGTAGCGCTGAATTTACCAGAAGACTGGCGCAAAGGCGCGGAAGAGGTCTAACATATTGCCAAGAGCGGCCATCTTACAGATCGCATGACCGCCCTCGAACCAGTTTGCGGTCCAGGAGGAACAGTCAGATGCAAATCAATCGAAACGCGCTTTTCGCCGCCACCGCCATTTGTGCGCTGGCTTCGCAACCTGCCATGGCAGAAGAAGGCATGTGGACGTTCGACGGTTTTCCAGCCGAGCAGGTCCGCGAGCAATATGGCTGGGCTCCCGATCAGGCGTGGCTCGATACGGTCCGCAATTCGGCTGTGCGACTGACGGGCGGCTGTTCGGCCAGCTTCGTATCGCCCGATGGATTGATCCTGACCAACCACCATTGTGTCGCGAGCTGCCTGTTCGACAATTCGAACGAGACTGCCGACTATCTGCTCAATGGGTTCGTCGCGGACCGGCGCGATGCCGAGCTCAAATGTCCTGGTCAGCAGGCCGAAGTGGTCACCATGATCTCGGACGTAACGCCCGATGTGATAGGCGCGATCGGATCGCAGACCGGAGAGGCGCTGACCAAAGCGCGCGACGCGAAGATCGCCGAGCTGGAGAAGGCCGGCTGCCCCGACTCAGAGACGACCCGCTGTCAGGTGGTGACGCTGTTCGGTGGTGGGCAATACAAGCTCTACACCTATCGCAAGTACTCCGACGTGCGCCTGGCCTGGGCACCTGAAGATCGAGCCGCGACCTTCGGCGGCGACCCGGACAATTTCAATTTTCCGCGCTACTCGCTCGATGCAAGCTTTCTGCGCGCATATGAAAATGGTCGGCCGGTCGCGACGCCGGAGCATCTTAAATGGAACCCTCGCGCTCCGGAAGAAGGCGAAATCACCTTTGTGGTGGGCAACCCGGGATCGACCAGTCGCCTATGGACGGACAGCCAGTTGGCATTCGAACGCGAAGTGCGCCTGCCGGTTACCGTCGCCACGCTCAGTGAACTGCGTGGTCGGTTGATCCGCGCAATGGAAGAAAGCAAGGAACATGCCCGCGAAGGCGGCGACATGCTTAGCGGCATCGAGAACAGTCTGAAGGTCTATATCGGTCGCACCAAGGCGCTTAACGATCCGGCTTTCACTGCCAAACTCGCCGAAGCGCAGAACGATCTGCGCCAGCAGGTTGCGGGCGATAGTGAGATCGGAGATCCTTGGACGACGGTGGATGAGGCGATGAACGCGTACCGCGCGCTCTACTATCCCCTGCGCTTCACCCAGCCATCGGGCGATCTGTACAGCTACGCGCAAACTCTCGTCTTTGCGGCACAGGAACGCGGCAAACCTAATTCCGAGCGTCTGCCCGGCTATACCGACAGCGCGCTGCCGTTGACTGAAAAGCAGGTGCTCGACGAACGGCCCGTCTATCCGTGGCTGGATGAACTGGGCATGGAATGGAGCCTATCCAAGGCGCGTGAATATCTCGGCGTGGACGATCCCGACACCAAGCTTCTGCTGGGGAAGGAGAGTCCGGAACAGCTTGCCGAACGGCTGGTAAACGGCACTTCCCTCGCCGATCCGGCAGTCCGAAAGGCGCTGTGGGATGGCGGCCTCGAGGCGGTAGAGGCGTCTGACGATCCCATGATCAAGTACGCGCTCAAACTGGCCACGCGCCAGCGCGAATTGAAGGCGCTGGCCGACGCCCAGTATTCGGGTCCACTGGCAGCCGCCGGCGTCAAACTGGCCGATGCGCGCTTTGCCGCCTACGGTGACAGCCTCTATCCGGACGCCACTTTTACCCTGCGCATCAGCTATGGCCAGGTGAAGGGCTGGATCGAGCGTGGCAATCAGGTCCCGTTCCAAACGACGATGGGCGGAACCTTTGAGCGTGCTACCGGCAACGCACCCTTCGATGTGGCACCGGCCTTCGCTGCAAACCAGACGAAGATCCACAAGAACACGACCTACGATTTCGTGACGACGAACGATATCATCGGCGGCAACTCCGGATCACCGGTGATCGACCGGGCCGGTACCGTGATCGGTGCAGCCTTCGACGGCAATATCCATTCGCTGGGTGGCAATTACGGATACGATGGCACGCTAAATCGAACCGTCGCTGTCTCTGCCGCCGCGGTGCAGGAAGCGTTGGAAACGATCTATCCTGCCCCTGCCCTCGTCGAGGAACTGGCCCGGCGCTGAGCACTGCTCGTCCACTGACGGGCGAGGCGAAAACGCCTGTCCGCTTTACGTACAGGCAATGAAAATTCCGATGATCGCTTATCAATAGAGCATATAAAGAATTCTTTATATGCTCTATTGACGTGATGGCTTGGAAAGCCGATGGGATGCTTGTCGAGGTTCTCCGGTCGGTTCGCCGCGCCGGAGCTAAGATGGGAAGCCGGTGCGCGCCCTGACAAGGGAGCAATGCCGGCGCTGCCCCCGCAACTGTAAGCGGCGAGCGGCGGTCCACTCATGTCACTGGAAGGCTAGCCTTCCGGGAAGACGGACCGTTTTGCTTTGACCCGCGAGCCAGGAGACCTGCCTCCGACGCGATAACGTCCACCGGCGGGGTGCCCGGTCTGGTCGCTTGCATGACGCGCGCCCGGATCTACCGTCGCGCGTCCGGCGCGCGCGCCCGACCGGTCTCCCCCGTCTTCATCGGGGTAAATGAAAATGACCGTTTCCGTTGCTAGCTTGGGGTTTCCCCGCATCGGCCCACGCCGCGACCTGAAATTCGCACTCGAGAAATTCTGGGCCGGCACTATTTCACCAGCCGAATTGGAAGAGGCCGCACAGGGCCTGAGGACCGCGACATGGGCGCGGCAGAAGGCACTCGGTGTCGATTGGCTGCCCTCAAATGATTTCTCGCTGTACGACCATGTGCTCGACACAAGCGTGATGCTCGGCGCCATTCCGGCACGCTATGGCCTCGCCAGCGGCCAAGCAGCCGGGCTCGAAACCTATTTTGCGATGGCACGCGGTGCGACCGGCGGTGCGACTTGCGGCCACGCGCATGGCAGCGTGACCGCTGGCGAGATGACCAAATGGTTCGACACCAACTATCATTTCATTGTCCCCGAGATCGAGCCTGAAACTCGGCTGCAACTCGGGCACATCAAGCCTCTGCAAGACTATCTCGAAGCCAAGGCGCAGGGTTTTGAAACGCGTCCGGTCATTCTTGGACCGGTAACCTGGCTGAGCCTTGCAAAAGAGTACGGGAGCGATCCGTTCGACCTGCTCGAAGAGGTTCTTGCGCTTTATACCACCGTGCTCGCGCGGCTCGAGGAAGCAGGCGCTGAATGGGTGCAGATCGATGAACCCATCCTCGTTACAGACCTTACCGATCGGCAGCGCCGCGCGTTTACCCGCGCTTATGCCAAGCTGGGCCGTGCTGGGCCGAAGGTCATGCTGGCCACCTATTTCGGAGGTCTGGAAAATAACCTGTCGCTCGCCGCCTCCCTGCCGGTCGCCGGACTGCACATCGATCTGGCGCGCGCGCCGGAGCAATTGGATGCGGTGGTGAAGGCGGTGCCGCAAAACCGCCTGCTCTCGCTTGGCGTGGTGGACGGGCGCAATATCTGGCGCGCCGATCTGGTCGCGCTGCTGGATCGTCTGGAGCCGCTGGCGGCGCAGCGTGATTTGGTGCTCGCCCCTTCCTGTTCGCTGCTGCACGTGCCCGTCGATCTGCAGTTGGAGAGCAGGCTGGACGATGAGTTGAAGCAGTGGCTTGCCTTTGCCGTTCAGAAGATCGAGGAGCTCGATCTTCTGCGCCGGGCGTTAGCGAGTGGAAGAAAAAGCGTCGCAGTTGAGCTGGCCGCCTCCGCCCGTGCGACCGAAGCGCGCAAGACTGCTGCACGCATCCATGATCGCACTGTCAGCGAACGGATCGCTGCCCTCACGCCCGACATGCGTGAACGCCGCGCGGGTCATGCCGAGCGCGTCAAGACTCAGAGCGAGGTGCTCAATCTACCTCTCTTCCCGACAACCACCATCGGGTCTTTTCCGCAGACCGGCGCCGTGCGCAAAGCCCGCGCGGAGTATAATCGCGGCGTACTGGACGGTAAGAAATACGACGCTTTCCTGCACCAGGAGACCGAGCGCGCGATCAGATGGCAGGAAGAGGCCGGGCTCGACATGCTGGTCCATGGCGAATTCGAGCGCAACGACATGGTCCAGTATTTCGGCGAGAAGCTTGCGGGTTTCGCTTTCACCGTGAATGGCTGGGTGCAAAGCTACGGGTCGCGCTGCGTCAGACCGCCTATCCTTTACGGCGATGTTTCGCGGCCCGAACCGATGACGGTCGATTGGTGGCGCTATGCTCAGGGGCTGACCGACAAGCCTGTCAAAGGCATGCTGACCGGTCCGGTCACGATCCTCAACTGGAGTTTCGTGCGCGACGATCAGCCCCGAGAGGCGAGTTGCCGCCAGATCGCGCTGGCGATCCGCGACGAGGTACTCGACCTGGAAGCGGCGGGCTGCAAGGCGATCCAAATCGATGAGGCAGCGCTGCGCGAAGGACTTCCTCTGCGCGAGCGTGACTGGCCGGCCTATCTGGATTGGGCGGTCGACTGTTTCCGCCTCGCGGCTGCCGGCGTCGGCAACCAGACCCAGATCCATACGCATATGTGCTATTCGGAGTTCAACGACATATTGCCTTCGATCGGCGCCATGGACACGGACGTCATCTCGATCGAAACTGCACGTTCGCAGATGGAGTTGCTCGCAGGTTTTGCCAGCTATCGCTATCCCAGCGCAATCGGGCCGGGAATTTACGACATTCACTCGGCGCGCGTCCCGAGAGAGGACGAGATGGTTGCATTGATGCGACTAGCGCAGAAGCATCTGCGTCCGGAGCAGCTTTGGGTAAATCCCGATTGCGGGCTGAAGACCCGCGGGTGGGACGAAGTCAAACCGGCAATCGCCGCGATGGTATCGGCCGCCCGAACCTTACGTGCAGAAGCAAACACCGAGGCATAATCCGATGAGTAAGACGAAGGACGCGCGGCCCGCCGTGCAGTTGATCGACATCGTGTTCCCTGGCGACACGAATCATCACGGGACGCTGTTCGGCGGCGTCGCACTGGCGCAAATGGACAAGGTCGCATTCCTCGCTGCCTCGCGCCACGGGCGCGCGCCCTTCGTCACCGCCTCATCGCAGAAGATCGACTTCGCCGCTCCTGCGCAAGAAGGCGATCTGGTGGAAGTGACAGGACACCTCGTACGCGTGGGCACAAGTTCACTCGATGTCGAAGTCGAGCTGGTCGCAGAAGCGCCGGTTTCGGGTGAACGACGCCTATGCACCCGCGGGCGCTTCACATTGGTGGCAAGAAAAGGCCCCACGACAAAACTGCCGCTTCCGGCGATGTTCGAATGCGCCCCCATCGAGCAGAGTTCTGTTCTTCGGCTCGCGGAGATGGTGTTTCCCGGGCAAACCAACCACTACGGCACGCTCTACGGGGGCGACGCGCTGAGGATGATGGGCAAAGCGGCCTTTATCGCCGCTACCCGCCATACACGCGAGGTCTTGGTGATGGCATCTTCAGACCGCATCGATTTCGTCGCGCCAATCAGGGAAGGCGATATGGTTGAACTGGTCGCCGAGGTGAAGATGACCGGGCGTAGTTCCGTACGCGTTGCGGTGGAAATCTGGTCCGAAGACCTTCTAAGCGGAGTACGTGTCCATGCTGCGACAGCGGCGTTCACCTTCGTAGCCGTGAACGAGATGGGCACGAGCAAGACCATTCGGGCGCGCCACGAGTAACCTCACACAACGGTGGTTCGAGCGTGCGACGGCTTCGGCTCGTAAAGAAAGTTACACTATATCATTGACCTCGGCAGATCGTCAGGTATGGGCGCGGCGTTATGAGATATAGTCTCATACCCTATGCCCCTCCTGTCTTGGAATACAATGATCATCCAGCCTTCTACTGCCGCTTACGCTATTGCCTCCCTGTGTCTGATCGCGCCCGCGGCGGATGTCCATGCGCAGAACATCAGCATGCCAGCGGAGGACACGGCGAGCGCACCCGATGGCAGTTCGGCGATTGTCGTCAGTGGTGTGCGCCAAGCCTATCGCGGAAACTTTGCCGTGACCGAAATCCCTCAGTCGATCGACCTGATTGATTCCGAAACGCTTGAAGAAAACAATCTCGTCAGACTTAACGACGCGCTTGATCTCAACGCCTCGGTTGCGCGCCAGAATACGCTCGGGGGGCTATGGGATTCCTTCGCCATTCGCGGCTTTGCAGGCGATGAGAACATCCCGACCGGCTATCTGGTCAATGGCTTTAATGGCGGACGCGGTTTCGGGGGGGAACGGGACACGGCGGGGATCGAGCGGATCGAAGTCCTGAAAGGCCCCGCGGCGGCCCTGCTTGGTCGCGGCGAACCCGGTGGGACAGTCAATCTTGTGACCAAACAGGCGCAGATCGGCGACACCTTTGGAACTGTCAGTGCGCAATTCGGTAGCTTTGACAGACTGCGCTCGGAAGCCGACATCAACATTGCGGTCACTGGCGCCCTGAGCGCGCGATTGATCGGATACATCGAAGATGGCGACACGTTTCGCGATACTGTCAACGAGTATCGCTGGGGCTTCCTGCCTTCGATCGGGTTGGCGATCGGACCGGATACACGCGTTACCTACGATTTGGAAAAGACCCGTGTCGAAGTGCCGTTCGACCGCGGGATCGTTGTGCTAAACGGGGATTTCGAGACCGTCCCTCGCAACCGTTATCTCGGTGAGCCGGGCGACGGCGATCACATCGCGCGGGCTGAAGGCCATTCGCTTCGCGTGCAGCACGACTTCAATGATCGCTGGAGCCTGCTTCTGGGCGGCAGCATTCGCGATACCTTGCTTACCGGGTTGTCGTCCGACCCAGACCTCAGCGGATCACGTCAGAAACTGTTCCGCGACGGGCGCTCACTTGCTCGCGAACGACGCTCTCGCCTTTACGATTCCCAACAGACGGTCGTTCGTGGTGAAGTGAGCGGAGAATTCACGACCGGCGCACTACGCCATCGTGTGCTTTTTGGCGCCGACCACGACGAGTTCGACAATTATCAGCAATTCGGCCGCCGCAGACCGCCTGCGTTGTCGACCGATCCAACTGATGCAGAATCCTACGTCATCGATATCTTCGATCCCGTTTATGGTCGCTTCGATCCCCCTTCACCGCTGCCGAATAACGACCGCTTGGACCGACAGACGTCGACGGGGATCTTCGTGCAGGACCAGATCGAACTGACCGACAGCCTCCAGGTGCGGCTCGGCGCACGCTACGATGACTTCACGCTGCGCACCGAAAATTATCTCACCGGCGTAAACAGCGAGCGCAAGGATGGCCGGATCAGTCCGCAGTTCGGTCTCGTTTACGAACTCGCGCCGACCATCACGCTCTTTGCCGCCTATAGTGAAGGCTTCCGAGCGAACATTGGTACCGACGTTACAGGCCGAATTTTCGATCCCGAGAGCAGCCGATCCATCGAGGCGGGCGCCAAGGTGACACTGCTGAACGGCGCACTGACCGGAACCTTCTCGATATATCAGCTCGACAAGAACAATGTGCTGGCAAGCGATATCAATAATCCGGGCTTCTCAGTCGCCATCGGTGAGGCGAGAAGTCGAGGTGTGGAGCTTGATGTCGAAGGGCAAATACCCGGCGACCTCGATGTTCTCCTCAGCTACGCCTATGTCGATGCGGAATCACGATCGAGCGTGCTCGATCCGAACTTCTCCTTCGTGATCGTACCGGGCGATCCGCTGCTCAATATTCCGGACCACACGCTTAACGCGCAAATATCGAAGAGCTTCGCCGTCGCCGGGCGCGACGCCAAATTGGGCGGCGGCATCCAGTATGTTGGCGAACGACTTGGCGCGACGGGCACGGATTTCTATCTGCCCGATCACGCGCTTTTCCGCATCTTCGGCGAAGCCGAGATAATGCCGAACGTCACACTTTTCGGCACCATCGCTAACCTGTTCGACGCCAATTGGTACGCCAACAGCTACTCGCAGCTCTGGGTTCAGCCCGGCGCCCCCCGCACTGCAACACTCGGCTTCAGGGCAGGATTCTGATCATGACCAATATATTCACCGCTCCAGCCATCGCGATCGATAGTCTGCACCACAGTTACGGCGCCAATCCCGTCTTGCGCGGGCTCGACCTCACAGTCCAACGCGGGGAAATCTACGCCCTGCTAGGAGGCAACGGAGCTGGCAAGTCGACAACCTTGTCCGCCCTACTCGGCTTTCTCAGACCGGGCTCCGGCTCGGTGCGAGTGTGCGGGACCGATCCGGTGGCAGACGCGCGCGCCGCCCGTTCCCAGATGGCCTATGTGCCAGAGAATGTTTCCCTCTACGAGCATCTCACCGCGCGCGAGAACATCGGATACTTCCTTGCCCTCGCAAAGGCCGAGCGGGGAGACGATGCGATCGAGGCCGCGCTTTCCGCGGTGGGCCTCACCCAAGCAGCCTGGGACAAACGCCTGTCCGGCTTTTCCAAGGGTATGCGTCAGAAGGTCGCCATCGCACTTGCCCTGGCGCGTGACGTGCCCGTGCTGCTGCTCGACGAACCGACCTCGGGCTTGGACCCACGCGCCGTATTGGAATTCAATCGACTGCTCGATGCCGCGCGCGAGCGTGAAGTCGCGGTGCTCATGGTAACTCATGATCTCGTCAGCGCAGTCGACATCGCCGACCGGATCGGGTTCCTGAGCGAAGGGAAAATCGAGGAGGAGCAAACGGCGAGCACTGCCGGTCCACGCTTCGATCTCAACGCCCTTCACGATCGCTACACCTTTGTCGCAGGAGCGCCCGCATGACTGGCGTCAAGCTGATCGCGAGGGAAGAATGGCGCATGCTCGCGCGCAACCGTTCCGGCCTGATAGCCACAGGCCTGCTCGTGCTTCTCATATTGGTCGCTGGCTTCACGAGCCTGGAAAGCCGAAGCGCCATCGAAGCGGATCGGACCCGGTATCAGGCGAGTGTCGACGAAACCTTCGACGCCCAGCCCGATCGCCATCCGCACCGCATGGTTCATTATGGCCAGTTTCTGTTTCGCCCCATTGCGCCGCTCGCCTTCTTCGATACGGGCGTAAACAGCTTCACCGGAAACACGATCTTCCTCGAAGGTCACCGCCAGAACAGCGCGAACTTTGCCGAGGCTCGTCAATCCTCGCTGCTGCTGCGTTTTGGCCAGCTGACGCCGGCCTTTATTTTGCAAACGCTGGCGCCTTTGCTTTTGATCTTTCTCGCCTTCGCCAGTGTTGCTCGGGAAAAGGAGCGCGCGACCCTGAAACTGCTCTTAGCGCAGGGTATCGGCGGGCGGAGCCTGATTGCCGGCAAGATGCTCGGCCATGGCGCTATCGCGCTAGCGGTAGGGTTGCCCGCTTTCGCGCTGCTGTTGGGCTTCGCCGCCACCGGCGCCGCCGATTGGGCAACGGTCGGCGTGATGATCATCGCATATGCTTGCTGGCTGCTCCTGTGGGCGTTCGCCAGCGTGATTATCTCTGCCCTTGTGGCACGGCCGCGCGACGCACTGGCGATCCTGATGGGTCTGTGGATGATTACGATCATCCTTCTGCCGCGAGCACTTCCCGAAGCCGCCTCGGCTCAAAATCAGCTCGCCACCAAGATCGAGACAGAAATCGCGCTGCATCGCGACCTACTCGAAATAGGCGACAGCCACGATCCCGACGATCCCTATTTCAACGATTTCCGCGACGAGGTTCTCGATCGATATGGCGTGAGGACGGTCGAGGAACTCCCAGTCCAATACGCCGGATTGGTGGCCATTGAAGGAGAACGTCTAACGACGCAGATCTATGCCGATGCAGCGCAGCGCCAGGCTGCTCGGGAACGGGAGCAGAATGCCTTCGTCCATACGTTCTCCGTGCTCAGCCCGCTCATTGCAATCCGTCAGCTGTCGATGATCCTGGCCGGCAGTGATCCCGCCGCGCATCAGGATTTCCTCGATCAGTCGGAGGCGTTCCGGTATGAATTCGTGCAGCGGCTGAACCGCATGCAGGCCGAGCTCCTGCCCGAGATCGGAGGCGAAGATCCCCGAATTTCTGCCGCATACTGGCAGGAGGTTCCGCGCTTTTCTTATTCACCGTTCAATCCGCTTGCCGATGGGACCCGGATTACATGGCCACTGCTGGTGCTGGCTGGCTGGCTGGCAGCGCTCTGCGTGCTGGCACTCTTTGCCGCCCGCCGCATCGGAGGAGTCGCACGATGAACCATTCCCACTCGCTCTGGCGTGCCGAAGCACGTCTCTTGCTGCGCTCGAACCGCAATGTCTTGGCTCTACTCCTGCTGCTGGTCCTGTCTGCGGCGTCAGTCTGGTCCGGCATAGTTCAGGTGCAGGATCAACGCGCAACAATCGAACGGGTCCAGCGTGAGCAGGTGCGCGACCTCGCAGCTGTAGAAGAGGCCAATGCAGGTCCCGAAGGAGAGGCAGGTTACAACGCCTATTACGCCTTCATGCTCACGCAGGATCCCCCTCCCCCGCTCGCTTTCGCGGCGATCGGCCAGCGTGACCTGCAACCCTATGTTCTGCGCGTGCGTGCCCTCGGCCTGCAATCACAGCTCTACGATTCCGAAACCTACAATCCGGAACTCGCTCTGCCGGGTGTTTTCGATTGGGCTTTCGTCCTGATTTATCTCCTGCCGCTCGTAGTCATCGCGCTTGGGCACGATCTGGTAACGGCCGAACGGGAAGGCGGCCGACTTCGGCTACTCCTGTCCCTTCCCGGCGATGGCCTGTGGCGCCGCCGCGTGGGCCTGCGCTACACTGCGGTTCTTTTGGCGGTAGGCCTACCGCTGATCATCGGCGCTATGATTATGGCTGCGCCTGCAGTCAGCATTGCAACGATGATCCTCATCGCCGCTCTTTACAGCGCCTTCTGGTTCGGGCTTGCGATGTTGATCGGCGGGTCGATGCGTGCATCCACCACCGCAGCCGCAACGATGATCGGTTGCTGGATCATCCTGACGCTCATCCTGCCTACGCTCGCTCATGCTGTCATCGCGCGGGCCGTGCCCGTGGCCAAGGGCGTCGATCTGACCCTGGCACAACGCGAAGTGGTCCATCACGGCTGGGACGTTCCGAAAAAAGAAACGTTTGCGCGCTTCTTTGTCAATCATCCCGAATGGCGCGGCCAGGAAGAGTTCGAAGGGCGCTTCCACTGGAAATGGTATTACGCCATGCATCAGGTCGGCGACGAAGCCGTGGCTGCAGACGTCAGCGCCTATCGCGATAGCCTGAAGACGCGCGAGACGATGACCAGGCTCTTGGGCTACGTCCTACCCGGCGTTGGGACAATGAATGTGCTGCACCGCATGGCCGACACCGACATCGAGGGCCAACTGGCCTATCAGGACAGCATAGCCGACTTCCACACGAAACTGCGGCAGTTCTATTACCCCTACTTTTTCGAGGAACAAGCCTTCGACCACAGCGACTTCGCAATGATCCCACGATATGAACCCCGGAGCTCCGGGGGAACCCTAGCCACCGAAGCCCTCGCGGCATTGGCTTTCTTGTCACTATTGGTTCTTGCGCTTGGAAGTCGTCGCTTACTCAATGCAGGCCGCGAACAAGGCGGCCGATGAACCGAGCGGCTTCGCCGCACAATATAGACGGACAAAAATGCCGGAGAAACGCTTCCCATCACAACGAAGCACTTCTCCGGCATTTATTGTAACTACCGCTCGATAAGGTGCCCCCTTGTGCGGAAGCGGCGGGAAAACGGGCGAACCAAAGCTCGAGAACCATGCGTCAGCCCCCGGCGGCTAGCTTCAAGATGCCCGACCTTCCTGTAACCGTAGGCCTTATGCCACCCTACCGTTCTGATAATTACACACCGTTTTGAATAGGAGCAGATCCCCACAACACGCTTCATCGAGATTTAGTGCGGGTTCTCATCCTGGTCCGGCCGTGATTTATAAGAGCCTAAGGGCCGCATACACCCAATGTCACAACCGCGTGCCTTATCTGAGTTCGCATCCGGAACTGGCGGGCGCTTCTGTTCTGCGCGCCTCTGTTTTGCGCGTCTTCCGGTGGGCATAAAAAAGGGGCTCTGCCGGTTGGCGGAGCCCTTGTTTGTGTTGTTTTGGTTGCGGGGGTTGGATTTGAACCAACGACCTTCAGGTTATGAGCCTGACGAGCTACCGGACT
>Ga0189292_10405_pt1 | contig 14020 bp, 12 predicted proteins | sample UW1oraminimetaG_FD_130317 | JGI IMG/M metagenome (GOLD analysis project Ga0189292, IMG submission 130317) | Marine microbial communities from the Costa Rica Dome - UW179A-orange mini metaG | ecosystem: Environmental > Aquatic > Marine > Oceanic > Photic zone | place: Costa Rica: the Eastern...
GATTTCCTCATCGCCAACGTCAACCGCAACCTCGGCTTCGAGAAGTCCGCCGAGGACTTCATCGACATGAAGGGAAAGAAGGTCGTGGTGCTGGGCGGCGGTGATACAGCGATGGACTGCAATCGCACCTCCATCCGTCAGGGTGCCAAGAGCGTGACCTGCGCCTACCGTCGTGATGCGGCGAACATGCCGGGCTCGCGTCGTGAAGTGAAGAACGCCAAGGAAGAGGGCGTGAAGTTCCTCTTCAACCGCCAGCCCATCGCTATCGTTGGCGAAGGCAAGGTCGAGGGCGTCAAGGTGGTCGAGACGCGTCTTGGCGCACCGGACGCCCGCGGCCGCCGCAGCCCCGAGCCAATTCCGGGCTCCGAGCAGGTGCTGCCCGCCGATGCCGTGGTCATCGCCTTCGGTTTTCGGCCGAGTCCGGCGCCGTGGTTCGAAGCCCAGGGCATCCAGATCGACAACCAGGGCCGCGTTGTGGCACCTGAGGTCGGCCAGTTCAAGCACCAGACCAGCAATCCGAAGATCTTCGCCGGCGGCGACATGGTCCGCGGCTCCGATCTGGTGGTGACGGCGATCTTCGAAGGTCGTCAGGCTGCCGAGGGCATCATGGACTATCTCGGCGTCTAATCGGGTATCGCCGGGCGCCGAAGGTGTCCGGAGTGGCCTGATTTGAATCAAGCCCATAGCGAAATGGCACGGCGCTCGCCGTGCCTTTTTTTTTCCGCTTTGCGACAATGCACGGCACTTTTACGCTGGAATCCTGCCATGACCGCCTTGAAGAACGACCGCTTCCTCCGCGCCCTGCTCAAGCAGCCTGTCGATGTCACCCCGGTGTGGATGATGCGCCAGGCCGGTCGCTATCTACCCGAGTACCGGGCTAGCCGCGCCAAGGCCGGTGACTTCATGAGCCTGTGCATGAATCCCGAGCTCGCCTGTGAGGTAACCCTGCAGCCGCTGGAGCGCTACCCGCTGGACGCTGCGATCCTGTTTTCCGACATCCTCACCGTACCGGACGCCATGGGCCTGGGCCTGTATTTCGAGACTGGTGAGGGGCCGCGCTTCAAGAAAGTAGTGAGCACCATGGCGGACATCGAGGCGCTACCGATCCCCGACCCAGAGAAAGACCTGGGGTATGTGATGGATGCGGTGCGCACTATCCGCCGCGAACTCAATGGCCGTGTACCGTTGATCGGGTTCTCTGGCAGTCCATGGACGCTGGCGACCTATATGGTCGAGGGCGGCTCGTCTAAGGACTTCCGCAAGTCCAAGGCCATGCTCTACGAAAACCCGCAGGCTATGCACGCTCTGCTGGACAAGCTGGCCCAATCGGTCACCAGCTATCTCAACGGCCAGATCCTGGCTGGCGCTCAGGCGGTGCAGATCTTCGATTCCTGGGGCGGCAGCCTGTCGGCGGCGGCGTACCAGGAGTTCTCCCTGGCTTACATGCGCAAGATCGTCGATGGTTTGATTCGCGAGCATGACGGCCGTCGTGTGCCGGTCATCATGTTCACCAAGGGCGGCGGCCTATGGCTGGAGTCGATGGCCGAGGTGGGCGTCGAAGCACTTGGTCTGGATTGGACCTGCGACATCGGCGAGGCGCGTCGTCGTGTTGGCTACAAGGTTGCCCTGCAGGGCAACATGGACCCGAGCGTGCTTTACGCCAAGCCCGATGCCATCCGTGCCGAGGTGGCACGCATTCTGGCCAGCTTCGGCCATGGCGAGGGCCACGTGTTCAACCTGGGCCACGGCATCACACCGGAAGTCGACCCGGCTCATGCCGGCGCCTTCATAGGATCGGTGCACGAGCTGTCGGCGCAATACCATGGCTGATTTACACGCAGTAAACAAACGCCCCGCTTAGCGGGGCGTTTTACTTTCGCGGTCAGTGCGCCGTCTGCGGCTCGGGCAATGCCGGTAGCCGCGCCAGATGTAGCGCCACAGCGAGCGAGATCAGCAGCAGTGAGGCGATGAAAAGACCGACACCATCCCAGCCTGCCGCGTGCCAGAAGAAGCCGCCCAGGGTCCCAGCGATGCTGGAGCCTAAGTAGTAGCTGAACAGATACAGCGACGATGCCTGGCCCCGTGCCTGCCTTGCGCGCCGCCCAATCCAGCTGCTGGCGACTGAATGAGCGCCAAAGAAGCCGAAAGTAAATAGCAACATGCCCATCAGCACCATCGGCAGTTGATCGAACAGGGTCAGGCCGACCCCGGCGAGCATCAGCGAAATCACCACCCAGAACACCCGACGGCGACCGAATCGATCGGCCAGCGCACCGACCTGCGCCGAACTGTAGATGCCTGACAGATACACCACAGCCAGCAGTCCGACCATGGTCTGACTCAGCTGAAAGGGCGAGGCGATGAGGCGATAGCCGATGTAGTTGTAGAGGGTGACGAAACTGCCCATGAGGAGAAATCCCTGCAGGAACAGCCAGGGCAGGCCGGCATCACGAAAATGCATGGCATAGCCCTGTACCAGTCCTCGAGGGCGCAGCGGACGTGGGTTGAAATGCCGTGATTCAGGCAGGAATCGCCAGAGCAACAGCGCGGCCAGCAGCGCCAGGCCGCCCATCAGGCCGAGTACGCTGTGCCAGGAGAGGTAGTCGACCAACACGCCGCTCAGCAGGCGCCCGCTCATGCCACCAATTGCGTTACCGCCGATGTAAAGCCCCATCGCCAAGCCGAGATGTTGCGGGTGTATTTCCTCGCTGAGGTAGGTCATCGCAACAGCCGCCAGCCCGCTCAGCGCCAGGCCGACAAGCGCGCGCATCAACAGCACGCCATGCCAGCTGGGCGCCAGCGCGCTGCCCAGGGTGAACAGAGCTGCAGCCAGCAAGGATGCGACCATTACCGGTTTGCGGCCTATCGCGTCGGAAATCGGCCCGGTTATCAGTAGGCCGACCGCCAGGGTGATGGTCGAAAGCGAAAGGATCAGGCTGCTTTCTGCCGCATTTATGCCAAAGGCGTGCGACAGCATGGGCATCATCGGTTGTACGCAGTAAAGCAAGGCGAAAGTGGCGAAGCCTGCGGCGAACAATGCCAGCGCCGTACGTGTAAAGCGCGGAGTACCTTTTTCGGTGTAGAGGAATGGCGCGGGACTGTCTTTCGTGTCTGCCGGCGCGCCTGCGGCGCACTGCGTGCTGTTCAAGATCATGGCCTCTAGGGAATACATTTTTCCGACCAAACGTTGCCCGTAACGCCAGCATTCATCGATTGAAAAGCGGGCGAGAGCGCATTTGATTAGGTTTATGAGGCGAATGATAGGGAGCTTTATTTGAGCTATCCAATATATTATTCGACCCAAATGATATGTTTTACGAATCGTTGGAGGGCTCATGGAGCTGCGACATCTACGCTATTTCGTCGCGGTAGCCGAGGAGTTGCACTTTGGACGTGCCGCCGAGCTGCTGCGCATCTCGCAGCCGCCGCTTAGTCAGCAGATCCAGGCACTGGAGCAGGAGCTGGGCGTGCGCTTGTTCGATCGGACCAACCGTCGGGTGTCGCTGACCGATGCCGGGCGACTATTTCTCGACGAGACACGGCGCACCCTGGCTCAGGTGGACAAGTCGGTAGATGTGGTGCGGCGTGCCGAGCAGGGTGAGATCGGCGAGTTGCAGGTCGGCTTCACGTCATCAGCGCCGTTCACCTCGATTCTGCCGCGGGCGATCCTGGCTTTTCGCCAAGCATTTCCGGCGGTGCACCTTGCACTGCAGGAAATGACCAGCAAGCAGGTGATCGACGCGGTGCAGGACGAGACGCTGCAGGTCGGCATGATTCGTCCCTTCGCCTTGCCGCCTGGCCTGCAGACGGTGGAACTGTTCAGCGAGCCGCTGGTGGCGTTGATGCATGCCGGGCATCCGCTTGCCGAGGCGGGGGAGGAGGGTCTGGCGCTGGCGGAACTGGCCGAGGAACCTTTCGTGTTCTTTCCCCGCAGTTACGGTACCGGGCTCTACGACCAGCTGCTCAACCTGGCACGTCAGGCCGAGTTCAGTCCGCGGATTGCGCAGGAGGCAAACGAGGCGCTGACCATCATCGGGTTGGTTGCTGCAGGGCTGGGCGTTTCGGTGCTGCCGGCATCCTTTCGCCGTATACGCATCGATGGCGTAAGGTTCCGTACGCTGCTGGACAAGGACGCCACCACGGCCGTGTGGCTGGTCAAGCGCCGCCAGGAGCAGTCGCCCCTGGCGCAGGCTTTCATGGATCTGGTAACGCGTGAGGCGCTTTCGGGCAGTTGAAACACCCCTCAAGCGGCTCGCGCGAAACCGGTTGCGGGCCTTGGCCGTTGCTGGCCGCGCGATCAGTTGAAGTCGTACTTTGCTTCGATCTTGCGCTTTTGAAGGGTGTAGTGGGTCAGATCGATCTGGTTCTGCGCCAATTGATCTTCCAGCGCGTCCATCTCGCTGTTTTCCAGCTTGCTGACGTGCTGCTTGGTCGCGTGATAGTTGATCGTTTCCGCTGCGCTGTGCCCGCTTACCGGGTCCCACAGGATGGACAGGGGCCAGAACAGCAAGTTGACCAAGCCGAAACCGTACTCCCGACCGTAGAACGAGCCACCGCCGGGTAGCAGGCCGAGTGCCGTCCCGAGGGCGGGGCTTTTCTCTTCGACCGCCAGCCCGGCGGCTTCATAGTGGCGAAGTTCGGATTTCTGATATGAATTCAGGCCGCTCGCGCAGCCGGTAGATGCGAGAATCGCACCGGCGAGAATGACAGGGGTTAGTTTCACGACAGCTCCTTGTAATTGCGGACATGCGCGCTCCTTGACGCGCGGTCGCGGAAACTATCATGAAAGATGGCGATATGACATGTCGCTGCACGCCTAATGCTGACGCGTTGGTATTTGGCTGGGGCTGTATGGCTATGTGGTAGGCGGAAAGGTACTCGGCGGCTTTAGCTTGAACTGTTCAGCGGTGCGGGCGTTTTTAGCTTGACACTGTCCACTGCCCTGCCAAAGCTACAGCGCAGCCGGCGAGGGCGCCGGTTATCCATTAAAGAGAACGATCATGAAACGGATTCTGCTAGCGTCCCTGCTCCTTACCGCTTCCGCCAGTGCCTTCGCCACCGCTCCGGGTGGGCCGGGTTGCGGCTGGGGCAACATGCTGTTCGAAGGTCAGCGCGGTCTGCCGTCGCACCTAGTGGCTTCGATCACCAACGGGACATCCGGTAATGCCACCTTCGGCATGACCTCCGGTACCAATGGTTGCTCCACTGATGGGGCGTTGCAGTACAACGGCAAACCGATGCTGGTGCTTGGCAGCATCATGACCGAGCTGTCCGAAGACATGGCGATGGGCGAAGGCGAGGCGCTGACCACCTATGCAGTAGTGCTGGGCATCAAGCCTGAGGATCGCGCACATTTCGCCAGCGTCACCCAGGCGCACTTCGACGAAATCTTCAGCTCCGCCGATGTGACCGCCGAGCAGGTCCATGCTGCTACCCTGGCGGTGCTCAAAGCGGATACTCGTCTGGCTCAGTACGTCGAGCAGGCCTGAGTTTCACGCGTCTACCATCGTGCCCGCTCCGGCGGGCACTTTCATATCCGCTTGCCATTGGCCGAATATGCTTCGACCCCTGCTATTGCTGGCGCTGTGTAGCCTAAGCGCCGTCGTGCTGGCTTCTCCACCCCCTGTTTCTGCGTTGCATCGGCTTGCCGACGAGACCTACTGGCATTCGCTTGGTCATTACGAGCGCGGCAAGCTTGGTGGCTGGCGAAGCTATGTCGATGATGACGACTTCTTCCTGGCGGAGGGCGGCGAGCGAGATCCGGCTGCTGAGCTCGCGGCAACGCTGACCGCCCTTTATGCTCCCGCGACTCAGGGTGACCGGCATGCTCAATGCGTTTATCCCGCGCGCAGCCGTTGGTTGCGCGAGCAGTTGAACCTGACCGATCTGCCAGCGGTCGAGTGCTCCGAATTCACAACCTGGTACGCCGAAGTCGCGCCGCACAGCGCCGTGCTGGTCTTCCCGGCGGCCTATCTCAATAGCCCATCATCGATGTTCGGTCATACGCTGCTGCGCATCGATCAGGCCAACATCGATACACAGGGCAGCCCGCTGCTGAGTTCCGCGCTCAATTTCGGGGCCTTCATCGAAGGGTTGGATAACAGCATCCTCTATGCCTGGAAGGGCCTGATGGGAGGCTATCCCGGATTGTTTTCGCTGCTGCCGTATCGCGAGAAGATCGGCGAGTACAGCCGCCTGGAGAATCGTGATCTGTGGGAATACCGGCTGAATCTGACGCCGGATGAGACGGGGCGGATGCTTGAGCATGTCTGGGAGCTCAAGCAGATACGCTTCGATTACTTCTTCTTTGACGAGAATTGCTCGTACCGCCTCCTTGAATTGCTGGAAATCGCTCGACCCGGGCTTAGGCTGACTGCGCAGTTTCCGTTGACTGCAATACCGGCCGACACCGTACGCGCCGTGATCAATGCAGGGCTTGTCGAGGGTATCGATTACCGCCCTTCGCGCGAGCGAGAACTGCTGGTTCGCACCGAGCCACTGGAAACCGAGGAATTGAACTGGGTTCGCCAGCTGGCTGACGACCCACAGCTGCTTGAGCAGGGCGACTATCTCGAACTGCCGGCAGAACGCCGCGCCTTGATTCAGGATGGCGCTTACCGCCTGGTTCGCTATCGCGTCAGTGGAGAGGAGCGCGATGCGGCCAATGCCGCTCAAAGCTACCGTCTGCTGCAGGCAATCAATCGTAATCCGCCGCCTCGCCTGGAGGTCGACCGGCCGGTTCTGCCTGAATATGGCCATGAGTCACGCACGCTGCAGTTCGGCCTCGGCAGCCGGGGTGATCGAGCCTTCGCCGAGTACGGGCTGCGCATGGCCTATCACGACCTGCTCGACAATCTCGAAGGCTTTCCGATGGGCGCGCAGATTGAAATCGCCCAGCTGCGGATGCGTCAGTACGAAGGTAACCGCTGGACGCTGCAACGGCTGGACTTGGCCGGAATTCGTTCATTGACGCCTGTTACGCCGCTGCTGAAACCCTGGTCCTGGCAGGTCGCCGCGGGGTTGGAACGCGTGCCGGAGGGCGATCAGGATCGACTGGTGGGGCATCTAAACGGCGGCGGTGGCTTCACGTGGCAGCTTAGAGACGGTCTGCTCGGCTTTGCTTTGGCTACGGCCCGGCTTGAGCACAACCCCGATTTCGGCGCGGCCATCAGTCCGGCCGCGGGTTTCGATAGCGGACTGCTCTGGCGGAATAGAGCGGGAAATCTGCTCCTTGAAGCGCGCGGCGACTATTTCCACAACGGCGAAGTGCGCCGACGCATCAGCTTCGCTCAGCAGTTCGAACTGCATGACGATATCGGCCTGCGTCTGGGGCTGGAGCGTAGCTTCAGCCATCGCGCCGAGGCCGAAACCGAAGTCCAGTTACAACTGCGCTGGTACTACTACTGAGGGGCCCTGCCTGCTTGCAGGGCGAGCTATCAGGTCAGGGCTGTTTGTAATGGGCAGGGGTTTCGCCTTTCTCCTGCTTGGGCACACGGGTAACGCGGATGTCGGTGATGCCCATGACTTCGGCCTGCTCAAGCAATTGGCCTTCCTCGGCACCGGCCTTGGGCATTACCAGGCTGTTCTCGGCGTCGCCATTGTGCAACTGGATGAGATGGCGAGCCGCTTCGCCCTGAGACAGGGTGTCGACATCCGCGTCGTACCTCTCGGCGCGCGGGTCGTTCTGGTAGATGTAGTTGATTTCGAAGGTATGCGAAGACTTGCCGAACATAAGGCGCTCCTGTTGAGTCGCTGATGTTCAGTGGACTCGACGGCGTCGCCAATCGTTCCGGTACACGCGTCGGAGCCCACTTCAAACAGCCTCCTTCCTTCGGTTGCCTACCGCACGCCCTGCTGCGCTAGCCACGCCATCAGCTGTGGCAACGGCATTGCGCCGCTCTGCCGAGCGATCTCGCGGCCTTCACGAAAGAGGATCAGGCTGGGGATGGAGCGGATGCCGAGTTGCGTCGACAGCTGTGCATTGGCTTCGCTGTCGAGCTTGGCCAGGCGGCAGCGACCCTGAAGCTGACTGGCCGCCTGTGCAAAGGTCGGAGCGAAACTGCGGCAGGGGCCGCACCAGCTGGCCCAGACATCCACCAGCAGCGGCAGGTCGCCCTTGATCTGGTTGGCGAACTGGCTCTGTTGCAGATCGAACGGCGCGTTCGGCAGTGCCTCGGCCTTGCAGCGACCGCAGCGCGGCGCGTCCTGTAGCCGGTCGGCAGGAATGCGGTTGAGGCTGGCGCAGTGCGCGCAGGGGACGATCAGTGATTCGGTCATGGCGAGGCTCCACAGCGGTATGCCGTTAATGTGGAGCCTCGCTGCGGGATATCAAGCCGCAGCGTGCCTTTGTGCGGTCTTAGCCCTTCGAGGCGCTAAGCGCCTGGGCCAGATCGGCGAGGATGTCGTCGATGTGCTCAATACCAATGGATAGCCGGATCAGATCCTGGGAAACACCGGCTCGGGCCAGCTCCTCGGCATTCAGCTGGCGGTGCGTGGTGCTCGCCGGATGGCAGGCCAGGGATTTGGCGTCGCCGATGTTGACCAGGCGCACCACTAGTTTGAGCGCATCGATAAAGCGCGCGCCGGCCTCCATGCCACCTTCGATGCCGAAGCAGAGTATCGATGCCGGCGTGCCGCCCATGTAGCGGCGCGCCAGCTCGTGCTCGGGATGATCCTGCAGACCGGCGAATTTCACCCAGGCCACTTGCGGATGAGCCTGCAGGTACTCGGCGACCTTCAGTGCATTCTCGCAATGGCGCTCCATGCGCAGCGCCAGGGTTTCCAGCCCCTGCAGGATCAGAAACGAATTGAACGGCGAGATCGCCGCGCCCATGTTGCGCAGCGGCACCACGCGGCAGCGACCGATGAAGGCGGCCGGGCCGAAGGCCTCGGTATAGGTGACGCCGTGGTAGGACACATCCGGCGTGTTCAGCAGGGCGAAGCGCTCCTTGTGCTGTGCCCATGGGAATTTGCCGGAGTCGACCACGATGCCGCCGATGCTGGTGCCGTGACCGCCCATGTACTTGGTCAACGAATGCACGACGATATCCGCGCCATGCTCGAACGGCCGGCAGAGCATCGGTGTGGCAACGGTGTTGTCGACGATCAGCGGCACGCCATGGCGGTGCGCGGCTTTGGCCAGCGCGGCGAGATCGATGATGTTGCCGGCAGGGTTGCCGATCGATTCGCAGAACACCGCCTTGGTGCGCTCGTCGATCAGCGCCTCCAGTGCGGCGATATCGTCATGGGCGGCGAAGCGCACTTCGATGCCCTGGCGCGGCAGGGTATGGGCGAACAGGTTGTAAGTGCCGCCGTAGAGCTTGGCCACCGAGACGATGTTGTCGCCCACTTCGGCGATGGTCTGGATGGCGTAGGTGATCGCCGCCATTCCCGAGGCAACGGCCAGTGCCGCCACACCTCCTTCCAGCGCCGCGACGCGCTGCTCGAGCACGTCGGTGGTGGGGTTCATGATGCGCGTATAGATGTTGCCCGGTACCTTCAGATCGAACAGGTCCGCACCGTGCTGGGTGTCGTCGAAGGCATAGGAGGTGGTCTGGTAGATCGGCACCGCCACCGCTCGGGTGGTGGGATCAGGGCTGTAGCCAGCGTGGATGGCGAGGGTTTCCAGTTTCATGCGCGCTCCTTTCTTCTTGTTGGTCGGGGCAAAGGCCGAGAGCATGAAACCCAACGCCTACTCGGTCAATGATCCAGGGCAAGCCTTGCCGTCAAAGCGGCGTAAGCGGCCAGAACAACGGGATCACCAGCGTGCCGACCATCCACAGCAGCAGGTTCAGCGGAATGCCGATCTTGAGAAAGTCGGTGAAGCGATAACCGCCGGCGTTATAGACGAAGGTGTTGGTCTGGTAACCGATCGGCGTGGCGAAGCTGGCGCTGGCGGCGAACATTACCGCGACCACGAACGCCCGGGGATCGACACCCATATGCTGGGCCAGACCGATGGCGATCGGCGTGATCAGTACGGCCACTGCGTTGTTCGACAGCATCTCGGTGAGCAGCGAGGTCAGCAGGTAGATGAAAGACAGCATGAACAACGGCCCGGCCCAGGGCGTCAGCGTCGTTACGTTCTGCACGATCAGCTGCACAAGGCCCACCTTGTCCATGGCTATGCTGATCGCCAGCATGCCGAAGATCAGGCTGAGGATCTTCCAGTCCACCGCTTTATAGGCATCCTCGACATCCAGGCAGCGGGTCGCCAGTACCGACGCCGCACCGATGATCGCCAGGCCTTCGATCGGCATCACGCCGAAGGCTGCCAATACCATGACCGCCAGCGTGGCGATGATCGCAATTGGCGCCTTGTCGCGGCGGAAGGCGCGCTCCTGCACGGCATTGAGGCTGATCAGCTCACCGTTATCGGCGAAGCGCTTGATCTGCGCCGGCGTGCCTTCGACCAGCATCACGTCGCCGAACTGCAGCTGGAAGTCGTCGAAGTTGCCCTGAATGTTCTCGTCCTGGCGGTGCACGGCGAGCACGCTGATGCCATAGCGCGCAGAAAGGTCGAGATCGCGCATCGGGCGGTGGCTGTAGCGCGACCCGCGGCCGACGATGGCCTCGGCGAGAATCACGTCTTCGCTGCTGATGGTTTCGAAGGCATCACCGCGGTTGAAGGTCAGGTGGCCGCTTTCGCGCAGCTCCACCACGTCCTTTACCTGGCCATGGATCATCAACAGATCGCCGGCGGTCAGGGTGAAGTCATGCTCCGGGCGGCTGAACAGCTGGGTGTCGCGATTCACCTGCAGCACCTGCAGGCCGCTGCCGCCGTTGAGGTTGGCCTCGGCGATGGTCTTGCCGATCACCGGCGAGTTCGACGGCACGCGCAGCTCGGTCATGAAATTGCGATCCAGCCGCGGGCCGAGCAGCTTGGACAGCGTGTCGCGCTCCGGCAGCAGGTGTTTACCGATGGTGAGCAGATAGACCATGCCCGCGGCAGCCATGATCAAGCCCGCCCCGGTGATCTCGAACATGCCGAACGGCTCCAGCCCCGCCTTGCGCGCCACCCCGTCAACGAGGATGTTCGTCGAGGTACCGATCATGGTCAGCGTGCCGCCGAGGATGGTCGCGTACGAAAGCGGAATCAGCAGCTTGGAGGGTGTAGTGCCGGCGCGCTTGGCCAGCGAAATCGCCACAGGGGTAAGGATCGCTACCACCGGTGTGTTGTTGAGGCAGGCGGAAATCACCAGCGCGGTGATCGTCAGGCCGAACAGAACCCGCGTAGGGCTGGTGCCCACCAAATTGCCGAGCCAATTGCCCAGCGCATCGATGCAGCCGGTACGTTCCAGTGCCGCGGAAATGATGAACATGCAGGCGATGGTGACCGGAGCCGAGTTGGACAGCACGCCGAGCACCTCGCCGGGCGTCAGCAGCTGCGTCGCCAGCAGCACCGCCACAGCAATCGCCACGACGATATCCGGGCTCCAGCTCTCCCTTACGAACGCCACCAACACCCAGATCAACAAGGCGCAGACGAACAACAGCGGCAGCGATTCTGGAAGCATGAACGTCCTTAAGGATGGCGAGTAGGCAAGTCGAAACAACGACCCCGCGGCGCACGATAGAGACGTCAGCTTAGAGAGTCCAGAAACCTTTCCTGATGTTTATATGCTGTTTGGTTATTAATGGCGGGTAGCCGAGCGGCCAGGCGCAGAGGCTTCATTAGGTAGCGTCACGGCCTCAGGGAGATAGACGAAAAAGCCGCGCATCACGGGGGGCTTTGAAGTTGGCGAGCCCACACGGACTCGATCCACCTGGCGCGAGCGTAGAGAACTATCAGCAGGTGCTGGAAACCTTCCGCCAACGCAGTCGTAGTGCTGCTTCGTGGAGTTGAGCAAGTCAATTAACTTTTGATTTCTCCGCTAGTCAGGTATACGTTACATTTCATATGTATTGTCGCGTATACAGAACATGGACTACTCCCTCATCACATTGCGCCTCGGCGAGCAGCTTCGGCAGCGCCGTCTAAATCGCGGGCTGACTCAGGCCGCGCTGGCTTCACTGGCCGGCATCACCCGGCAAAAGGTGATCGCCATCGAGAAGGGCGACCTCTCGGTAGGGATGATTGCCTATGCGCGAGTGCTGGCAGCCCTCGACGCTGAGCTCAATGTGGTGCCTGCAGCCATGCCCACGCTTGATGAAATCCACGGAGTATTCGATTGATGACCGCCGTGCTGCAGGTTGCAACGCCAGAGGGTGACAGCGGGAAGATTCTTACCAGCGCCGGAGACTATCTGTTCCGCTACCACGAAGACGCCAAGGCACAGGCCGCGATCAGTCTTCTAATGCCGGTGCGCCTGGACGAATACCGCCATCGGGAGCTGCACCCGATTTTCCAGATGAACCTACCGGAAGGGTACGTCCTGGAGCAGCTGCGCAACCGCCTGGCCAAGGTGGCGAACGTTGACCCGATGTTGCTGTTGGCGCTGTCTGGTAGCAGTTCGCCTATCGGGCGGGTGGCGGTCAGCTCGCCGGAGGTCGATGCGCTGTTGCGCAGGCAGCAGTTCCCCGGAGAAAAACTCGAAGAAATCCTCGCCTGGGATGGTACAGAAGATATTTTCGCCGGCCTGGTGGATCGCTACATCCTGCGTGCCGGCATATCGGGCGTGCAGCCGAAGGTACTGGTACCAGAGCATCCGGATTCAGCGCCACAGCGCTTCACCTCGAAAACCTCTGACCTGATCATCAAGAGCGGTCGGGACGAGTTCCCAGGGCTGGCGATCAACGAGTTCCTTTGCATGTCCGTGGCCAAGGAGGCGGGCATTGCAGTGCCGGAGTTCTACCTCTCCGCCAATGCCAAGTTGTTCGTTATGCGCCGCTTCGACAGGGATAAGCAGCTCAACCCCATCGGTTTCGAGGATATGGCGGCATTGATGGGGCTGGCTGCGGAGCAAAAGTACAGCAAGAGCTATTCGGCCATCGCCAAGGCCATCCGCCTGTTCTGCCCGCCCGAGCAGATACAGGGCTCACTGGCGCAGCTATTCGCCATCGTGGCCCTGAGCTGCATTGTCGGAAACGGCGACGCCCATTTGAAGAACTTTGGGCTGCTGTATTCCGACCCGACCCAGCGCGATGCGCGACTCGCCCCGGCCTACGATATCGTCAACACCACGGCCTATATTCCAGAGGACGTACTGGCGCTGGATATTGTGGGCAACAAGTCTCTCTTTGCGTCGCGCCAAGGGCTGCTGGAGTTTGCTCAAGTCTGTGACGTGGCGCGGCCAGAAGAAGTGATCCGCGAGCAGTTGCAAGCATTGGAGCGGGTACTTGCACGCTCAACTGAGCTGGCCGAGCAGGCGCCGCATGTCGTCGCGGCGATTAGGCAGTGTGCTGCACCGTTTATGCAGACGTTTGGCTAGCTCGCTTGGGGCGACTCCAGAGAGTGCCGCCGGATACGAAAAAGCCGCGCAGTGCGCGGCTTTAAAGGTGATGGGCCCACACGGACTTGAACCGTGGACCAAAGGATTATGAGTCCTCTGCTCTAACCAACTGAGCTATAGGCCCCCAGAAGGCCGGCGGATTATACCGGCGTGTTGCGGCTGCGCCAATCGAAGGTGGCTGCTTGAGCGTGATGTTGCAGAAAAAAGAACCCCCGGCATGCCGGGGGTTCTGGTCTTACTCGTCGAGGAAGGAGCGCAAGTGCTCGCTTCTCGTCGGGTGGCGCAGCTTGCGCAGCGCCTTGGCTTCTATCTGGCGGATCCGCTCGCGGGTGACATCGAACTGTTTGCCGACTTCCTCGAGGGTGTGGTCGGTGTTCATGTCGATGCCGAATCGCATGCGCAGTACCTTGGCTTCACGAGCTGTGAGGCCGGATAGTACTTCGCGAGTCGCTTCCTTGAGGCTTTCCACTGTAGCCACGTCGATCGGTGACTGCATGGCCGAGTCTTCGATGAAATCGCCCAGATGCGAGTCTTCGTCGTCACCGATTGGCGTTTCCATGGAGATCGGTTCTTTAGCGATCTTCAGTACCTTACGGATCTTGTCCTCGGGCATTTCCATGCGCTCGCCA
>Ga0189292_10408_pt1 | contig 13861 bp, 10 predicted proteins | sample UW1oraminimetaG_FD_130317 | JGI IMG/M metagenome (GOLD analysis project Ga0189292, IMG submission 130317) | Marine microbial communities from the Costa Rica Dome - UW179A-orange mini metaG | ecosystem: Environmental > Aquatic > Marine > Oceanic > Photic zone | place: Costa Rica: the Eastern...
CCCATGCTGGTCGAAAACCTTCAGCGCATTATCAAGCGCGGCGCATCAGAGACGGCCCGCCGTGTCGCACAGATCTACAAACAGATTTTCGATTTTGCCGAAGCTGCAGGCATCACGCCACCCAACCAGATAGGCAATCTATCGCGCACGCTCCCAGCTAAGAGGGTGAAACACTTTGCAGCAGTGACCGATCCAGAAAAGCTCGGCGAATTGCTAAAGGCCCTGGATAGCTACACAGGTACTCTGCCTGTTTGCTGTGCGCTAAAACTGGCACCTCTTCTATTCTGCAGACCTGGCGACCTACGACACATGGAATGGTCTGAGCTCAACCTGGACGGCGGCGAATGGATCATTCCCGGGCATAAAATGAAAGGGCTCACAACCACCAAGCTGGATCGACCAGATCATCTCGTTCCACTCAGCCGGCAAGCGGTTTCCGTGCTACGCGAACTTCAATCGCTGACTGGCAGGCACCGTTATGTCTTTCCATCAGCCCGCGGCGGTGATAGGCCGATGTCAAATAACGCGATCCTCAGCGCCCTACGCCGTATGGACATTGGCAGCGACGAGATGACTGGGCACGGCTTTCGAGCGACAGCCAGAACTATCGGCGCAGAGGTGCTGGGGTTTCGCCCCGACCTTCTGGAGCACCAACTGGCGCACACAGTAAAAAATCCACTGGGACGAGCGTACGACCGAACCTCGTTTCTACCTGAACGCCGCGGCATGATGCAGCGTTGGTCGGACTATCTGGATGCAATCAAGACTTGAGCCTGCTGCCTCGACCAGCGACACCGGCCTCCCAGGTTAGGGGCTTGCAAATAGCAGCATGATGATGCTAAAACGATTTCACGGACGTTTATTGGACGTCACGGGATAACACCGCACCTAGGCGGTAAAGATTTGAGATCCATTAGCTCCCCCAGCAGTGGACTCCAACAAAGCGCAGGACGGCATTGCTACGCCTACTTCCTGCTAACAGAGTTCTGCTCAGCCTCTCTGCAGGTGCGCCAGACTCCCCGCGCTTCAGCTCATAGCTGAGCCGGATACAAATCCTCAAAATAAGTTCTTCTGAAAAATTTGCTGCCCTGCAGCCGGGAGGACACATCCCTAAAACATTGCGTATCGCAGTCCTGAGGACGCTGCGGCGCCACCCTTTGAGCACTGAAAAATGGAACAACGTACCGCATCTGAGGTTGAGGAACTCCGATTTTTGCGTTTACCGGAGGTTGAAAAAGCAACTGGGAAAAAACGTTCCACCATTTACCGCCATATTGCCGCTGGCACGTTCCCCGCGCCATATGATCTGGGCAGTAGCAGGTCGGTCGGCTGGCTCAGCACTGAGATTAATGCCTGGATCCTGAGTCGGCCGCGCGTACACCTGCGTGGGGTGCATAACAATGACTGACGTACCATCCCCACTGCGCGCGCAGACTCAGTGGTTTCATTTGTTCAAGGCGATGGTAGATCACGGTGAGGTGGCACGAATCGGACCCTACGCGTTTACGGTTTATGCAGTGATTAAGGCGCATGCCAATTATCACTCCGGCATAGCGTATCCGGGCATCGAACTCATCGCTGAAAAATCCGGCGTCAGCCCAGCACAGGTCAAACGTGCACTGGGAGTGCTCCAAGCAGCAGGCCTCATCACAAAGACAAAAACCGGTCGATCCAATCACTACACCCTACGCGAAAAGGTCCAGATCACTGAGGCCGACCTACCTCACACCGTAGCAACCTGGGACTACGTGCCAAGCCGTACTCAACATGCCGTTTCCGAGCTCAAAAAGACAATGCTCACCGGCGATTTCGCAGGCACTCAGATCTTGAACATCGAGCGCCTAAATATACAAATCAACCTAGCCGGAGGTAATTCCCAGATCGAGGACACCCGAAGCATCAACCTGGACCAACTCAACCCCAGCATCGCTAAAACGCTACGCAAACATCTCAACCGGTCGCAATGAAGTTATACACAGCTCAGAGTGATACGGATCACTCTGAGCTGTGTGCGCACCTGAAGGGGCTCTCTCAGCGCCCAATAGAGGCTAAACCCAGCTCACCCTGAGCTACTAAAGAGAGAGAGAAATAAGCTTATAGAACAACCGGAAACGCGAGATGGCATGCAGGGCTTTACCCAACCAGGAGGACGACGACCTGTCTCGTTCGCTCAGGACCTCATCCCTTTTTCGCATTACGTCGGCGCCTCCCTTATCATCCCGCCACTATGTGATGGGTCGATTACTTGGTCACTGATTCTTGAGCCGACGGTGCAGCTGTAGCAGCGACGTAGTCCGATGTTGAAGCCTAGCCAATACAGCCCATGTGCCAACCCAGCAGTAATACTCACCGAAAAAATTCAGCGGCTAAAGTCGCTCTCGCGCAAACGCGATCTGGACAGTGGTAAACCATGAATGCAGTAGAAATTGAGTCCGCAATATCGGACCTGGCCTTGGAGCCCTTTGACGCGGCGGAGTTTCCGTTCACTTTCCTGGCGGCATTCGGCAACAAGGAAACCACGCTCAAGCGCTTGCGCGCTGGGAACAACAACGCCTCGGACGTACCGGGCGGCGTACTACTGCGCAGCAACATTCATATCGCCACATGCGAGCCTGGCAACGTGGGCGACACGCTCAAGGCCTTGCGCGCCAGCCCGGCCACCACAAAAGCCAAAGCCAAGTTCATCCTTGCCACCGACGGGCAAACGCTGGAGGCCGAAGAACTGATCACGGGTGAAACCATCACCTGCGACTACCCGGACTTTCCCAACCACTTCGGCTTCCTGCTGCCGCTGGCCGGCATCTCCACCATCAAGGAGATCAAGGACAACCCCATCGACGTGCGCGCCACCAGCCGCCTGAACAAGCTGTACGTCGAGTTGCTGAACGAGAACCCGGACTGGGCCAAAGCCGAGCGCCGCGCCGACATGAACCACTTTATGGCGCGCCTGGTGTTTTGCTTCTTTGCCGAAGACACCGACATCTTCACTGGCGATGGCCTGTTCACCAAGACGGTTGAGCAGTACAGCGAGCGCGACGGCTCCAACACCCATCAGGTGCTGTCGGAAATCTTCCGCGCCATGAACATCAAGCTGGCCGAGCGTGCCAGCGCAGAACCGCGCCTGCCTGGCTGGGCCAACAAATTCCCGTACGTGAATGGCGGCTTGTTCTCGGGAAGCACCGAAACGCCGCACTTTACGCGCATGGCGCGCACTTACCTGCTGCACGCCGGCAACCTGAATTGGCAAAAAATCAATCCGGACATCTTCGGCAGCATGATCCAAGCCGTGGCTGACGATGAGGAGCGCGGCGCACTGGGCATGCACTACACCAGTGTGCCCAACATCCTCAAGGTGCTGAACCCACTGTTTCTGGATGATCTTCGTGCGCAACTGGATGCGGCTGACGACAACAGGGCCAAGCTACTCAACCTACGCAAGCGCATGGCACGCATCCGCGTGTTCGACCCAGCCTGTGGCTCCGGCAATTTCCTGGTCATCGCCTACAAGCAAATGCGCGAGATCGAGGCGGAGCTCAATCGCCGGCGCGGTGAGGCCAACAATAAATCAGAAATCCCACTGACCAATTTTCGCGGCATTGAACTGCGCGACTTTCCAGCCGAGATTGCTCGCCTTGCACTGATCATTGCCGAGTTTCAGTGTGACGTACTGTATCGCGGACAACAGGACGCTCTGGCCGAATTTTTGCCGCTGGACTCACAAAATTGGATTGTGTGTGGCAACTCGCTGCGGTTGGATTGGTTGAGTATTTGTCCACCAACGGGCACGGGCGTGAAACTTAACGCCGATGATTTGTTTGCAACCCCACTGGACCAGGCTCAGATCGATTTTGAGAATGAGGGTGGGGAGACGTATATCTGTGGAAACCCTCCATATAAAGGGAACGCCAAAAAGACCGCCGAGCAAAAGAAAGAAATGGGCGATTTGCTCGACAAAAAAATTGATGGATGGGGCTTGCTTGACTATGTGTGCGGCTGGTTCTTCAAGGGCCACGAATATGCAAAGCACACACGCGCAAAATTTGCCTTTGTTGCGACAAACAGTGTTTCACAAGGGCAACACGTTACGGGCTTCTGGAAGCCTCTTTTCGATGACGGATTGAAATTCAATTTTGCGGTTCGCTCTTTCAAGTGGAGCAATCTAGCCGCGAATGATGCGGGTGTTACCGTCGTTTGCATTGGTGCCGGGGTGCACGCAGCCAGCGCAGAGCTTTACGACGAGGACAAAAAGCTATCGACGAAAAACATAAATGCGTACTTGATGCCCGCAGATGACTATTGGGTTACGCCATCATCCAGCCCGATATCTGGCATTCCGCCGATGCTGAAGGGAAACTACTATGGCATGTCCGAACATTTGATTTTCGATGAAATCGGGAAAAAATATTATTTGAGTGCAGGGTTAGATGCGTCTTATATCCGGAAATTCTATGGCTCATCAGAGGTAATTAAAGCCAAGCCTCGACATTGCTTTTGGTTCCCAAATGATCCGGCAGCGGAGATTCTTGAGATTGCTGATATCAAGAATAAGCTGGAGCAAGGAAAAATTGCACGGCAGACATCAAAGGACGCAGTATCCAATGGCATGGTTAAAAGGCCGCACCAGTTTCGTGAAATGCGAAGCTGTGAAGGCTATTTCTTCGCCATTCCAGTTGTGTCGTCAGAGAGCAGGAACTACTTGCCAGTCGATTTGCTGGACAGCCAATCCATCATTTCTAACAAGTGCTTCGCGCTTTACGATGCCCCTCTCTGGAACATGGCCCTCATCGCCTCGCGTCTGCACTGGGTCTGGATTGGCGCAGTTTGCGTTCGCCTTGAGATGCGCTTTTCGTACTCCAATACCCTCGGCTGGAACACCTTCCCCGTGCCGCTGCTAACAGAGCAAAACAAGGCCGACCTGACCCGCTGCGCCGAGGACATCCTGCTGGCTCGCGAAGCCCACTTCCCCGCCACCATCGCCGATCTCTATGAAGTCAAAGATGGCGTTAGTCGAATGCCGGACAACCTGCGCCACGCCCACGAGCGTAACGATGAAGTGCTGGAGCGTATCTATGTCGGTCGCCGTTTTAGAAACGATACCGAACGGCTGGAAAAGCTGTTTGACCTCTACACCAAGATGGCAGCAGACACAGCGAAGACGACGCAGAGAAAGTCACGAGGGAAAAAGGCATGAGCGAGCTGATCCTCTACGCTTCGGACGACGGCCAGACCCGGCTGCATCTGCGGGTAGAAGGCGAGAGCGTCTGGTTAAGTCAGCTGGAGCTTGCCGAGCTGTTCCAAACCACCAAGCAGAATGTTTCCCTCCACGCGAAAAATATCTTCGAGGATGGTGAGTTGAGCCCGCAGGCAACTGTCAAGGATTCCTTGACAGTTCAAACCGAGGGCGGACGCCAGGTTCGCCGTAAGCTGACCCAGTACAACCTCGACCTGATCCTGGCCATCGGCTACCGGGTGCGCTCACCACGCGGCATCCAGTTCCGTCAGTGGGCCAGCACGCACCTCAAAGAGTTTCTGCTCAAAGGCTTCGTCATGGACGATGAGCGCCTGAAGAATCCCGGCGGCTGGGATTACTTCGACGAGCTGCTGGCACGCATCCGCGATATTCGCGCCTCGGAAAAGCGCTTCTACCAGAAGGTGCGCGAGCTGTTTGCCCTTAGTACCGACTATCGGGCACACGAGCAGGAAACCGCTTTGTTCTTTGCCGAGGTGCAGAACAAGCTGCTTTACGCCACAACCGGGCATACCGCCGCTGAGCTGGTGGTAAAGCGCTCCAATCCCGGTGAACCGAATATGGCGTTGACCACCTGGAGCGGCTCACGCGTGCGCAAACAGGATGTGATCGTCGCCAAGAATTACCTAACAGCCGATGAAATCGACACCCTCAACCGCCTGGTGGTGATCTTCCTCGAACAGGCCGAGCTGCGGGTCAAGCAGCGTCAAGACCTAAGTCTGGAGTTCTGGCGCAGCAATGTGGACAAGATGCTGGCGTTCAACGATCAACCCATACTTGAGGGCGCGGGCACTATCAGTCGTGAGCGAATGGAGCGTGTCGCTCATGAGCGCTATGAGATGTTCGATCAGCAACGAAAGGCTGAAGAGCGAGCGCAAGCTGATACGGAAGACCTCAAGGAAATCGAACAGCTAGAACACAGCATCAAACAGCTGGCGGATAAGCCCTGAGCCATTCGTGCAGCAGACTGCTGCACGAATGGCTTGTCAAATATTTGCTAGAAACCAATTTGTCCAACAGGCTGTTGGACAAACCAAGGACGCTAGCTCACTGATGAGCAGTAAATCGCCATGACAGACCAGACCAATCCAACCAATACTTACACCGTGCCGTCGGTTTCCATCACCACGGCGCACACCGGGGCTTCGAGCAAAGCCAATGAGTTGGGCATGCGGACCATGCAGGAACGCGCCTATGCCAAGCGTGGCGAACAATACCTGTTGATCAAGTCGCCGCCAGCATCGGGCAAGTCCCGTGCGCTGATGTTTATCGCGTTGGATAAGCTGCATAACCAGGGCCTGCAACAGGCCATCGTCGTAGTGCCCGAACGCTCGATTGGCGGCAGCTTCGCTGATGAGCCGCTGACGGAGCACGGCTTCTATTGGGACTGGCAAGTGACGCCGCAGTGGAACCTATGCAATGCCCCAGGCATTGATGAGCCGCGCGTGGCCAAGTCCAAGGTGGAAGCGGTGCGCAAGTTTCTGCAAAGCGACGACAAGACGCTGGTCTGCACCCATGCCACCTTCCGCTTTGCCGTGGAAGAGTTAGGGTTAGAAGCCTTCGACAACCGTCTGATCGCCATCGACGAGTTCCATCACGTTTCCGCCAACCCGCACAACAAGCTGGGCAGCCAGCTGAGCGCGCTCATCAGCCGCGAAAAGGTACATCTGGTGGCCATGACCGGTTCCTACTTCCGTGGTGACAGCGAGGCCGTGCTGGCCCCGTCGGAAGAGAATAAGTTTGAGACGGTGACTTACACCTATTACGAGCAGCTCAACGGCTATCGCTGGCTCAAGTCGCTGGACATTGGCTACTTCTTCTACACCGGCAGGTACGTGGACGCGGTCGCCAAGGTGCTGGACCCGACGCTGAAAACCATCGTGCACATTCCAAACGTAAACGCCCGCGAGAGCCTTAAGGACAAGGAGCGCGAGGTTAACGAAATTATGAGCGCGCTCGGCGAGTGGCAGGGTGTCGACCCGGCCACCGGCTTTCACCTGATCAAAGCCAAGGACGGTCGCACGCTGAGAGTGGCCGACCTGGTGGATGACAGCGACGCGGCCAGACGCTCCAAAGTACTTGGCGCACTGAAAGATCCGGCGCAGAAGGACAACCGCGACAACGTGGATGTGATCATCGCGCTGGGTATGGCGAAGGAAGGCTTTGACTGGATCTGGTGCGAGCATGCGCTGACCATCGGCTACCGTTCGAGCCTGACCGAAATCGTGCAGATCATTGGGCGTGCCACCCGCGACGCCGAGGGTAAAGAGCGCTCGCGCTTCACCAACCTGATCGCCGAACCTATGGCCGATCAAACTGCCGTTGCTGAGGCGGTGAACGATATGCTCAAGGCCATCTCGGCCAGCCTGCTGATGGAACAGGTGCTGGCCCCACGTTATGAGTTCACCCCGAAAGATGCCGGAAAGAAAGAAGGTTTCAATTACGGGCCGGACGGGTATCAAGCGGGTGGCACCAATCTGGGCGTGAATGAAACCACGGGCCAGTTCCATGTCGAGATCAATGGCCTGACAACACCGCAGAGCACAGAAGCCACACGCATCTGCAAAGAAGATCTGAACGAAGTAGTAACCAGCTTCCTGCAGGACAAAACCGTGTTGGAGCGCGGCCTGTTCGACAAGGAAAATACCCTGCCAGAAGAGCTGACCCAGCTGCGCATGGGCAAGATCGTGCGCGAGCGTTACCCCGACTTGAGCGACGTCGACCAGGAAGCCATTCGCCAGCACGCCATCGCCGCCATGAACATTACCCAGCAGGCCAAGCTGGCTCTAGCACAGGTTGATGCTAACGGTAGCGACAACGTACAGGGCAGCACAGCGCTGCTGGATGGCGTGCGCAAGTTCGTAAACGTGCGCGAACTGGATATTGACCTGATCGACCGAATTAACCCCTTCGATGCTGCCTATGCAGTGTTGGCAAAGGCAATGGATGAAAAGTCCCTACGCCAGGTGCAGGCCAGCATTGCAGCTAAGAAGGTGAGCATCCCCGAAGACGAAGCGCGCGAGCTGGCCAAGCGTGCCCTGCAGTTCAAGAATGAGCGCGGCCGCCTGCCCGACATCAACTCTGCCGATGCCTGGGAAAAGCGCATGGCTGAAGGCGTAGCCGCGTTGGCACGCTACCGCGCCCAAGCCAAAGCGGCGCAGGGGGAATCCGCCAATGGCTGAGATGAACGATGACGACCTGCTGGATGCGCTGGGGGTAGAAGTCCCAACGCTCAAGACAGCCACTCGAACTCCTCGCGAAGAGCGCATCATCGCTGGCTTCGAGGACATTCAGCGCTTCTATCAAACCCACGGCCGCGCCCCACTGCATGGCGAGGACCGCGATATCTTCGAGCGCTTGTATGCCGTGCGCCTGGATCAGCTGCGCAAGCTGCCGGAGGCACAAACCCTGCTGACCGACCTGGATAGTCACGGCCTGCTTTCAGGCACCGGGGTCGCTACGATAAATGTAGATGACTTGGATGAGGACGCCTTGCTCGCCGAGCTGGGCATCGGCAGTGAGTCCGTCGACCAAGACGACATCACAGTACTGCGGCATGTGCGCTCCAGTGCTGCAATAAAGGCGGCAGAAGAAATTGCTGCCCGCAACCCATGTAAAGACTTCGAGAAATTCAAGCCGCTGTTTGATGAGGTGGAAGCAGGCCTCAAACAAAACCAGTGGGTAACCAAGCCCTTTGGCAAGAACGCCAGCATTGAGGCCGGGGACTTCTTCGTCCTAAGCGGACTCATTGCCTATGTCGCCGAGGTAGGCGACACCTACAAGACGCCGAATGCGGAGACGAATGGGCGTTTGCGGGTGATCTACTCCAATGAGACGGAAAGCGATCTGTTACTACGATCCCTACAGAGGGCGCTCTACAAGGACAGTGAAGGACGCGCCGGATCACGGATCATCAAGGTAGATTCCGGCCCACTGTTCAGCGATATAGCAGAGCCAGACGACATAGAAAGCGGCACTATTTATGTGCTGCGCAGCCAGTCCAGCCATCCATTCGTGACCGAGCACCGCGAGCTGATCCACAAGATCGGCGTGACCAGTGGCAAAGTGGAAACCCGCATCGCTGGCGCGGCCAAAGATGCCACCTACCTGCTGGCTGATGTGGAGGTGGTCGCTACTTACAAGCTGCACAACCTGAACCGCACTAGGCTGGAAAACATCTTCCACCGTCTATTCGGCGCAGCGCAGCTGGACTTAACCATCGAAGACCGCTTCGGCCATCCGGTCAAACCTAGGGAGTGGTTCCTCGTGCCGCTACATGTAATCGACGAAGCGGTTGAACACATTCGAGATGGGTCGATTACTAATGATGTGTATGACCCGCAAACGGCCCGCTTGGTAACGTCAGCTTAGTAAGAGAATAGACACTGCTTAGTCCAAGCTGGCAGGACGCATCTAGTCCAGCCAGCTTGGGCATAGTCCCTCGAAAAAATTGGCCATATACACCTGGACGACCGGCAAAAATCCATTTATTGTCAGGATTCAAATGAGCGATTTATCGCTCCATCGCTTAAGTGCGATCAACAAAAGGTATTGCGCTCAACAAGGCTCAGTACCCAATCATAGGGCTCCTCGCCCGCATCAATGCCATAGTAGGCACTGGTGAACGCACTACAGGTGCGTCCACTCAACAGAACACCCAACCTTCGTTTCAATGGCTCAGTGGAGCTAAGCGAAACAAAAAATTGATCTGATTCTGGCGCTTGTTGCCGCATTTTCATTGGCATTTCTGCGCCTGCGACTGACCCACGACGCCCGTCAGCTCCAATCCCTCCGCACAGAGACGGTCTTTTTTATCAAGCGTACCGCTTAGTGCCCCGTGGGTTTCCGCCAGCAATAGCTCGGACGAAAACCGACGAAAACCTAAAAAATGGCCTTTCACGCCAAGGGGCCTGCTCAGAGGAGAGCAGGCAGGTCGAGCCACGACCGATGCCGGACTGCCGCATAACTGCGGTGGATCGCGATGCCCCGCCATAGCTCCCTAGTGACAGCCATAAACAATCAGCCTCCAGCGGCGCCACCCGCATAAACACTGGCACCCGCACAGTCGGCGAGCGCTTTAGCTCGCGAAACACTTACCTACAGATCAGGGCGCGGGACCCCAATACATTAATTTTGGAGACATTTTGAATGGCCGCCAGAAATCTTGGACTCGGATCCAGGCAGCCCAGCAAGGCTGGAAAGTTCGCGCTTTCAAATAAGAACCTTTCATTTAGTTCTACCGCAACGATTACGGAACGCTGGAATCAGTTCGTTAAGTTCATGGATAGAAACGGGATTCGAGACATGAGTGAAATAACACGCTCAACAGTAATCAATTATGGTATCGATTTATCGCTAAGGATTGATAGCGATGAAATATCCATATCCTATGCGCAAAACCTAGTTAGCGCAGTGAATACCGTCATGTGTATGGCAACCTTGGGGACTTGGGACTCAATCAGCCCAACAAAGGATTGCGGTATACCGGAACGCTCGCATATCAGAACAACACCACCCAGCGGACTATGCCGAGAGACGTTCTATGACGCCTTATCCAAGCTAGGCGAACATCATCCAACGGAAGGAAAGGCGGTAGCAATACTTGCTAGAGAACTTGGTTTAAGGACCAAAGAAGCGGCTTTGCTTGATTGCAGCAAGGCGCTAATGAATGCTCAGAATTTTAAGTTTATTAACGTAACGCGCGGAACAAAAGGGGGCCGAAAGCGGAAGATCCCAATAGTTTCAGACCATCAAATAAAAGCGCTGATATTTTCGCATCGCGTTCAAGACGGAAAAAACTGCCTGATTCCAACCGGAACCTCGTGGGCCGAATTTCGAAGCGAGCAAGTCCGGAACACAAGAGAAGCGCTCCAGAAATATGGAATTACTCGCTTACACGATCTACGCAGTGCCTACGCGTGCGAACGCTACGAACAACTGTCCGGCCAGCCAGCACCCGTGCTAGGTGGAAAAAAGGAGGGTCCCATAGGCCACATGACACGCATCAAAATAGCTATTGAACTTGGCCATTCTCGCATTGACGTTACCAGCTCCTACTTGGGTGGCCTGAATGCTAAGTCGTGAGCTTAATCATAAATTGCACCTCTATAAATCAAAAGGCGGAAAAACCAGCAGGAGGCGAAACGTTGAGCGCATAAGAGAATTCATAAGGTGGTGCAATTGCTCACCCCACCAAACCGGCAAAAATCACGTTCATGGTTTTTTTGAAGCAAAACGCTTTTCTGCATCAACAGCACGAGACTACTGGTATGCAATAAAGGTTTTGTGGAAACTTATGGATAGAGCCGGTACGCCACCAAAGCCATTTATTCTTCCGAAAAAGGTTATGGGCCAGCCACAAGCCGCGACACGAATCAATAGCCACATCTCCCAGACAATATCTCAAAGGGAGGATCATGATGCCTAAAAGAAAGCATGGCCAACCCTTCGAGCCAAATAAGAACTTAAAACTGCTCCCCCATATCAACCATTATTTCCTTACCGTCCCTCCGCAAAGTGCGAACGAGGTAGCTCTAGAGTATGGTAAATCACAAAAGCAACACGGCATATTGGTACTGCACTACATAACCTCAGGCGCCATTAAAATAAGGGTCTGCCACACATACTTTTCAAGAATCAACTCTGAGGCCTTTGAAATCGCCGCATTTAATCACTACCGGAAGAGAAATTGGAGATATTACGGCTTTCGGATCTATAAAATAAAGTTTATACCAATGGTAAATTTAGACGGTTCAGCTTGGCCACAGGAAAAACAAACAGCTCTAACAAGTTATTTTTTCAACTTAGGAAAGGAGACAAACACCTCCCCAGAGAGAATCCAGCGGGCACAAATTATACGAGGATTTAGTGGAAAGCTTTTCGAGGGCACTCCTGAAGTCTGCATCCCAAAAGGCGGGTTGCTCTCAAGATTATTTTCGCTTTTAAGCCTGATTTAGGCCCGACCTAAACATTCCTGGCGCGGTTCCGCGTCAGGAAAAATTATCTTCATCCGTATCTGCTTTAGAAGCGCGACGCGAATGAGCACGCGTTTTGTCGAGGTGCCTGGCTACCAATAGGCCAATCACTCCCGTGAGCGTTAAGGTCATCAGTACTGAACCTATTGCAATAGCTAACATCTTCGCTTCTTCCATTAGAGCCGCCTTTTGTCGATCAATCAAACTTGCGCGCAGATTAATGCTGCTAGCCCGCTTCGTCGTCACCACTTCTTTGCCTTTATTCAGAAACACGTTGCCTTAGTGGATGGTAAGTGGCAACTGAGTAGCTAATTTCAGGCGACGCATGAATCTAGATGCCATCTTTTGGAGCTTTCGTTGCCATAGAGGATGGCAAAGGGCAACGTAACCTCGGTTATCGACTGTGCTTCCTTGGCAGGGAGCGCCACCTCTGAACGGGCGACCTATACCTGCTACAGTTACCTCAAGCTCCCGCCAGGAAATTGTCCAACCTGGTTTGCCCCACCACGCGGCAGCACGACCGAATGTAAATGCTCGGTGAAACACGCAACTTCCTCTCATGCGAAGCGAGCCGATTCAAGCGACCCAATGTAGCGATATAAAGTTGATCTCGAAACGCCGTAACGCCGAGCCACATCGGCGACCTGTATTTCCGGGTCACTGAGCAGGGCTCGTATTTCTCGTAGTTGACGATCATCAAGCGCAGGCTTGCGCCCACCTTTCCTGCCACGCGTACGAGCCGCTAACAGTCCGGCGCGGGTGCGCTCTCGAATAAGGTTTCGCTCGAACTCTGCCAACGCAGCGAATACATGAAAAATCAGCTTTCCAGCCGCACTGGTAGTTTCAATCCGCTCGCTGATCGACTCGAAACCTACCTCTTCTTGCTCTAAACGACTGACGATCCCAACAAGATCAGGCAGCGAGCGACCCAGGCGATCCAGTCGCCACACGACCAGCGTGTCGCCGTTCCGCAAAGCCTTAAGACAATGATTTAGCTCCGGCCTTTCCGTTGACTTGCCGCTAATAATCTCCTCGTAGATCGAGGAGCACCCAGCCAGGGCAAGCGCATCACGCTGCAGGTCAAGATTTTGATCATCAGTCGATACTCGTGCGTACCCAATCCGCTTTCCCATAGGTTTTACACACATTGATTTCGGTACGGGAAGATTGACATGGAAGCTGTAAATCCCAAGCCCAAAGGCTCCTCTCGGATAGTTGTGTCATAAACGACCGTTTACGGGATGGATGCGCTCGTCAATTTCAGGCGCTAAATGCGACCGAAAACGAAGCCCAGGATATTTTTTCTCGCTCAACATTTCCTTTAGCAGCTCAGCACCTGAGCTGAATGGAGAAATGACCCATGAAGCAGAGTTTCCACTCACATTTTGATCGGGACTTGACCAAGGCCGGCTCGGCGGTACTCGGGGAGGCAGTCCGACGCGGGCTACTTGGGCAACACGAGGCCATGATCCACGACCAGCAATGGGCGCAGTTCTGTGTTTATGCCAGGGACTCTCATGAGGTGGATATCCTGGAATTCGTCAATAAAAAACTTGTGAGGGAGTACGGGGATTTACCATCGGGTCAAATCTGTTCGGCACTGCTTATAGGTACTCAGCCGCTACCCTGCCGAATAGAG
>Ga0189292_10409_pt1 | contig 13839 bp, 14 predicted proteins | sample UW1oraminimetaG_FD_130317 | JGI IMG/M metagenome (GOLD analysis project Ga0189292, IMG submission 130317) | Marine microbial communities from the Costa Rica Dome - UW179A-orange mini metaG | ecosystem: Environmental > Aquatic > Marine > Oceanic > Photic zone | place: Costa Rica: the Eastern...
GGGGTAAGGGGCGGGTTTTGCGGGGCCCGCAAAGATCGGCCGCGCGGGCGGCCAATCTTTGCATACGCGGTGGGGGTGCGTCGGGAGGATGACGCTGCGCGCTGGGGGAGGGGGGGGACCCGCCGGGGGGGGAGAGAGAGGGGGGCGGTCGCACTGTGCCAGACATGAAATCGGGTTGGAGGCCTTTGATTTCTGGCATTGGGATCAGGGGGGCGAGCTTTTGCATAGCAACTCGGCCGCCCTGTCGGGCTCGCGTATTACTTGTCCGCGGGGCCTAGCGCTTCTGCCCAGTTCTTTTTCATGGCGGCGATGCGGGCCTCGTAGGCGGATTTCAGGCAGGCGGCGTCGGGACAATGGTCGCGCACGGTGGTGCGCCATTGCGTCTGTTCTTTTGCCACGGGATCGCGCCATTCGCCGGTTTCACCGTCACGGCCAGCGGTTTCGGACTGGATCTTGTCGTAGAGATCCTTCACCTGATCGTCCAGCCTGGACAGCGACGGGTCGGCGCAGATCAGATGTTCGACATGGGTTTTCGCGGCCTTGCAGTCGAAGCCGGCGGCGTGGGCGGCTTTGACTGGCAGGAACGGAGCGCTGGCGAGGACGGCGCAGATTGCCGCATGCAGGATCGCATGTTTGCCTTGAGCGCTTTGCCGGCGCGGGCCTTTCATGATGGCGGTCGGCATTGCCGCGGGAACGGGGTTGCGCACGTCCTTGACTCCTGAATGATCCGCGGCCACCGATAGGGGGGGCCCGCGGGTCGATTCTCCCGGTTGTCGGGCGGTTGTGCAACTCGCGGGCCCCCCCTATCGGTGGCCAGGTAGTGGGCGATGGCGGCGCGGGCCAGGGCGTCGATCGAGTCGGTCAGGGTGATGCCCAGGCTGGGGCGCAGGGCGTGCGGCACGGCCAGCGGCAGTTCGGTGCAGCCCAGGACGACGGCGTCGGCGCCGCGGGCCTTGAGGCGGGCGATGCATTCGGCGGCGGGGGCGAAGGCGGCTTCGAGCTGGTTGCCCTTGACGGCGCGGATCGAGGCCATGCAGTAGCGTTCGACTTCATCGTCGTCGGGGACGATGCATTCGTAGCCCTGGGCTTCGAGGTGGCGCTGGTAGAGGCCGAGCTTGAGCGTGGCGGCGGTGCCCATCAGGCCGATGCGGCCCTGCTGCAGGCCGAGGCGGCGCAGGTCGTCGATGACGGCCTGGATGATGTGCAGCACGGGGCGCTGGGTGGCGGCGGCGATGTCGTCGTACCAGAGGTGCGCGGTGTTGCAGGGGATGGCGATGAGCTGGGCGCCGGCGCGTTCCAGGAAGCGCACGCCTTCGACCATGTAGGGCAGGGGATTCTCGCCGCCGGCCATGTAGGCGCTGGAACGATCGGGGATGCGCGGATCGTTGCGAAGCAGGGTGGGGATGTGCTGCTGGTCCGCGTCGGCGGGCGTGAGCGCCGCGAGGCGGAGCGCGAAGGCGGCGCCGGCCATGGGGCCCATGCCGCCCAAAACACCCAGGTAACAGCCCTGGGAATAGCTATTCACTTTGTTGACTCCAAGGTAATGCATCACCGGGTGCCAGTACCTGGCCCGGGCGCTCGGCGCCGGTCCGTTCCCCGTCCCACACCTGCCGGCCATTGACCCACACGCCGTGGATGCCCTGGCTAACCTGAATGGGAGCTGAAAAAGTGGCCACATCTGTCACCGTGGCGGGATCGAACAGCACCAGATCAGCATGATACCCCTCGCGCAGCAGGCCGCGCTCGGACAGGCCGTATTGGGCCGCCGCCAGGCCGGTCATCTTGTGGATGGCGGTTTCGAGCGACAGCAGCTGTTGTTCGCGCACCATGGTGCGCAGCACGTTGGTGAAGGTGCCCCACTGGCGCGGGTGCGGATGCGGGTCGAACGGCAGGCCATCGGAGCCGACCATGGTCAGCGGATGGCTGAAGATGCGGTTGACGTCGGCCGGATCCATCAGGAAGTAGATGGCGCCGGCGGGCGCCAGGCGGGCCAGGGCGGCTTCGTCGTCCAGGCCCAGTTCGGCCATGACGTCGGCGAAGTCGCGGCCGGTGGCCTCGGGGTAGCCCTTGGACCAGGTGATCAGGGTGCGGCTGGCCAGGCGGGCGCGGTCCAGCCGCAGCATGGTCGAGGTGGCGGGATACGGGTGGCAGTCGAGGCAGACGCGCTGCGTGGCGGCGGCGCGGCTGATCATGTCCAGCGTTTCGCGGCTGCGCCCGTGGTTGCGTTCGCCGGCCAGCTTGTGGTGCGAGAACACCACGCGGCAGTCCAGTTCGCGGCCGATCAGCAGCGCCTCTTCCATGGCCGGCACGATGTGGTCGGCCTCGTCGCGCAGATGGGTGGCGTAGATCGCGCCGGCGCGGCCGCGCAGCGGCTGGCAGACGTCGACGATCTCGTCGGTGGGCGCGGCGCTGGCGGGCGGGTAGAAGGTGCCGGTGGAGACGCCGAAGGCGCCGGCCTCCAGCGCCTCGTCGAGCAGGGCGCGCATGGCCTGGCGTTCGGCGTCGGTGGCGGCGCGGCCGGTGTCGTCCATGACCGCCACGCGCAGCGTGGTGTGGCCGACCAGCGGGATGACGTTGACCGCGGCGGGCGCGTCGGCCAGGGCCTGGAGCCAGGCGCGGAAGGTTTCGAAGCGGAACAGCTCGGGCGGACCCAGCAGGTCCAGCGGCTGCGGGATCTCCTGGCGCGACAGCGGCGCCAGGCTGACGCCGCAGTTGCCGGTGACGACCGTGGTGATGCCTTGCGAGACCTTGGGCAGCATCTCGGGATGCGCCAGCAGGTAGCCGTCGTCGTGGGTGTGCGAGTCGATGAAGCCGGGCGCCAGCGCCAGGCCGCGGGCATCGATCACCGGCACGCCGGGGGCGTGGGCGAATTCGCCCAGCGCCACGATGCGTCCGGCGCGCACCGCCAGGTCGCCCTGGCGCGACGGCCCGCCGCCGCCGTCGATGAGCGTGGCGCCGGCCACGATGAAGTCGGCGCGCGGGGCGGGGTCCAGCCGGGTGCTGCGGTCCGTCATGGCGGGGCTCAGTCCAGTTTCTCGATGCCGGCGGTTTCGATGATCTGCTTCCACTTGGCGGTTTCGCGATCGATCAGCTGCTTGAATTCATCCGGCGCGCCGCTGGCGGGCACCGCGCCCAGCGTTTCCAGGCCGGTGCGGACCTCGGGGGCCTGCAGCGCCTTCTGGATGGCGGCATTGAGCTTGGCGACGACCTCGGGCGGGGTGCCCTTGGGCGCGACCACGCCGCCCCAGGCCACGGTTTCGTAGCCCTTCAGGCCGGCTTCGTCCAGCGTCGGCACGTCGGGCATCAGCGCCAGGCGCTTCAGGCTGCTGACGCCGATGGCGCGCACCTTGCCGCTCTTGACCAGCGGGGTGGCCTCGGAGGTGTTGACGAACAGGTAGTCCAGGCGCCCGCCCAGCAGGTCCTGGATGGCGGCGGGGCCGCCGTTGTACGGGATGAACATGACGTCGACCTTGGCCATGCTCTTGAACAGTTCGCCGCCCATGTGGCCGGTGGTGCCGACGCCGGAAGCGCCGTACGACAGGCGGCCGGGCTCCTTGCGGGCGCGGTCGATCAGGTCCTGCACGCTCTTGACGGGCGAGTCGGCCGGCACGATCAGCGCGTTGTACAGGTCGAACATGTGGGCCACGGGCGCCAGGTCCTGGTCGACGTCGTAGGGCAGGCGCTTGAACAGCGAGCGGTTGACCGCCAGCGTGTTGATGTTGCCGTAGCCCACCGTGTAGCCGTCGGGCGCGGCGCGCTTGACCAGCGCGATGCCGATGTTGCCGGCGGCGCCGGGACGGTTTTCCACCACCAGGGTGGCGCCCGTGTCCTTGGAGATCTGGGTCGTGATCAGGCGCGACAGCACGTCGGGCGAACCGCCGGCGGCCGACGGCACGATGAAGGTGATGGGCTTGTCGGGATAGGCGCCGGCGGCCTGGGCGCCCGCGGTGAAGGTGGCGGCCAGCGCCAGGGCGGCGAGGCTGCGGATGAAGGTGCGTTGCATGCTGGATTCCCCTTGTTTTGTAGTGTGGAGGCTGGCAGATTAGCACCGGGCATGCGGCACCGCGTCATCGAAAAATGTCGAAAACCTATAATCCGCCGTTATTGATCAAGGGGAACCAACATGGATGAGCAGGCCTATGCCGACGAGGTCGGGCCCAGCGCCGGCCGGCCGCTGAACCTGCGCCAGATCGAGGTGTTCCGCGCCATCATGATGGCCGGCTCGATCAGCGGCGCGGGGCGCATGCTGCACGTGTCGCAACCGGCGGTGAGCCGGGTGCTGGCGCTGACCGAGACGCGCCTGGGCTACCGGCTGTTCGAGCGGGTCAAGAGCCGGCTCTCGCCCACCGCCGAGGCGCGGCGCCTGTATGCGGAGGTCGAGCAGGTCTATGGCGGCATCCAGCGCGTCAACGATCTGGCGGCCAGCCTCGGGCAGTCGGGCGCGGGCATGCTCAAGATCGTCGCCAGCGCCAGCTATGGCCAGCGGCTGGTGCCGATGGCGCTGGGCCGCTTTCGCGACCGCAATGCCGACGCGCGGGTCGATTACCGCAGCGTCACGTTCGACGAACTGGCCTCGTATTTCCTGTCGGGACAGGCCGATATCGGCATCTCGATGCGGCCGCCGGACCATCCCAACCTGGCCTCGACCCGGCTGGCGACGGTGCCGGTGATCTGCGCGCTGCCCAAGGGCCATCCGCTGGCCGCGCACGAGGTGGTGCATCCGGAGGATTTCGCCTCGGCGGCCTGGATCGGCTATCCCCACGACACGCCGCTGGGACGCGCGCTGCAGTCGTTCTTCGGCGGCGCGCCGGCCTGCGCGGCGGCGGTCGAGGTGCATTCGCCGGTGACGGCCTGTTCGTTCGTGCAGCAGGGCCTGGGCCCGGCGCTGGTGGATGCCTGGTGCGTGTCGCCGGATCAGACCGACAGCATGGTGCTGCGGCCGATCGCGCCGGGCGCCAGCGTCGAGATCTGGGCCACGCATTCGAACCTGAGCGCGCCGCCGCTGCTGGCGCGGCGCTTCCTGGCGGCGGTCAAGAAGATCCTGGAGAGCGCGGCGCCGGCCGTGGCGGGGGCCTGAAAAAAGAACGCCCCGGCGTCCAGGACGGCCGGGGCGATGGCGCGCGGGCAGGCCGGCGCCGATGGCGTCATGCCAGGCCTTCGGCCTTGAGCGCGGCCTTGACGCCGGCGTTGTCTTCCATGCGCTTGAAGAACGCGGCCAGGTGGTCCTGGCCCGCCAGGTCGACCTGCTTGGCGTGGGCCCAGCGCAGCACCACGTAGAGGTAGGCGTCGGCGATCGACGGCGCCTCGCCGCCCAGGTAGGGTTGGTTGATGAGCTGGGCGTCCAGCAGCGCGAACAGTCGCGTCAGGATCTTGGAGGCCGAGGCGGCCAGTTCCTGCTGCGGGCCTTCTTCGTTGAGGAAGCGGCCGGCGCCGAAGATCATCGAGAAGGTCTTGTGGATGTCGGAGTTGATGAAGCCGAGCCAGCGGCGCACGTCGGCGCGCGAGCGGGCCGAGCCGTCGCCCAGCAGCTTGGCCTGCGGCGCCTGTTCGGCCAGGTATTCCAGGATCGCGACGTTCTGGGTCAGCGCGAAACCGTCGTCGTCCAGCGCGGGCACGGCGCCCAGCGGATTGACCTTCAGGAACTCGGGACCCTTGAGTTCGTCGCGGCTGAGCTTGTGCGTGTCATAGGGCTTGCCGATCCATTCCAGCACGATGTGGGAGGCGAGCGAGCACGCGCCGGGCATGTAGTACAGTTTCATGTAAGGGAGTCTCCTGAGAGAAATGGACGGGCAGCCACCCGTCGCTGGCTCCTATGGTACGCCACCCGCAAGGCGCCGCGCCGTGCCGCCGCGCTTCACCCCGCCGCCGGAGATGTCCATGCCGTCACGCCCGTCCGCGATCCGTCGCGCCTCGTCCCTGATCGCCTTCGCCGGCGCCGCGCTATGCGCGGCCAGCGTCTGGGCCACCCCGCAGAAAAGTCCCGACAAGCCGCCCGCCGCGCGCGCGCAGGTGACCGTCGTGGTGGGCGGCCTGGAGCATCCCTGGTCGATGGCCTTCCTGCCCGAGGGCGGCATGCTGATCACCGAGCGGCCCGGCAGCCTGCGGCTGCTGCGCATCCCGGGCGGCCTGTCCCAACCGCTGGCCGGCGTGCCCAAGGTGGCGGCGCAGGGGCAGGGCGGCCTGCTGGACGTGGCCCTGTCGCCGGGCTTCGCGCAGGACCGCTACGTCTATCTGTCATATGCCGAATCGGATGGCTCGCGCAGCGGCACCGCCGTCGGCCGCGGCCGGCTGTCGGCCGACGCCACGGCGCTGGAGGACTTCCAGGTGCTGTTCCGCCAGGCGCCCAAGCTGTCGCAGGGCCTGCATTTCGGCTCGCGCCTGGTGTTCGACGGCAAGGGCCATCTGTTCATTTCACTGGGCGAGAACAACCAGCGCCCGACCGCGCAGGACCTCGACAAGCTGCAGGGCAAGGTGGTGCGCCTGAACGTCGACGGCTCGGTGCCGCCCGACAATCCCTTTGTCGGCAAGGCCGGCGCGCGGCCGGAAATCTGGTCGTACGGGCACCGCAATCCGCAGGGCATGGCGATGAATCCGTGGAGCGGCGCGCTGTGGGAGCACGAGCACGGCCCGCGCGGCGGCGACGAGATCAACCTGGTGCAGCCCGGCAAGAACTACGGCTGGCCGCTGGCGACCTACGGCATCAATTACTCCGGCCAGCCGATTCCCGAGGCCAAGGGCGAGACGCTGCCGGGCATGGAATCGCCGCGGTACTGGTGGGCCAAGTCGCCGGCCATCAGCGGCATGGCGTTCTACGATGCCGACCGCTTTCCCGCCTGGCGCCATTCGCTCTTCATCGGCGCGCTGGCCGACCAGGACCTGATCCGGCTGACGCTGGACGGCGACAAGGTGGTGGCCGAGGAACGCCTGCTGGGCGAGCGCAAGGCCCGCATCCGCGACGTGCGGCAGGGGCCGGACGGATTTGTGTATGTGCTGACCGACGCGTCGCCGGGCGAGCTGCTGCGGCTGGCGCCGGCGCCAGCGGGAGGGTGATGTCATGAAGACCTATGAATTGATCGGCTCGCCCGGCTGCGGTTCGGCCGTGGTCGAGATGGCGCTGGCGCTGGCCAGCGTGCCGCACACGCTGACCGACGTGCCGTACCTCAAGCCCGGTCCCGAGCGCGACCGGCTGCTGCACCTCAATCCGCTGGGCCAGGTGCCGACGCTGATCACGCCGGACGGCGAAGTGATGACCGAAAGCGCGGCGATGGTGCTGCACCTGCACGACGTGGCGCCGCAGGCCGGCCTGGCGCCCGAGCCATCACGGCCCGAGCGGGCGCGTTTCCTGAACCTGCTGGTGCGGCTGGTGGCGGCGATCTACCCCACCTTCACCTACGGCGATGATCCGCCGCACTGGACCACGCCGGGCGCGGCGGCCGACCTGCTGCGCGAGCGGGTGCATACGCGGCGCGCGGAACTGTGGCTGGAACTGGAGCGCCAGGCCGGCGCGCCGCATATGCTGGGCCGGCGCTTTTCGGCGCTGGACCTGTACGTGACGGTGATGACGCACTGGCGGCCGGGCCGCGCCTGGTTCGAGGCCCACTGTCCGGCCTTGACGGCGGTCGCCGACCAGGCGGCGCTGGAGCCGACCGTGGCGGGCGTGCTGCGCCGTAATTTCCCGCCGCCGACCGAATAGCGGGCGCGCCGCGCGGGGCCGACCATTGACCGCCGCGCGGCTTGGCCGGCCTGGCCGCTAGGCCTTGGCGCGCCGCTTGTGCGAGCCGCGCGCCTCGCGCACCGCGATGTAGACGCCGCTGCCGGCGATGAACAGCGCGCCCAGGTAGGCATAGGCGTCGGGCGCCTCGCGCCAGAAGATCCAGCCCAGCAGCGTGGCCCAGATCAGGCCGGTGTAGTCGAACGGCGCCACCACCGAGGCCGGCGCGATGCGAAAGCCCTGCGTGATCAGCGCCAGCCCGAGCGTGCTGAACAGCGCCACCGCCGCGAAATAGGGCAGGTCGACCATGGCCGGCGTGTGCCAGACCCAGGGCAGGGCCACCGCGCTGCACACCAGCTGGCCGGCGACGATGTAGAAGGTGGTGGTCAGCATGCCTTCGCCGCGGCTGATGCCGCGCGCCGTGATCATCATGACGGCGTACAGGAAGGCGGTGGTCAGCGGCAGCAGGGTGGCGGCCTGGAAGGCGTCGGTGCCCGGCCGCACGATGATCAGCACGCCCGCGAACCCGGCCAGCACCGCCAGCCAGCGCCGGCCATCGACGCGCTCCTTCAGGATCAGCACCGACAGCGCGGTGACGAACAACGGCGCGGCGAACGCGATGGCGGTGGCCTCCGCCAGCGGCAGCGCGCGCAACCCCAGGTAGAAACAACAGGCCGAGACCACGTTGATGGCGCCGCGCGTCAGGTGCAGGCCGGGATGGGCCGTGCGCAGCACCCGGCGTCCGCCCAGCCAGACGGCCAGGGCGGTGACGAACGGCAGCGCGATCAGCGCGCGCAGGAACAGGATCTGCAGCGGGTTGTAGGAGGTGCCCAGCCATTTGGCGTTGGCGTCGCTGAGCGTCAGGAAGAAGATGCCTCCGGCGACACAGGCGATGCCCGTGAAGACGGAGTGGTCACGCGCGGCGGGAAAAACGGTAGAGGACGACATCGGGGTTCAGCAGGAAAGGCGGCCGAGGCCGCCAGGAGGCAATGCGGGGGTGCCGGGCCGCGGCCCGGCGAGGGGGCTCAGCCCTGGGCGCGGTAGGCGGCCAGCGCCACCATCGCCCAGGCGGCCAGGAAGGCCGCGCCGCCCACGGGCGTGATCGCGCCGAGCCAGTGGGTGCCGGTCAGGGTCAGGACGTACAGGCTACCTGAAAACAGGACGATGCCGATGAACATCACCAGGCCGGCGGCCGACAGCAGCGGCGAACCGTAGCGCGCGCCGAGCAGCGCGATGATGAACAGGCCCAGGCCGTGGATCAGATGGTACATGACGCCGGTCTGCCAGACCGCCAGCAGCTCGGGGGTCACCAGGCGCTTGAGGCCGTGCGCGCCGAAGGCGCCGGCGCCGACGGCGATCAGCAGGTTGATGGCCGCGAGAATGGTGAGCTGGCGGTCGGTCATGCGGGATCCTTTGCGGGAAAGTGGGCGCGGTTGCGCAGGTGCCTATGATAGGCCCATTCGCGACCGGGGCCAGGCGCGCCCGACCCGCCGCTCGACGCCGGGGGCGCCGCGACCGGCCGCGGCGGCCCCGGCGGAGGATCAATCCACCGTCAGCACCGCCCGGCCCAGCACCTTGCCGGCGCGCAGCGACGCCAGCACGCTGTCGGCCGCATCCAGCGGATAGCGGTGCACCGGCATCGGCGGCACCTTGCCGGCCCGCACCAGTTCCATCAGCTCGCGCAGTTCGGCCAGGTTGCCGACGTAGCTGCCGATGATGGACATGGCCTTCATCGGAATCAGGGCGATCGGCCACGACGAGGCGCCGCCGAACAGCCCGACGATGATGAGCTTGCCGCCCTTGGTCAGGAAGTCGAACGCCAGCGCGGTGGTGGACGGGGCGCCCACCAGGTCGATGGCCGCCTGCAGCGGCTTGCCGCCGGCGGCCTGGATGATCTGCCGCGCGGCGTCGGGCGCGGCGCCGTCGATGGCGGCCAGCGCGCCGGCCTCCAGCGCGGCCTGGCGCTTGGCCGGGTCGATGTCGACCACGATGCCGCCCTTGCCGCCCAGCGCCTTGATCAGCGTCAGGCTCATCAGGCCCAGGCCGCCGGCGCCGAAGATGACCACGGGGTGCTCGCGGTAGACGGCCTCGCCGATCTTCCTGAGCGCCGAATAGGTGGTCAGGCCCGAGCAGGCGTAGGGGGCGATGCGGGCCGGATCGAGATCGCCGATGTCGATCAGGTAGCGCGGGTGCGGCACCAGCATCTGCTCGGCGTAGCCGCCGGCGCGATGGATGCCCAGGCAGGCGGGGGCGGTACAGTGGTTTTCCTGCCCGGACAGGCAGGTGGGGCAGGCGCCGCAGCCGATCCACGGATAGACCAGGTAGTTGCGGCCGGTTTCGACGCCCGTGGCGTCGGGGCCGGCGGCGACCACGCTGCCGACCGTTTCATGGCCCATCGTCAGGGGCAGCGTCACGCCCCGTTCCTTGAGCGACAGGGTGCGGCCCTGGCCCAGGTCGTAGCCGCCTTCCCACAGGTGGATGTCGCTGTGGCAGACGCCCGCGGCGCGGACCTTCAGCAGCACCTGCGAGCCTTGCGGCGCGGCAATGGGCTGATCCATCTGCTGCAGCGGTTCGCGGAAATTGACGACGCAATAGCACTTCATGGAATGTCTCCTCTGGGGGGCGGTTTCTTGCTCTACCAGGGGCATTCTCAATCAGTTCGGTGGCAATCGGCAACCCGTCCGCCGCCACCGCGTCTGGCAAGCGCGCGTCAGCCGCCGCGGCGCACCAGCGTCGACTTGCCGAACAGGCTCTCGATCAGGTCCACCGCCAGGTCGGCGGTCTTGTTGCGCACGTCGAAGGCCGGGTTCAGTTCGACCACGTCGAGCGAGCGCATCAGGCCGGTGTCGGCGATCATCTCCATGCACAGCTGGGCCTCGCGGTAGGTCGGGCCGCCCATGACCGTGGTGCCGACGCCGGGCGCGATCTCCGGGTCGAGGAAGTCGACGTCGAAACTGACGTGCAGGTGGGTGTCGGCGTCCAGTCCGGCCAGCGCCGCTTCCATCGTCGCGCGCATGCCCATTTCGTCCAGGTAGCGCATGTCGAACACTTCCAGGCCGGCCTGGTGCACCAGGCGCTTCTCGCCGTCATCGACGCTGCGGATGCCGATCTGGCGCACCCAGGCCGGATCGATGTCGGGCGTCTGGCCCGACATGCCGGTGATCTGGGCCGGGCCATGGCCGCAGAGGCAGGCCACCGGCATGCCGTGGATGTTGCCGGTGGGCGTGAGCGCGTTGGTGTTGAAGTCGGTGTGCGCGTCCAGCCACAGCACCCGCAGCTTCTTGCCGGTGTCGCGGCAATGGCGCGCCACCGCGCTGATCGAGCCGATGCCCAGGCAGTGGTCGCCGCCCAGCAGGATCGGCAGCGAGCCCTGCGTCAGGGCCTCGTACATGGCGTCGTGCACGGCCTGGTTCCAGGCGGCCACCTCGTTCAGGTGACGGTAGCCGTCCACGGGCGGCTGCCAGGGGTTGGCCGGGCCGTAGAGGTTGCCGCGGTCGGTGACCTGGAATCCCTGGGCTTCGATGACGGGGCCGATGCCGGCCACGCGCAGCGCCTCGGGGCCCATCGAGGCGCCGCGGGCGCCCGCGCCGATGTCCGTGGGCGCGCCGATCAGGGTGACATGCGGGGGCAGGGTAGCGGTGTTTTGCAAGGTCGGACTCCGTCATGCAGGGTTTCGGTATCGGGGTCGAGTGTAGCGCCGCGGCGTGACGCGATCGCCATGGCGCGGGCAAGGCCTTTGGCCGCGCGGGAACGGCGCTGCGGCACAATAGCCGCGCCGATCGAATTCTTTTCCGGATGATCCCATGTCTTTGCAATCCCTGTTCCTGACCCTGGCGCGCGGCGCCGCCGCGGCCGCCCTGGGGCTGGCCTGCGCCAGCCCGGCGCTGGCGGCCGACAAGCCGCTGCGCATCGGCCTCATCCCGAGCGTGGCCAATGCCGCCACCGAGCTGGCCGTGGCCGAGGCCCGCAAGGCCGGCCTGGAGGTCGAGCTGGTCGAATTCAACGACTGGGTATTGCCCAACATCGCGGTGGCCGACGGCTCGGTCGACGCCAATTTCTTCCAGCACGAACCGTTCCTGCAACTGTTCAACGCCCGCCGCGGCGCCAACCTGACGCCCATCGCCTACGGGTATTCGACCACCATCGGCCTGTTCTCCAAGAAGCTCAAGAAGGGCCAGCCGCTGCCGGACGGGGCCACCATCGCGGTGCCCAACGATCCGGTCAACACCGGCCGCGCCTTGCTGCTGCTGGAGTCCATCGGCCTGATCAAGCTCAAGCCGGGCGTGGCGCACCAGGCCACGATCGAGGACGTGACCGACAACCCCAAGAAGCTGAAGTTCGTGCAGATCGAGGGCTCGCAGTCGGCGCGCGTGTTCGACGACGTCACGGCGTCGGTCACGTACACCACCTTCGCCAAGCAGGCCGGCCTGGACGAAAAGGACGGCCTGGCGTTCGACAACACCGATCCGGCCAATGTGCGCCGCTACGCCATCCGCTGGGTCGCGCGGCCCGACCGCGCGCAGGACCCGCGCCTGCTGAAGTTCATCGCCATCTACCAGCAGTCGGCCGAGGTCAAGGCCAAGCTGCGCAGCCTGTACGGCGACCTGATCAGCTTCCCCTGGTAGCGCGGGGCCGCTGCGGAGCGGGAGGGGCCCGGGCGGGCTTGACGTTTCTTGGCAATTGCCGCGCGGCCTTGACCGTATACTGGCCGCGCTTTGCACCCCCGGGGCCGATCCGGCCCCGCCGTGACGCCTTTGCCCGCCCGCCACCCCATGCGACTCGTTTCTTCGAATGACGCCCTGAATGCCTCGTCGCCGCGCCTTGCCGGCGGCGACCGCGCGGGCGCGCCGGACCCGCGCGACGAGGAACTGGCCCGCCTGCGCCAGGTGGTGGCCCAATACGAGGCCCTGTTCCACAACGCCCCGGTGCTGATCAACGCGTTCGACGAGCGCGGCCAATGCCTGCTGTGGAACGACGCCTGCGAGCGCCGCTTCGGCTGGACCCGCGACGAGATCAACCAGCATCCCGAACCGCTGGCGCTGTTCTATCCCGACCCGGAGATCCGCGCCCGGGTCGTCGAAAGCGTCGGGCGGACGCCGCAGCGCGGCTTTCGCGAATGGCGGCCGCTGACGCGCGACGGCGAGCGCCTGTCGGTCATGTGGTCCAACGTGCGCCTGCCTGATGGCAGCGTCGTCAACATCGGCATGGACGTGACCGAGAACCGCCGCAACGAGGCCGCGCTGGCGCGCCTGGCCAAGGTCGACGGCCTGACCGGCTGCTGGACCCGCGCCGAGATCCTGCAGCGCATGAAGACGATGCTGGAGGCGGCCCGGCATGGCGCCGGCCATACGGCGCTGATGCTGGACCTGGATTTTTTCAAGCAGGTCAACGACCGCTACGGCCACCTGGGCGGCGATGCCGCCTTGCGCCATTTCTGCGACCAGTTGCGGGCCTGCCTGCGCGAGGGCGATTCGGTCGGACGCCTGGGCGGCGAGGAATTCGTGGTGCTGCTGGCGGACGCCGGCCAGGATGTGGCGCTGGCGGTCTGTGACCGGCTGCGCGCCAGCCTGCGCCTGCACCCGGCCAACATCGACGGCCACGCCGTGGTGCTGTCGGCCAGCGGCGGCATCACCGGTTTCCTGGAAACCGACGCCAGCATGTCGGACGTGCTGCGGCGCGCCGACCAGGCCTTGTATCAGGCCAAGCGCTCGGGCCGCGATTGCGCGGTGGTCCTGCCGTCCTGAGGCGTCAGGCGGCGGCGCGGCGCTCGCCGGCGCGGCGGCCGTTCAGGCGCCAGTGCAGGGCCAGCGCGGCCAGGGCTACGGCGGCCGCGGCGGTCAGCCCCAGGCTCTCGAAGCCGGCGTGGGTGTAGAGCGTGCCGGCCACTGCGGTGCCGACGCTGGCGCCCAGGTAGGTGGTGCAGGTATTCAGTCCCAGCACCGCGCCGCGTTCGTCGGGCCGGGCCCGCGACAACAACAGCACCAGCAGGTTCAGGCTCAGTTGCGAGGCCGCGCCCCACAGCGCGGCCAGCGCCAGCACCGCCGTCAGCGCGTGCGCGGCCGGCAGCAGCGCCAGGTAGACCAGGGCGATGGCGGCCAGCGCCAGCGGCAGGGCGCGGCGCGGGCCCA
>Ga0189292_10410_pt1 | contig 13838 bp, 13 predicted proteins | sample UW1oraminimetaG_FD_130317 | JGI IMG/M metagenome (GOLD analysis project Ga0189292, IMG submission 130317) | Marine microbial communities from the Costa Rica Dome - UW179A-orange mini metaG | ecosystem: Environmental > Aquatic > Marine > Oceanic > Photic zone | place: Costa Rica: the Eastern...
CGCGCCGGCCAGCATGCAGAGCGTGGCAGGCCAATGGACCGAGCCCTGCGCGATAAAGATGACGATCGCCGCGGCGGTGACAAACGTGGCCAGCAGGTTCTTCAGCGATTTGATGGCGCGCAGGTTTCCGGGATCCGTGATTGAAATCACCGCGGTCAGGATCACGCCCAGCCCGGCGCCAAAAAACCCCCCATACACGGAGGCCAGTGTGATCGGCAGCACGCCGCGCGCGCGACTCTCCTGCGCTTGGCCGCCGCGCCGGCGCGCGCTCCAGGCCTGCACCTGAGGCGCAAAGGCAAACAGCAAGGTGGCGAATGCGATCAGGGCCGGCACGGGCAGGATGAAATAGGCGGGTGGGATGGCAAGCAGGATGAATGCGCCCAGCGCGCCGCCCGCGGTGGCGCCGATCGACAGCAGCCAGAAGCGCCGATCGGGAGCGGGCAGATTCTCGCGATCGGCCAGCGCCGCCAGGATATGGCCGGGCGATATGGCTACCGCGCTGGAGGCATTGGCGATGACGGGCGGCAGGCCCGCCGCCACCATCGCGGGAAAAGTAATCAGTGTGGCGCCGCCCGCCAGCGCATTGATGACGCCGCCTAACGCGCCCGCGCCGGCCAGCAGTGCCGCCATGCTCCACTCCATACCCACACCTTTTTGGTTAAGCGGAATAATGGTCCATATATTGGACCTTTATATTGGGCCTATATATCGGACGAAATTTATTATTGCCTATTTTCTGCGTGGGTATAGAATGCTCGAAAATAAAAGAATAAATAATGGTCCATTATATGGACTTCAAAAAAACTCCGGCGACGCCTTTTAGCCGCCCCGCAAGATCGCTGTCAACTCCCAGGATGGCGCATGCGGCCGGATCTCCCTCGGTTTTGCGTGCCCCATCCTGATCGCTGGTTTCCAACCCCGTCCCCGGGGTTGTTGCGTGTTCACCTGTCTGGCCCGTCGGGCCATCACCGCTGAATCAGGAGGGAATATCGATGGATGTGAGCTTCATGGCGTTTTCCCGGTTGGCGTTCGGGCATTGGGAGGGGCAGCCCTTGTATGCCTTGGCCGACCTGGGGATTGCCCAGCGTTTGTCCGAACCCCGCACATGCGCCGAGCTGGCGCTGGAACTCGGTTGCGAATCCGAGCCGCTGGAACGCCTGCTGGACTGCGCGGTCGCGCAAAAACTCCTGACGGGCGACGGCGGGCGCTACGCCAATACCGATCTCAGTGCGCGCTTTCTCACCGAGGACAGTCCCGAATCCCTGTTGTGCTGGCTCCGCGTCATGGCGCGCTGGAAGCAGCCCTGGGCGCAACTGGCCGAGGCGGTGCGGCGCGGCGAGGCGGTGGACAACCAGTCCAAGTGGCTGGGCGAAGACCCCCAGTTCATGCGTGACTTCATCCTGGGCATGCATCAGTTCGCGTCCCGTTCGGGAGCTGCATTTGCCGAGGCATTGAAAGCGGCGCCCATTCGCCATCTGGTGGATGTCGGCGGGGGCGCAGGCACGTATTCCATTGCCTTGTGCGCGGCGCGGCCCGAGGTGACCGCACTGGTTCTGGATCTGGCGCCGGTGGTCGAGATCACGCGCGAAACCGTGCGCGCGGCCGGCCTGGCGGACCGCGTGAGCGCCAAGGTGGCCGATTATCGGCAAGACGGTTTCGGCGAGGGCGCCGACGCACTGCTCTTTTCCAACGTGCTGCATCAGGAGAGCGCGCCGGTGTGCCGATCGATGCTGGACCGCGCCAGGCAGGCATTGCGTCCGGGCGGGACATTGCTGGTGCAGGGCTACTTCCTTGCCGAGGACCGGCGCGCGCCGCTGTTCACCACCTTGCACAACCTGTCCGCGCTGGCGCTGTGGGACGGCGGGCGCAGTTGGACGGTGGGCGACATGCAGGCGCAGATCGCGGCGGCCGGGTTTGAGCGCCAAGCCGTGCTGCGCCAGGAAAGCAGCGGGTTCTGCCTGCTGTCGGCCGTCAAGGTCTGACCCGTTATCCACCTATTGAACCGGAGCCTATATGTCCACACAGACCGTCACCGATACCGAAGCCGAAGTGATCGCCTGGCTGAAGGAAAACCGCGATGCGCAGGTCGAAGGCATCAAAGAGAAGAACCTGATCGAAGAGCGCATCCTGGACAGCATGCAGTTCCTGGACTTCATCATGTTCCTGGGCGAACTGGTGGGGCGCGATGTCTCGACCGCCATCACCGTCGACGACCTGCGCACGGTGGATGCCATCGTCAATTTCGTCCAGGTACAGCGCTAGCCCGAGAAGGAAGGCATCATGACATTCGACTACTCAAGAATCGGCCGCCTGATGACGCTATCCAAAGGGCGTTCGCACGATCCCTACGAGCGTTTTGAGTGGCCCGCCCATATTCCGGATGACCAGCCCTGGTGCAGCAATGACTTGCTCACCACCTACGGAACGCCTTTGCAGGAGCAATTGGACGCCGCGCAGCGGATACGGCTCAGCAAATGGGAGGCGGTCAATTTTTTCAGCCTCAACGTGCACGGCATCAAAGGGGTGCTGAGCTTTGTCAGCCGCTGCATCTATGAAGAGCGCTATGCCGATGTATCCGAATACCTGCATGTCTTCATGGGCGAAGAGAACTTCCATATGTGGTATTTCGCCAAGGCCTGTCTCGATTATGCGGGAAAGATATACCCGTCGATTCAGTTGCAGGGCGATGCGCAGGCGCCCACGCCAGAGTTGGACGACCTGTACATGTTCGCCAGCACGCTGATCTTTGAAGAGTTCGTCGACTACTACAACCATAAGGTCGGCACCACGGACGGCATTACCGAGATCCTCAAGCAGATCAACTACCAGCATCATGTGGACGAGTCTCGCCACGTGTCCTTCGGCCGGGAAATGGTGCCGCGCCTGTACCAGATGGCGCTGGAGCGCGGGGGCGATCCTGACGCGACGCGCGCGGAGGTGGCGCGCACGGTGACGAATATGTTCCGCTACTTCATCAGCCTGATGTACAACCCGGCCGTCTATGACGATGCCAAAGTCTACGAGCCGCTGGGATTTCGCAACGGCAACGCCATGCGCAACGCGCTGCGGTCGCATCCGGCGCGCAAGGCCGTCCACGAGCAATGGTTCAAGCGCAGCGCCGCCTACTTCACCAAACAGGGGCTGGTGACGGACTTGAATCTGGCTGCGCTATAGGGCGGAGGCACACCATGGCGCAGATTGCCAGCAGTTCCCGGGTGAAAGCGTTTTTCGGCGCGCGCTTGCCCATCCTGCAGGCCGGCATGGGCGGCGTGGCGCAGCCGGAATTGGCGGCCGCCGTGTGCGAGGCGGGCGCGTTCGGAATGATTGGCCTGTATCGCCACACGCTGGACGAGATCGGCCTGTTGCTTGCGCAGACCGCCGCGCTGACCGGGGCGCGCTTTGGCGTGAACCTGGTGCCCTTCGTGCTGGACGCGGACGCGTTGCTGGAGCGGTTGGCCTTTTTGGCGGACTGTCCGGAGCGGCCGATCGTGACCTTCTTCGGTCTGCCCGGCGCCCCCGTGCTGCGGGCCTTGCCGGCCGGGATGGAGTATGGCGTGCAAGCGGGGACCTGGGACGAGCTGCAAGCGGCGTTCGATGCCGGCGCGCGCTTTGGCGTGTTGCAGACGACGGAGGCGGGCGGCCATCACCTGGGTTCGACCGCGCGCGCGCAGGCGCTGGACCAGGCTGCCCGCCATGATGTCGACAAGCGCATGGTGTTCATCAGCGGCGGCATCAGCAACCCGGTGGAGTTGCGCCAGGTGATGCAGGCCGGATTTTCCGGCGTCCTGTGCGGCACGGTATTCGCGGCAACCCGGGAGTCCGCCGCGCACGAGCGCTACAAGCGGGCAATCGTGAACGCCACGCCCGGCGATACCGTGGTCACCGACCGCTTCAGCGTGGGGTGGCATACCCATCGCCACCGGGTCATCCGCAATGCCAGCTGCAAGGAATCGCTGCCGGCGAGCGTCATCGGCTCCGCGAATTACTTTGGAAAGCGTTATCCCATTTTGCGTTACAGCGTTGCGGTACCCACCGTCCACACCGAGGGTCTGATCGAGGACATGGCGTTGTATTGCGGAACGTCCTGCAAGGACACGCATTCCATCCGAACCGTGCGCCAGGTGCTGGCTGACTTGACGGCGTAAGGCGGGGTCGTGTCCGCATTCTTCTAACTGCTTTCAGGGATTTTCAGGAGATTCTGTCGTGATCATCGAAAAGCAATGGCATCAGGTAAAGAACGTGCTGCAGGGCAAACTCGACGACATATTCTCGATTGCGCCCGACGCCACCACGGAGTTCGACAGCTTGCTGGCCCATGAAGAGATCAATGCGCTGGGCTATGTGCGCAATTTCCCGCACCTGACCTGCGTCATGTGCTCGATAGAAGAGGGGGAGCTGCTGGGGTTCGCGCGCGGCCAGCGCAAGCTGGACCAGGATTTCAAGGCGCTGTCCGCCGACGTGGCCTTGTTGCCGGCGACCTGCTACAAGGTCTACCTGGGGCTGCAAGGACAGCATCTGGAAGGCGCGCGGGTGGAATCCTGCATCGCGCGCTGCTTCCGGCACGAGGACAAGGCGCTGGATCGTTACCGTGCCTTCAACTTCACCATGAAGGAATACGTGTACCTGGGCACGGCGGAGGGCGCGCAGGCGCACCTGGAAGCCGGTTATGACCGCCTGTTCTCCCTGTTTGCGCAACTGGGAATCCGCGCGGGTTGTGAAGAAGCCAACGATCCCTTCTTTGATTCAGGCAGCGCCGTGGCGCGCCTGTCGGCGCTGACGCCCACCAAGCGCGAACTGGTGTTCGACGGCCACGCCGTGTCGTCGCTGAACTATCACCGCAACTACTTTGGTGAAAAGTTCGATATCCGCCTGGCCGGCAACTTCGTGCACACCAGTTGTGTCGCGTTCGGCTTGGAGCGCTGGATCTCCATGTTCAAGGATCGTTTCGGCAATGCGGCGCAGGCGCTCGCCGCGCTGGAGCGCGCCTAGATGGGGCATCCGACCGTACAGGCGCAGGCGTTGTTCCAGACAGGCCAGCAGTTCCAGAAAACCTGGGTGGTCGATGCCGCCGCCAGCGCATTGAGCTATGGCGGAGATCTGGATGTGCTGGCCACCCCGGTGATTGTCTATTGGATCGAGTCTTATGCGACGGAGTGCATCCGGCTGGCGGGCGACGGGCGTTGCGGGTCGGTCGGGCATGCGGTCAGTGTGCGGCACGTGGCGCCCGCGCATCCGGGTAGCGCGGTGCGGCTGACGATCACGGTAGAGGCCATGTTCGGCAATTCCCTGCGGTTCAGCGCGCGCGCCGTGGCGGGCGAGGCCGACACCCTGATCGCGACCGGCTCGCATGACCGCACCCTCGTCGAACTTTGACGTCACGGTGATGTTGGGCGCGCTGGACCCCGCGCTGTCCGGGCGGGCCAGGCGCACACGGTTGGGCAAGCCGTACCTTCCCGGTCTTGCTGGTTTCGGCGTGAGCGACAGTGCCGGCACGCAGGCGCGGCTATACGCCAATCGCAAGTACGTGGGCATTGACATCGAGCATCTGGACCGGCCCGATCTGGCCGCCCGCCAACACCGCCTGGCGGCCTGGCTGGCGCGGCGGGACCTCGTCGTCGTGGATTTCCTGGCTGGCTGGGTCGCCCGCGAGGCTTGCGCGAAAAGCGTGGGGCTGGGGCTGCTGCATGCGCTGCCGCGCCTGTCCATCACCTGGGCGCGACCGCTCGATCAGGGCGGGGCGCAAGAGATCGGCCTGGTATTTGGCCGCTGGAGATTCGTCGCGCGGTGCGAGCGGGTCGGCAGGGTGCTGCTATGCGTGTGTTACCGGCAGGAGTATGGCAAGCCGCGCATCTCCTTGCTGCGGCCTTGAATCCATGGGCCGATCCGCCGCAAAACCAAACAAAACAGCGCCAAACAAAAACAGCGCCCTAAGGCGCTGTCTTGGACTTACTCCAGATTTCGCTGGAGCTTGAATTGGTGGAGCGGAGGAGGATCGAACTCCCGACCTTCGCATTGCGAACGCGACGCTCTCCCAGCTGAGCTACCGCCCCAAATCAAGCAAGACCGCAAATATACAGGAATTCCCGCGCGCCGCGCAAGCTGGCGCGCAAGATTTTTTGCTCAATCGAACGTCAGCGTGGCCACCACCGGCGCATGGTCGGACGGCTGCTCGTTGCGGCGCGGTTCCTTGTCGATCACGCAGGCGGTGCAGCGCTTGACCAGCGGCGCCGACAGCAGGATGTGGTCGATGCGCAGGCCGGCATTGCGGCGGAATGCGAACTGGCGGTAGTCCCACCACGAAAACGACTTCTCGGGCTGCTCGAACAGGCGGAACGAGTCGGCCAGGCCCAGGTCCACCAGGTGCCGCAGCGCCTGGCGCTCGGGTTCGGACACCAGCACCTGGCCTTCCCATTTCTCGGGGTTGTGCACGTCCTCGTCGGCCGGCGCGACGTTGTAGTCGCCCAGCACCGCCAGGCGCGGGTACTGCTTGATCTCGTCGGCCAGCCAGGCGCGCATGGCCTCGAACCATTCGAGCTTGTAGGCGTACTTGTCGGAGCCGACCGCCTGGCCATTGGGGCAATAGGCGCAGACCACGCGCACGTCGCCATCGGCGCTGGGGAAGGTCAGGGCCAGCACGCGCTGCTGCGGGTCTTCGTAATTGGGGATGTTGCGGACCATCGACGTGCCCGGCACGCGCGACACGATGGCGACGCCGTTGTAGGTCTTCTGGCCGGCCCAGACCGCGTGGTAGCCGGCTTCCATGAAGGCGGCCTCGGGGAACTTGTCGTCGGTCAGCTTCAGTTCCTGGATGCACAGCACGTCGACGGGATTGGCGGCCAGCCAGTCCAGCACCTGCGGCAGGCGCACGTTGAGGGAGTTGACGTTCCAGGTGGCGAGTTTCATGGGGAGAATGCAGTTTGTTGTTTCAGAGGGTTGGGGGGGATTCTCTAGGAAATCTTGGCTTCCGGCTACTGGCCCGGCGACTACCGAACCTTCTTGAAAATCGACCGAATAGGTTTTTTCTTGCCGGCGATGGCGTGGTTTCGCGTGTCATCGACATGTGCTTATGGTCCTCTCCCGCCGACTCTGCGGGGACGGCTGGGTTCCAGCGCGGCTCGGGTTTTCGATTCGGTCGTGGCTCGTCATGCGGGCCTAGGCCGGATGTTCGGCCTGGACGACCAGGCGTACGCCCAGTGCCTTGCATACCTTGGCGATGGTGTCAAAGCGCGGGCTGGCGCCGGCACGCAGGGCCTTGTACAGGGATTCCCGGCCAATACCGGCGGTCTCGGCAATTTGCGTCATGCCGCGAGCGCGCGCGGCAACTCCCAGCGCCTGGGCAAGCTCATCGAAGTCTCCGTCCTCGATCACCTGCGTCAAGTAGGCGGCGATGTCCTTGTCGTCGCGCAGGTAACGCGCAGGGTCGAAGGTGGGCAGTTCGGAAACCTTGATCGTCTTCTTGCTCATGATGGGTCTTCCTCGTCGTTTCTCAGGGCCCGCGCCAATTCCTTGGCGTGCTTGACGTCACGGCGTTGTGTGGTCTTTGTGCCGCCGCCCAGCATGACGATCAGCACGTCGCCCTGCTCGATGTAATACATGCGCCAGCCAGGGCCAAAGAACTCGCGCATCTCGCTCACGCCCTCTCCGACCGGTTTCACATCGCCCAGCAAACCTCGCGCGGCCTTTTCAAGCCTGCGGATCAGGCGGGCTCGCGTAGCTGGGTCTGTCAGGCTGTCGAACCAAGCGTCGAACGCTGGCAGCGGCTTTATGTGGTACATGATTAGTGTATTCGATCGGATACTTTCTCGGCAAGCGGATCGGCGACGTGATGCCGGTGCGTGACGTATGCAACATGCTCGCGGGTGGTGCCCGGATGCGTCGTGTGCCACTCGAAGGCGCGGCGCATGAGCGGGCCGGGGCGTTGAACCTTCGGGCGATTAGTGTCGTGCCAGCAGTCTAGCAAGGGGGGGGCAGGAGGGCTTGGCGAGTCGACCCTTCGTTGTGTCCGAAACTACGGGAAACGTCGAGGGGTAGCGCTTCACGCATGGTTCACTGCTTTCTGCAATCTGTGTGAACCAAAAGTGCGTTCAATCCGAACCGGAAAGCCATCGCGTTCGTATAAATTATTATCAATTTGTATAATTTTCAAAACGCCAATATCCGACCCCAATCGGAAGTTCCGCAGTCCTGAAAGAGAACAAAACAATGGCAGAACAACAGCAGGGCCGGCAGCCTGCAATATCTCAAGCACCGCTAATATTGCGGTTCTGGCGCGCCGTCGAGGCGTGCGTCCCGCAAAAGGCCGAGAAAGCCAACCCCGCCCACCTCACCGAGCCTGTCTACCGATTACGCGCGGACGAGTCCTTGCCCTGGTTCGATCCGAAACACCAGGCCAAACGCATTGCGCCGCGCCTTGCCTGGCGCTACACGCTGCAGGCGGGGCTCTACGATATCGAGCGGTTTGCGGCATCGCTGGAAGTCAAGCTTGGTTCGCACGAGGATGTGTTCGACGAGCGCCGTCCCAGTGGCCAAGCCCGCCTCTTTGACTTGGCTTTCGACGAAGACGGCTATCCTCTGCCGCAGAATTTCGTGTTGTCCCTGGCGTGTTGGGCGGCAGGGCAGATCCTGCATTACCCTGACGGCATCGCGGTGCTGGAAGACGGCGGCAGGATCGTCACGACCGGCTTGCCAGAGGCCAATCCGGAGATACCGAGTCCGAACAGCGGCTATGCGGGCTTTGACATGCTGGTTCGCCGGCTTATCCAGTGGCTCGTCGATGCTACTGCCGCGGCCAGACAGGAAAAGGCGCCGCCCACCCGTGCCTGGGTCGATGCGTTGAGCGGGCGCGTTGCCGCCCTTTGTCTACTGCCCGAGGGGATGATCTCCTCGACCCACGCCGCCAAATGCGTCCAGGTCAAGAGAGCCGAAGCGACGGGCGATCAGGGCGCGTCCGATCCCCAGCCGGGAGATGATCTGCTGAACAGTTTCTTTGTTGGCGATCTCAACGCGCTGAGCCATGCCTGGGTCAATGGCGATGTCGGGAAAGGGCTGGCCGAGTATATCCAGGCGGTGGCCAGGGTGGATCCCGCGCGCGTGGATCTGCGCGAGGCGCATGGGGTGGCGACTGCTTTCGCGGCGTTGAATCCCGCGGCTTTTCCTGCGGGAAGTTGGCCTTCGGATCATCCGCTTGCATTCAGCCAGCAACTGGCCGTCAATGAACTGTGGCGCCAGCTCGAAGCCAAGCCTGGAATCTTTGCGATCAATGGACCGCCGGGCACGGGCAAGACCACCTTGTTACGCGATGTGGTAGCGGCGGTTGTCACTGCGCGCGCGGCGCACCTGGCGCGGCTGGGAGGGCAGGCCTTTGCCGGGCGGACGAAAAAGAAACTAGGTGAATTCTGGTGCAACTATCGACCGTTGCACGCTGACCTGAGCGGGTTCGCCATCGTTGTGGCCTCGGCCAACAACGGCGCGGTGGAGAACATTTCGCTGGAACTGCCTGGCATCAAGGCCGTACCTGCCGATACGACCGGGCGCAGCGCGCATCCGGATGGTTATTACAAGTGCCTGGCCGGCAACGTCCTGGGCAATGCCGCCTGGGGGCTCCTGGCCGCACGCATGGGATCGAAGGCCAACCGTGGCGCGTTCATGAACAGCTTCTGGTGGAGGAATCCACCTGGCGTCCATTCCAGGAAAAATCAGCCGGATGCACAAGACGATCCCACGCAAGCGGCGCTTCTGGCTCGGTGGGACGCCAATCCCTTTGCCGAGGGTGGGGAAGGGCTACGCTATCACCTGAGCCGGATCATCGAGGGCGGGCGCAAGCCAGAGATGAGTTGGACACAGGCCGTGGCCCGGTTCGAACAGGCGCGGGAGGCCGAACGTCAATGCCGAAGCGCCTTGGAGGCGGGTGCGAAACTTCCGGAGGCTGTCCTCAAGGCGCGCGCCCAGGCCGAGGAACTAGAACGTGGCGTGCAAGCTATCCAGGGCGAACTCGCGACGCGACAAGCCGCGCTGCCGACGCTACAGGAGCGCGTCGACAATCTGCAAGCGCGGATGGCCGGCGTGCTCAAGCAGTGTGCTGCGGCGCAGGCCGAATTGGCCAGCCACGATCGGGCCAGGCCAGGATTGCTGATCTGGCTTTCGACCTGGGGGCGCTCGCACCGCGAATGGTGGAACAGGCGCAACCAGATCGATGCCCAAGTCAGGCAATCCAGGGCCGATCACGATGGCCTGGCCGCAGAGTGCAACAAGGCCAAGGCCACGCACCAGGAAGCGGCCGGTGGGGACGAGAAGCTGAGGGCTGCCTTGCGGCAAAAGCAGGTCGCTCATCAAGAGGCACTGCACAGGCTTGACGCGGCTGGACATGCATGTCGGCAGGCGATGCAGCGCTTGGGGGCGTACTGGCCGCAATCGAGCGCCGATGATGCCGTCCGGGAACTGTCCTCGCCCTGGTCGACGCCGGCTTGGCGCCGCGCGCGGCAAGATCTGTTTCTGGCCGGATTGGATGTGCATCGTGCTTTCATCGAATCCCATCCTCAGGAGATCATCGACAACCTTGGCTTGGCCTCGAACTGGCTCCAAGGTAAGGGCATGCCCGAAGACATGGCGCGCGTGGCGCTTGGGAGCCTCGCCCTCGTGGTTCCGGTGATCTCCACGACCTTCGCCTCGATTCCTCGCATGTTCCATTCGCTTGGGCGGGAGTCGATCGGCTGGCTTTTGATCGACGAGGCCGGCCAGGCATTGCCTCAACAGGCCGCCGGTGCCATCTGGCGGGCGGCGCGCACTGTCGTGGTGGGCGATCCCAACCAGCTTGAACCCGTACTGGGCATGCCGGCAGCGGTCGAGGGCGCACTGGCTCTGCACTATGACGTACCTCGGGATTGGTGGCCCAGCTTCACATCGGCGCAGCGCCTGTCGGATCAGAGCATGTCGATGGGGACCTGGCTGCCGGGCAAGGAGAACGGGAAAGTCTGGGTCGGCTCGCCGCTGCGTGTACACCGCCGTTGCGATGATCCGATGTTCTCCATCAGCAACGGCATTGCTTATGACGGGCTGATGGTTCAAGGGAAATCGCCGTCCGCCCATTCGTGGCCGCGTTGCCATTGGATCGACGTCCGCGCGCAAACCAGTGCGGGCAATTGGGTGCCTGAGGAAGGGGAGGCTGCGAGGAAGCTGTTGCGGTCTTTACAGGCTGAGCACCAGGTCGCGCCCAAGGACATTTTCCTGATCTCGCCGTTCAAGGATGCGGCGATGCAACTGCGCGCGATGGCCAGGATGCTTGGACTCGATCCTGCCAAGACCGGGACGGTGCACACGACCCAGGGCAAGGAGGCCGAAGTCGTTATCTTGGTGCTGGGCGGCAATCCTCAGCGCCCGGGGGCCAAGGATTGGGCTGCGCAAAGCCCCAACCTGCTCAATGTGGCGGTCAGCCGGGCCAAGGCCCGGCTGTATGTGATCGGCGATCGCGCCGCTTGGAGCCAACGCCCTTATTTCCGCGTCCTGGACCAGTGCCTTGGTGTCGGCAGCGAGGCGCCCTCGCATTAACCACATTCGTCGATGCGGCGCGGCCGTCACCCCTTCACCAGTCCCCCATCCACGATCAGATTCTGCCCCGTCACCGCGCGCGACCACGGGCTGGCGAAGAACAGCACCGCGTCGGCGAACTGTTCCGGCGTGGTCACTTCGCGCAGCGGCGTGCTGGCGGCGATCAGGTCGAACACCGCCGCCGGGGTGGCGGCCGAGGCGTCGGTGGTGCGCAGCAGGCCGCCGGACACCATGTTGACGGTGATGCCGTCGGCGCCCAGTTCGTGCGACAGCGTGCGCGTGAAGGCCAGCAGGGCGGCCTTGGCGGCGGTGTAGTCGTGGTACGGCACCACCGGGTTCTGGACCAGGTTGGTGCCGACGTTGATGATGCGGCCGCCGCCGGCCGCGCGCATCGACGGCAGCACGGCCTGGGTGGTGTTGAGGGCGGCGCGCACGCTGCCTTCGAGCTGCGCGTTCATGCGCGCCCAGTCGAGCGTGTCGGCGTGGGGGCGGGCGTCGCCGTCGAACTGGAAGGCGGGCAGGGCGTTGTTGACCACGGTGCCGACCGGCCGGCCGAAATGCTCGCTGGCGCGCGCCACCATGGCGGCGACCGCGTCGGCGTCGCGCACGTCCGCCTGCACGGCCAGCGCGCGGTCCGGCGCGGTTGCCGCCAGTTCGCGGGCCGCGGCTTCGCTGTTCAGGTAGTTGATGACGACCCGCGCGCCCTCGCGCAGGAAGGCGCGGGCGATGGCGGCGCCCAGGCCGCGGCTGGCGCCGGTGACGATGACGAGTTGCTGGTTCAGGTCGAGGGTGGGGCTGGGCATGGCGGGAATTCAGTGAATCAATGTTCCGAGCCGCTGTTGAGCATGCGGCTGCGGGCTTTTTCGATATGGGCGCGCATGATGTTGCGGGCGCCCTCGGCGTCCTGTTCGCGGATCAGGCGGTAGATCTGGCGGTGTTCGTCGATGGCGGCGCGGGTGCGCTTCCAGGGTTCGCTATGAACCAGGTGGCGCATCATGTTGACGGCATGGCTGACGTCGTACTCCAGCGACTTGAGCACCTGCACGAAGCGCTGGTTGCCGGTGGCCGCCGCGATGGCGCGGTGAAAGCCATAGTCATGATGGTGGGCGATGGCGCCGGCGGCGTCGGCGGCTTCGTAGCCGGCCAGCATGCGGTCCATTTCCAGCAGGTCGTCGTCGGTGCGGCGCAGGGCGGCCAGGTAGGCGCATTCCGGCTCGATCACCATGCGCAGTTCCAGCCCCTCCAGGATATGGCCGACCCGGCGCGCGGGATCGACCGCCGGCATGCCGCCCATCAGGTCGGGCTTGGCGCGCACGTAGCTGCCGGAGCCGCGCACGGATTCGACCAGCTGGTCTTCGCGCAGCCGGTCCAGCGCCTGCCGCACCACCGGGCGCGACACCTCGAACAGCGCCGCCAGCTCCAGTTCGGTGGGCAGCTTGGCGCCCGGCCCGATCTTGCCGGTGGCGATGGCGTAGAACAGGCTTTCGTAGACGCGTTCGGCGAAGCGCTCGGCGCGCACGTAGCCCAGGCCGGACGCCACTTCGGCCAGCACGTCCAGCTCGGGCCGCGGCCGGGTGGCCGCGCTCAGCAGCTTGTCCAGTTGCGGATCGCGCACGTTGCTCATGGCGGGGCTCCAACGGCGCGGACGCCGGGTTTGTTATCGGTCATGACAAATCGAACAAGACGCCCTGGCGCGCGCGGCGATGCAAGGGCTTGAAAACCTAGGGATAACCCCAGTCTGGTCAAAAATGTCCTGAAGCTTGGGACGAAAGCTGTCAATTCAATTGACAAGTTGTTGAGGGCTCCCTTACCTTGGATCCATCCCGCAACCGGCCAACCGGCCGCTACTTTACTCCGCACACCGTGACCCAGAAGAACTTTATCGCCAACCAGTGGGTGCCCGCCGCCAGCGGCGAAACCATTCCCGTCCTGAACCCGTCCGATGGCAAGGCCTTCGACGCCATCGCGCGTTCGGGCGAGGAAGACGTGGACCGCGCCGTGGTCGCCGCGCGCGAGGCCTTCGAGGGCGAGTGGGGCCAGATGGCGCCCGCCGCCCGCAGCCGCCTGCTCATGCGCATCGCCTTCGCGCTGCTGGAGCGCCAGGAAGAACTGGCGCAGCTGGAGTCCGCCGACGCCGGCAAGCCGATCAAGCAGGCCCGCGCCGACGCGGCCGCGGTGGCGCGCTATTTCGAGTTCTACGCCGGCGCGGTCGACAAGCTGCATGGCGAGACCATTCCCTACACCCCCGGCTTCACCGTGCTGACCGTGCGCGAGGCGCATGGCGTCACCGGCCA
>Ga0189292_10411_pt1 | contig 13771 bp, 13 predicted proteins | sample UW1oraminimetaG_FD_130317 | JGI IMG/M metagenome (GOLD analysis project Ga0189292, IMG submission 130317) | Marine microbial communities from the Costa Rica Dome - UW179A-orange mini metaG | ecosystem: Environmental > Aquatic > Marine > Oceanic > Photic zone | place: Costa Rica: the Eastern...
ATCAGCCACTGGAAACAGCTGTGACATTCGATGGCCATGTGCAGGCGCCCGGCGGTACCGCCGGCCAGGCGTGCGAGGTCACGCTCGGCACTGCGCAGTTGCGGCAGCATCAGATCCGCCAGTTGCAGCAGGCGCAGGCCGGCACTGGTGAAACGCACCGGACGGGTCTTGCGCACGAACAGCTGCAGGCCGAGGCGTTCTTCCAGTTCCTTGAACTGATGGGAAAGCGCGGACTGCGTCAGGTGCAGGCGCTCGGCGGCTTCGACGAGACTGTCGGTTTCCCGAAGTGCATGAAGCGTCTTCAGGTGACGAATTTCCAGCATGTCGAACTACCTTGCGAAGCGGGAGCATGGTGCCGCTGAAAGGCAGGCGCGGCGTCCCGGAAATGGATATGCAAATGAGCGATGCTCATCCGCCGCAAGTGTCTCTTAGCATTCGGATGCTGTCGAGTCGCCGCTATGCGTTGGGGCTGGGCACCATCAGAACCAGAGCCGCGAAACCATGTAGGCCAGACCAAAGAAGAACAGCAGCGCGGCAAGGATCATCGCGCCGTCGCGGGCCATCATGCCCAGCCCCAGCACGCTCAACGCCGCGCCGGCAGTGGAGTTGCCGAACGGGATCAGCTCCAGCGGAGGCATGGTGGCGGCGATTGCCAGGCACAGCACGGCATTCAGCCGATTCGCCAGGCCGTTGGTAAGGAAGGTCAGCCGCCGCTTGAGCAGCCGGTCGACGAAGCCGGCGATGCGATGCAGGAAGGCTATGGCCTTTTCGTACTTGCTGCGCGAGGCGCTACGCCGCAGCAGCCATTTAGGCAGCCAGAAGTGCTTGCGGCCGATCAGCAGCTGAAGCGCGATCAACGAAACCATCACCGCGAACACGCTGGGCAATCCGGGAATTCCCGACAGCGGCGAGAACACCAGCAAGCCTGGCACCAGCAACAGGGCACCGAAGCTGCGCTCATCGGTGGCTTGCAGCATGCACTCGATGGTTACCGGCTGGTCGGCTTCGCCGGCCTGTTCGAGACGCTGCAGCAGGCTTTCGAGATTCTGCGGTGGCTGATCCGGGGTCATGAATACGCCTGGTAGGGGAAGTTTCTTTTAGAGCCCTAAGGCGTCGAAATGCTCCTGCATGAATATTTCTATATTTCAAATGTAATTACGTGAGTTTGTTTCATGTGTTCGTGGCGCGGACAATCAGCCCATTCATGCAGAACGACATTTGGAGTGAGAAATGGCTGTAGCGCACAACCTCGGTTTTCCACGCATTGGTGCGGACCGCGAGCTGAAGAAAGCCCTGGAGGCATATTGGAAGGGCGAGCTGGACGAGCAGGGGTTGCGCCTGGTTGGTCGTCAGCTGCGTGCACAACACTGGCAAGCCCAGGCCGATGCCGGCATCCAGCTGCTGCCGGTAGGCGACTTCGCCTGGTACGACCAGGTTCTTACGCACTCGCTGATGTTCGGCGTGGTGCCGCAGCGCTTCCGCCCGGCCGATGGCCAACCGACGCTGGACACGCTGTTCGCCATGGCCCGTGGCGTGACGAACAGCTGCTGCGGTGGCGGCCAGGCCCAGGAGATGACCAAGTGGTTCGATACCAACTATCACTACCTGGTGCCGGAGTTCAACGCCGATCAGCAGTTTCAGCTGTCCTGGACGCAACTGTTCGAAGAAGTCGAGGAGGCGCAGGCGCTGGGTCACGTGATCAAACCGGTGCTGGTCGGCCCGCTGACCTATCTCTGGCTGGGTAAGCTCAAGGGCGAGGCGTTCGACAAGCTCGAGCTGCTCGAACGACTCTTGCCGGTCTACGGCGAGGTGCTCGACCGGCTGGCGGCGCAGGGCGTCGAATGGGTGCAGATCGACGAGCCGATCCTCGCCCTCGACCTGCCGCAGGACTGGAAGAACGCCTTCGAGCGCGCCTACAACCTGCTGCAGCGGGCCCCGCTGAAGAAGCTGGTCGCCACCTACTTTGGCGGACTGGAGGATAACCTCAGCCTGGCGGCGGCGCTGCCGGTGGACGGCCTGCACATCGATCTGGTGCGTGCGCCGGAGCAGTACCCGCTGATTCTCGACTGGTTGCCGACCTACAAGGTGCTGTCACTGGGGTTGGTCAATGGTCGCAACGTCTGGCGCTGCGACCTGGAGAAGGCCCTGGAGGTGGCGCGGCATGCCGCCGAGCGGCTGGGTGACCGCCTCTGGCTGGCGCCGTCCTGCTCCCTGCTGCACAGCCCGGTGGACCTTGAGCGCGAGGACCGGCTCGATCATGAGCTGAAAGGCTGGTTGGCCTTTGCCGTACAGAAATGCGCCGAAGTGGCGGCCCTGGCCCGAGCCATCAACGAGCCGACGAACGAGGATGTCGCGGTCGAGCTGGCGCGCAGCCGTGCGGTGCAGGCGGCACGTCAGCACTCGCCACGCATCCACAAGCCGCAGGTCCAGGCACGCCTGAATGCCATCCAGCCACAAGACAGCCAGCGTACCTCGGTGTTTGCTGCGCGCATCGAACAGCAGCGCGCGCGGCTCGACCTGCCGGCGTTCCCGACCACGACCATCGGCTCGTTCCCGCAGACGTCGGCTATCCGCCTGGCGCGGCAAGCCTACAAGCAGGGCCGGTTGTCGCTCGGCGATTACACCGAGGCGATGCAGGCCGAGATCCGCCATGCGGTGGCGGTGCAGGAGCAGATCGGCCTGGACGTGCTGGTGCATGGCGAAGCGGAGCGCAACGACATGGTCGAGTATTTCGCCGAGCAGCTCGATGGCTATGCCTTTACCCGGTTCGGCTGGGTACAGAGTTACGGCTCGCGTTGCGTGAAACCGGCAGTGATCTACGGCGACCTCAGCCGCCCGCAGCCGATGACCGTCGACTGGATTCGCTACGCCCAGCAGCAGACCGACCGGGTGATGAAGGGCATGCTCACCGGCCCGGTGACCATGCTGATGTGGTCGTTCGCTCGTGAGGATGTATCGCGTGAGGTTCAGGCACGGCAGCTGGCGCTGGCGATCCGTGACGAGGTCTGCGATCTGGAAGCCGCCGGCATCCGCATCATCCAGATCGACGAGGCGGCGTTCCGCGAGGGCTTGCCGTTGCGTCGCGCGCAGTGGCAGCACTATCTGGACTGGGCGGTCGAGGCGTTCCGTCTGTGTGCCAGCGGCGTGCGCGACGAGACGCAGATCCACACGCACATGTGCTACAGCGAGTTCAACGACGTCATCGAGTCCATCGCGGCGATGGATGCCGATGTCATCACCATCGAGACCTCGCGCTCGCAGATGGAGCTGCTCGAAGCCTTCCGCGCCTTCGACTATCCCAATGACATCGGCCCGGGGGTCTACGACATCCACTCGCCACGCGTGCCGGATACCGCCGAAATGGTGCAGCTGCTGGAGAAGGCCGCCGAGTGCATCCCTGCCGAGCGGCTCTGGGTGAACCCGGATTGCGGGCTGAAGACCCGCGCCTGGCCGGAGACCGAAGCGGCGCTGGTGAACATGGTGGCGGCTGCCCGTCAGCTGCGTGCCTCGCGCAACGCCAAGGTAGCCTGACTTCGGCGCTGGCGCGGTGCTCCAATACGGAGGGCTGCGCCGTGACCCATCAGCCTTGGGCGACGTGGTCGAAGTGGGTCAGGCGCTCGGCTGTCCGGCTGTCCAGATAGCGCTGTAGCAGCGCCACCTCCGCGGGCTGCATGAACAGCCCGAGCTTGGTGCGGCGCCAGAGGATGTCTTCTGCCGTCTGAGCCCATTCCTCGACCATCAGGTAGTCCACCTCGCGCGCGTGTAGGCCGGCGCCAAAACACTCGCCAAGGTCCTGCAGTGAATCGGTGCCCTTGAGCAGCAGCCAGCTGCGGCTGCCGTAGGTGCGTGCCCAGCGCCGGGCGATCGGAACGGGCAGCCATGGATAACTGGCGCAGAGCGCGTGAGCCAGCGCCGATGGCTCGTCCAGATGCTCACCGCCAGGCAGGGCAGCGTCGTGCGTCCAGGGCTGTTTCATTTCGGGAAACAGCGGCGCCAGCTGCGCCAGTGCCGCTTCGGCGAGCTTGCGATAGGTGGTCAGTTTGCCGCCGAATACCGAGAGCAACGGTCCCTCACCAGCGCTGTTGCTGAGCGTCACCGTGTAGTCGCGGGTGATCGCCGAGGGCTGGTCGGACTCGTCATCGCAAAGCGGTCTGACCCCGGCATAGCTGTAGCGGATGTCGGTGCGGCTCAGTTGATGCTTGAAGTGCGCGTTGACGATGGCCAGCAGGTAGTCAATTTCTTCGTCGGTGATTTGCACCCGCGCCGGGTCGCCGTGGTACTCGTGGTCGGTGGTGCCGATCAGGCTGAACTGGCCGAGGTACGGCGTGATGAACACGATGCGCCGGTCCTCGTTCTGCAGGATGTAGGCGTGCTCACCTTCATAGAGTTTCGGCACGATGATATGGCTGCCCTGGATCAGGCGCATGCCGTGCGGGGACGTCTGCCGGAGTTGCTCTTCGATGAACGAGGCCACCCAGGGGCCGGTGGCGTTGACCAGGGCGCGTGCGCGGATCGAAAACCGGCTGCCATCCTCACGTTCAAGATGCAGGTGCCAGAGCGCCTTGCTGCTGCGCGCACTGACGCAGCGAGTGCGGGTGTGGATATGGGCCCCCAACTCGCGTGCTGCCATGGCGTTGAGGACCACCAGCCGGGCGTCATCGACCCAGCAATCGGCGTACTCGAAACCATGGGTGATTTCGTCCTTGAGCGGGCTGTCGGCACCGAAACGCAGACTGCGCGAACCGCCGAGCTTCTCGCGCTTGCCGAGGTGATCGTAAAGGAACAGCCCGGTGCGGATCATCCACGACGGACGCAGGTGCGGACGGTAGGGCAGCACGAAGCGTAACGGGGTGATGATGTGCGGCGCCTTGGCCAGCAACACTTCGCGCTCGGCCAAGGCCTCGCGAACCAGGCGCAGTTCGTAATGCTCGAGGTAGCGCAGCCCACCGTGCACCAGCTTGCTGCTGGCGGAGGAGGTATGGCCGGCCAGGTCGCCCTGTTCGCAGAGGAACACCGACAGGCCGCGCCCGGCCGCATCGGCGGCGATACCCGCGCCATTGATGCCGCCGCCCACCACGGCCAGGTCGTAGACTTCCGCGAGCGGTGCAAGAAGAGGATGATTCATGGGCGCTTATAACTACCGATTCTCTGTTGCGTTACGTTACCGCCATTCATCAACCAATAGCACTACAAAGCCATGACACCTGCCATCGACCTGTTGAAAAAAGCCCGAGCCGAACACTCCGTACACAGCTACGAGCACGATCCCAAGTCTGCGTCCTATGGACTGGAGGCGGCGGAAAAGCTTGGGCTGGAGCCCGCGCGGGTATTCAAGACGCTGCTCGCCTGTAGCGAGAAGAACGAGCTACTGGTCGCCGTGGTGCCCGTCGCCGGCACCCTCGATCTCAAGGCGCTGGCCCAGGCGGCCGGCGTGAAGAAGGTGGAGATGGCCGATCCGATGGCTGCCCAGCGGGCCACCGGCTATCTGGTCGGAGGTATCAGTCCCCTGGGGCAGAAGAAGCGTCTGCGTACCTTTATCGACAGTTCCGCGCAGGCGCAGGCGAGCATCTATGTGAGTGCTGGGCGTCGCGGGCTGGAAGTGGAACTAGCGCCGGCGGTCTTGGCGGAGCACGCCAAGGCGCTATTCGCGGCAATCGGACGTGGTTGAGGGAACCACACGGACTTTGCAGGGGGATGGTTAGCGTGGCTGGATCGGCGACGAGTAGATTTCTTCGCTAGCTGTGATGGCGACGGGCTATATTCAACGTTGTCCCGGTCGCCAAGCGAGATCGCTCTTGATTCCTTCCGCGGTTGTTGCCAAGCCAGGCTCATTTGCGCTGCGTGCGTTCTATCCGCGCGCAATCGGGCTGGCGGTGGGTTTCTTCTGTGTGGCGGCCGTGCTGTGGGAACGCGACACACCGCCTTGGGTGTGGGGGTTGTTGGTCGGTTTCTGTTTCGTATGGCCGCTGATTGCGTTGAGTGTGTCCCGACGTGCGCGCTCTGCCGCTCTCAGCGAGAGGCGGCACGTACTTTTCGATTCGCTGATGGGCGGGTTCTGGATCGCCACCATGGCGTTCAATGTGCTGCCCTCGGCGGTGCTGTTTTCAATGCTGGCGTTGAACAACAGCGCTACTGGCGGATCGCGTCTAGTCCTCAAGGGCCTGCTGGTCCAGCTCCTGGGTGGGGGCATTTCAGTGCTGCTCCTGGGTTTCGGCTTTGCGCCAGAGACCAGCGAGTTACAACTCTACGCATGCCTGCCGATGCTCGTCGTCCATCCGGTTACTACCGGTATGGTGCTCTATCGTCTGGCCGATCAGCTCGGCGGGAACAAACGTGCTTTGCGTAGCCTTAGCCGCACCGACAGCCTGACTGGCCTGTTCAACCGCGGGTATTGGAACGAGCTGTTACAGCTCGAGTTTTCCCATTGCAAAGCTACTGGCGGCGTCGCCAGCCTGGCATTGATCGATCTGGACAACTTCAAGCTCGCCAATGATCGGCATGGGCGCGCTGTGGGTGACGAACTGCTCCGCCAGGTGGGTCGTTGCATTCACCGCAACCTGCGCGCCGGGGACATGGCTGGGCGTTATGGTGGCGACGAGTTCTGCGTCGTGCTGCCCGGCGCTCGCGCCAAGGACGCGTGGGAAGTGCTGGAGCGGCTGCGGGCTGAGATTGCCGAGCTCGATTTCCCATTGGCGCCCAGACTGAGGGCAAGCCTGAGCATCGGCATCGCTGAATCCAGCCCGCGGATGGATAGCGTGCTCGCCTGGCTGCATGTGGCCGATCAGGCTCTATACGAAGCCAAGCGCCTCGGCCGCAACCGGATCGCACTGGCCGAGCCGCTTAGTGGGCGCTGAAATCAGCGTTGCGGGTAGTTTACCTGGCCCGGCCAGTGACCTGCGCAATGCCAACAGCTGATGCTCAGCGGGTTTCTGTCAGGTTGAATCGGTTGCTGGGTCGTTCACTGCTGCCCATCACGCAGTGATGCTGTGCTGTAGCAACGCCTCGGTGTCGGCCGCACCCATCATGCGTGCGGCAGTCAACGCCGTAGCACCGCCGGCATCCTGAGCCAGCGGATCGGCGCCCTGAGCCATTAGGTACTCGACGACGGCGGTGCGGTTGAACATTGCGGCCATCATCAGCGCGGTCTTGCCATCCTCGCATGGGCTTTCGACATCGGCACCTTGCTCGAGCAGCAGTCTGATCATCGCCAGATCGCCTTTGAAGGCTGCACCGGCAAGCGGTGTATGGCCGCGGCGATTACGCAGCTGCGGATCGGCACCGTGCTGCAACAGCAGGAGGCTGGCCTCCAGGTGACCGTGGTAGCTGGCGAGCATCAGCAGGCTATCGCCGGCGTGGTTGCGCAGGTTCGCGGGCATGCCTTGGCCCAGTAACTCGGCAAGACGAGCACTGTCGCCGCTGCGTGCGCTGTCGAAGACCTGCTCGGCAAAGGCCAGGGTGGCTTCATCCAGTTCCTGTGATTGATTGGGCGCGTGCATCGCGTTTCTCCGTAGGCAGGTGGCTGGCTATTCGCCGTATCAAGTTCATTGTGTTGGCCGGCGTAACGAGAAGCCAAACAAGGCTTTCTATGCCGCGGATAGTGGCCTTGTATGCGGCGCGGAGGCACGTACGAGGCGCCAATCATCTTCTGCGGCGGTGTGCAGATCGTGGCCGACCCCTTTGCGCGCAACGATCCAGGCGGTTGTGGCAGTATTCGACAGCCCGATATGCCGACGACCATAGCGATGAAGCCCGAAGATCTCGAACGCCTGGTGACTCAGACGATGCCCTACGGTAAGTACAAGGGCCGGTTGATAGCCGACCTGCCCGGTAATTACCTCAATTGGTTCGCCCGCGTGGGATTTCCTCCCGGCAGCCTCGGCCAGCTGCTGGAGCTGATGCACGAGATCGACCACAACGGGCTTTCGGCTTTGCTTGAACCATTGCGTCGGCGCAACGCCTCGCGGGGCTGATCGCCGACGAAGCCGGCCGTCACGGCTGCTCGGTTTGCTCGCGCAGCGCGTCCAGTGCTGGCGCGGCGTAGAGGCCTACCTCCACCGCCAGCTCCATCAGCCGCGGCACATCGCAGGTGTAGACCAGCACCGCCTGCAGCTCATCGTCCAGCGGCTCGCTGAAGTCCACCAGCACATAGCCGCCTTTTTCCGGATACAGGCTGCTCAGCTGCACCTGAATACGGTTCAGTGCAGTCAGCGGCTCGGTCTTGGCGAGCTGTTTGGGCTTGAGGATGAAGGTCACGCTGTCGCCGAAAGATGCAACGATTTCGCTGAACAGCGTCTGGTAATCGTCCGCCTGAAACAGCACTGTCTCGGGCAGGCTGCCAATCACCACCCATTCGCCAAGCGGGATGGGAAAGCTGTCATCGTAATTGATGTCCGGGTTGGCCAGCAGGAAGGCCTGCGGGTCGGCATACGCTTGCGCAGCCTCATCGGCTACCCGATGAATTTCCTCGTCAGTCATGCAGCCCGAGCTGATGAGAGTGATCAGTTCGGCAAGTTGGTCTTTCATGGGCAGTCCTGGGTGGTGGGCGTGAAAGGATAACCAAGGCAGCGGCCCCGTGCTTGTCCCATCAAGTACGCCGTTAATTAGGCATATGCAATTAAGTTCTAAGCTTATTCTGTTTCTAGAGGCCTCATCGCCGATGTGGTAGCGTTCTGATGCGACGAGCTGTCGCAACTTCGTCGATTAGTAAGGTCGTACCGACCCGTGGCGAAAGCATAACTACAACAGCTGATGAGGCCCTTCATGAAACCAACTCGCTGGCCTCTGGCCGGTTTGGCTGCGTTGTTGCTGACGACGCAGGTACAGGCTGCCGATGGGCAAACGATCTATACGCAGGGCGGCGCCAACCCTGCAGCAATGGCTTGCGGAACCTGCCACGGGGCGGATGGCATGGGGATGGCGGCAGCAGGCTTTCCGCGCCTGGCCGGAATTGACGCCGGATATATGCGCAAGCAACTTGCCGACTTCCGTTCTGGTACCAGAGCGAACCCGATCATGCAGCCGATTGCTGCTGCACTGAGTGATGAAGAAACCCAGGCCGTTTCCGCCGCCCTGGAAAAAATGGCCACACCGTCCTACGCCATGATCAGCCGCGCGGAAAAAGCCGATAGCGTCGGCGCCACGCTGGCACTACGTGGTGCGTGGGGGCGCAACATTCCTGAGTGCGTGGCTTGTCATGGGCCAGGCGGCGTGGGCGTCGGCGAGAGCTTCCCGCCGCTGGCTGGGCAGTCGGCGCAGTATCTCAGCGCGCAGCTCAACGCCTGGCGTCAGGGGACGCGCAAAAATGATCCGAATGACCTGATGGGGCATATCGCCCGCTCCATGACCGATGCCGAGGTTCAGGCGGTATCGGAATACTTCGCCAGCTTGGGATTCAAGGAGACCAGCCAATGAGAGCGCACCTGATGCTCGGTCTGCTGGCCATGGCTGTCGGCATCCCGGTACATGCCGCCGAGATCAAGATGGATGACCAGTCGCAGCTGACTCAGCAGGCGTCAAAGGACGCTGGCGATCAGTATTTTCAGCCACCCAAGGAGAGCGATCTGCCCGCCAATGCCTATGGCGAGCTCGTCCAGCAGGGGCGGGCGATTTTCGTCGACACCCAGAAGTACGCAGCCGAATACGTCGGCAATGGCATGAATTGCACCAATTGCCACATCGAGCAGGGGCGCAAGGCTAATTCCGCACCGCTATGGGGCGCATATCCGATGTATCCGGCCTATCGAAAGAAGAACGACAAGGTCAACAGCTACGCCGAGCGAGTGCAGGGGTGCTTCCAGTTCAGCATGAATGGTAAGCCACCGGCAGCTGATAGCCATGTCATCAACGCACTGACGGCCTATTCCTATTGGCTGTCTACTGGTGCTCCAACTGCTCAGGAATTGCCAGGACGGGCCTATCCCGAAGTGCCCCAGCCCAAGGCGGGTTTCGACCTCGCCAAGGGCAAGCTGGTCTATGTCGAGCAATGCGCGATCTGCCATGGCGACAACGGCCAGGGGCAGAAGGCGGGTGATGGTTACGTCTTCCCGCCGTTATGGGGCAGGGACTCGTTCAACTGGGGCGCCGGTATGCACCGGATCAATACCGCCGCGGCCTTCATCAAGGAAAGCATGCCGCTAGGCAAGGGAGGTTCGCTTAGTGATGAAGACGCCTGGCACGTTGCGGCTTACATGAACAGCCACGAGCGGCCGCAGGACCCACGGCTGGTCGAGGGTTCGGTGGAAAAAACACGGGTGAAATACCACGCCAACGATGGCGTGAACCTATACGGGCAAAAGGTAGATGGTGTGGTGCTTGGTCAAGGCATCAAATAAGGACTCGCCAATAACATTGCGGACAGAAGAGGGCGCCATTCGGCGCCCTCTTCATATTCCGACCAATTAGTCACGATTTGTAGGGTCCAACGGCTTAATTACAGGCTTGTAATAAGAGCAATGTTACGGATTCTTTCAGCTTTTCATGCACAATAGCGGCCATAAGAAGGCGCTGGAATGATCGTGACTGGCCGAGTCCTGTTGCTGCACCGTCCCATCGTCAGAACGATCAAGCCATATTTGAGCCATATTTGAGAGGAACGACCGTGTATAACGTCGTCATCAGCGGTACCGGCCTTTACACCCCTGCCAGCAGTATCACCAACGATGAACTGGTGGAGTCCTTCAATACCTACGTTCATCGCTACAACAGCGAGAATGCCGCTGCCATCGAGGCCGGCGAGATCCAGCCGCTGCCGGAGTCCAGTTCCGCCTTCATCGAGAAAGCTTCCGGGATCAAAAGCCGCTATGTCACCGACAAGGCCGGCATCCTCGATCCCGAGCGCATGGTTCCGCGCATTCCCGAGCGCAGCAATGACGAGTGGTCGATTCTCTGCGAGATGTCGGTCAAGGCCGCCGAAGAAGCGCTTGCCCGTGCCGGCAAGACTGCTGCGGACATCGACGGTGTGATCGTCGCCTGTTCCAACCTGCAGCGCGCCTATCCCGCAGTTGCCATCGAAGTGCAGGCAGCGCTGGGGATCAAAGGCTTCGGCTTCGATATGAACGTAGCGTGCTCGTCGGCCACTTTCGGCATCCAGAACGCGGTCAACAGCATCAAGCTGGGCCAGGCGCGCGCGATCCTGATGGTCAACCCGGAGATCTGTACCGGGCATATGAACTTCCGCGACCGTGACAGCCATTTCATCTTTGGCGACGCCTGCACCGCGGTAATCATCGAGCGCGAAGACCTGGCGACCTCGGCGCAGCAGTGGGACGTCATCAGCACCAAGCTGGTGACCGAATTTTCCAACAACATCCGCAACAACTTCGGCTTCCTCAACCGCACCGCCGAAGAGTACATGAGCAACCCGGACAAGCTGTTCATCCAGGAAGGCCGCAAGGTCTTCAAGGAAGTCTGCCCGATGGTGGCGGAGCTGATCGGCGAGCACCTGAGCGAGAACGGCATTGCGGTGGAGTCGGTCAAGCGCTTCTGGCTGCACCAGGCCAACCTGAACATGAATCACCTCATCGTGCGCAAGCTGCTCGGTCGTGATGCCACCGAGGAAGAAGCGCCGGTGATTCTCGACACCTACGCCAATACCAGTTCGGCCGGCTCGGTGATCGCCTTCCACAAGCATCAGGACGACCTGCCCAGCGGCAGCCTGGGCGTGCTCAGCTCGTTCGGCGCCGGTTACTCGATCGGCAGCGTGATCCTGCGCAAGCGCTGATCGCGGGAGAGGGCCGTTTGTAGGCTGGGCTGTAACCCAGCTATGAAGATCAGCCGGTCAGCTCACGCATTCGCTGCAGCACGGCGTTCATGCCGTTGCTGCGCGAGGGCGACAGTTGGCGTGACAGGCCGAGGCTTGCGAACCAGTCGGCCATGTCCACTCGGGTCAGTTCATCCGCATCCAGCCCATTGACCCGCACCAGCAGTACTGCCAGCAGGCCGCGAATGAGCCGGGCGTCGCTGGCGGCGCGGAAATGCCAGCGGCCATCCTGGCATTGGCCTATCAGCCAGACGTGACTCTCGCAGCCGGCGACGCGGTTGGTCTCGCTGCGTTCGCCATCGTTTACCGGCTCCAACCGTTCCCCCCACTGCATCAGCAGGCGTGCGCGCTGCTCCCAGCCAGGCGCCTGGGCGAAGGTCGCCAAGGCCTCGCGGGCGGCGTCGGGCAGTTCACTCATCGCAGCAGCTCCAGGGCCTGGTCCAGCGCATCGAAGAAGCGCTGCAGATCGTTGTGGTCGTTGTACAGGCCGAGCGAGACGCGCGTGGCGCCATCCAGGCCGAGATGCTTCATGAGCGGCATGGCGCAGTGGTTGCCGCTGCGCACGGCGATGCCTTGCTCGGTGAGCAGGTGACCGAGATCGGAATGGTGCACACCGTCGACAACAAAGCTGGCCAGCGCGACCTGCGGCGCGCCGAGCAGACGAATGCCGCTGCGCTCGGCGAGGCCGGCGAGCAACAGGTCGTGCAACGCCTGTTCATGTCGGCCGACCGCGGTGGCGTCGAGGGCGGCGAGATAGTCCAGTGCGGCGCCCAATCCGATCACGCCGGAAATCGGCGGTGTGCCGGCCTCGAAACCCAGTGGCGCAGCGTGAAACTCGGCGCTCTGGTAGTCGGCGATCCGCACCATCTCGCCGCCGAACTGCCAGTGACGCAGCTGCAGCAGGGATTCGCCGCGGCCATAGAGCGCGCCAACGCCATCCGGGCCATAGAGCTTGTGGCTGGACAGCACATAGAAGTCGCAGCCCAGCGTGGTCATGTCATGGCGCCCGTGGACCACACCTTGCGCACCATCGACGACGGTCAGCGCGCCCTGTGCCTTGGCCAGGCGCAGCAACGGTCCAAGCGGTTGCCAGCAGCCGAGCACGTTGGACAACTGACTCACCGCCAGCAGCCGCGTGCGCGGCCCGATCAGCCCGGCGGCCGCGGCGAGGTCGATACGCCCGGAGGCGTCGATGGGCAGCACCTGCAGCCTGGCCTCGCGCCGTCTGGCCAGCTGCTGCCAGGGCAGCAGGTTGGCGTGATGCTCGAGGGCGCTGATGACGATCTCGTCGCCGGCTTCGATCAGGTGTTCCAGACCGTAGGCAAGCAGGTTCAGCGCTTCGGTCGCGCCACGGGTGAATACGATTTCGGTCGGGCAGGCGGCATTCAGCCACTTGGCGACCTTGATACGGGCGTCTTCGTAGGCACGGGTGGCGCGTTCGGCAGGTTGGTGCTGGGCACGGTGCACATTGGCCGCACCGCAGGTGTAGTAACCGCTGAGGGCGTCGATCAGCGCCTGCGGCTTCTGTGCCGTGGCGGCGCTGTCGAGGTAGGTCTGGCCTTGTGCTTCGAGCACGGCCAGAGCGGGGAAGTCAGCGCGCCAGGGGGATAACAGGGCCATAAGCGGCAAGCCTCGTGCAACAGGGTGCGGCAAGGCAGGCGCTCATGGCTCGCAGCTTGCCGCTGCTCCCGTCAGTTATGCGCGTGCAGCGCCTCGTTCAGCTCAATGGCCGACTTGTGGGTCTTGCACTCCACGGTGCCGGTCTGCGAGTTGCGGCGGAACAGCAGGTCGCTTTGGCCGGCCAAGTCGCGAGCCTTGACCACTTTCACCAGCTGGTCGTTCTCGTCGAGCAGGCTGACCTTGGTGCCAGCGGTGATGTACAGGCCCGACTCAACCGTGTTGCGATCGCCCAGCGGAATGCCGATGCCGGCATTGGCGCCGATCAGGCAGCCTTCGCCAACCGAAATGATGATGTTGCCGCCGCCGGAGAGGGTGCCCATGGTCGAGCAGCCG
>Ga0189292_10414_pt1 | contig 13608 bp, 11 predicted proteins | sample UW1oraminimetaG_FD_130317 | JGI IMG/M metagenome (GOLD analysis project Ga0189292, IMG submission 130317) | Marine microbial communities from the Costa Rica Dome - UW179A-orange mini metaG | ecosystem: Environmental > Aquatic > Marine > Oceanic > Photic zone | place: Costa Rica: the Eastern...
AGGGCGGCGAGGGGTCGAGCCAGGTCACGATCTCTTCATCGAAGATCAATGGCAGGCCCGAGAGGCAGACCACCAGCAGGAACAGCGTACAGGCCAGGCTGGACCATTTGTGGATCCGATACCAGGCCTTGCCGCGCCCCGCCGGCGCGCGCCGCGATGGGGACGCCGGCGGTTGCGCGCCGGGCGTGGCGCGGGCTTGCGGCCGCACTAGAATTCCGCGGTCACGGACAGCAGCAGGGTGCGCGGCGCGGCAACCGTCAGCCCTTCGCGCGCGGCCGATTGCCAGTAGTGCTTGTTGAACACGTTTTCCACCGTCGCCCGCAACGTCACCGGCGTGCGGTTGATGTTCATGGCGTAGCGCGCGCCCACGTCGAAACGGGTCCAGCCGAGCAGTTGCTGGGTGTTGGCCGCGTCCACGTACTGGGTGCTGGTGCGCAGCATGCGTGCGGTCAGGGTCAGGCCCTGCACGAACGGCGTGTCCCATTCCGCCGCCGCGTTGAACTGCCAGCGCGGCACCGCCGGCGCGGTGCGGCCGTCGTTCAGGCCGCCTTCGGTCTTGGTCAGCACGCCATTGGTGTACGCCACGCCGCCCAGCAGGCGCACGCGCGGCATCAGTTCTCCCTGCAGCAGGAATTCGACGCCGCGGTTGCGCTGCCGGCCGTCGGCCTGGTAGCGCAGGGTATCGGGGTCGACGTAGGCGCTGGGTTGCTCGATCTGGAACGCGCTCAAGGTCGCCGCGACCGTGCCGAAGTCGTACTTGGCGCCGATCTCGTACTGCTTGGAGACGTCGGGCTTGAAGGTCTCGCCGGCGTTCACGGCTTCCGCCGGCGCCGTGCCGCCCTGGCTCAGGCCTTCGATGTAGTTGCCGTACAGCGACAGGCGCTGGGTCGGCTTGACCACGAGCGCGATGGCCGGCGTGACGGCCGACTTGCCGTAGTCCGAGGTGCGGTCGCCGGTGGCCGGGTTGTAGTTGACCGACTGGACGCGCTGCTGGCGCAGGCCAGCGGTCAATTGCACCGCGCCGTCCATCACGGACAGCGTATCGGCCAGCGCCACGCTGTACAGCCGCGTTTCGCTCGTCTTGCCCAGGTCGGTGGGCCTGGCGATGTTCGGCTTGGCCAGGTCGACGGGATCGTACAGGTCCGAGAACACCGTGGACGAGCGCACCCGCGCCGATGAATAGTCGATGTCGAGGAAGCTGGCGGACAGCGTCGGCTCGTGCCTGACCGGGCCGGTATCGAAGCGGCCGCGGATGCCGACCTCGCCGGTCTTGCTGAGCAGCCGTTCGTTGAGGCGGGCGGGCACGGATCCGATGCGGCCGGCCGAGTCGAGCATCAGCCAGGTGGTCTGCAGGCTCTCGAAGTCGTGCTTGCGGGCGCCCAGCGCGCCATAGATGGTCCAGTCATCGGAAAGGTCGTACTCGGCGCGCACGTCGCCGCTCCATTCCTTGGCCTTCCAATAGGTCCAGTCGGGGAAGAAGTTGCGCTTCGGATCCGGCGCGTGGCCGATTTCCTGACCGCCGCCAGGCGGGAACAGCAGGCCGCTGCGGGCATCGGTCACGCGGTTCTGGTAGTTGATGTCGCCGTCGATGCGAAAGCGGTTGCCGCGATAGTCCAGGCCGAGCGAGACGGCGCCCAGGTCTTCGCCGGCGCCGGAGATGTTCATGTCGCCGCCGCTGCGCAGCACGTTCAGCCGCACGCCGGTGCGATCGTCCTCGCCGAAGCGGCGGGCGATATCCGCCTGCGCGCCGAACTGGTTGTTCTCGATGTACGACAGCGTCATGCGGTTGAGCGGTTCATCGCCCGCGCGCTTGGGTACCAGGTTGATGGAGCCGCCGATCGAGCCGAACGGGGCCATGCCATTGAGCAGCGCATTGGGGCCACGCAGCATCTCGACGCGTTCGATGCCGATCAATGACGTGGCGTTGCGCGGCGAGATGCCGTACAGGCCGTTGTAGGCGACGTCGTAGTTGAACAGCGTGAAGCCGCGGACATTGAATTCGTCGCGGCCCGCGCCGCGCGAATAGGTGTTGCGGACCGAGGGATCGTTGACCAGCACGTCGCCGATGTTCTGCGCCTGCTGGTCTTCGATCAGCTTGGCCGTGTACGACGTCGCGCTGAACGGGGTGTCCAGGAAGTCGCGGTTGCCCAGCAGGCCGACGCGCGCGCCGCGCGCCACCTCGCCGCCCGCGTACGCTTCAGGCAGCACCGAGGCGCTGGCGCCGCTCACCACCACGGCGGGCAGGGTGGTGGCGGATGTCGCCGGGGCGGGCCGCAGCGCGTAGCCGCCCTCGGCCCGGCGTACGGCTTCCAGGCCGGTGTTGGCGAGCAGGACGCGGAACGCGCTGTCGACGCTGTGGGCGCCGCGCACGCCGGGGCTGGTCTTGCCGGCGGTCATGTCGGCCGGCACGCTGAGCAGGATGTTGGCTTGTTCGGCAAAGCGGCTCAGGGCGCCCGCCAGCGGGCCCGCGGGCACGTCATAGGCATGGGTGGCGCTGACGGCGCGGGCCGCGTCCTGGGCCTGGGCCGCCGGGGCCAGCGCGGTCATCAGGAGCGCGCCGAGCACGGTCTTGCGCAACACGCGCTGCATGGCAACGGGCCGGGGCGATGAGGGAATGGACGGCCCGGGGCGGGCGGGGTGTTGCGGGCGGCGCATGGAGCGGTCTTCCTTGGAGCAGGGATGGGCAAGGAGAGGGCCGCGGCTTGCGCGCGCGGGGCGTCGTCTGGCTGTCCGGGGCGGGCCGGGCGGCCGGGACGCGGCACGGGTTTGCGTGGTCCTCTTTCCCTGTTAATCGGACGAGCAGCGGAAAAGCGAACCCCGGCGCGAATTTTTTTTCGAGGACCTTATTTCGGTTCGAGCGTCACCCACCATGGCAAGGTGCGCTGGATGCGGACCGGCAATTCGCGCTCCAGCATCGCCAGCGTGCGCGGCAGGTCGTTGGCCGGATAGCGGCCCACCACGCGCAGGCCGGTGATGCGGGGATCCACGCCCGTGTAGCCGACGTGATAGCGCCCCAGTTCCGCCACGAGATCGCCCAGCGACAGGTCTTCGGCCAGGATCACGCCGCGGGACCAGGCCTCGCGGGCCGGATCGGCCGGCACGGCCTCGGAGATCGCGTCGGCGCGGTAGCGCGTCTGTTCGCCGCTGTGTACCAGCGCTTCCTGCCCGGAGAGGGTGTGGATCCGTACCTGGCCCTCGTAGACCGCCAGCAGGATGTCGTCGTCGGCCTGCCTGACCGTGAAGCGGGTGCCGAGGGCCTGCAGCCGGCCGAAGCGGGTGTCGACGAAGAACGGGCGCTGCCGCGCGTCCTTGGCGGTGTCGATCAGGATCTCGCCGCCGGCCAGCGCCACCAGGCGCTGCGTCGGGTCCAGGCGTACGTTGATGGCGCTGCGGGTGTTGAGCCAGACGCGGGTGTCATCGGCCAGGACCAGTTGGCGTTGCTCGCCGATACCGGTGGCGTAGTCGGAGCGCCAGGCGGTCACGACCGCGGGCAGCGGCGTGAAGCGCCAACCCAGCCAGCCCAGCACGCCGACGCCGCCCAGGGCGAGGATGCGGCCTGCCGCCCGGCGGCGGGCGGAAGGCCGCCGCGAGGCGATCTGCACGGCTTGCTCGGCGGCGTCGCGCTCGCCGTCCAGGCGCAGCACGGCGAAGCGGCGGCTCACGGCCTCGACGTGCGCCCAGGCGCTGCGGTGTTCGGGCCGGGCGTCGAGCCAATGCTGCCAGGCGAGGCGTTGTTGCGCGCTGGCATCGGCATTCTGCAGGCGCGCGTACCATTCGGCCGCGACCTTCAGGCTTTCATAATCCGCCCGGACCGGAAGGGGCGAGGCGGGCTGGATCGCTGCCGCCATGGCTAGTTCAACCCGGCGTCGATCAGCGCCAGATGCAGCATGGCCTGGGCCAGGTACTTCTGCACCATCCGCGGCGACACGTTCATCTGGTCGGCAATCTCGCGGGTGGACAGCCCGTGTATCTGTGCCTGGATAAAGGCCATGCGGGCTTTGTCCGGCAGGCGGCCGAGCCACTCGCCGACCTCCAGCAGGGTCTCGATGACCAGCGCCTGGTGCTCCGGCGACGGCGCATAGGCTTGGGGCTGCGCGGCCAGGCTGTCCAGCCAGGCCTGTTCCACCTGTCGGCGGCGCCAGAGATCGGTGCACAGGCCCTGCGCCATGGTGCGCAGGTAGGCGCGAGCGGCGCCGGCGCTGGCGAAGCCATCGGGCGCGGGCCGGACGATCAGGCGCAGGAAGGCGTCGTGCGCCAGGTCGGCGGCATCCGCCGCATTGCCGAGGCGGCGCCGCAGCCATCCCAGCAGCCAGCCGTGATGATCGCTGTAAAGAGCGTGCAGGTCTTGCTGCACGGGGAGATCGGCGGCGGACATCGGACGGACCCAGGCGCGGGAGGGACGCCTATTTCAATATGGATAGGAATGGTTATCGTTTATAACTGAAGTCCGATAGGTCGCGCAATGCCGGCAGACCCTGGCTTGCCTGACGCAGCCGCCGCGACCCAGGAAAAAAGGCCCGCGCAAGGCGGGCCTTTTTTCCTGGCTTGAACCGGTTTACAGCCGGTCGCAGCGCACCGTGATCGGGTGATCGCGCAGCGTCGTCATGACCAGGTCGTCGACCTGGCCTTCGACGTCGGTGATCACGTAGCCGATCTGGCCCTTGGTCTGCAGCGTCTGGCTGACGATGTTCAGGCCGTGCTGCGCCATCAGGTTGTCCAGCGTGCCGAGCGCGCCCGGGGCGTTGCGGTGCACGTGCAGGATGCGGGTGGCGCCGGCCGGCTCCAGGTAGGGCAGCTCGGGGAAGTTGACCGCGCCCTTGGTGGTGCCGGCCTGCAGGAAGCGCACCAGCTTCTCGGCCACTTCGCGGCCGATGTTCTCTTGCGATTCCTGCGTGCTGCCGCCGATGTGCGGGGTCAGGATGACGTTGGGCAGGCCGATCAGCGGGCTGGCCAGCGGCTCGTCGGCGCCCTTGGGTTCGGTGGGGAACACGTCGAGCGCGGCGCCCGCCAGGTGGCCGGACTTGAGCGCGGCATGCAGGGCGTCGATGTCGACCACGGTGCCGCGCGAGGCATTGATGAGGATGGCGCCGCGGCGCATGCGCCCGATCGTCTCCGCATTCATGATGTTCTCGGTGGACTTGCCCCCGGGCACGTGCAGGGTGACGACGTCGGCCTGTTCCAGCAGGTCGTTGAGCGAGCCGGCCGGGCGGGCGTTGCCCAGCGGCAGCTTGGCTTCGACGTCATGGTAGATGACGCGCATGCCGAGGCCTTCGGCCAGGGTGCTGATCTGCGAGCCGATGTTGCCGTAGCCGACGATGCCGAGCGTCTTGCCGCGGGTCTCGAAGGCGCCGGCGGCGCTCTTGTCCCAGTGGCCGAGATGGACGCGGGCGTTCTTCTCGGGGATGCGGCGCAACAGCAGGATGGCTTCGCCCAGCACCAGCTCGGCGACCGAGCGGGTGTTGGAGAACGGCGCGTTGAACACCGGGATGCCGCGTTGCATGGCGGTGTCGAGGTCGACCTGGTTGGTGCCGATGCAGAAGCAGCCGACGACGCGCAGGTCAGGGCTGCCGGACAGCAGGGCGGCATCCAGGTGGGTACGAGAACGGATGCCCGCGACATGGGCGCCGCGCAGGGCGTCCTGCAGCTGCGACGGCGGCAGGGCCGCGGCGTGCGTGACGATGTCGGTGTAGCCGGCGGCTTCGAAGACGGCGCGGGCGCTCGGGTGGATGTTCTCGAACAGGACGATGTGTGCCATGACTGCCAGGGGTCGGGGTGGGAAATGCGTTTTATTTATTGTGGCGCATTTTTGCTGCGGTGCAAGAGGTACCCATAGCCATGGTGGGGATGAATTGTTTCAGGCGGGTGGCCGGGGAGGACCCCGGCCCTGTGTTTCAACGATACGCCTGGAACACCTTGGCGCCGCCGCGCTTGTCCACCAGCAGGACATCATGCGGGGTCTTGCGGCCGCCGTATTCGGGGCCGTCCATGCCGGGCGAGCCCAGCGGCATGCCGGGGGCGGCCAGGCCGGCGGCGTCGGGCTTTTCCAGCAGCAGGCGGCGCACGTCGCTGGCGGGCACGTGGCCCTCGATGGCGTAGCCGTCCACCACGGCCGTGTGGCAGGAGCCATAGTCGGCCATGCCGGCATTGCGGCGCACCGGGCCGGTGTCCTGCACGTCGTGGGTGGTGACCTCGAAGCCGTTGTCGCGCATGTGCTTGACCCAGTCTTCGCAACAGCCGCAGGTGGGCGTCTTCCAGACCTGGACCTTGGGCGCGGACTGGGCTTGCGCGAGGAGCGGCGCGTACAGGGGCAGGGATAGCGCGGCCGCCAGGAGCAGGCGGGCGGGGGGGAGGGTTTTTTTCATGGGTCTCCGCGAGAAAGGATCAGAACCAGAAGCGCACGCCCGCCAGCACGGCGGCCTGCGAGCGGCCTTGGCCGGCGGCGGACGCATAGTCCGCGGTGCGGCCGAACTTACGTTCGAAGGATACCCCGATGTAGGGCGCGAATTCGCGCGTGACCTCGTAGCGCAGGCGCAGCGACAGCGAGCCCTTGGACAGGCCCGAGCCGATGCCGCGTTCGGGGTCGTTGCGGCCATAGGCGCTGGCCTCGAGTTCGGGGGTGAATATCAGACGCTGGGTAAGCAGCAGGTCGTACTCGGCCTTCATGGCCAGCGCGGTGCGGCCGGACGGGCCGGCGTAGGCGGTGGTCTCGAACTCGATGTTGTAGGGCAGCACGCCCTCGATGCCGAGCGCCGCCCAGTTGCGCTTGGGGCCGGCGCCGACGTCGCGGCGCGCGCCCAGCTGCAGGTCCCAGAAGGGCGAGATGGCATGGCTCCAGAAGGCCTCCACCTTGCCGTCCGAGCCGCCGCCGCTTTCGCGTTCGCCTTCGCTCTTGAGCACCAGCCGGTCGGTGGCGGTGCCCCACCAGAAGCGGCCGTCCCACTCCAGCGCGTTCTGGCCGTCGCGGTTGCGCGACCAGCCGAACTTGTCGAACAGCAGCCGCGACGAGGCCGCGTTGTCCATCATGTGCGGGTGGATCCCGTAACTGTCGTAGCCGCGCTGGCCGGCGCCGTCGCTGGACGGCAGGCTGCCGACGGGCGGGGCGGCGGCGGGCGCGCCATGGTCCATGCCGGGCATGGACGAATGATCCATGGCGGGCGGCATTGCCGGCTGGGGCTTGGCGGCGCCGTGGTCCATGCCGGGCATGGACGCGTGATCCATGGCCGGCGGCGTTGCCGGCTGCGGCTTGGCGGCGCCATGATCCATGCCCGGCATCGAACCGTGGTCCATGCCGGCGTGGTCGCTCATGGCCTGGCCGTGGGCCTGCTGGCCGGCCGCGCCCGCCAGCAGGGCGGCGGCCAGCGCGGCGCGGCGCGACAGGGGAAAGAAAATGCGCATGTTCCGTTTTCTCATCGCCTACTCCACCACGACCGCCCTGAACATGCCGGCCTCCATGTGGTACAGCAGGTGGCAGTGGTAGGCCCAGTTGCCGCGGGCATCGGCGCTGACGCGGTAGCTCAGGCGCTGCGCGGGGTTGAGCGACAGGGTGTGCTTGCGCACCTGGAAGGCGCCGTCGGGCGATTCCAGGTCGCTCCACAGGCCGTGCAGGTGGATGGGGTGGGTCATCATGGTGTCGTTGACCAGCACGAAGCGCACGCGCTCGCCATGGCGCAGCACGATGGGCCTGGCGTCGGAGAACTTCACGCCGTTGAACGACCACATGTAGCGTTCCATGTTGCCGGTCAGGTGCAGTTCGATCTCGCGGGTCGGCGCGCGGTTGTCGTCGGGTTCGCGGATCGAGCGCAGGTCGGCGTAGGTCAGCACGCGGCGGCCGTTGTCGCGCAGGCCGATGCCGGGATCGTCCAGGCGGGTGGACACCACGTCGGGCAGCATCGAGTTGCCGGGGCCGCGCTCCTCGGGATAGGGGTGCCTGACCTCGACGATGCCGCCCTGGTCCGCGCCGCTGCCGTGGGCGCCGCCGTGGTCCATGCCGGGCATGGCGCCGTGGTTCATGCCGGCCATCGCGCCGGCCGCCGCCGGGGCGGCGCCGTGATCCACGCCGCTCATGCCCGCCATGTCGTGACCGCCTCCGCCCATGTCGTGCTTCATGCCCATGTCCATCATGCCGAGCAGTTGGGCGCGATCGACGGCCGGCACTTCGGCCTGCATGCCGGGGCGCGGCGCCAGGGTGGCGCGGGCATAGCCGGAACGGTCCATCGCCTGCGAGAAGATGGTGTAGGCGCGGTCTTCGGCGGGTTCGACGATCACGTCGTAGGTCTCGGCCACGGCGATGCGGAATTCCTCCACGTCGACCGGCCGCACGTCCTGGCCGTCGGCCGCCACCACCGTCATCTTCAGGCCGGGGATGCGCACGTCGAAGTACGTCATGGCCGAGCCGTTGATGAAGCGCAGGCGCACGCGCTCGCCCGGCTTGAACAGGCCGGTCCAGTTGCCGGCCGGCGTCGCGCCGTTGGTCAGGAAGGTGTAGGTGGCGCCCGACACGTCCGCCAGGTCGGACGGGTTCATGCGCATCTGTTCCCACATCAGGCGCTCGGACAGCGCCGCGCGCCAACCCTTCTCGCCGGCATCGCGGATCAGGCTCTCGACGCTGGGCTGGTTGCGGTTGTAGTAGTCGGGCATGGCCTTGAGCTTGTCGAAGAGCCGCATCGGGTCTTCGTCCGTCCAGTCCGACAGCAGCACGGTGTAGTCGCGGTCCGCGGTGATGGGGTCGCGCCGCTTCGGGTCGATGACGATGGCGCCGTACAGGCCCGTCTGTTCCTGGAAACCCGAATGGCTGTGATACCAGTAGGTGCCGCTCTGGCGCACGTCGAAGCGGTAGGTGAAGGTCTGGCCCGGATCGATGCCCGCAAAGCTCAGGCCCGGAACGCCGTCCATGTCGGTGGGCAGCAGGATGCCGTGCCAGTGGATCGAGGTCTGTTCGCGCAGGCGGTTGGTGACGTGCAGCGTCACCGTGTCGCCCTCGCGCCAGCGCAGCAGCGGCGCCGGGACCTGGCCGTTGACGGTGGTGGCGATGCGGGCGGCGCCGGTGAAGTTCACCGGGGTTTCGCCGATCTCCAGGTGGAATTCGGTGCCGCGCAGTTCGGCGGGCAGGGCGGGGGCCGCGGGTTGGCCGACGGCGGCGCGCCAGCCGCCCAGCGCCGCGAGCGCGCCGCCGGCGGCCAGCCCCTGCACGAAGCGGCGGCGGGCGGGAATGGGGAAGGCTGTCATGACGGATCCGCGGCGGCGCTACTGCACCGACACCGCGCCCTTCATGCCGGCGGCGTAGTGGCCGGGTTCCAGGCAGCCGAAGGACACGGTGCCGGCGCGGTCGAACTTCCAGACGATCTGGCCGCTCTTGCCGCCGTCCAGCGATACGGCGTTGGCCTCTTCGTGGCGCATGCCGGGGTCTTTCATCATCATGGCGTAGTGGGCCTGCAGGTCGGCGTCGGTGCCCAGCACCATCTCGTGGCGGATGCGGCCCGAGTTGCGCACGTTGAAGCGCACCGTTTCGCCGGCCTTGACCTGCACCTGCGCGGGCGTGAAGCGCATGGCGTCGGTCATGTCGATGTCGATGGTGCGGGTGACGCGGGCGGCGTCGCCCGGCGTGCCGATGGGGGCGGAGGCCGCCGGCATGGCGTGGCCGGCGTGTTCGCCGTGGGTGCCGGCCGCGAACGCGGAGCCGGCGCCGAGCAGGGCGGCCAGGAGCGCCTGTGCCGTGGTTCGGGTGATACGGAGCAAAGTGCCTTGCATGCTGATCCCTTCGTGGGAGTTGACCATGCGTGCACTGTAGAAAAACCGGGGTGACCCGGTTCTGTCGGCTGGATTACTTCTTTGTAATGTTGGCGGACGGCGCCCCGGGCAGGGCGCCGCGCAGGGTGATGCCGACCACCGTGCCGGCGGCGCCGGAGGTGGCGTCCACGTCGCCGCCGTGCATGCGGGCGATGGCCCGCACGATCGCCAGGCCCAGGCCGTGGCCCTCGCTGCGCGGCGCGCGCGCCTGGCCCGAGCGGAAGAAGCGGTCGAAAATGCGCGGCAGATCGGCGGCCGGGATCGGCGCGCCGGGGTTGCGCACCTCGACCCGCGCGCCGGCCGGCAGCGGCTGGCAGGCCAGCACGATCTCGCCGCCGCGCGGCGTGGCCTTGATGGCGTTGGAGACCAGGTTCGCGAGCGCCCGCCGCACCAGCCCGGGATTGGCGGCGATGAGGGCGTCGCCGTCGCAGCGCAGCGTGACGCCGCTGTCTTCCAGCGCCGCCTCGTAGAAGTCGGCGACGCGCCGGGCCTCGGCGGCCAGCGAGACCGGCGCCAGGTCGGCGGCGCGTTCGCCGCGGTCGGCGCGGGCCAGGAACAGCATGTCGTTGACCAGCGTCTTCAGGTCTTCCAGCGTTTCCAGGTTGGATTCGAGCGCGTCGCGCAGCTCGGCCGCGTCGCGGCCGCTGGACAGGGTCACCTGGGTGCCGTTGATCAGCGTGGCCAGCGGCGTGCGCAGCTCGTGCGCGACGTCGGCGTTGAAGCCTTCCATCTGCTGGTAGGCGGCCTGCAGCCGTTCCAGCGTGCGGTTGAACGACAGCACCAGCTCGTGCAGCTCGCGGTCGGTGTCGCGCAGCGGCAGGCGCACGGCCAGGTTGTCGGGCTGGATGCGGGCGGCCTGCTCCGACAGCCGGCGGGTGGGCGCCATGCTGCGGCGCACCGCCCAGGCCGCCAGCACCACCGTGGCGCCGACCCACAGCGCGCAGATCAGCGCCAGCGCGGTGCCGTAGGCGTACAGGAACTGCGAGCTGGTGCGGGTGCTGACCGCCACCGTCAGGTGCGCGCCCGGCAGGATGCGGTCGTCGACCGCGACGCGCAGGCCGCGCATGCGGCTGCCGTCGGCCAGTTGCAGCAGCACCTGCCGGTCCGGCAGCGTCTGCAGGGTTTCGGGCGCGTCGCCGCCGTAGACGGGGTGCCCTTGCGCGTCGACGATCCAGATGCCCAGCTGGCTCTGGCCGGTGCGCATGTCGTCGAACGTGGCGGCCAGGTCGTGCAGGCCGCGCGCGTTGTTCTGCATGTCGATCAGGTGGTTGATGAGTTCCAGCTTGCCGCTGACCTCGGTGATCTCCTGGCGTTCGACTTCGCGCTTGAGGGCCCAGAACAGGGTGGCGCCCGCGACGCTGGAGACCAGCAGGGCGATGACGCCCAGCAGCAGGGTCAGGCGCGCCTGCATCGAGCGCACGCGCGGCGGTTTCATTCGCGCGCGGGCTCCGGCCGCGATTCGAGCACGTAGCCCATGCCGCGCACGGTGTGCAGCAGCTTGGCCTCGAACGGGTCGTCCAGCTTGCTGCGCAGGCGCCGCACGGCCACGTCGATGACGTTGGTGTCGCTGTCGAAGTTCATGTCCCAGACCTGTTCGGCCAGGGTAGTGCGCGACAGCACCTGGCCCTGGCGCCGCAGCAGCAGGGCCAGCAGGTTGAATTCCTTGGCGGTCAGGTCCAGGCGGCGGCCGCCGCGCGCGACCTTGCGGCGCGCCAGGTCCAGCTCCAGGTCGGCCAGGCGGAACACGGTGGGTTCCTGCGAGCGGCCGCGCCGCAGCAGGGCCTGCACGCGCGCCAGCAGTTCGGAGAAGGCGAAGGGCTTGACCAGGTAGTCGTCGGCGCCGCCTTCGAGTCCGCGCACGCGGTCCTCGACGGCGTCGCGCGCGGTCAGCATCAGGATCGGGGTGTCCTTGTTGGCGCGCACGGCGGCCAGGATGCCGAAGCCGTCCACGCCGGGCAGCATCACGTCCAGCACGATCAGGTCGTAGGCGCCTTCCAGCGCCAGGTGCAGGCCGTTGACGCCGTCGCGCGCCAGGTCGACGACATGGCTCTGTTCCGACAACCCTTTCTTGAGGTAGTCGGCCAGCTTGGGTTCGTCTTCGATGACCAGGATGCGCATGGCCGGAAATTTACCATCCGCGCCGCGATCGCGGCGCGGATGGCGTGCATCGCGTGACGACGGCTCAGGCGGACGGGTCGACCGCGATGCGGTCCGGCGGGAAGCGCAGCGCGAACAGGCTGCCCTTGCCGGGCTCGCTGGTGATGAACAGCTCGGCGTCGTGGCGCATGGCGATGTGCTTGGTGATCGCCAGCCCCAGGCCGGTGCCGCCGACGGCGCGCGAGCGGCCGCGGTCGACGCGGTAGAAGCGTTCGGTCAGGCGCGGGATGTGGCGGGCCGGGATGCCGATGCCGGTGTCCTGCACGCTGTAGCGGCCGCCGCCGTCGGGTTCGCGTTCCCAGCGCACGGTGATGGTGCCGCCGTCGGGCGTGTAGCGCACGGCGTTGGTCAGTAGGTTCGACAGGGCCGAGGTCAGTTCGGTCTCGGCGCCGAGCACGTCGAGCGATTCGTCGATGTGCCATTCGAGCACGTGGCGTCCGCCCGACAGGGCCTCGATCTGCTGGCGCGCCTTCTGCAGCAGCGCGCCCATGTTGACCGCGCGCGGGTCGCTACCCGGCGACGATTCCAGCGTCGACAGCGTCAGCAGGTCCTCGACGATGGCCTGCATGCGCTGGGCCTGCTCGTGCATCATGTCCAGGTACTGCGCGCGCTGCTCGGGCGGCAGGGCGTCGGCGGGCATGTCGCGCAGCGTTTCCAGGAAGCCGGCCAGCACCGTCAGGGGCGTGCGCAGTTCGTGCGAGACGTTGGCGACGAAATCGCGGCGGGTGGTCTCCAGGCGCTCGATCTGGGTGACGTCGCGGGTGATGAGCAGGCGCTGGTTGCTGGCGTAGGCCGTCAGCTGCATCATCATCAGCCGTTCCTGGCCGTTCTGGCCCAGGCGCACCAGGATCGGGTCGGGCCAGGAGGCGCGGTGGGCGTATTCGACGAATTCCGGCGCCCGCAGCAGGTTCAGCAGGTTGTGGCCGCGGTCGGCCGGCAGGCGCAGGCCCAGGTGCTGGCGCGCCATGCGGTTGCACCAGTCGATCTGGAAGTCTTCATTGAGCGTGACCGCGCCGTCCGGCAGCGCCTGGGCGGCCGCCAGCATGCCCTGCATGGTGTCGCGGGTCTCGGTCAGCTCGCGGGCGCGGGCCCGGGTGTAGCGGTAGAGGGGGGCGAGGATGTCGTCCCAGGGGCCCACCGAGGCGGGCGGCGAGGTGTCGGGGTGCCTGGCCCAGTGGGACACCAGGTGCAGGCGCCAGCTGCGCCACAGCAGCATGGTGACCAGCGCGGCGCTGAACAGCACCCAGCCGGCCGGATCGCCCATGAGCCATTGCGCCAACAGCGCGACCGCCGCCCACAGGGCGACCAGGATAAGAGTGCGCAGCCAGATCATCGTGCGGGAGTTTTACCGCGCCGGGACCTGTGCCGTAAACCGGTAGCCGCTGCCGCGCACCGTTTCCACGTGGGCGTCGTGGCCGCTGGGTTCCAGCGCCTTGCGCAGGCGACGGATGTGCACGTCGACCGTGCGTTCCTCGACGAAGACATGATCGCCCCAGACCTGGTCCAGCAGTTGCGAGCGCGAGAACACGCGTTCCGGGTGGGTCATGAAGAAGTGCAGCAGGCGGAATTCGGTGGGGCCGATCTGCAGCGACTGGCTGTTGCCCGACAGGCGGTGCGTGACGGGGTCCAGCTTGAGGCCGCCGACGTCGATCACGTCGTCGGTCA
>Ga0189292_10417_pt1 | contig 13515 bp, 13 predicted proteins | sample UW1oraminimetaG_FD_130317 | JGI IMG/M metagenome (GOLD analysis project Ga0189292, IMG submission 130317) | Marine microbial communities from the Costa Rica Dome - UW179A-orange mini metaG | ecosystem: Environmental > Aquatic > Marine > Oceanic > Photic zone | place: Costa Rica: the Eastern...
AGGACGTGGTGCCGTTCATCCGCCACCTGGTCAGCGATGGCTGGTGGATCACCGGGCAGACCATCCTGATCAACGGCGGCTACACCACCAAGTGAACGTCGCGCCCCGCCATGCCGCCGTCATCGCGGCGTGCGGGGCGGCGCTCCCTGGCGTCCGCCTTGCCTGTCGGACCGGCTATGCTGTCACGGGCGGCGCCGTGCCGCCGGCGGTGGCGCAGACCGGGAAAGCATGGATAGATTCGAACAGTATCGCGTCTTCGCGCAGGTGGCGGAGATGGGCAGCTTCATCAAGGCCGCCAACGCGCTGGAGCTGCCGCGTGCCTCCGTCTCGGCCGCCGTCCAGCAGCTCGAGGCCCAGCTGGGCGCGCGGCTGCTGCACCGGACCACGCGCCAGGTGCGCCTGACGGCCGATGGCGCCCAGTTGCTGGAACGGGTGCGGCCCTTGCTGGCCGAGGTCGAAGACATTGACCACCTGTTCCAGCAGAGCCAGCGCCAGGTGTCCGGACGGCTCAACGTCGACGTGCCCAGCCGCATTGCGCGCCGCCTGGTGGCGCCCGCCTTGCCGGGCCTGTTGCGGCGCCATCCCCGGCTGCAACTGGCGTTGGGTTCGAGCGACCGCGCCATCGATCTGATCCAGGAAGGCGTCGATTGCGCGGTGCGCATCGGCGCGCTGCATGACAGCAGCCTCGTGTCGCGGCCATTGGGCAGCATCGCCCTGATCAACTGCGCCAGCCCCGCCTACCTGCGCGAGCGGGGCGTGCCGCGGGCGCCGGACGCGCTGCCGGCGGAGCACTGGATGGTGGGCTACGCCTCGCCGACCACGGGCCGCGAACTGCCCTGTGAGGTGGCGGACGGCGACGGCGGCCGTCAGGCCATCACGGTGCCCAGCCGGGTGGTGGTCAACAATGCCGAAAGCTACATCGCCTGCTGCCTGGCGGGCCTGGGGCTGATCCAGATTCCGCGCTTCGACGTGCGGGACCTGCTGGATGCCGGCGAACTGGTGGAAGTCATGCCGGGGCATCGCGCCGCGCCCATGCCCGTGACGCTGCTCTACCCGCACCGGCGGCAGCGTTCGCGCCGGCTGGCGATCTTTCTGGAATGGTTCGAGGAATTGATGCGCGGCCACCTGGAGGCCTGACGGCCTCGGGCGAAGACGGGAAAAAGCGGAAGGAAGAGGGCGCGGCCGCGCGCGCCGGGGCGGTTACGCCTGGGTATTGATGCGGGTGCCGATCTTGCCGTCGATGGCGACCACCGGCAGCGATTGCATCAGCGTGGCGACGGTGTCGGCCTGGGCGTTGATGGCTTTCTTGGTGACGCGGGCCTGGACTTCCTGCATCAGCTGCGCGTCGCGCATGGCCAGGCCGGTGTTCACGGTGTTGCTGATGGAAAGATCCATGGCGGATGTCCTGTGGAAGACTGTCCGGGCCGAAGCCCGAGGTTCAGCGATTATCGCAAAGTTTGCGGCATCGCGGCAGAATTTTCCGGCGTCGGCGTCGGCGTCGGCGTCAAGGCTGCGGCGGGCATTCCTTGACCGCGCCCCAGCCCCGGTTGGGGCCGCAATATTGCTTGCGCGCGGCCCAGGCGCAATCGGGGCGGTCGAAAAAGCCCAGGGAGGCGCAACGCGCCAGCTCGGTTTTCAGACTGTCGAGCCAGGCGAGCGGATTCTCGGCGGGAATCTCGGTGATCCGCAGCGTCGGCTTGGGCGCGCCGGGCGCGGCTGCCGGCGCGGGGTCGCGGGCCGCGGCCGGCATGGCATTGCCGCCAGCGGCGCTGGCGGGGCGCGCGGCCGGACTGTCGGCGGGGGCCGCCGGCGCGGTCGTTTCCGGGGCGTCCTCCTGGGGCGCGCTGTGCGGCGCCTGTTCCGGGGAGGGCGGCGGTTCGGTGTCCTTGGGGGGCGTGGCGGCGCCGTCGCCGCTGTTCCGGTCGGTCGGGGCGGCGGGGCTCGCCGGCTCCTGGCCGGCGCCCTGTGGGGCGTCCAGCGGCACCCGCACCGGCCCGGCGGCGTTCACCCCGGTGCGCGCGGCGTTGGGCGTGCTCCAGGACACCACCAGCAACACCAGCGCGCCGTAGATCGCCAGCGTATAGAGGACGGTCAGGGTGGCGTAGCCCACGCGCTTGCCGGTGATCGGGGTGGCGTCCTCGCGGCCGATCAGGCTGCGCCAGCCCACCAGGGCGGCGCCGGGCGCGCTGATCAGCGCCCAGCCCAGCCGCTTGAACAGGCCGGGCCGCGGGATCGAGGCCTGCACTTGCGCCGCCAGCAGTTCGCGCAGGGCGCGGTTCTCGTCGCGCAAGCGCTGGGTGTGCGCATCCACCGGCGCCTGGTCGTCTGGATCCGTGGTGCCGTCATGCCGCGTAGCGAGTGGATCGGGAGGCGTGGTGGTCATGTTACGAAAAATATAGATACAAAAGCGTACGACGGCAATTATGAGGGGGCGCTGTGGGTGTCAAAAAAGCGAGAAGGTGGCAAAAAGCCACCTTCCACACCCGCTTGATCAGGCAAGGCGAGCCGCTCATGCGGAGGAATGGAGCCTTCAGTTGCGCGGTCCGGGCTTGGCTAATTTCACCAGATTGACGATCTGGTTGTCGGCGAACACGAGGCAGGTCAATGCCTCATTCACATAGCCTCCCCGTTCGTCGGCATAGGGTTTGTCGCAAATCAATTGCGTATTGCCGAACGCGAAGTTCGTGTAGCCGCACAGCCAGGCGGACTTCTCTGGCGCGGCGGCCTCCGTCGCGGCACATTGCGTCAACGGCGGAAAGCCGGCAGTCAGTTGCCGGTCGTGTTCGCGCCAATTGGCCGGCAGGCGCAAGAGCTTGGGCCGAGCGTCCGATCCGCCCTTATCGACAATTCCGGCGGCCGTCAGCGTCAGATAGCTGAGCTGCTTGTGAATGGCGGAGAGATACAGGGTCGAAAGCAGCGGCGGGATCAGCAACAGGACGGCGAATCCGCTGGCCGACATCGGTTTGCGGCCGCCGTGTGCGTCCCGCCTGCAACTCCAGGCGAATGCAATGCCGGGCACCAAGGCGCCGAGAAAAGTAAAGCCGATCACGCCCACGACAAGGTACAGGCTGTCGGGTTCTTGCTCGTATGCCCGACTCATCAGATAGAGCAGCGGCAATAGTAGGCAGAGTACTAGCAGGGCGATGCAGAAAAAAAATCCGCCGGACAGGATGGCCTGAAATCGTCGGACGGCATCGTTGCGTGGCGGGATACGTGGGGTGAGCGGGCGAGTCCAGGCGGCAAGTCCGACTGGCAAGGCCGGTGTGGCGTAGATTAGAAAGAGTGCCCAACCGGGCAGGGCCACATCCAGTTGGGTTGCGGTGAAGCTCAATCCTGCCGCGCACAGGCATACCCCGATCCAGGCATACACCAGTCGGACGGGAACGCCGCCCGGTTGGTACAGCGATGCGCTCGCGGCGACCAGCAGCGAAGGGAACGCCAGGCTCAACAGCCATAACAGCCACACCAGTCCGCCCAGGAGCAGCAAGGCGCCCAGGCCTGCCGTGCTGCTGATCGCGGACATCAGCAGGGCCGGGTAATGCAGATTCTGCAGGTGGAACCAGAGCAGCAGGATGGGCGGGCAGACGGCCAGCGGCAGCAGCCACGGCGAGCATTGCGATACGGTCTTGAGCATGCGTGCCAGCAGGCGTGGTGTTGTTGCCCGGGAAGGGGCGGGCGAGGCGGCAGACGGCTGCGCGACAGGGGAGGCGGGGTGCTGCGACGGTTGGCGGGGAGCGGACGGCCGGGGCGCGGGCGCCATGGCGGTCTCGGGGCTGCCAGAACCGCGGCCAGCCGTCAGGTGCGCTTCGAGCTTCTGGCTCAATTGATGCACGCTCACCGAGGGGGCGATCCAGAGCACCAGCAGGAGAAAGCAGATGGCAAAAGCCATCCATTGGCCCTCGTGCATCGTGTCCCAGGTCCACCGCTCGTAGCCCGGCACGGCGGTCAGGCAGATGTAGACAAGCGTGCACAGGATGGCCTGCAGCAAGAGGATGAACGCGGCATTGCCGTGTTCCCTCAGGTGGCGATAAGAAGTGACGTAGTCATCGACCCAGCGTTGGGACGGGTCGCTGGCACCGGCCCGCTTGCGCGCGAGCGCCCGGGCATATTCAACCGCCGGGGCGCGTCCCAATGACGAGGCCTTGATGCGACGGTGCTGCGCCAGGCAGAACGCACCGGCGATGAGCAAGGCAATGAATGGCAGGCCGGGCCAGCCGCCGCAGAAGTGCCGGGCCAGGGCCAATGCGATGGTCGCGCAGAGCAGCCTCGTGGTAATCGTGGACGGCGACAATCGGCGCGGCTTGCGCAGGCCGTTGGCTTCCAGTGAACGGGTGGCATGGAACACCAGGATGGGTAGCGAAGCGACATAGGCAAAAGCGAAGCCTGCCCCTGCCCACACCAGCAATTCTGGCATGCCGAGGTCCTTGAACGGAGTCGGCCCGGCCAGGTCCCCTGCTGGCGGCAGGATCGGTGAGAAGAACCCTTTCGTGGTCAGCTGCAACCAGCGCAGGAACAGCATGCCGGTCAAGGTTGGAAGCAGATAGCGGACCGCATAGTTTTCCCACCAGCGGTTGTCGCGCGGGGGTGTGGGTTCTGACATGTTCAGGGGGCTCGACGGCTGGAGAATGGGAGGGCACAAATGCAAACAAGCCGGCTTGCGCCGGCTTGTTGTGCGACCAGGTGCGAAGGACCTGGTGCGTGAGGCGGGCGGGACAGGCCTTGCGGCCTGCCTCGCCCAACCGTCAGGCGTTGCGGCGTGATTAACGCAGCAGCGACAGAACGGTTTGCGGCACTTGGTTGGCTTGCGCCAGAACCGAGGTGCCAGCCTGTTGCAGGATCTGAGCCTTCGACATGTTCGACACTTCCGTGGCGTAGTCCGCGTCTTGAATGCGCGAGCGGGCCGACGACAGGTTGTTCACGACGTTGTTCAGGTTGGCGATGGTCGATTCCAGGCGGTTCTGCACAGCGCCCAGTTCGCCCGTCAGCTTGTCCAGCTTGGTGAAGGCGGCGTCCAGCGTCTTCAGCGGATCGGACGTCTTGTCGCCCTTGCTGGTCGTTTCCGTGGTCAGCTTGCCCGAGGCGCTGACGTAGGCGGTGGCGCCGATCTTCGGAGCGTAGTCGCCGCTGCCCGTGCCGCTCTTGACCGTGGCCTTGCCCGTGTTGGGGTCGACGGTGTAGGTCGTGTCGTACTTCTGGGTGCGGGTGAAGCCGCCCGAACCGTCAACCCACGTGTCGGTCGAGGTGCCGGTGGTGAAGGTCAGCTTCGCGGCGGTGATGCCTTGGCCCAGGTTGATCTGGCTGCCAGCGGCGCCGGCCTTGAACGTGGCCAACAGGGCGTCCTTGGCGACGGTGTCGGTGTACGTCACTTCGTCGACGGTACCGGTGCCGTTGAAGGTCTTGCCGCCGATGGAGATGCTGGCGGAAGCGGACTTGCTGGTGGTGGTCAGGACGTCGTTCAGCTTTGCCTGGGTGGCGGTGCCGGTCGGATCATTGGTCGACAATTCGCCCGTGGTGGCCAGATAGGCCGCCTTGCCACCGATGGTGACGTTGCCGGTGGCGTCGACTTCGAACGTCGTCGAGGCCGAGCCCTTGTTGGTGTAGGTGCCCGTGACGGTGCTGGTGGCCGGGGTCAGCGAGCTGGCCAGCTTGGCCAAATTGGCCGTCGAATCGGCGGCCGTGGCACCCTTGGTGGTGTTCTGGAACGTGAAATTGCCGTTGGCGGCATCGTACGTGTAGGTCGTGCCGCCCACAACGACGGTGTTGCCGTTTTCCAGCTTGCCGAAGGCTTGCTCGGCGGTCGCGGCGGCGTGGTTCGTGGTCACGGTCCAGTCGTTGGCCGTGGCGCCGGTGCCGGCCTTGCCGCCAGCGGCTTGCAGGTCGGACACGGTGGCGGTGCGGTTCTGCGTCACGCCGGTGCCGTTCACGTTGAAGCCGTCCAGACCCAGCGTCTTGACGCTGATTTCCGACAGGTTCAGGGTGATGGTTTCGCCGTCGTTGGCGCCGACTTGCAGCGTCAGGGGCTTGGCGTTGGCCGACAGAACCTTCACGCCGTTGAAGTCGGTCTGTTGCGAGATGCGGTCGATGTCCGACAGACGTTGGTTGATTTCGTCTTGCATCGAGTTCAGCTGCTCTTGCGAGTAGCTGCCGTTGGCGGCTTGCACCGACAGTTCGCGAACGCGTTGCAGGTGGGTGTTGATTTCGGAGGCGGCGCCTTCCGTCGTCTGGGCCAGCGAGATGCCGTCGTTGGCGTTGCGGGCGGCTTGGGTCAGACCCTTGACGTTCGCGGTGAAGCGGTTGGCAATGGCCATACCGGCGGCGTCATCCTTGGCGCTGTTGATGCGCAGGCCGGACGACAGACGCTCGATGGCGGTACCCAGGGCGGATTGCGACTTGTTCAGGTTGTTCTGAGCAACCAGCGACAAGTAGTTGGTGTTGATAACTGCAGCCATGTTTAGGCTCCCAAGAGAGAAAGGCTTCTTCAAACCGGGCAGCTATGCCGCCCAACTGTAACGTGAAGAACTGACTTTGTTGATTTCAGTTTCGTCCGTTGCCAGGATTACGGCAGTGCCAAATCAATCTTTAGGACTAAATCACGAAAATCGCATTTTTTTCCATTTCCCTTTGGAGCAGGGACGCTCCAAGGGGAAATGGAGAGGCCCGCCTGAGCCTTCTACAGCAACATGCCGCCCGAACGCAGGGTATTCAGGATGCGTACCAGCAGTTCCTGGGCGATCGGATCGGCATTACGGGCACCCTTGAGCGCCCGGCCGTCCGGATGAGGAATGTGTCCGGCGGTGAGCGCGTCACGCAGTTGCGTGCGTATTTCGGCCTGGGTCCGCGACCCGTCCAGCAGGGTGGCGACGTAGCGGGTGGCCGGGTCGATGCTCAGGTTCACATGTTGGTGCCAGAGGTTGTACAGGCCCACCTGTAACGTTTTCTCGCTGCTGGCGATGATCAACTCCCGGGCGCCGGGGATCAGTCTAGGTTTGGTCGAATCGTTGCCATAGCCGATCGGCTCGCATCGGTAACGCAGTCCGCCGCAGTTGAACAGCGTAATCAGATGTAACAGCGTGGCGTGTTCCAGGGCGTCGCCGGTATGGGGCGACTGGCTTGCGACGGCACGTTGGGCTTGCTCGAACCCAATTGGAGCGGGCCAGTGCTCCTGCAGCACCTCGATCAGCGCGACCAGCGATGGATCCTGCGTCGCCAGGCCGGCATTGCCGGGCGTGCGGAAATGCCGGTGGCCAGGCTCGGCCCGATCGCGTTCCGTGTCCGGCCGCAATTGGGCGGAGAGCACCATGGACGAGAAGTGGCTGGCTTCGGGCCGTTCCAGGATCTGGTCGGCACGCTCGGCATGGACCAGCAGACTCTGGCGGAATGGCCGGCCCACCGCGAAGTCCAGATATTGCTCGCGCATGACGCGATCGGCATCGCCAGACATGGCGGCGAGCGCGTTCGCCGTGGCCCCGCCGTAGTTGGAGGGGAACGAGCCTTCGGGCTGGACGTCGCTGACATAGGCCAGGCCGGCCTGCTGGATACTGGCGACAAACTCCAGGAAATAGCAGGGCGAGTTGATCATTTCCAGGTATTCGTGGAAAAGATAGTGGTCCGGTTGCTGGCTCAAGGCGTGTGCGGCCTTGCTGATCGCTTCGCGCATCAGGTTATTGGTTGATAGCCCATGTTGGAGCAGGCCCAGCATTTCCTTGGCCTTCTTCAGCTTTTCCGCTGGCGTGGTGGCCGAGAAACTGTTCAGTTGCATGGCGTCGCGCAAGATATCCGACGTCTTCCAACCGGGATAGACGTTGTAGCTGATGAAGGCGATGCCCTCGGGCGCCAGGTTATTGCGGCAGACACGCAGGATGGCCTCGCGCACGACGGGAGGGACCCAGCTGAACACGCCATGGCAGATGATGTAGTCGAACTTGCCCAGGCTGTCGTCAATATCGGTGATGCTCAGGGCTCGCAGGTCCAGGTTGCGCAGGCCGAGTTTATTCACCACCTCGTGTCCCGCGTTGACCTGTTCCGGCGACAGGTCGATGCCGATGACCTGCGCGTTCGGGTGGGCCACGGCGAACGGGATCAGGTTGCCGCCGGCGGCGCAGCCCAATTCCAGGACGCGGGCGCCGGCCAGCGGCGCCGAATCCAATCCATATAGACGCGCTACCGCCCGCAGGTGGCCCGGCGCGGTTTGGAGCAGGGCATTGGAGAGGTAGGGCGTTTCGTCGTAGGCGTCGGAAATCGCCTGGTTCAACAGTTCGGGTTCGGTCATCTTGGAGTCCGTGTCGAGGCCGCCGCGGCAGCAGCGGCTTGGTCGCGCGCGTAGGCAAAGGCATTGTGCAGGCGACAGCCTATCAGGCGACCGTGGATGCGGAAGGCTCGAAAAAGGGCGGAAACAGCCCGGGTTTCGCCGGGCCAGCACGTCGTGCCTGGAAATCGATTCGACATTGGCGCCGGATCGTGATGTTTGCGCGGACCGCCTCAGATGATCTGCGCGATCTGCCCTTCCTGGGGCAGATGCTGCCAGGCCTGTTCGCGCAGCTTGGCGCGGATGCGCGCGGTGGCCTGCGAGCGCAACTGGCAGACGCGGGCCTCGGTCACGTTCATGATCGCGCCGATTTCCTTTAGGTTCAGGCCCTGTTCGTAGCACAGCGACAACAGCAGTTTCTCGCGGTCGGGCAGGGTGTCGATGGCCAGGATCAGCGCCTGGCGGAAATCGCCGGCCAGCAGCGAGTCCAGCGGGTTGCCGCCGGCGGTGCCGTGATTCAGCGTGGCGGTCCAGTCGGTCTGGCCCGACGCGGCGTCGGGCTCGGTGGCGAAGTCTTCGTAGTGGACGATCTGCACGCCCTGGGCGTCGTGTAACAGCGTCTGATACTCGGCCAGCGGCATTTCCATCTGCTGCGCGATCTCGGCCTCGGAGGGGGCGCGCATCAGGCGCTGCTCGAGCTGCTGGATGGCCTGTTCGATCTTGCGGGCCTTGGCGCGCACGCTGCGCGGCAGCCAGTCCTGTCCCCGCAGCTCGTCGAGCATGGCGCCGCGGATGCGGGTGGTGGCGTAGGTCTCGAACTGGGCGTCGGCGGTTTCCTGGTAGCGGCGCACGGCATCCAAGAGGCCGATCATGCCGGCTTGGATCAGGTCGTCGAGCTCAACGCTGGCCGGCAGCCGGGCGAGCAATTGCAGGGCCAGCTTCCGCACTAGCGGGGCATATTCGACCAAGCTGTCATCTGCGTGGGGCATTGCGGGAGTGTCAGGCGGTGTCCATCGTGACGCATTGTCGGTTGTTGTCAATTTGCGACATTGTCGACAAACGCGCGGCTACGCTAAAGCTAGCAATATTTTGTGATCGGCAAGGTGTCATTGTCGGCAAAAGTCGGTATTTCATTCCTTAAAGCACGCAACGTTTTGAATGCTTATTTGCCAAATTGACGTACATTTGCCAGGACTTTCTATGTCAAGGTGTATCTAAAGTCTCTAGTTGCGCGATATCAACAAAGATTTGTCATATAAGTCATAGAAAATGACATGACCTGTGGTAAATTTTACTTAAATTGCGAACAAATGATACATTTCGCATTAAAACAGGATGCAGCGGATACTGTGCAACAAACGTTGCCATTGTCCTTGGTTATCAAGCCCCTTCGGTGGGATAGGGAATAGGGAGTCGGGCGTGCAACAAGTCGAAAATTCTTTGCTGGCAGATATCCGTGAAGTGAATCTGTCCTACCTTCTTCTCGCACAGCGCATGCTGCGCGATGACTATGCTGCATCGATGTTCCGCCTGGGTTTCAGCAACGAGGTTGCCGATATCCTGATGCGTCTTTCTCCGGCTCAGCTGGTGAAGCTGGCCAGCTCCAGTTCGCTCCTGTGCCGTTTCCGTTTCGACGACTACAGCCTGCTGTCCGCACTGACCCATGATGTGCTGGGCGGCGCGCTGCAGCAAGCGCACGCGACGATCCTGCTGGCCAAGCAACCTGTTGAAGAACTGGCCTGACGGCCTGTCGATTCCCACTCGGACACGTGTAATGGCCACCAAGAGCGTTTCGCAGGAAGCGGATGACATCCTGCTAGCCAGCTCCATGATCACTCTGGGCGCGCGGCTGCAGGTGTTGGAGGCTGAAACCAGCCTCAGCCACGACCGCCTGGCACGTCTGTACCGCGAAATCCGCGGCTGCTCGCCACCGAAGGGCATGCTGCCTTTTTCGGTCGACTGGTTCATGACCTGGTTGCCGAATATCCATTCCTCGTTGTTCTACAACGTGTATTCGTTCCTGAATACGCGCACCAGCAGCAAGGGCATCCGCGCCATCATCGACGCGTACCGCCTCTATCTCGAGAACGCCGGCGTGGACAGCGCCGAATCCGCCGAGCCCGTGCTGAGCTTCACCCGGGCCTGGATGCTGGTGCGGTTCTTCGACAGCGGCATGCTGCAGCTGTCCGCCTGCCGCCAGTGCGGCGGACATTTCATCGCGCACGCGCATGATCCGCAGTCGGATTTCGTGTGCGCGATCTGCCGTCCGCCACCCCGGGCCGGCAAGACCCGCGCCGCCGCCAAGGCGCGCGCGGGCAGCCGTCCCGCGCCAGCCGTAGACGCCGCCCGTTCCTGAGCGGCGCGTCCAAATACATCAAAAGCCCTGGAAAACTCCCCGTAACCCGCCTTTTTGGGTTGGGGGGAACAGGGGATCATTGACGCCGGTTTTAGACTTCGTTGGCAGGGGCCTGATGTGTTGATTGTTATCGGTTTTCTAGTGGTGATCGTGTCGGTCATCGGCAGCTTCGTAGCGCTGGGCGGCCACATGGGCGCGCTTTACCAGCCGTTCGAATTGACGTTGATCTTCGGCGCGGCCTTCGGCGCGTTCCTGGCCGGCAACAGCAAGAAGTCGCTGATGCTGGTCAAGAAGGCACTGCCGGACACGCTGAAAAGCTCGCGCTACGGCAAGGACGTCTACATGGAGCTCATGGCGCTCCTGTACGTGCTGCTGAACAAGGCGCGCCGCGAAGGCCTGATGGCCATCGAATCGCACATCGAGGATCCGGCCTCCAGTCCGATCTTCAGCGAGTATCCGCGCATCGCCAAAGACGAGAAGCTCATGGAGTTCATCACGGACTACCTGCGCATCATGATCAGCGGCAACATGAGCTCGTTCGAGATCGAAACGCTCATGGACGAGGAAATCGAGACCTACCGCCACGAGCGCGAAGTGCCCGCGAGCATGATCCGGCAGATGGCCGACGGCCTGCCCGCGTTCGGCATCGTGGCCGCGGTGCTGGGCGTGATCAAGGCGCTGGCCGCCGTGGACCAGCCGCCCGCCATCCTGGGCGACCTGATCTCCAAGGCCATGGTCGGCACCTTCCTGGGCATTTTGCTGGCCTACGGCTTCGTCGGTCCGCTGGCTTCGCGCATCGAGCGCCGCACGGACGAGGCCATGAAGGTGCTGGAATGCATCAAGACCACGCTGCTGGCCAGCATGAACGGCTACCCGCCGCAGCTGGCGGTCGAATTCGGCCGCAAGGTGCTGTATTCGTCGGTGCGTCCGACTTTCGGTGAGCTGGAAGAGCACGTCCGGCAGACCAAGTCCACCGCCAAGGCCTGACGGAGCGGGCCATGAGCACGGTAAACAACCACCGTGTGGTGATCCGCCGCAAGAAGGTCCACGGCGGCGGACACCACGGCGGCAGCTGGAAGATCGCCTACGCCGACTTCATCACGGCGATGATGGCGTTCTTCCTGGTGATGTGGCTGATCAGCATCGTGCCGCGCGAGGAACTCAAGGGCATCGCCGAATACTTCCGCATGCCCCTGCGCGTGGCGCTGACCGGCGGTCCCAGCAGCTCGGCCGAGACCAGCGCGGTCCCCGGCGGCGGCCGCGACCCCCTGCGCAGCGACGGCGACGAGCGCCGCGCCCAGGGCAACCGGGTCGAGGCCCAGCCGATGGGCGACGCCGAGCGGCGCGACCAGCACCGCCTGGAAAACCTCAAGAAGCGGCTGGAAAACGTCATCGAGAACAGCCCGGTGCTCAAAAGCTTCCGGCCCCAGTTGCTGATCGACCTGACCACCGAAGGCCTGCGGATCCAGATCATCGACAACCAGAACCGTCCCATGTTCGCGACCGGCCGCGCCGAGGTGCAGCCCTACATGCGCGACATCCTGCGGGAATTGGGGCCGGTTCTGAACGAGCTGCCCAACAAGGTCAGCATCTCGGGCCATACCGACGCGTCGCAGTACGCGCGCGGCGAGCGCGCCTACAGTAACTGGGAACTCTCGGCCGATCGTGCCAACGCCTCGCGCCAGGAACTGGTGGCCGGCGGCATGAACGAAAGCAAGGTCATGCGCATCCAGGGGCTGTCTTCCAGCATGAGCCTCGTTAAAGATGATCCATATGCGGCCGTTAATAGACGTATCAGCCTAGTGGTGCTCAACCAGAGCACCCAGCGGCGCATCGAAAACGAGAACGCCGCGGCTGCGGACGTCAGCGCCAAGGATGCCCGCGAGGTTGGAACGGCCGTGGAGGCGGTGAACGCCGCCGCCCAGGCCACGACGGCAACCAAGCAGGGCGACGCGGCGGCAACGCCGCCCGCCGAAGGGGCTCGATAGCAATGGCGGCAACGATTCTGGTGGCGGACGATTCGGCGACGATGAGAATGATCGTCCAGGCGACGCTGACGGGCGCGGGATGGAAGGTATTGACGGCCGGCAACGGCCAGGAAGCGCTTGAGGTGGCGAAAAGCCATCCGGTGGACCTGGTGGTGAGCGACTGGAACATGCCCGTGATGGGAGGCCTGCAATTGATCCAGGGCCTGCGCGAACAGGAGCAATACCTGGACGTGCCGGTGCTGGTGCTGACCACCGAAGACGACGTGGACAGCAAGATGGCGGCTCGGGATCTGGGCGTGTGCGGTTGGCTGTCCAAGCCGGTCGATCCCGATGTGCTGGTGGAATTGGCGTCCGAATTGCTCGATGAGCAATCCGGCGCGTAGGCAAGTTCATTTATGAAGGCGTACGGGTCATGAGTTCTGGTTTGGACCTCAGTCAGTTTTACGAGACCTTTTTCGACGAGGCGGACGAACTGCTCGCGCAAATGGAGCAGTTGCTGCTCGAGCTCGACGTCGGCGCGCCCGACATCGAGCAGCTCAATGCCATTTTCCGCGCGGCCCACTCGATCAAGGGCGGCGCGGCGACGTTCGGCTGTTTCAACCAGCTGGCGGGCACCACCCACCTGCTTGAAAACCTTCTGGACGCGATCCGTCGCGGCGAAATGGCGCTGCGTACGGACATGATTGATATTTTCTTGGAAACGAAAGACGTGCTCAAAAGCCAACTGGATGCCTACCGGGCCTCCGAAGAGCCCGATGAAGCCGTGTTTGAACGCATCTGCGCGGTATTGAGGCAGCTCGCCCTCGGCGTCTGTCAAGGTAGTTGGAACATGAGTCATGCTGCTTTTAACTCATTCTGATCATGGATAACGGTCGTTTCCTTTTCTGGATTCAGCCAGACGCTGCCTATGGGTTGCCAGTTGCGCG
>Ga0189292_10419_pt1 | contig 13506 bp, 10 predicted proteins | sample UW1oraminimetaG_FD_130317 | JGI IMG/M metagenome (GOLD analysis project Ga0189292, IMG submission 130317) | Marine microbial communities from the Costa Rica Dome - UW179A-orange mini metaG | ecosystem: Environmental > Aquatic > Marine > Oceanic > Photic zone | place: Costa Rica: the Eastern...
CGGCCAAGCCTGCCTCCGAGACCGATCACCCCGACGCCATCGAGGCGCCGGCCGAGGCGGGTCCCGGCCCCGCCGACCCTCCGCCGCCGATGGCGCCGACCCTCATCGAATCCGCGCCGACACCGACGACCGCCGACGCCGCCGGTCCGCCGGTCGATGCCGCGGCGGCCGATGCCGCGGCGGTCGATACCGCGACGGTCGATGCCGCGGGCCCGGCCGTCGATGCCGCGGCCGACAACGCGGCGCCGGTCGCCGCCGAAGCCGCGACGCAAGCCGCCGCCGATGCCGCCGCCAGCGACGCCGGGGAAGCCGCGGCCGATGCCGCCACCAGCGTCGCGGTGGCCGGCACCGACAGCGAAGCCACGCTGCGCCAGATCTACCGCGCCGACGGCACCGCGTTGCTCGACAGCGATACCGCCGAACGCCTGGGCCAATATCGCGTGCTGCCCTTCTCCCCCCGGCGCGCCAACGACAGCTCGCGCGAGGCCGCGCCCGGCGCCGACCAATTGCCGCTGGCCCTGCTGCGGCCGAACGACTACCAGCAGCCCACCGGCATCCTGACGCGCTCGGGCAAGATCGTCACCAATCCCGACTGGGACGACATGAGCACCTACGACGCCGCCGCGCCGCTGCTGGTGAAGACGCGCAAGCGCACCGTCGGCGCCATCGACGCCGAGGGCAACTGGATCCTGCCGCCCACCTACGCCGGCATCGGCGGCTTCAAGGGCGCCTACAGCTGGGCGCGCACGCCGGCCATGAGCCGCGACGAGGCCGTGCTGATCGACACCCGCGGCAATGCGCAGAAGCTGCCGGCCCACGTCGAAGTCAACGGCGAAAAGATCAATGGCGACCTGCTCTATTTCTACAAGCAGGACGACCGCCGCAACCGCCACTGGGGCCTGTGGAACATCCGCGGCGCCAGCATCGCCGTGGCGCCGACGCTCGACCGCATCGAGGATTTCCAGGACGACTGGGCCAAGGCGCAGGACCGCGACCGCTGGGGCATCATCGACCGCCATGGCAAGTGGGTCGTGCCGGCCACCTACGCCGGCAGCTACGACCTGGACTACCTCGGCAACGGCTACCTGCTGGCGCGCGAGCCCAAAGGCAAGAATGACTCGGGCTACCGCGACGACTACCGCCTGATCCATCTGCCCAGCGGCAAGCGCAGCGTGGTGCTGCACGAGAAACCGCGGGACCTGAAACAGGGCCGCTACCTGGGACAGGGCAAGGACGGCGGCACGCTGCTGTTCGACGCCGACGGCGGCATGACCCGCCTGTTCGACGGCGTGCCCGAGCGCCAGGATCAGTTCGGCGACTGGATCTACGTGCAATACCGTTCGCGCAACGGCGCGATCGACGCGCGCGGCAACCTCAAGGTCTCCGCCAGCAGCGGCGAGTTCAATCCGTTCTTCGTCCAGCCCGAGGGCCTGGCGCGCGTCTACGACGGCCAGCGCTACCGCCTCATGGACGAAAACGGCAAGGCCCTGCTCGAAAAGCTCGGCGATGGCACGCCGCTGGCCTCCATGCAGCGGGTGATCTTCCGCGACAGCGACGCGGCGGAAAGCGTCATGACCGACCTGCAGGGCCGCGAAATCACGCGCTTCAAGGGCGAGTTCACTGTCGAGGAGCGCACCGCCAGCGAGGGCGTGGTGGCCTATCGCGGCAGCGGCGACCGCTACGGTTTCGTCAATGCCGCCGGCAAGCGCATCGTCGGCCCCTACTTCAACAAGCTCGGTCCGCTGCGCGACGGCCTGGCGCTGGCGCGGCGCGACCAGCGCAGCGGCAAGCTGCTCGGCTACATCGACCTGAGCGGGCGCTACGTGATCCCGCCCGAGTTCGGCTGGGCCGGCGACTTCAAGGAGGGCCGCGCGCTGGTGCGCCGCGATCGCCTGCTCGAATTCATCGACACCCGCGGCAAGACCACCGCCACCTTCGGCCTGCTGTGCGGCCAGATCATCGTGATGGACGCGCAGGAACGCGTGACCTGGCCGCGCGAGAAGCTGACCTGCCCCGACGCCGTCGGGACCGAAGGCGTGCCCGTCCCCGAATCCACCAAAGCAGAACAATCATGACCACGCGCGCGTTTCACGCCACCCGTATCGCCTGCGCCGTCGCCGCGCTCGGCCTGTCGCTGTCCGCCCACGCGCAATACCGCCAGAACGGCATTCCCTGCGTCGACGGCCTGATGGATCCGGCCGCGACCAGCCGCGACATCCGGGACGACCAGGGTCCCGCCGGTTGCATCGGGCCGCTGTCGGACAATCGCGCCGCCGTGCTGCTGCCGTCCTCGCTGGAGGAAATCGACCGCGTGCCGACCGACCAGTCGCTGCGCCGGCATGCCTGGGGTTTCATCGACGGCAACGGCAAGCTCGTGGTGCAGCCGCAGTTCGAACGCGTCGGCAACTTCCACCATGGCCTGGCCGCGGTGCGCTGGAAGGGCAAGTGGGGCTATATCGACGGCAAGGGCAGGATGGCGGTGCCGCCGCGCTATGACAGCGTCGGCGACTTCGTCGAGGCCGGGCTGGCGGTGGTGACGCTGGACGGCCAGCGCCAGCTGATCGACCGCGGCGGCAAGGCCGTGGGCGACGCGCTCGACGCCAGCGTCGACAACGTGATCCTGGGCGAGGGCCGGCCGGCGCAACTGTCCGTCACCTACCGCGAGGAATACCGCTCCCCCGACGGCGAGCGCCGCTACGCCAAGGATGGCCTGCGGGTGGTGTCGAGCTACGGCAAGGACCTGTTCATCGGCGTCGACGACCATGGCATGTACGGCCTGCTCGACGCCGACTGGAACTGGCGCATGGAACCGAAGTTCAGCGACATCACGCGGCAGAAGGACGACCCGCTGGCGCTCGGCATCGGCGACGATGAGGTGGTGCTGATCGACGAGCAGGGCGCGCTGATCGGCGAGGGCAAGCGCTATCAGCGCCTGGGCCGCGTCGGCAAGGCGTTCTGGAGCGCGCAGCTGCCGACCACGGGCTACGCGCTGCTGGACGCGCGCGGCCAGCCCATCGCCACGCTCACCAACGAGGAAGCGAACGCCTCGGATATCTACGACAACACGCTGGTCTACCGCTCGGGCGACACGCTCAAGGCCTATGTGCCCGGACGCGCCGAGGCCCTGACGCTGGGCAGCCGCGACCTCAAGCCCGAGCAGAACGAAGGCGGCTATCTGCTGCTGCGCGACAAGGCCGGCAATGTCGCCGGCCTGCTGACGCCCAAGGGCGCCTGGCTGCAAGGCGACAACGCGCCGTCCTGGCTGGCGCAGGCCAGCCGGCTGGCGGTGCGCCAGGGCAAGCTGTGGGTTTCCAGCCAGGACGGCCAGCTGCTCAACGCCATCGATGCCGACGGCCGCGCGGTGCTGCAACCCGAGGCGGTCGAAGCGGCGCAAGGCTCGCAACTGCGCGACATGCCGCTGGACGTGCCCGACGGCCCGCTCGGCGTGCTGGGCCAGGGCTATTGCCACTGCACGGAAGGCGGCGCCGGCCTGCTGCTGGCCGACGGCAGCGTCGCCACCCGCAAGGACTGGAGCGAGATCGTGCCGCTGGACGGCCCGCGCGACAACGACACGGCGGAGGACGCCGCCGAGGCCGCGCCGCTGACCGCCGACCAGTTGCGCTTCGCCGCGCAGACCGACGAGGGCGTGCAGCTGCTCGACGGCCGCGGCCAGCCGATGGACCTGCCGCTGCAACAGCACATCGGCGCCTTCCGTCACGGCTACGCGCTGATCTACGCCAAGGGCGAGACGCGCCTCATCGACCGCGCCGGCAAGACCTATGCCCTGCCCGACTACTTCGAGGCCGAAGTGGTCGCGCCGGGACTGGTGCGCTACCTGAAGACCGCGGCCGAGGGCGACCCCTGGGGCCTGTACGACTTCATCGCCGGCAAGGAAGTGTCGGCCCCGGTCTTCCAGTACATCGGCGCGTTCCACGACGGCCGCGCCATTGCCGCGCTCGGCAAGGACAAGGTGGGCCTGATCGATGCGCAAGGCAAGTGGATCGTGCCACCGCGCCACAACGATGCCCGCCGCGTCAACGACAAACTGTGGCTGATGTACCAGGCGGGCTCGAAGGAAGAGGACTACCGCCGCCCGGCCGCGCTGTTCAATCGCGAGGGACGCGTCCTGACCAGCTTCCAGCCGGCGCTGGATGTGTCGCGCGACGGCAGCGGCGCCTATCTGGCCTACAGCCAGAAGAACCGCTGGATCATCGCGCCCGACGCCTCCGACGCGCTCGACCTGCAGGACGCGAACTACACGCCGATGGGCGCCTGGCTCGCCATCCGCCGCGCCGACCGCCACGGCTATGTGGATGGCCAGGGCCGCTGGCAGATCGCGCCGGGCGCGGTGCCCGGCACGCGGTTCCAGGGCAAGCCGGCACGCGCGCTGGTGAGCGGCGAAGACGGCGCCCGCCTGATCGACGAACACGGCAAGACCGTGGCCAGCCTGCCGGCCGGTGACTGGTACTGGCCGACGGGATCGGCCTGGCTGCTGCGCGCGGACGCCGACGCCGCCGGCAACCCGGTCACTGTCTACACCGACACCACGGGCAAGACACGCCTGACCCTGCCGGGCACCGCGACCTCGTTCTCCGAAGGCCAGGCGGCCGTAGTGCTGCCCAACGGCAACATGCGCGCGGTCAACGAAAAGGGCGTGGAGAGCGGACCGACGTTCAGCTACATCGGCCCGCGCCGCGACGGCCTGGCGGCGGTCCTGGTCGGCGACCGCTACGGCTACGCCGACGGCCAGGGCCGGCTGGCGATCACGCCGGTCTACCTGTGGGCCTCGGCGTTTGCCAACCAGCGCGCCGTGGTGTCGACGCGGGATCTCTCGATGATCGTGGACGAGCGCGGCACGATGGTGGCGCGCGTCACCATGGAATGCGGCATCCGCACGCTCCACGGCAGCTATAACCAGCGGCTGTGGCCGCTGTCGATGCCGCAGCGCTGCCGCCAGTGAGGCCGCGCGCGCCGGAACGAGCCGGCGCGCGCCCCGGCCCTGCTACTGCGCGTCCAGCGCCAGGTAGCGGCGGGTCTGCACGATCTCTTCGCGCTCCTTGAAGCTGGTCAGGCGGTCGGCCAGCGCGCTGCTGTCGCCGGTCTCGCGGATCGCCGCCAGCGTGGCCTGCATGGCGTGGATGGCGGCGCGTTGCAGGTCCGACGGAATGATCGCCAGGCGATAGCCCATCGCGGCCAGGTCGGGCAGCGGCACCAGCGGCGTCTTGCCGCCATAGAACATGTTGATCAGCTTCAGGCCGGGCAGCCGGTCGGCGATGGCGCGGATCTGCTCCAGCGTTTCCGGCGCCTCGACGAACACCATGTCGGCGCCGGCCTTCACATAGCGCTCGGCGCGCGCGATGGCGGCATCGAAGCCTTCCACCGCGATTGCGTCGGTGCGCGCGATCACCAGCGTGTCGGCATCGGCCAGCGTCTGGCGCGCGATGTGGACCTTGCGGCACATTTCCTCGGCGTCCACCAGGCTCTTGTCGTCCAGGTGGCCGCAACGCTTGGGAAACGACTGGTCCTCGATATGGAAGGCCGCGACGCCGGCGCGCTCCATGATGCGCACCGTGCGCTCGACGTTGGCCGAACCGCCGAAGCCGGTGTCGGCGTCGGCCACCACCGGCAGGCCGCTGGCGTCGACGATCTTCTCGACCCGGTCCATGACCTCGGTGAAGCTCAGCAGGCCGATGTCGGGATAGCCCGCGGCGCGCGCGATGGCGCCGCCGCTGGCGTAGACGGCGTTGAAGCCGGCCGCCGCCACCAGGCGGGCCGACATGCCATCGTAGGCGCCGGGCGCCACCACGATGTCCTGGGCCAGATGGCGGCGCAGCAGCGCGCCGGGGGTGGGAGTCGAAGCCATGCGCATTCCTTTGGAAACGAAGAGGGGATGTGCGCATCATCGTTCCGCCACACTAGAATGTCCAATATATGGAAAATTGATAATCGGTACTTTCTGGATACCAATATGGAACTGCGCCACCTGCGCTATTTCGTGGCCACCGCCGAGGCCCAGCACTTCACCCGCGCGGCCGAGCAGCTGGGCATGGCGCAGCCGCCGCTGTCGCAGCAGATCCGCCAGCTGGAAGAGGAAGTCGGCACGCCGCTGTTCGACCGCCGCGGCCGCGGGGTCAGCCTGAACGACGCCGGCCGCGCCTTCCTGGCCTGCGCGCAGGACATCCTGCAACGCGCGCAGGACGCGGTGCGGACGGCGCGGCGCGCCGCGCGCGGCGAGGTCGGCGAACTGTCGCTGGGCTTCACCGAATCGGCGTCGTTCCATCCGGTCGTGACCGAATTGATCCGGCTCTACCGGCAGCAATACCCCGATGTGGAAATGACGCTGTCGCAGGACGACAGCGAAACGCTGGTGGCGCGCCTGCGCGAAGGGCTGATCGACGCGGCCTTCGTGCGGCCGCCGTTCGCGATGGATGGCGGCCTGCGCTTCACGCAGCTGACGGAAGAACCGCTGGTGGTGGCGCTGCCGCTGGGCCACGCGCTGGCGCGGCGCAAGCGGCTGGCGCCGGCCGACCTGACGCAGGAACGCTTCATCCAGTATTCGCGCAAGTCCGGCTATGGCCTGAGTGCCGACATCATGGCGGCGTGCCGCCAGCATGGGCTGAACCCGCTGCCGGGCCAGCGCGCGCCGCAGTTGTCATCGGCGGTGAACCTGGTGGCGGCGGGCATGGGCGTGGCGATCGTGCCGGCGTCGCTGCGCCACCTGCGTCCGGACGGCGTGGTCTACCGCCCCTTCGCGCTGGACTGGCCGCGCGCGGTGCTGGGCCTGGTGGTGCGCGACGATGCGCCCGGTGGACGCGTGGCCAACCTGCTGGCGCTGGCGCAGGGGTAGTCGCGCGCTCGCGGCCCGAACCCGCGGCCTGATTCCCGCAGCGTCAATCGTCGTGCGATTCGTGCACGGCGATGGCGCCGCGCTTCCAGTAGCTGGCGGCGCGGATGCGGCTCTTGTCGACGCCGTGCTGCGCCACCATGATTTCACGCACCGCCTTGGCCACGGCCGACTCGGCCGCGATCCAGGTATAGCCCTCGCCCGCCGGCAACGCCAGCTCGCGCGCGGCCTCCAGGAGCAGCGTGCTGTAGCCGGCGGCGGTGCCGTCGCGATGCAGCCAGCGCACCGCGGCCTGTGCCCGGGTCGGCAGGGCAATCTCGTTGGCGGCAGACGGCACCTCGATCAGCACCAGCGCCTGCGCGGTCGCGGGCAACTCCTCCAGGCGGCGGGCGATGGCGGGCAGCGCGGTCTCGTCGCCGATCAGCACGTGCCAATCGAAGCCCTTGGGCACCACGAACGAGCCGCGCGGGCCGCCGATGCCCAGGCGCTGGCCGGCCTCGGCCTGCTCGGCCCAGGTCGAGGCGGGGCCATCTCCGTGCAGCACGAAGTCGATATCCAGTTCCTCGCGCGCGGCGTCATAGCGGCGCGGGGTGTAGTCGCGCGCCGCGGGGCGCGGCGCGCCGTCGGGGAACTTGATGCCGTCGGGGCCGACCTCGGGCAACAGCAGGGGTTGCGACGGATCGGCGGGGAAAAACAGTTTCACGTGGTCGTCGAAGGACGCGGACACGAAGTCGCGCAGGTCGTCGCCGATGAAGGTGACGCGGGCCAGCAGGCCGGCGATGCGCTCGACGCGCGCCACGGTCAGGATGCGCATCTTCAGGGGATGGCGCACGCGTTCGACAGTCAGGTCGCTACGGGTCATGGGGTCTCCAATGGGATAGGCGGAATCAGTCACAGCTCTTGCCGGTGATTTCCGCGGTCGCGCGGCGCAGGATGGCGGCGATGCGACGTTGTTCGGCGGGCGACGCCTCGGTGCGCTGCAGCAGCGCGTGGCGGATCTCCTGGCGGGCGTGCACGAACTCATCGATCCAGCCGCTGGCGTCTTCCTCGTCGGTAGCGGGACGCGGCTCGCCGCTCCAGGCCTGGCGCATCCAGTCCATCTTGCGGGCCACGTGCTTGAGCTTGTTGAACATCACCGACAGGCGCTCGCGGTTGGCTTCCAGGTGTTCGCGGCCCGGGTCCGCCAGGTGGTAGCGCTTCTTGCTGCCTTCCTGCTCGACGGTGGCGTAGCCCAGTTCTTCCAGATAGGTCAGCGCCGGATACACCATGCCCGGGCTGGGCGTGTAGAAGCCGTTGGACATCGCGCCCAGCGCCTTGATCAGCTCGTAGCCGTGGCTGGGGTTCTGTTCCAGCAGGCCGAGCAGCATCAGTTGCAGGTCGTCGGCCGAGACTTTGCGGCCGCGCGCCCAATGACGGCCATCGCCTCCGAAGCTGTCGTCGGCATCGCCGCCCCGGCCGTGGCCGCCCCACGGGCCGCCAAACCAGCCGCGCCCGCCGCCGGCATGACGGCCATGACGGCCGCGGCCGCCTTCGTGGCGACCATCCGCGCCGTGGCCGGCGTGGCCATGACGTTCGTAGGGGTCGTGATGATCGAGGGATTCGTGGCGACCGCGATGATCGTGGAATTCGGGATGGCCGTGATGGCCGTGGTGATGATCGTGGTGGCCGTGGTGGTCGTGATGGCCACGGTGGCCGTGGTGGCGCTCGCGCGATTCATGGCGCGAGCCGCGGGCAAAGGCGGTCAGGAAGTGGAAATGGCGCTTGGGGGCCTCGCTGGGAGTCTGACGTGTTACTTAAAACATATCTTAAGATATATGTCTTACGATACACAGACACGATTCCGGCCGTCAAGCGCCTTTTGCGTGACGCCGCTACCGGGGCGTCTTGTCGAGCACGCCGGCGGCGATGCCGGCCACGATCAACGCCATCCCCAGCAACAGCGGCGCGCTCAGGGGCTCATGCAGCACCACCGCCGAACACAGCAGGCCGACCACCGGCACGCCCAGCAGGCCGATCGACGTGACGCCCGCGGGCAGGGACCGGTTCACGTTCACCGCCGCCCAATACGCCACGGCGATGCCGAACACGCCGCCATAACCCAGCAGCCAGCCCAGGTCCGGGCTCCACGTCACGCGCGGCGCGCCCTCGGCCGCCCAGGCGACCGCGGCCAGCACGCCGGAGGCCAGCAGCGCCTGCCAGAACGCCAGCTCGAACGGCGGCGTGACCCAGCGGTGGGCGCGCACGTAGACGATGTTGGCGGCCCAGCACAGCGCCGCCAGCAGCACCAGGCCGTTGCCGAACACGGCCTCGCGATTGCGCCAGTCGAACGCCAGCGGATTGAAGATGACGACCAGCCCCAGCAGGCCGAGCGCCAGCCCGAGTTGCCGACCGCGCCCGATTGGCTCGCCCAGGAACACGCGCGCGGCCGGAATGACCCACAGCGGCGTGGTATAGGCCAGCACCACCGAGCGACCGGCCGGCACGTATTGCAGGCCGAGACTGACCAGGGCGGCGAACGCGCCCATGTGCAGCAGGCCCACGCTCAGGATCACGGGAATGTCGGCCTTGACCGGCCAGGCCACCCGCCGCAGCGCCAGGCCCAGCGCCAGCAGCGCGGCGGCGCCGGCGACGCTGCGCGCGGCCACCGCCCAGATCGGGGTCATGTATTGCAGCAGCAGCTTGCTGACGGCCCAGGTGAAGCCCCAGGCCAGCACCACCACGACGAGCAGCGACAGGGCCTGGCGGCGGGGCAGGATTTGAGTGGACATGGCGCGGGCGGAAGTGGCGAATCGCCCCGACTATAGAAGCGCGCCGCGCCCCCGCCGTAGCGCCACGCGGCGCCTAATCTCTGGAGCCACGCGCGGCCGCGCGCGGCTTGCGCGCCAGCCAGCGCGCGACAGCCGCGGCCTGTGGTTCGTCCGGCGCGGGCGCGTACACCACCAGGCGCAGGTGGCGGCTTTCATCGACCGACAGGGTGGAATGCTCGAACGCCACCTCGCCCAGCGCCGGCAGGCGCAGGCTGCGCACGCCCATGCAGGCGCCGTGCACGTCGTGCTCGCGCCACCAGGCCTTGAACTCGGGGGCGACGCGCTCCAGCTCATCGACCAGTTCGGTGATGTCCGGCGCGCCCGAGGCCGAGGCGAAATCGCGCCGGAAGGTGGACAGCATCGCCGGCGCCTGCGCCGGCCAGTCGACGAACAGCTCGCGCATCGCCGGATCCACGAACAGCATCCACAGCAGGTTGCGCCGCCCCGCCGGCTGCGCGCCAAAGCCGAACACGCGCTCGGCGGCGGCGTTCCACACCACCACGTCCCAGCGCAGGTTGAGGATGTAGGCGGGACGCGCGGGCAGGTCGTCCATCAGGCGCCGCACCTGCGGCGGCACGGTGCACCAGGTGCGCCCCGGCTCGGCCGGCGGACGCTGGTGCGCCAGCAGGTACAGGTGGCGCCGTTCCGCCGCGTCCAGCCGCAGCACGCGCGCCAGGTTTTCCAGGAAGGTGGCCGACACGCTGATGTTGCGGCCCTGCTCGAACCAGGTGTACCAGGCCAGGCCGACGCCGGCCAGCGCCGCCACTTCCTCGCGCCGCAGGCCGGGGGTGCGCCGGCGGCCGCCGGCGGGCAGGCCCAGCGTGGCCGGACTCAGGCGCTCGCGGCGCAGCCGCAGGAATTCGGCGAGGTCGGCGCGGGTGCGGTCCAGCCGCTGCGCGCCCGTGTCGAGCGCGCCGGCTCGCGGTGCGGGCGCGCCGGCCGGCGCCGCGTCATGCGAAGGGGAACGGGGCATAGGCTATTGCCTTCAGTAATAGCATAAACAGCTAAATTGTATGAGGCTCGAACAGCCCACAGAATAGCGCCGATCCCCACTCCCGCGGCCTGTCCATGTCCTCCGCCACCCTGCCCTCGCCCTGCCCCGATGCCGCCACCCAGCCCGCCACGCCCGGCCCGCTCGGCCTGGCTGTGCTGCTGTCCGGCGGCTTCATCACGATCTTCGACCTGTTCGTGGTCAACGTCGCCATCCCCAGCATGCAGACGACGCTGGCGGCCAGCTTCGCGCAGATCAATTTCATCATCGTCGCCTACGAGCTGGCCTATGGCGTGCTGCTGATCGCGGGCAGCCGGCTGGGCGACCGTCATGGCCGCCGGCGCCTGTTCATGCTGGGCATGGCCGGCTTCGCGCTGGCCTCGGCGCTGTGCGGCCTGGCGCCCGACGCCAACACGCTGATCGGCGCGCGCGTGCTGCAGGGCGTGGCCGCGGCCATGCTGTTCCCGCAGGTCTACGCGCTGATCCGCGTCAGCTACGACGGCCATGCGCGGCGCCGCGCCTTCGGCCTGCTCGGCATGACGCTGGGACTGGCGGCCATCGCCGGCCAGGTGCTGGGCGGCTGGATCGTGCATGCCGATCTGTTCGGGCTGGCATGGCGCACGATCTTCCTGGTGAACGTGCCGGTCGGCCTGCTGGCCTGGCGGCTGGCGCGCCACATTCCGGAATCGCGCGACGCCGCGGGCGCGCCGATGGATTGGGGCGGCTCGGCGCTGGTCGGCGCGGGACTGGGCCTGTTACTGCTGGCGCTGGTCGAAGGCCCGGCGCGCCATTGGCCGACGTGGACGCTGGCCTGCGGCGCGGCGTCGGTCGCGTTGCTGGCGCTGTTCGTATGGATGCAGCGCCGCGCCGGCGCCGCCGGCCGCGCGCCGCTGGTCGACATGACGCTGCTGGCGCAGCCGCGCTTCGCCGCGGGCTGCCTGCTGGTGACGCTGGTGTTCTCCACCGCCAGCGCCATGTTCCTCTGCTACGCCCTGCTGTTGCAGACCGGGCTGGGCGTGGATGCGCTGACGGCGGGCACGGTGTTCGCGCCGGCCAGCGTCGGCTTCGTGGCCGGCTCGATGGCGGCGCCGCGGCTGGTGGCGCGCTTCGGCACGCACGCGGTCACCGTGGCCGCGCTGCTGTATGGCGGCGCCACGGCCACGCTGATGTGGCAGGTGGGCGCGGCCGGCGCCGCGCTCGCGCCCTGGTCGCTGGTGCCCGCGCTGGTCTGGCTGGGCGCGGCGCAAGGCGCCGTCAACACGCCGCTGGTGAACCTGGCCTTGGGATTGGTGGAAGACCGCCAGGCCGGCATGGCGGCGGGCGTGGTCGCCACCTTGCAGCAGGTCGGCGCGGCGCTGGGCGTGTCGGCCGCCGGCATGCTGTTCAGCGGCACGCTCGATGCGCTGGCGGACGCGGCCACTGGCGACCGCTACGCGCAGGCCTTCGCCAGCGCGATGCGCTTCAACCTCGCGGCCATCGGCGCGTCGGTACTGTTGCTGGGGTGGCTGGGACGGCGCCGTTGACGGCGCCATCCCGAGGACGCGGCGCTATGGCGCCAACGGCACGCCCGGCTGGCTGGCCGAACGGGTGCCCGGCAGCGGATGGCAGGACTGCGGATGATAGGTGTGCACCAGCGACAGCTTGACGCGGTCGCTGCGGTTGCCCTGCGCCGCGTGCAGCGTGCGGCAATGGAAGAACACCAGGTCGCCGGCGCGCAGCTCGGGACAGACGGCGCGCGCGATCCATTCGGCATTTTCGGGCGCGTCGTCGCGGAAGAATTTCTTCTCGTCGAACTGCGCCGGCTGGAACGCCGCCGCGTGCGAACCGGGGATGAACGACAGGCCGCCGTTGTCCCAGTTCTCGTCGCCGAGCGCCAGCCAACAGGACACCAGGTCGGTGTCGGAAAACGACCAGTAGCGGATGTCCTGGTGCCAGCCGGTCAGGCTGCCGTAGGCCGGATGCTTGGTCATCACGCAGTTGTGGTGCACGGTGGACAGCACCGGCGTCTCGCCGAAATAGCGCGCCAGCGACTGGCCGATGCGCGGGTCGGTGGCCCATTGCGCGAACAGCGGATCGCGGCCGTAGGCGCCGAGCAGGCGCCGCACCGTCAAGCCGCCTGCGGCGTCGCGCGACTCGGGGGCGCCGGGATAGCGCAGATCCGCCTCGTATTCGATGGGCGCCACGTGCTCGCGCAAATGGCGCTCGGCCAGCGCGCGCAGCGCCGCCACCTCGGCCGGGTCCGCGAACTGGCGCGCGACCACGAAACCCTGCTCGCGCAGGACCGCTAACTCATCTTCTTGCAATGACCCGGACATGATGAACCTGCCAAACCCTCAGACCCCGCGGCATAAGCTGCAAGCGTCTGCGCACACGGCAGGCGCGTGCCGGACGAGGCGCCGGCGAGCGCGGGAGAGGTAGATTACACCCAAACCCGCAGGCCCGGCCCGGCTAGGCCTGGCCACCGGTCGATGTCTTGTCGGGCGACGCGCCGGCCCTGAGCCGCGCGGTGTCGCGCTCGACTTCCTCATGGTTGACCCATTCGCGCCACACGGCCACCAGCAGCGCCATCAGCACCGGGCCGACGAACAAGCCGACGATGCCCATGGTCTTCACGCCGCCCACCAGGCCGAAGAAGGTCGGCAGGAACGGCAGCTTGACCGGCCCGCCCACCAGGCGCGGCCGCAGCGTCTTGTCGACGATGAACAGTTCGACGCTGCCCCAGACCATCAACGCGATGCCCGCCACCACGTGGCCCGAGCCGACGAGGTACAGCGACACCAGCGTGAACGACAGCGGCGCGCCGCCCGGGATCAGCGCCATGAAGCCGGTGACCACGCCCAGCAGCACCGGCGACGGCACGCCCG
>Ga0189292_10420_pt1 | contig 13408 bp, 13 predicted proteins | sample UW1oraminimetaG_FD_130317 | JGI IMG/M metagenome (GOLD analysis project Ga0189292, IMG submission 130317) | Marine microbial communities from the Costa Rica Dome - UW179A-orange mini metaG | ecosystem: Environmental > Aquatic > Marine > Oceanic > Photic zone | place: Costa Rica: the Eastern...
CTGCGATACCCATGAGCCCTTTGTCCAGCAGGCGCAGGCGCGATACGATCAGGATCCTGACGTGACCCTAGCGGTCGCCGACATGAGCGCGCCATTTGGTATGTTTGATTTCATCTGGTGCGCTGGTGCTGCCTATTTTCTCGGGATCAGCGCTGCACTTTCAACATGGCGGCAGCATCTCTCACCCGGTGGGGTCATCGCGTTTTCCGAACCCTGTTATTTTACGGACACTCCCTCAGAGGCGGCGCGGGCGTTTTGGGACGGTGAGGGTGTACCGCTGAGCACCGAAGCTGGGATTCGGGATCAGATCGCACGCGCCGGATATCAGACGCTGGCAATCCGAAACCTGTCTGATCAGGCGTGGGAAAATTACTACACACCTCTCGAAGCCCGTATTTCAGACCTGCGGTCCGAAGCATCGCCTCTTCTGGTTGAAATAATCAAAGACACCCGGAAAGAGATGGATGCATGGCGCGCATGCAAAGACGAAACCGGTTATGTGCTGTGCGTGGTGCGCCCGAAATGAGTGATCCGATCCAAGCCTGCGCCGAGCTTGTCGCAAAAGGCGATCCAGACCGGTTCAAAGCCACGATGGCCGCGCCTCTCGAGGCCCGTACCAGGCTGCTGCCGCTCTATGCGCTCAATCTGGAGATTGCCCGCGCACCGTGGCTGACCGAAGAGCCAATGATCGCGGAAATGCGCCTGCAGTTTTGGCGCGATACCGTTGAAGAGGCAGCGCTGGGCAAGCCCGCACGGGCTCATGAAGTTGCGCAGCCGCTCGCCGCCCTGATCCAGACCTGTAAGCTTCCAGTTGATGTTCTGGATGCCATGATCGCGGCAAGGCGTTGGGATATATACAAAAACGCGCATGAGGATGCGCAGGCGTTTGAGGCCTATCTCGATGATACGGGGGGCGGGCTGATGTGGTGCGCTGCTATTGCGCTCGGCGCAGCACCTACGATGGAAGACCCCGTCCGGAAAATGGGGCAGGCAACGGCACTGGCAGGGCTTTTCCAGGCGGTTCCGGATCTCGAAGCCCGAGGGCGGGTTCCTCTGGTAGATGGTCGGCCACAAGCTGTTGCGGATCTCGCGAGGGACGGTCTGAAGCGTATTCAGGCCGCCCGGTCCGCGCGTCTTCCAAAATCCCTTTGGCCAGCCCTTTGGGCCGGTGCGCATGCTTCGGCAACTCTGAAACAGGTTGCTCAAGATCCGATGCGTGTGGCCAATGCTACGCTGATGCAAAGCGATCTCCGCAAATCGCTGCGTCTGCTTCGCTTTGGGACGCTTGGCGGTTACTGACCCACTTCGCGCGGGCGCAGGACGAACCAGATCAATGCGCCCCCTGCCAGGGTCAGAAACGGCACCATGGCCATGTTGACCGAACTCCAACCCGTCACCACGTCGGGTCCGGAATTGATTAAACCGCCCGAAGCCAGCGACGCTATGGTCACGAAGCCAAAGACGATCAGGTCATTCATTCCCTGGACAACGCCTTTTTCTTCCGGGCGCGTATTTGCAGCCAACAAGCTGGTTGCCCCGATGAAGCCGAAGTTCCAGCCGATGCCCAACAAGACCAGCGCTCCGAAGAAGTTCCAAAGCTCAACCCCTGCCATGGCCACACCGCCCGCTGCGGCCAATGCGATCAATCCCACCCCCACGACCTTTCCAGCGCCAAACCGCGCGATCAGATGGCCGGTGAAGAAGGACGGTGCAAACATCGCAAGCACATGGGCCGAGACGATGTCGGCTGCATTATTGGTGGTAAATCCACACCCCACAACCGCAAGAGGGGTCGAGGTCATAACAAGGTTCATCAGCGCATAGGCGACCATCGCACAGATGACTGCGACCAAAATCCCCGGTTCCTTCAAAATCTCCAGCCGCGGCCGTACAGGCCGATCTTGGGCAGAACGTTGAGGAGGTGCTGGGATGTCCAGCAGGAAGAATACGATCATCCCGATCGCATTGATCGCCACGACCGCAAGATACGTGCCAAGGAATGGGACAACGAAGAGGTCAGTTGTCACCTTTACCAGTTGCGGACCAACGAGCGCAGAAATCAGCCCGCCAGCCATCACATAGGAAATGGCCTTGGGCCGGAATGCGTCGGAGGCCGTATCTGCAGCCGCAAATCGGTAGAACCCTTGCGCGCTCATGTAGATACCCGTCAGATAGCTGCCCAGCAGAAACAAGGGAAAGCTGCTGGTTGCCAATCCGACGCCACCGATGACTGCGCCAAGTGCACCACCAAACGCGCCGATCAGGAAACCTGCCCGTCGGCCCTTGCGTTGCATCAACGCCGACAGCCAGGGCGCGGTCGTCATCGATCCAAACACGATCAGCGAGATCGGCAATGTCGCAAGCAATGGCGTTGGTGCGATCATCTGACCCGCCAATCCGCCGATTACGAATATCATCGGCATCTGGCTTCCCAGAAAAGCCTGCGCAGCCACAAGGACAATGACGTTGCGCCTCGCGGTTCTGTCGTCGACGGGCTGGGAAAGGGGGGTGTCACTTGCACTCATAACTACGCCATTATCGCGGAACGGGCCAGGAGGGAAAGCGCTCTTTTCGACAAGGCATTCACATCATAGGGTGCGCCCATGTCAGTGGGTCGGATCATCACATCAGAGGCTTGTGTTGCAGAGGGCGCCGCCTGGCTTTCTGCACGGGAGGTTCGTTTTGCAGACGCGCTCAAACAGACAGGTGCGCTGCCGCTTCGGCTCAAACCTGACGGCTTTGAAACCTTGCTTAGCGCGATTGTCAGCCAACAAGTCAGTGTGGCGTCCGCCAACGCCATTTTCGGGCGCCTCAAGGCTGCGAGGCTCACAGGTCCGCGCAAGGTGATGTGGGCCAGTGAAGATGAATTAAGGGCCTGTGGCTTAAGTCGGCAAAAAATACGATATGCCAAAGCCTTGGCGGAAGCGCGCATCGACTACAAAATATTGCGCGTCACTCCGACAGAAGAAGTTGTCGAAACCCTGATCGAGGTGCCGGGTATCGGGCGCTGGACAGCTGAAATATACGCGATGTTCAGCCTTGGCAGGGCGGATGTCTTTGCCCCTGCTGATCTGGCGCTTCAGGAAAGCGCGCGTTTGCTTTTTGATCTGGACGATCGACCGAAGGAAAAAGCGCTTCGGGACATGGCCGAGACCTGGTCTCCATGGCGCAGTGTGGCAGCACGACTGCTCTGGGCTTATTATCACGTTGAGAAAAACCGAGAAGGAATACGATGACACGGATACTCGACAGCGCGCGCAAGGGCGCTCCACAAGGCAGCGCAAAGCGTCTCGTCGTCTTTCTGCATGGATATGGGGCAGATGGGGCTGATTTACTGGGCTTGGCCGACCCGCTTGGGGCACACCTGCCGGACACGGCATTTGTAGCGCCCAATGCGCCAGAGCGCTGCATTGGAAATCCGTATGGATATCAATGGTTTCCCATCCCCTGGATAGATGGATCTTCGCAGGAAGAGGCCGACGCTGGCATGCAAGCCGCAGCAGGGGATTTGAATGCCTATCTTGATGCGGTCATGGACGAAGAGGGGGTTGATGCCGCCAACACCATTTTGGTTGGGTTCTCACAGGGCACAATGATGTCTCTGCATGTGGCCCCGCGTCGTGATGTTTCATTTGCGGGCGTCGTTGGGTTTTCAGGTCGGTTGCTGACGCCGGAAACGCTTGAGGATGAGGTCCGGCAGAAGCCTCCCATTTTGCTGATCCACGGGGATGCCGACGAAGTCGTACCTGTCTCGTCGCTTCCGGATGCGGGCAACGCCTTGACGGCCGCAGGCTTTGAAGTCTTCGCGCATATTTCAAAGGGCACCGGTCACGGGATCGCGCCAGACGGGTTGCAGGTGGCGCTCGCCTTCATACGGGATCGTTTCGGTCTCGACGACTAGTCACGTTTTGCGGGTACATATCGCCGGATAGTTGCAAATACATGCTATCGCATGTGATACGCCCACGATTTATTGGGTTGCTTGGTGAATGACGCCAGATATAGTGGTCTTGCAGTTGGGGCGGGTACCCCCCCGCTCTGCTGCCAGTACGCGGGCAGGCAGGGGCGAGGCAGGACAACTCATGGACGGAGATTTCAGATCAAATTTTGTCCGGGACCCAGTTGGGCTATCGCAACATCCTGCCCTGGTTCTCAACGCTGACTATCGCCCGCTTTCCTACTATCCCTTGTCTTTGTGGCCGTGGCAGGAAGCCGTAAAAGCCGCATTTCTCGAGCGTGTCACAATCCTTGCCGAATATGACCGTGTTGTGCGAAGCCCAACGATGGAAATTGCAATTCCGTCGGTGGTGGTTCTGAAGGACTATGTGAAACCGCAGAAACGGGTCGCCTTCACGCGCTTCAACCTGTTTTTGCGTGACGAGTTTCGCTGTCAGTATTGCGGCAGCAAAAGCGATCTGACCTTTGATCACGTGGTGCCCCGCGCGCGGGGCGGGGTAACGAGTTGGGAAAACGTCGTTGCGGCCTGCTCCCCATGCAACCTGCGCAAGGGCTCCAAGCTTTTGCAGAACACGGGCCTGAAATTGCGCAAAGCGCCTGTTCAACCGGGTGCAGAACAATTGCGCAATGTGGGTCGGAAGTTCCCGCCAAATTACTTGCACGAAAGCTGGATGGATTTCCTGTATTGGGATGCAGAGCTCAAAGCCTGATCATCAGGCCGAGCAGCTTGCCCCGCCCAAAACGCAGAACTTCGCGCAATGCGGATGGTTCAGCGCAACTTCCCCTTCCGCGTCTTCAAGCGATGATCCCATCTCGAATTCCGGCGAATAGGGCAACAGCGTACAGGCCAGTACGGCAGGCTTTTCGGCACCTTTGCGTTTGACCACCATGCGGGACGATGAACACATCACCTCGTCTGGTGACTTGTTTAAGATGCCCCAGCAAGCCGTTGTGATCTCAGGAACATCTACCGTTTCATCCATTTCCGGAAACAGCACTGTCTGCCCGGGGTGGGTCGCGTCAATATCAAAGGTCTCTTTGGCATAGAGGTCTGCATAACCCTTGCGCGAGGCCGCATCGCTTTCGCCCCAGACCGTACGACCGGCGACCGTCATCTGGATGCCCGCGTCCCGCAACCACCGCATCCCCTGAAGCGTTTTTTCAAAGCTGCCTGTCCCGCGTTCTTCGTCATGCAGTTTCTCCGACCAGTGATCGACGCTGATCCGAAGGGTCAGTTTCCGACCGTACTCCGCATTCAATCGCTCAAGCCCTGCGCGCATCGTTTTGCGCATCATCGGACGCATGGCGTTGGTCAAAACCAACAGATCATAGCCGCGCTTCAGACCCGCTTCGATGATGTCGATGATCTCGGGGTTCATGAAGGGCTCGCCGCCTGTCAGCCCGATCTCGCGCACATTCCAGGCGCGATCTTCCAACTGATCAAGATAATCTTCAACTTCTGCCAACGTGATGTAGACCAGCCGATCATTGCTGGGGCTCGACGCAATATAGCAGTTGAGGCACTCGATATTGCACAAGGTTCCGGTGTTGAACCAAAGCGTTTCTGGGTTGGTCAAAGCCACTTTCGCACGTGCTTCGCCTTTCGCGGTCACGTCGGGATCAGAGAACTTTTCTGTGGATTTGCTGTATCCAATGTCTTTCATAATCGTGCCTTTGGTGCATAGTCCGGCAAAAGGCCTAGCGGGTCTTTATCGGAATAAAAAGGCAACCGGCACGCCCTAACGCAGTCGTGACTGATTTTTGTGCGCGAACAAACGCGCTTGAACACTGGACTTGCGGCTTTGACCGGCGTAATGCAGGGCTCGTTAGCGCTAACGGGCTTGATAAAGGACCATGCTATGGCTGTACGCGTCATTCCAGTCGATCCGTTTGATCTGGTGATATTCGGTGGCACTGGTGATCTTGCACAGCGCAAGATTCTCCCGGGCCTCTATCGCCGTTTTCATGCAGGACAAATGCCTGCAGAGGCGCGCATCATTGGTGCTGCCCGTGGCGATATGGACGAAGAGGCCTATCGCGCCTTGGTACGCGAAAGCATCGCGACATTCGTGTCCGCCAACCTTTGCGAAGCCGAGATTGTCGACGCGTTTCTTGCACAAGTCAGCTATGTCACGCTTGACGCGCGCGGCACTGGCGGTTGGAAAGAACTGAAAGGCAAATTGCGCAACGATGTCGTGCAAGCCTTTTACTTCTCGGTTGCCCCTTCGCTCTTTGCCGATATCGCAGAGCGGTTGCACAAAAACGGTATTTCTCGCCCGGATGCACGGATCGTTGTCGAAAAGCCCTTTGGGCGCGATCTGCAAACCGCGCAGGCGCTCAACAAGGAACTGGTCAGTTTCTTCGACGAAGAACAAATCTATCGCATCGATCACTACCTTGGCAAAGAGACCGTTCAGAATTTGATGGCGGTGCGCTTCGGCAACGTCCTTTTTGAACCGCTCTGGAACTCGCAATACGTCGATCACATCCAGATCACGGTTGCCGAAACTGTCGGGGTCGGGGGACGCGGCAGCTATTACGACAAATCCGGTGCCATGCGGGACATGGTGCAAAATCACCTCATGCAGCTTCTGTGTTTGATCGCGATGGAACCCCCAAACCGGTTCGACCCTGACGCGGTTCGCGATGAGAAGCTGAAAGTCATTCGGGCACTTGATCCAGTGGAACCGTCCGAGATCGTGCGCGGACAATACCGCGCAACGGCCTCAGAGCCGGGCTATCTGGACGAAGTTGGCGATCCCAACAGCCGTACCGAAAGTTTCATCGCGCTCAGAACGCATATTTCCAACTGGCGCTGGAATGGCACGCCGTTCTATCTGCGGACTGGCAAAAAGCTTGGCACCCGTCTGTCGGAAATCGTCGTGCATTTCAAAGAACCGCCGCATTCCATATTCGGTGAGGACGCGGGGGGCAGTTGCAACGTGCTGACCATTCGCCTGCAGCCAGATGAAGGCATGACGCTGTCTGTTACGATCAAAGAGCCTGGTCCGGGCGGCATGCGCTTAATTGATGTTCCGCTCGATATGAGTTTCGCCGAGGCGCTCGGTCCGGAAAACGCCGAAATGCCAGACGCTTACGAGCGACTGATCATGGATGTTATGCGTGGGAACCAGACGCTCTTCATGCGCGGGGACGAGGTCGAGGCTGCATGGCGTTGGACCGATCCGCTCATTCAGGGATGGGAAGCGCGGGGCGAGCGTCCAAAGCTTTACAAGCAAGGCGGCTCGGGTCCTGAGGATGCACAAATGTTGCTGCACCGTGATGGGCGGCGCTGGCGGGAGTTGGATCCATGATGGACCTCGTCGAATATCCAGATCGCGACATGCTGATGCTGGGGCTCGCTGACAGGCTGGCCAGCTCTTTGCGCCGGGATCTTGCTGTGAAAGATCGCGTGTCTTTCTCAGTGCCAGGTGGCACAACGCCCGGCCCGGTTTTCGATATGCTGTCTGCGGTGGACCTGAATTGGGACCGCGTCGACGTGATTTTGAACGATGAAAGATGGGTGCCTGAAAGCTCTGATCGGTCAAATACCGCGCTTTTGCGCCGCCGTTTGCTGACGGGGGCCGCGTCCTCAGCAAACCTTGTGCCTTTGCGTTCGGATGAACCAACACCCGAAGAAGGCTTGGCCGCATTAATGCCAGCTGTCGAAGCCCTCCGGCCGATAGACCTACTTCTTGTCGGGATGGGGACGGATATGCACACCGCCTCGCTGTTCCCCGGTGCAGACCAGCTGGACGCTGCACTTGCCAAGGATGCCCCCGCGCTGCTGGCGATGCGTGCGCCCGGTGCGCCTGAGCCGCGTATCACCTTATCTGCACCCGTGCTGCAGGGGGCGGTGGAATCCCATATTCTTGTCACAGGCCCTGAAAAGCGCGCGGCTCTGGACAAGGCGCTTAGCACACGCCACGCTGCCGAGGCTCCTATTCGCATTTTGCTGGACCGTGCGACGGTTCATTGGGCCCCATAATTCAATCTGAGATCACTATGACCGACGCTATTTGGAACCAGCTTTCCGCCCATCGTGAAAGACTGGACAGCACGTCTATTCTGTCCCTGTTTGCCGATGACGACCGGGCCTCACAGTATTCGATCCGTCATGGGGACATGCTGTTTGACTATTCCAAGACCGGAATTGATGCGGCCGCACGCGCGGCGCTACTGGATCTCGCGAAAAGCAGTCAGATCGAGACACGGCGTGACGCAATGTTTGGCGGTGAAAAGATCAACGAAACTGAAGGCCGCGCCGTTTTGCACACCGCGTTGCGCGCGCAATCAGGCCCCATTTTCGTTGATGGGCAAGACGTGCTTCCAGGTGTTCAGGAAACGCACGCGCGCATGGCTGAATTTGCATCTTCCGTTCGCGAAGGGCGTTTTGCAGGGCAGGGCGGACAGATCACCGATGTGGTCAACATCGGCATTGGCGGATCTGATCTGGGGCCGGCGATGGCCGCCATTTCGCTCTCGCCTTATGCTGATGGTCCGCGCACCCATTTCGTATCCAACATTGATGCCGCACAAATTGCCGAGGTTCTGGCACCGCTCGATCCAACCACAACATTGGTTCTGGTGGCCTCCAAGACCTTCACGACCATCGAAACGATGACAAATGCCGAAACCGCCCGGGCTTGGATGGCCAAACATGTCGCGGATCCTGCGTCTCAGTTCGCAGCCCTATCCACGGCGTTTGACAAGACCAGCGCCTTCGGGATCGCAGCTGAACGTGTCTTTGGCTTCGAAGACTGGGTCGGGGGGCGGTACTCCATGTGGGGGCCGATTGGGCTGTCGCTTATGATCGCGATTGGCCCTGAGAACTTTGATCAGTTTCTGGCTGGTGGTGCAGACATGGATGCGCATTTCCGCTCCGCGCCTCTGGCTGAAAACTTGCCTGTGATGCTTGCCCTTGTCGGGATCTGGCATCACCAGGTTTGCGGGCATGCAACGCGTGCGGTTCTTCCCTATGATCAGCGCCTGTCCAGATTGCCCGCCTACCTTCAGCAGCTGGAGATGGAGAGCAACGGCAAGTCCACCGCCCTGTCAGGGGCGCCCGTGCGGGATACTGTTGGACCGATTGTCTGGGGCGAGCCGGGAACAAACGGCCAGCATGCGTTCTACCAGCTCATTCATCAGGGCGCTCAGACCGTCCCTTGCGAATTTATCGTGGCTGCTCAAGGCCATGAACCAGATCTCAAACATCAGCATGACCTTCTGCTGGCCAACTGTCTGGCACAGTCCGAAGCCTTGATGATCGGGCGCAGTTTCGAGACTGCCAAAGCGATGATGGTAGCCAAAGGTTTCACCGGCGACGAATTGGACCGACAGGCAAAACACCGCGTGTTTTCAGGCAATCGTCCATCCACAACGCTGATTTATCCCAAGCTCACGCCGTTTGTTTTGGGTCAGATTATCGCCCTTTATGAGCACCGCGTTTTCGTGGAAGGCGTGATCATGGGGATCAATTCCTACGATCAATGGGGCGTGGAACTGGGCAAAGAGCTGGCTGTTGCCCTCCAACCCCTCGTGGAAGGGGCAGATGCATCCGCCAAAGATGGCTCAACCCGCGCGCTGCTCGCGTTTATTCAGGCGAACCGCTAGGCCTTTGACGCGCCGTCCACATTCTGAAAGCGGGACACGATGTCATTCGGCAACATCCGCTTCGTTTTGCCGTCAGGTTCAAGCAGCACAATCACCGACTGCCCGGTCACCTTTGCGCGTCCATCCGAGAAGCAGACATAGTCGATCGTGAAACTGGTGTTGCGATACGCGCTCACACGACACGCCACGATATAGTCTTCGTCCTGAAACATCGGCGCAAGGTATGTCGCCGTCTGATCACGCATCACGATCTGTGGGTCATCATCGCGGTATTTGGTCAGGCCCATCGCCACGAAATACCGGACGCGTAATACCTCAAACCATTGTAAATAAGCAAGGTTATTGACGTGATTCAGTCGGTCAATCTCGGCGAACCTGACCCGGTCCGCGTAGCCATAGACCCAATCTCCGGGCACACCTGCCGCTGCAATTTCTGCGCGACCCAGTGGCGTGACAAAGGGAACTTGCATGGCTGACCTCTTTAGTGCGGCTGGAGCGGGCGATCGGGATCGAACCGACGACATTCAGCTTGGGAAGCTGACGTTCTACCACTGAACTACGCCCGCGCTGGGCCTCGTTACCCCGCAGCCCAAAAGCCGTCAAGCAAGCTCGACAATCTCGCGCGGCTTGCGCAGAACTTCAGCCACAAGGGGGAGGCGGATATGAAAATTGCAATTCTTGGCGCTGCAGGAATGCTGGGGGCAAAGCTTGCCAAGCGTATTCTCGAAGGGGCGCTTGGGGACGCAGAGCTGACACTGATTGACCGCGTCATGCCAAACGCTCAACCGTCCGCAACCTCACTGCAGCTTGATCTGGCGGACCCCAATGCAATGGATCAGATCGCAGCCCTCAACCCTGATCTCGTGTTCCACCTTGCCGCAGTCGTTTCTGGTCAGGCCGAAGCCGAGTTCGACACAGGCTACGCCGTCAATCTCGATCTCACACATCGTCTGACCGAGGCGCTCCGGACATTGAACACCAATCCGCGGCTGATCTTTTCCTCCTCTCTCGCAGTCTATGGGCCCCCATTCCCAACCCCCGTCCCTGAAGACTTCAGGCCAATCCCTGCCTCCAGCTATGGAACGCAAAAGGCAATGGCGGAACTGATGCTGGCCGATTACACGCGCAAAGGCTTCCTGCGCGCCCAATCTTTGCGTCTGCCCACGGTGTCAATCCGACCCGGCACCCCCAATGCGGCCGCGTCGGGGTTTCTGTCTGGCATTTTGCGTGAACCGCTCCATGGCAAAGCCGCGCCGCTGCCTGTACGCGAAGATACGGCCGTCTGGATCGCCTCACCGGATATCACTGTGGAAGGTCTGCTACATGCTGCAAACCTACCCTGGGAGACGGCCAACGATCTCAATCCGCTCAATTTACGCGGGATCTCCGTGACCGTTTCGGAGATGCTCGATGCACTGGAACAGCTTGCCGGGGCGGATTCGCGCGCGCTTGTCCACGCTGCGCCTGACGAGACCGTTGCGCGCATCGTAACTTCTTGGCCCCAGTCCTTTGTAACGTCCCGCGCGACGGCTCTAGGGTTCCCGGTCAACACCGATATCGACGAGATTATCCGGGAGTATTGTGCGCAATACGCTCCCGATGTCTTGCGCCGCTGACATCTGTGGCTAAGTTGCGCCGCATCTAGGGGAGCACACGATATGGCAAAAACGACGTTTCTGGGTTTGGGCGTGATGGGCGCGCCAATGGCAGGATACCTTGCAAAAGCAGGGCATGACGTAACCGTTTACAACCGCACGACGTCCAAAGCCGAAGCCTGGACAAAAGCCAACACAGGGGCTTTCGCCGCGACACCACGCGAGGCATCTGCGGGTGCGGACTTTGTTATGATCTGCGTGGGCAATGATGATGATCTTCGGTCGGTCGTGCTCGGCGACGACGGCGCGCTGGCGTCCCTGTCAGCAGGCGCAATCATTGTCGATCATACAACCGCCAGCGCCGATGTCGCGCGCGAGCTTGCTGCCATTGCCGCCGAGAAAGGTGTGGGCTTTGTCGACGCGCCTGTTTCGGGGGGGCAGGCCGGGGCCGAGAACGGCCAGCTTGCCATCATGTGCGGAGGGTCTGAAACCGATTATGCCAAGGCACAACCCGTGATGGACTGCTACGCTAAGGCGACAGAACGTTTTGGCGATGTCGGTGCGGGTCAGCTCACCAAGATGGTCAACCAGATTTGCATTGCGGGGCTTGTGCAGGCGCTGTCCGAAGGCCTTCATTTTGCAGAAAAAGCAGGGCTCGATGCCAAGGCCGTGGCCAAACTGGTGGCACAGGGCGCGGGCGGCTCCTGGCAGCTTGCCAATCGCCATGAAACGATGGTCGATGGTGCGTTTGAATTCGGCTTCGCTGTTGACTGGATGCGCAAAGACATGGGGCTTGTGATGGATCAGGCCAAATCAATGAAGGTTTCCGTGCCGGTGACGGCGATGGTCGATCAGTTCTACGCCGATGTTCAGGCCATGGGCGGCGGGCGCTGGGACACCTCTAGCCTGATCCAAAGACTGCGTCGGTTGCAGGGCACATGAGCGGCGCGCGCGACCCGGCCACGCTGCTGCGTGCAATGTTTGATGCTGCTGTTGCAGCGGCAGATCCCGGGAAAGCCATCCCCTCTGTCTTGCCCCCGAAGCCAAAGGGACGCGTGGTGGTCGTGGGCGGCGGCAAAGCCTCCGCGCGCATGGCCCAGGTTGTCGAGGACCACTGGGGTCCCTGCGAAGGTCTCGTGATCGTGCCCCATGGGGCTAGCCTGCCCACGAAGGGTATCGAGCTTGTTGAAGGGGCCCACCCGGTTCCCGATGCAGCCGGGGCAGAAGCCGCGCAACGTATGTTGCAGCTTGTGGCCTCACTTGGCGAAGGTGACTTTGCGCTGTGTCTGATCTCGGGCGGGGGCTCTTCGTTGATGGCCGCACCCGGAAAGGGCCTGACCCTTGCGGACAAGCAAGCGATCAATGCAGCCCTTCTGGCCTCAGGCGCGCCCATTTCGGACATGAACGTGGTGCGCAAACACCTCTCTGCAATGAAAGGTGGACGCCTTGCGGCTGCCGCGCATCCTGCAAAGGTCATGACGCTGACGATTTCCGATGTGCCGGGGGATGACCCTTCAATTATCGCGTCTGGCCCAACGGTGCCCGACAGTTCCACGGTCCAAGACGCGCAAAGGATTATCGTGCGCTACGGGCTTGATCTGCCGCCTTCGGTCGCAGACTTTCTCGCAACCGCTGACGCCGAAACACCCAAATCGGATCATCGGGTGTTCGCGAGCGCGGAAACACATATCGTTGCAGCCCCACAGGCATCGCTTCTGGCTGCGGCCAAAGTTGCCGAGGCGCATGGCGTAACACCTTTGTTGATGGGCGATGCGCTCGAAGGCGAAGCCAAAGAGCTGGGCACCGCAATGGCAGGGATCGCTGCAAGTTGCGCCCGTCACGGCATGCCAGCGAAAGGACCTGTTGCGCTGATCTCCGGTGGCGAGACCACAGTGACCGTCAATGGGCCTGCGGGGCAGGGCGGGCGCAACACGGAATTCCTGCTGTCTTTTGCGATGCAAGCCCCTCAGGGCGTGTCTGCGATTGCATGTGACACTGATGGGATTGATGGAAAAAGCGATGCGGCCGGGGCCATGTGGACGCCAGAGGTGGCAGTAGCTGCGACCGGATTGGACGCAGCCAGCTTTCTCGCCAGCCATGACAGCTACAATTACTTCGGGCCCGCAGGGGGGCTGATCAAGACCGGCCCCACGCATACCAATGTGAACGATTTTCGGGCGATCCTCGTCGAGGAGTGGGATCCGACCCGTCGCGCTTAGCCCAACGCGGTCCAACCGCCATCA
>Ga0189292_10424_pt1 | contig 13305 bp, 10 predicted proteins | sample UW1oraminimetaG_FD_130317 | JGI IMG/M metagenome (GOLD analysis project Ga0189292, IMG submission 130317) | Marine microbial communities from the Costa Rica Dome - UW179A-orange mini metaG | ecosystem: Environmental > Aquatic > Marine > Oceanic > Photic zone | place: Costa Rica: the Eastern...
CTAAATCAACCGGCCCGATTCTGTAAGGCTCTTGCAATTCCATCCCGATAGATCCCTTCCCATCCCGCGGTATCCCGGATTTATCTCAGCTGTCTCCCCGGATTTATCTCTCTTCTCTTCACCCCGTGCCGCCCGGCGACCTCCCGGCTCCCCACGCCGTCGACACGCTCTACCGCTCGCACCACGCCTGGCTGACGGCGTGGCTGCGGCGTCGCCTGCGCGACGACCACGACGCCGCCGATCTGGCCCAGGACACCTTCGTGCGCCTGATCGCCGCCCGCGACACGCCGGGCCTGCGCGAGCCGCGCGCCTTCCTGACCCGCATTGCCCAGGGCCTGGTGGTCAACCTGTGGCGCCGCCGCGACCTCGAACACGCCTACCTGCAAGCCCTGGCCCAGCGCCCCGAGGCCAGCGCGCCCTCGCCCGAGCGGCGCGCGCTGGTGCTGGAAGCGCTGGTCGAGATCGACGCCATGCTGCAGCGCCTGCCGGCCCGCGCCCGCGAGGCCTTCCTGCTGGCGCAGCTGGGCGGCTACACCTACGCCGAGATCGGCCGGCGCCTGGACGTGTCCGAGCGCATGGTGAAGAAATACATGGCGCAGGTGATGCTGCAATGCCTGTTGATCGCGGACGGCGTCTGGTGAGGCCCGCCACGCTGTCCGCCCCGCCCGACCGCCGCGTGCTCGAAGCCGCGGCCGACTGGTTCGCGCGTCTGGGCGACGAGCGCGCCAGCGCCGACGACACCCGCCAATGGCAGGCCTGGCTCGATGCCCGGCCGGAACACCGCCGCGCCTGGGATGCCGTGGCCGCGATCAGCGCGCGCTTCGAATCCGTGGCCGGCCAGCCGGCGCTGGAGGCCCTGACCGGCGCCGGACGCGGCCGCCGCCGCGCGCTGCGCACGCTGATGCTGCTGACCGGCGTCGGCGGCGTGGGCGCCACCGCCTGGAACCAGCCGGCCACCCGCCGCCAGCTGGCCGACCTGCGCACCGACGTCGGCCAGACCCGCCAGGCCACGCTGGAGGACGGCTCGCGGCTGTGGCTGAACACCGCTAGCGCGGTCAATCTGCGCTTTGACGCGCAGGCGCGCCGCGTGGTGCTGGTGGACGGCGAAACCCTGATCGACACCCATCCCGATTCCCGCGAGCCGGCCCGGCCGTTCCTGTTGGACGTGGGCTATGCGCAACTGCGGGCGCTGGGCACCCGATTTGCCGTGCTGCGCGACGGCGGCTGCGCCTGGCTCGATGTCTACGCCGGCGCGGTCGAGATCCGTCCCGACGATGCCCCCGTCCGCATCGCGCAGGCCGGCACCCGCACCGGGTTCAGCGGCCGCGCCATCGACGCGGCCGAACCGCTCGACCCCGCCCGCGACGCCTGGACCCGCGGCGAACTCGTGGCCGATGGCCTGCCGCTGGCGCGCTTTGCCGCCGAGCTGGCGCGCTACCGCCGCGGCTTCGTCACCTGTACGCCGGAAGTCGCGCAGTTGCCGTTGGTGGGCGTGTTCCCGCTGGCCGACACCGACCGCATCCTGCGCGCGCTGGAAGCCACCCTGTCCGTGCGCGCCCGGCGCGTGCTGCCCGGCTGGGTCCGGCTGGAGGCCGCCTAGCGCCGGCCGGCGCGGGCGGCTTGCCCAACTATTTTGTAACAGCCGCGCGTTTCCAGTTCCCCTTTCTTCTTTTCGCTTGGCACTGCAGATGTACGACGCGTTTCGCGCGTCCGCCGCCAAGGAACCCCATGCACGTCCCTCCCTTCCGTTATCCGCTCCTGGCCCGCGCGCTGGCCACCGCGTTGACCGCGCCAACGGTCCTGCTGGCCGCCGCGCCCGCGCAGGCCCAGGCGCCCGCCGGCTTCCAGGTCGCGCCCGGCCCGTTGTCGCAGGCGCTCAGCCAGTTCGCCAGCCAGGCCGGCGTGACGCTGTCGCTGGACGGCCGCCTGGTGGCCGGCAGGCAGAGCCCCGGCCTGTCGGGCGCCTACAGCGTGGACCAGGGCTTCGGCCGGTTGCTGGACGGCACCGGCCTGCGCGCCGAGCGGCGTTCGGACAACGTCTACACGGTGCGTCCAGTGGCCAGCGGCGACAATGCCGCCCAGCTGGAGCCGGTGACCGTGGTGGGCGCGTCGACCGCCGAAGGCGCCTACCAGCCGGAGCCGGTGGCCTCGGTGACGCGCTCGCCGCTGGCGGTGCTGGACCAGCCGCAGGCGGTCAACGTGGTGCCGGCCCAGGTGCTGCGCGACCAGCGCCCTCGCAACCTGGACGACGCCCTGGCCAACGTCAGCGGCATCACCCAGGGCAACACGCTCGCTGGCACGCAGGACACGCTGATGAAGCGCGGCTTCGGCGCCAACCGCGACGGCTCGATCATGCACAACGGCATGCCGCTGGTGCAGGGCCGCGGCCTGAACGCCGCCGCCGACAGCGTCGAAGTCCTGAAGGGTCCGGCGTCGCTGCTATACGGCATCATGGATCCGGGCGGCGTCATCAACATCGTCAGCAAGCGGCCGCAGCTCACGCCGTACCACGCCATCACGTTGACGGGTTCGACCTATGCCCAGGGCCGCGACGGCGTCGGCGCCACGCTCGACAGCACCGGGCCGATCGGCGACTCGCGGCTGGCCTACCGCCTGGTGGTCGACACCATGAACGAAGACTACTGGCGCGATTTCGGCCGCCGCCGCGACACGCTGGTGGCGCCGTCGCTGGCCTGGTACGGACAGGACACGCAGATCGTGGCCTCCTATGAGCACCGCGACTACCTGTATCCGTTCGACCGCGGCACCGCGCTCGACCCCACCACCGGCAAGCCGCTCGACATCCCCTCGCGCCGCCGCCTGGACGAGCCCTACAACAACATGTGGGGCAGCACCGAGTTGGCCCAGGTCACCGTGGACCAGCGCGTCACCGACAACTGGAAGGCGCACCTGGGCTACAGTTGGAACCAGGAACGCTACGACGCCAACCAGGTGCGCGTGACCGCCATCGATCCGGTGGCCGGCACCATCAAGCGCAGCAACGACGGCACCCGCGGCGCGCTGTCCACCGACCACTACGTGATCGGCTATGTCGATGGCCGCGTCGATATCGGCGGCCTGCGCAACGACCTGCAGGTCGGCGCCGACTACGAGCGCCGCAAGATCTTCCGTTCCGACCTGATCCGGCAGAATCTGTCCAAACCGTTCAGCTACGTCAACCCGGTCTACGATCAGCAGGACCCCGGCAACACCGTGGTCGCCAGCGACAGCGACCAGACCGACAAGCTGCGCGCCACCTCGTTCTTCCTGCAGGACTCGCTGCACCTGGGCGAGCGCTGGATCCTGGTCGGCGGCCTGCGCTACCAGCACTATGAGCAGTTGGCCGGACGCGGCCGGCCGTTCACCACCAACACCGACATCGCCGGCGGCAAGTGGCTGCCGCGCACCGGCCTGGTCTACAAATGGACGCCCGAGGTGTCGCTGTATGGCAGCTACACCGAATCGCTCAAGCCCACCTCGACCATCGCGCCGCTGACCAGCGGCACGGTGATCGACTCCGGCGTGGCGCCGGAACAGGCCAAGTCGTGGGAGCTGGGCCTGAAATGGGACATGCCGGGGCAGACCACCGGCACGCTGGCGTTGTTCGACATCCGCAAGCGCAACGTGCTGGTGTCGCAGTACAACGACGTCACCAAGCTGACCGACTGGCGCACCAGCGGCGCGGCGCGCTCGCGCGGCGTGGAGCTGGACGTGAGCGGTTCGCTGTCGGCGCGCTGGGACTTCATGGCCAGCTATGCCTATCTCGACGCCCGCACCACCGACGATCCGCAGTATCAGGGCAACCGCCTGTGGAACGTGGCCCAGCACACTGGATCGCTGGCGCTGGTCTACAACGCCGGCCAGATCGGCGAAGGCCGCCTACGCCTGGGGACCGCCGCGCGCTACGTCGGCACCCGCCCGGGCGATTCGGCCAACTCGTTCGTGCTGCCGGCGTACACCGTGGTCAACGCCTTCGCCACCTACGACACCCGCGTCGCCGGCCGCAAGGTGCAGTTCCAGCTGAACGTCAACAATCTGTTCGACCGCACCTACTACACCTCCAGCGCCAACCAGTACTTCATCTCCATGGGCGACGCGCGCCAGTTCGTGCTGTCGACGCGGATGGAATTCTGAGCATGCGGCTGCCCATCCCCGCCTCCGCGCCGGCCGCGTTTCCGCGCCGAGCCGCGCCGCGCCTGCGCGCCGCCTTGTCCGCCGCCTGCGCCGCCGCGGCCCTGATCGCCCAGGCCCCGGCCGGCGCCGAAACGGCCGCCGCCCGCGATCCCATCGTGGCCGAGCGCAGCGCCACCGCGCTGCCCGGTAGCGGCCACAGTTGGGGCTTCGCGGCCCTGGCGCGCGACGGCGCCGAACTGCTGCTGGCGCGCCGCGAGAACGGCCTCACCGTCTACGACACCGCCCGCCGCCAGGCGCTGGCCCGCATACCCGGCACCGAGGGCGCCAACGCCGTCGCCGCCGTGCCGTCGGCCGACCGGCTCTACGTGGCCGGCATGGACGGCAGCGTGATCGTGGTGCGGGCCTCCGACCGGCAAGTGCTCAAGCGCGTGCCGCTCGACATCGGCAACCTCAACAACATGCTGTACGACCCCGACAGCGGCCAGGTGCTGGTGACCAGCGGCCGCCGCGGCACCGTGTCGCGCGTCTACCGCCTCGATCCGGCCTGCGACTGCGTGCGCGCCAGCCTCGACCTGCCGGCCGCCAAGCTCGACGCGCCCGCGCTGCTCGGGCCGGGCGTGGCGGCATTGCCGCTGCGTGACGAGGGCCGCATCGCCGTCATCGACCTGCGCCGCATGACACTCACACGCCTGTGGCAGCCGCCGCAATGCCCGCGCCCCAGCGCGCTGGCCGCCGACCCCGCCGGCAAGCGGCTGTTCGTCGCCTGCCGCGGCGCCGACCCGCGCCTGCTGAGCCTGGACGCGGACAGCGGCGCGGTGCTGGCCAGCGCCGCCGCCGGCCGCGACATCAACGCCCTGGCCTATGACGCCCGCCGCGGCTGGCTGCTGGCGCCCAGCGGCGCCGATGCCCGCCTGTCGATCCATGACGCGAGCCGTACCGGCCACCTGCGCCGGCTGGCCTCCATCGGCACCCGGCCCTGGGCCCACAACATGGCCTACGACGCCGACCACGGCATCGCCTACCTGCCCAGCATGGACGACACCGAGGTCTATCCGGCGGACGGCGGCGAGTCGCAACGGCATTTCACCGCCGACAGTTTCACCGTCACCGCGTTGCGCCTGCGCGAGGCGCGGCCATGAGCCTCACCTCCGCCAACTCCGCCATCGCCCGGCCGCCGCGTCCGCCGGCGCGGCGCGGTCAATACCTGAAGGCGCTGCGCAAGGCCCACGGTTGGCTCGGTTTGTGGGGCGCGCTGCTGGGCCTGCTGTTCGGCGCCAGCGGCATCCTGCAGAACCATCGCGCCGTGCTCAAGATCGACATGCCCGGCCCGGCGGTCGAGACCCTGCAATTGCAGGCGCCCGCCGGCCTGCCGCGCACCGACGCGGCGGTCGGCCAATGGCTGCAGCAGGCCTTGAAGCTGGACAAGCCGGTCGAACGCATCCGCAAGGAAGCGGCGCAGGACGTGCGCTGGGGCGATGTCACCGCGCGCCAGCCCGAGCGCTGGCAGGCGCTGTTCCGCGCGCCGGGCTATCAGGTGCAGGTGGAATTCTGGCCGCAAAGCGGCGCCGCCAGCGCCCGCCGCAGCAGCGCCAGCTGGTGGGGCGTGATCCAGAACTTCCATCGCGCCAATGGCACCGGCGTGGCCTGGGTGCTGCTGTCCGACACCATCGGCGGCGCGCTGATCGCGCTGTGCCTGACCGGCGTGCTGCTCTGGACCGAACTGGAGAAACGCAAGCTGATCGGACTGGCCATCGCGTTCGCGTCGGTGATCGCGTGCCTGGCGGCGGTGGCGCAATCGTGGGCCTGATGCGGCATCAGGCAGGTTGCGCCCCGGACGGCAACGGGCCGATCTCCAGCGGGCAATGATGCTTCAACGGAAAGCGCACGCGCCCGTCCACCACCAGGAAGTTCAGCTCGGCATCGCCGCGCGTGTGCAAGCGCCGCGCATCGAAGCGCAGGGCCGGAATGTAGGCGTCCTGATACCAGCGTCCATCCACCCGCACCCAGCGCACGTACTCCGGCGAACGCCCCAGCGTGCGCACGGTGACCAGCACTTCGGTCACCGGGCCGCGCACCGTGCGCTTGCAGGTTTGTAGCCGCGACCTTTGCTGCCACAGCCAGAGCTTGCGCAGCGGGCCGATACACGGCGGCGACAGACACGCCAGCATCACCGCCGCGAACAGCCACAGGAACGCCTGGTAGGCATCCAGCGACAGGATCCCGACGATTGCCCCCAACCCCACCGGCAGCATCATCAGGAACAGGAAGATCCCCACCATCCATGCCAGCGGCTTGAGCGCGCCGCGCCGCAGTTCGGCCCAGTCGTCCTCGCCCATGGGCTGGTCCGTGACCCGCACCGGCGGCAATTCCGGATAGTCCACCCGCGCGATCCTTTCCCCGCAGGAAAAACTGATCCGCGCCTGCGCATCGGGATACAAGGTATAGAGGTCCATCACCTCGTGCTGTACGATCGCGTCCGGATTGGGGGGATCGAGCAAGCCGGGCACCGGCTTGCCATCCAGCACGTAGTCGACGCGGGCGCCCTTCCACCGCAGTCCGCCCGAATTCCGGGTAGGCGCCACCGGGGCCGCCGACAACGGCACGCCATCGGCGCGCGGCCGCATGCCCGTCAGCGCGCCCTGCGCCACCTGGACGCGCCCGGCCCGCAAAACGCGGCCGATGCCCACGAAGGCCTGCCCGTGGCGCCAGGCCGTGTGCAATGCCACCGGCAGGAACACCAGAATCGCGACCAGAAGGCCATAGGAAGCGGCAATGGCGCGCCCGGGCACCACGTAATCGCTCAGCCATTGCGGCGGCGAATACCAGAGCCACAGCAGATACAGGAACATCAGGACGATGAGAAGGGCCAGCGCCATCAAGCCACGGTGGCTCTGGCGGCGGGCCTCGAGTTGGGCCCGCAAGGCGGCGTTCAATTCGACTTCGGAGAGGTGCATGGGGCGCTCGCAACGAATCGACAAGGAACCTGGGGCACAGTCGTCGGGACGGACGCCCGGACTGTGCTGTCGGCCGATGCTATCACGCGCGGGCGATGTTGTGACAAAAAACTACATCAATATAGATCGTGCCCAATCAGCGCATCGCCGGGTGGCGGATCGGAAAACAATCCCAAGACCGGCGCGTACACAAGTTCATCGACCTCCTGCCCAACGAGAGCATGGCGATGCATCAGGTTATCCATCAGTTCGAATGTGGCGTCATGGTCTGCGGCAAGCTCGACGCCGGCCATTCGTTCCGGATCCAGCGCCACGGACTTGGCTTGGAAATAAAACCGTATGCAATCGTCGAATTCAGGCCCTGTCCACGCATCGCACACCCACGGATTCGACTCTTCCGGCAACGGCACCCATGAAGGCAGGGGTTCGTCGCCGACCACTTTGATGGGGGGTGACGGGCGCCCCATCAGATCGCTGGGACCGGGTGGATCGACAACCTCGATGTAATAGGGAGGTTGAGATCCTGGCGGCGCGGATGCCACGGGTTTCTCCCCTGCGACAGGCTTATCCGGCCCCGCCGCGGGCGGAGCGGCGGGCGGAGCGGCGGGCGGAGCGGCGGGCGGAGCGGCGGGCGGCGCGCTCGGAGCGGGAGGCGGCGCGGGCGGCACGAACGGCAGGCTGGGAACAAGCGCCCAATCTCCGAAGCCGTCAGGCGGTATTCCGATCTCTCCCCCCGATATCAAGTTTCCATCGTGGTGCGGCGCGCTGGCGTCATTCCCCGGGGGCGAGCCGGCCGAGGGATGAGGGGCCGGCGTAAGCAGGGTTACCGGCGTCGAGGTTCCGATCTGTTCGAGCACCGAGCCGTCGTTCATCACGGTGATGATTCTCGTCGCTGCTTCAACGACCAGGCCATTGGCGATGGGCGTAAAGCTGTGGATCGCCTGGAATGCATCCTGGTAGCAAGCCCACGTGTTGCTGGCGCCGTCCATCTGCGTGCACGTCACTCCGAAGAGTCGGTAGGCGAGGCCCTCGTTCTTGGCATCGAAAGCCATGCCTGTGATCGTGCTGCCGAACTGATCGGTATAGGTCAGGCCATCGATGTGGTGGAAGAGTTTTTCGAAGGATTTTGCCAATTCAAGAATGCGGTGCCCCATCCACTCGCTCGATGCGTTGGGCAGATCAACGAGTAATATTTTCTCGAAGAATGCATACAACATGAGGCGGCCATATACGCGCTCGGCCGCCGGCAGCTGGTCGAAATCAAGCTGTTCGAGCCTGGCCATCAAGACGAGATCCGCCTCCAGCTTTCGCACGGCTTCATCCGGCTGCCCCTGAGCGTCGAAATAGGCAATGTCATGGTCCTTGCAGAACGAATCGACGGGACTGATCTCGGGTGTCACCCCGTCGATGCCGATGCGCGTCAACACTGCGCTCTCGACCAGCTGCTCCCTGGTTTTCTCCCCACCTCTCTCCCCCGCGGACCAATTTGGCCCGCACCAGAGCCCGTACACGGGTATGTAGCTCGTTGGACTCCAGGAATCCAGACCCACCCATCCGATTGCATCATGCTCCATTGCCATTATTCGCTCCTCGAATTGATCGAACAGCCCTGTGCGCCGTCATCCATGCCACACGCACTTGTGTCTACCGGAATGACTTCCGCATCCCGCCACGACGGCAGTGGAATCGCGGTCCAGGTATCCGTCGCGATATCCAGCATGGCCAAGCCGCCCGGACGGTTCGTGACATCCATCGGCTGGTCCCAATAGATCGACGCGAGATATGCGCCCGCCGGATCGCAGATCAACTCCTGCGGAATGAATCCCAGGCCCGGCTGCCAGGCCTTGCGCTGGCCTCCCGGTTCAATACGGATCAAGGTCAGGCCGTAGCGCGGCGTCTGCCCCCAGAGATACAGGTTCCCCGCCCGATCCATCGTCGGCATCTCGGCGTACTTGATGCCGCTGAAGACCTGTGGTTCGGGCAGCCTCGTATCTCCGCGCCGCATGCGATGGACGCTGCTTCTGCCATACAGGGGCTCGTAGCTCGAGAGATGTCCCGCCGGCCCGAAGGTTCGGAACAGGATCTCGTCCTCCGAGAGATACTGCGCCTGGCCGCCGGAAACGAATTTGAAGATGCCGGCAAAAGGCCGTTCCGTCGCGTCGGCCCGATCAAACTCCCAGATATCGAAATCGAGCAGGCCCAGGCGTTGTCCGGGCGGCAGGATGCGTCCCGTCCTCCAGAATGCGATCCGGCTTTCATCCAGCGACATGAAAGGCGAGAGCTTGTTGCCCCGCGCCAAGGGAAGGATCTGGAGGCCCTCGCCATCGCTGCGCATCAGCAGGATCTGCATGGCGTCGAGCGAACGGCGCTGTTCATCGTCGGAATCGCCGGCGATCCGCCGCCGCGACATCACGATGTAGTTGCCCTGCGGTGAATAGCGGGCGTAGGGATAGGTGTAGCCAGCGGGCAGTCCGTAGCGATACAGCTTTCCCGTCTTCCATTGATAGCGCATGACGTCGCATCGGTTGTCGCCGGTCCGGGCGCACTCCACGAACAGCCAGTCATTGCCATCGGGATGCACGCTGAGCGAACGGATCTCCCGGCCGCCATTGGGCGGGGAAAACGGCGTCTGCGTCGTTGGCGTCTCCTGCACCTCGTCCGACTTGACGGGCGCGTTGGTGAACCCGTGCGGGAACGGCAGCAACCATGACAACGGCACCAGCATAAGCATCGCCAGTACCGAAGCGATCACGAGCAGGCACGCGTGCTGTCGTTTCATCGCCGTCGCCCCAGCTCGGCGCCGGATCTGATCTGCCGATGCAATAACCGGGTTTCAGCGGCAACGCCGAACACCCCCGCCCCATACTTCCGACACCACGCCACCGCCGCCTCCACGCCGCCACCCGACAACCGGACCTCCCTCGCGCCTGTCGAAGCTCGCGGTCCGCCTCGACCGGCCCGCGCATGGAGCCGTTATTGCCGATCCTCCGCAATAACATATCGGCGAGAACGGTCGAGCGGAAGCGGTTGCCGGTGGAAAGCGGACGGATGCTCAGCGCGTCGGGCGCAGCTTCAGCGCCACCCAGATCCCCGCCACGCAGGCCGCGCCGAAGATCCAGCCCGAGGCCGCGCCCGCCATCACGCCGGACAGCAAGGTACCGACAGTGCAGCCCAGCGCGGTCATGCCGCCCCACCCCATCAGGACGCCGCCAGTGAAGTTGCGCAGGATCTCGCGCGCCGTCGGCCAACGCGGCCGGAACGCGCCGGCGGCCAGCGCGGCGGCCCAGGCGCCCGCCACCAGCGCCAGCACGAAGGCGCCGTTGTTGGACAGCAGCGCGTTCTTGACCGCGGTGGCGCAGCCGGCGAAGGTGTCCAGCCCCTCCAGCCGGGCCGGCAGCGCGCCGGCCGCGGACGCGGCGGTGCGGGCCACGCTGCCCAGTTCGGCGGTCACGCCCAGCGGCGCGATGCGCAGGTAGGCGATGACGCCGATGAAGGCCACCAGCAGGCCGCCGACCGCGGGCGGCCAGCGGTCCCGCAGCACGGCTTGCCATGGCGAGGGCGGCGGCGTGGCCGGGTCGTTCGCCGCGTCCTGGAAGGCATTCGCTGGCCGGATGGCGGCGCCGTCAGGCGCGCCATCGGCCTGGCGCGCCGCCGGAACGCGCCGGCCGAGCCGGCTCAGGCCCAGCGCCAGCAACGCCAGCAACGCGGCTTGCAGCAGCACGGTGCCGCCGTAGCCGAGGTGGTGCGGCAGCCACACCACCGGCGCCTGCTGGATCATGGCCAGGTACAAGGTGTTCCAGGACGCGAAACCCAGCACGAAGCCGACACCCGCGCCCAGCAAGGCGAATGGCGAGGCCAGCGCGCCTTCGCCGAGGCGGTAGAAATGCGCGCTGATGCAGGAGCCCGAGATGCGCATGCCGACCCCGAACACGAACGCCCCGGCCACCAGGGCCAGGCTGACCGGCCCGATGTGAGCGCCGGGCGGCAGGCGCTCGGCCCCGGGAATGGGCAGGAACGCGCCGAACACCGCGTGGTAGCCGAGCGTGCCGACCGCCAGCGCCACCAGCACGGCATAGGCGCCGGCGGGGTCGCGCCGTTCGATCGCGTCACGCGCGATGCAGTAGAAGCAGAATCGTGAACGTTGCAGCACGATGCCGAAGGCGGCGCCGAGCAGCAGCGACAAGGACAGGCCGCGGCCGCCCTCGGGCTGCGACGCCAGCCACCAGGCGGCCGCGCCGATGGCGGCCAGCAGCGCCACGGCCGCCGCATTGCCGATCGCCGCGGCGGCGGACGGGATCGCGGCGGCCGAGCCCGTGGCGACAGCCGCCGCCGACCCGGCCGCCGGCGCGGAGTTTCCCAGGGCGCTCACTCAGGTCTTGCCCCACACGGTGCCCGACGGATTGCTGATCGACGAACCGACGCTATTGCCGTACTCGGTCCACGAACCGTCGTAATTGCGCACGTCGTAGCCCAGCAGCTTGCGCAGCGCGAACCACGAGTGGCTGGAGCGCTCGCCGATGCGGCAATAGGTGATGATGGGCTTGCTGCCGTCCACGCCCACCGCCTGGTAGATGGCGCGCAGTTCGTCGGCCGACTTGAAGGTGCCGTCTTCCGCCACCAGCTTGCTCCAGGTGACGTTGACCGCGCCCGGCACGTGGCCGGCGCGCACCGCCAGTTCCGGCACGCCGTTGGGCGCGAAGATCTTGCCGTTGTATTCGTCGGCCGAACGGATGTCGACCAGCACGCCCTGCTTGTCCTTGCGCGCCACCGCCAGCACGTCCTGCAGGTGGGCGCGCAGCGCCGGGTTGGCGTCCTTGGGACGCGCGTTGCCGGCGGCCAGCACCTTGACGCTGTTGGACTGCGGGCGGCCCTCGGCTTCCCATTTCTTGCGGCCGCCGTCCAGGATCTTCACATTGTCGATGCCGTAGATGTCGAAGATCCACGCGCCCCAGGCGGCGAACCAGTTGTTGTTGTCCCCGTACAGCACCACGGTGCTGTCGGTGTTGACGCCGGCGCGCTCCAGCAGCGCCTGGAACTGCTTGGGCGGCGCGATGTCGCGGTTGACGGTGTCGACCAGGTCGGTGTGCCAGTTGACGTTGCTGGCGCCGGGAATGTGGCCGCGCTCGAACAGGCCGGGATTGACGCTCACCTCGATGACACGCACCTTGGGGTCGTTCAGGTTCTTCTCCAGCCACTCGGTGGTGACCAGGTACTTGGCGTGCTGCGCCGTGGCGGGAAAGGCCATCAGGCTGGCCAGCGCGGCGAAAGCGCCCGCCAGCAGTTTCGATAGGGACATCATGATCTCCGGAAGCAGGCGCAATGCGGCCTGGGAATCCGGAGCATATTTGTTCAGCTTACAGTCAGGAACAATTTACTGGTCATATCCTGATTACCGGAATGCGCAGGTCGCGGTCGATCGCGACCTGCGCCCGCGAATTCCGGCGCGAGGCCAGCGCGGCGCCTGCCTTCACGACAGGCCGGCGCCGTGGCGCCGCGCGGCGGACGCCCTGGCCGGGCATCGCCCGCGGCGCCCAGGCGCTCCGCCTACGCCGCCGCGATCAACCGGATATCCGCGCTGCCATCGCGCTCCAGCTGCGCCACCAGCCCCAGCTCCCAGTCGAGATAGTCGCGGAAGCCCTGGTCGCGCGCCGACAGGTCGTCGAACAGATACGGGCTGATGCTCTGGTCGTCGTCACCCGTCAGCACGCCCTCGGCGCCTTGCGCCAGCGGCAGGCCCTGCGCCTGCCAGGCACGCGTGCCGCCCAGCAGGTAACTGACCGGACGGCCGCTGCGCCAGGCCAGTTCGGCCGCCGCCACCGCGGCCAGCACGCCGTCGGGCGAGGTCAGCACGATGGGGCGTTGCGTGTCGGTCGGCAGAAACTCCTGCAGGCGATCCGGCGCGGCGTAGCGCGCGCCCGGTACGTGGCCGCGCTCGTAGGCCAGCCGCGACTCGATATCGAACAGTTCGGCGGCGCCGGCATCCAGCGCCGCCCGCAAGGCCTGGGCCCGCAGCGCGGGCGCGTCGGGCCGGTGGCGCAGCACGCGGCGCGGCTCGGCGCCGCGTTCCAGCGGCGCCAGCGCCGGCGGTTGGTACAGATAGACCTCGACCGCGCCCAGCTGCGCCAGCCAGGCGCCGGTGGTCTGCGCGCGCACGCCGTCCCAGTCGACCAGCACCACCCGCGCGCGGCGCGTCGCCAGGTACTCGTCGGTCGCCTGC
>Ga0189292_10425_pt1 | contig 13299 bp, 10 predicted proteins | sample UW1oraminimetaG_FD_130317 | JGI IMG/M metagenome (GOLD analysis project Ga0189292, IMG submission 130317) | Marine microbial communities from the Costa Rica Dome - UW179A-orange mini metaG | ecosystem: Environmental > Aquatic > Marine > Oceanic > Photic zone | place: Costa Rica: the Eastern...
ACTCCATTCCGAACTCAGAAGTGAAACGTATTAGCGCCGATGGTAGTGTGGGGCTTCCCCATGTGAGAGTAGGACACTGCCAGGTCCCATTAAGAAGAACCCGCCTAACGGCGGGTTTTTTGCTTTATATAGAAGCTATAGCATTTTATGTATGCGAGCTAACAGAATTTAGTAAAGTTGATAGAGCATCAGCTTTACGCAGTAAACGCTACTGCAAACCAGTTTTTCCTGGCAGCCATAGCGATACGGTACCACCTAATTCCATTCCGAACTTAGAAGTGAAACGTATTAGCGCCGATGGTAGTGTGGGGCTTCCCCATGTGAGAGTAGGACACTGCCAGGTTCCAATTAAAGAAACCCGCCTAACGGCGGGTTTTTTGCGTTAGAAATGGTAGGCGTAGGATAGGTTAAGGAAGTCTAATCCGGGGTTATCGTTGTTAAAGCCGCCGTTTGAAAAGTGCATATAGCGTAGGGCTACATGTTGTTTCTTATCGATCTCTACAAACACACCCAATCTATCTTCGAACTGATAGTTAGATCCAATATCTTTACCAGCGACTTTCTGGTTACCTATGTAACTCGCCCCTATCCCCGCTTCTATATATACGGGGTATTTGTCATAGAGCGTTGAAACCTGTTTCATAAATACAGGGGTTAATGACGCGCCATAGCTTGTACTATGCGTATCATTTTCACCATATTCCCATACTACAGCACTTACTTCCCAATATAGCTTTATGTCGCCAAACCAATCCGTTAATAGCGTTTGTTCGACCGGTCTGTATGCGAAGCGCATTCCGTCAATATCATCAAAACCATGCATATAATCAACACTGACGGTTTGTTTTGCCTGTACGCTATTGGTACTGAAAATAATTAAAAAGGAAAATAAAAGTAGTGATATCTGTTTCATGTTTGCTCCTTGATTTAATAATCAACAAGCAAAAAATTATCCAACTTAAAAACCTAGTAATTTCAGTTGGATAAAGAATGATTTGTAAAGTGAGAGAATTAAAGGAAAGTGTAATTTACTGACAAAAAAGAAGTTTTTACAAAGGTTTCCAGCGCGTATTTTCGCTAATGCCTTGTTCTTTCATTAACCTATCTATCAGCTTTTTAGTATCTTCTATACCGTATTTGGCTTTAATTTTATTTATGTCATCAGACTCAGAAACCAAAAACGCGTTTAACTCATCGACAATGTCTGGATACTTTAAGGTAGATAATGAAAAGGTTACTACATTGTGGGGCAGGGTTAAGTCTGCGGTGAACGGTCCCATTTGGGGAAAACGACGAACAAAGTACTGGGCAGCATTATATTCTACATCTAAAGCATCTACTTTTTTGTCTTGAAGTAGTCTTAAGCCGTCGTAAATACCCTCTACGCCAGTCACATCAACGTTTCCTTGTCGAATTTGTTGTTCCCATTTAACAGGTGAAAATCCGTCTGGTGTCGCAATTCTAGAGATATGGTTCATTCCCTTGCCTACGTTTTCACTTTTAACCAAAGTGACTGCGAACGTTTCAGTTAGCGGCTTAGAGTAAACCTTTTTAAGGCCGTGGGTTATTTGATCGTACCATCTAGAGTTGTCGGGAAAGACAAAGTCTACATTGCCTTTTTTCAATTCTATTTGAAGGCGTTTAACTGGCATGCTCAAGTATACAAAGCGATGTCCGCTTTGCTTTGAGAATGCTTCAAGAATAGCCCAACCCAACCCCTTTTCATAATCCGATGAGAAGTTGTAATACGGATAATATTCAATATTTTGAGCGCCTACGATATAGGTGTCGGCTGAAACAAAAGGGCTTGAAAGTGTGCATGCAACTGGTAGTACAACCATTTGCACAAAGCGACGAATACTATTTCCAAACCTCTTCAATTTTCAATCCTTGTTCTATCAAAAGCTTCTGAGACAACTGCTCGAAAGGGGTTATTCCGTATTTTGTTTTTATACTAGCAATTAATTCTGGATTTGAGGATATGAACTTATTAAGTTCACTAATAATGTCTTGATGATAAAGCGTAGATAGGGAAAAAGGAATTTCATTATGTGGAAGCGTCAAATCTAAAGTAAATGCATCTTGCTCATATGATAGAGGAGCAGATCGTTGGCTAACGAAATACTCTAAATCTAACCCGTCTACACGTTCTTGGTACAAAAGCGCCAAGCCTTGTTGAATATCCGTAACCCAAGTTATTTGGGTACGTTGGGTGTCTATTCTTTCTTGCCAATTTACCGGTGTGAAGCCTAACGGCATGGCGAGGTTTTTTATCTTTTCGATGCCTTTCCCAGCGTTCTGTCGTTTTACAATTGTCCCCGTTACTGCGCTGGTTAATGGGAGGGAAAAGTACTTGTCATTTGAAGTGGTAATGCTGTTATACCAGCCTCTATTATCAGGGTATACAAAGTCAACATTACCTTTAACTAACTCGAGTTGAAGCCGTCTTATAGGCAAGCTTAAATACACAAACTCGTGTCCCGAAGCTTCAGAAAAAGCTTCTAAAATTGACCAGGCAACCCCTTTATCTGTGGATGACGCAAAATCGTAATGGGGGAAATAAGCTAAGTTTTGTGCGCCAATCACATATTTTTCTGCATAAATATTAAGGCTAAACAAACAGCCAATAAAAAGCCCAATACATCGCATCATTCTACACTCCAAAATGACTACAGCAATTTACAATATACAAATAAATTATCTTTGAAGCATTTCCTTGAGAGGAAGTTTTTTAATACAAAAATAAATCGCGTATCTATACACCATAATTTATCGTTTTGCGGGTGTAAAATACTCAGTGAAAATCTCTTGAACTTAATGACAGCTTTTCGAGCCACGGCGTCCGATCAATAAGCTTACCTGCGATGATATGAATAACTCCCTCTTTGGAGCGTTCAATAATACCATTTACCTGTAACAGTTTAGCTTTTAAGAATGTTTGTTGCTGAGCACGAGCGGTAGCTTGCCACACCACAACGTTCATATTGCCTATATCATCTTCCAAAGTCAGAAAGGTAACGCCTGCGGCAGTGCCTGGTGCTTGACGACCTGTTACTGCGCCAAGCACTTTTACAACCGATTTATTTGTCTTGTCTTTAAGTGAATTAGACCAGCTTATGTCTTTAAGTTTACGCTGCTTCTTGAGTAAAGAAATAGGGTGGTTATTTACCGATAAGCCGGTTGAGGCATAGTCTTCAAGTAAGTTTTCTGCCTCGGTTGGAGAAGCACCCAGCGGTGTGACATTTTTATCTGCATAAAAATCGTCAGTATCAAACAGAGGTAAACGCGTTTGGGTATCCATAATTCGCCAACGGGTTTCGTATCGGTTGCCTGAAATAGTGCGAAGGGCATCGGCGCTAGCCAGTGCCTCTAGTTCATTACTTTTAAGCGATAGTTGCTGTAATTGTTCAACATTGGTATAGCCCTTATCTGAGCGGTTTTCCACGATAAGCTGAGACGATGCTTCACTTAAGCCTTTAATAAGCTTAAGGCCAAGCTGAATGTATTTTTCTTGGCCTTGTACCACCAAAGAATGCTCAACGTCAGACTGGTTAACACAGGGCGCCTCTACCCGTATGTGATGACGCTTAGCGTCTTGAACTAACTGGGACGGGGAATAAAACCCCATGGGCCAGCTATTTAACAGCGCTACGTAAAACTCAACGGGAAAGTAAAACTTTAACCAGCAAGACACGTAAGCTAATACGGCAAAAGACGCTGAGTGAGATTCAGGAAAGCCGTAACCTGCAAAGCCTTTTATTTGTTCAAATAAGTTGTGGGCGAACGTACTGTCATAGCCTTTGTCCGTCATACCTTTAATAAGCTTGTCTCTGAATTCAAAAATTCTACCGTCTTTTTTCCAGCTCGCCATGGCGCGCCGCAGCTGGTCGGCTTCTCCGCCACTAAAGCCAGCTGCAACCATGGCAAGCTGAATCACTTGTTCTTGAAAAATAGGCACGCCCATGGTGCGAGACAGAACTTTCTCCACATCTTTAGATGGGTAGCTAATGGTTTCGTTGCCGTGTCGACGTATCAGATAAGGGTGGACCATATCACCCTGAATCGGACCTGGCCGTACAATAGCTATTTGTACGACCAAATCGTAATAGCGACGAGGTTTGAGCCTTGGCAGCATAGACATCTGAGCCCGTGATTCTATTTGAAAAACGCCTACCGTATCGGCCCGACAAATCATATCGAAAACCTGTTTGTCATCTCCAAGCTTAGTAATGAACGGAATACTGGTTTCAACAGGGTATTGTTTATTGATAAGAGAGAATGCGCGGCGTATAGCGCTTAACATCCCAAGCGCCAATACATCCACTTTTAAAAGGCCTAAGGTTTCAATGTCGTCCTTATCCCACTGAATAATAGTGCGCTCTTCCATCGCGGCGTTCTCGACAGGAACAAGATCGTAGAGCGGCCCTGCGCTAATAACAAAACCGCCTACATGTTGCGACAAATGTCGGGGCGTGCCCAGCAAAGCTTCGGTAAGGGTAATTAACTGCTGTACTCTAGGCTCCTCAGGATTTAGCCCAAGCCCTGTCAGTTGAGACTTCCACGGAATAACGCTGTCCCGTCGATTAATTTGTTTTACTACAAAGTCAAGCTGTGACTCGCTGAAGCCTAGCGCCTTGCCCACATCTTTAAAAGCCGATTTGAAGCGATAGCAAATAACGGTAGCCGCGATAGCGGTTCTTTCTCTGCCGTATTTTTGATAAATATATTGAATAATCTCTTCACGGCGCTGATGCTCGAAATCAACATCAATATCGGGCGGCTCGTTACGCTCTTTGGAAATAAAGCGCTCGAACAGTACGCTTATTTGCCTTGGATCTACGGCCGTTATCTCAAGGCAATAGCACACTACAGAGTTAGCTGCCGAACCTCGCCCTTGGTACAAAATGCGCTGCCGCTTTGCAAACTGGACAATATCGTAAATGGTTAAAAAGAAATACTCGTACTCTTGTTCGGCAATAAGTGTCAGTTCTTTTTCTATGGTTTGGCGGATATCAGGGGTTATACCTTCAGGAAAGCGTACTTTTATACCGGCCTCTACACGTTCCCGCAAATACGAAGTGGGCGTATACCCTTCAGGTACAAGCTCTGCAGGATAGTGGTAGCGCAGCTCTTCTAAAGAAAATGTGAATGCGTGGGCAAGGGCATTGGTATTGGCAATCCATTTCTCAGGGTAAAGCTTCTTAATTTTTTGTACGGTTCGCAGACTACGCTCTGCATTACTCAACGCATCCCGACCTATTTTATCTACACTGGTATGCACGTTAGTAGCATGCAATACATGTTGAAGCGGCAGTCTGTCGGCGTGATGCATGAGTACACCTGTACAGGCAATAACAGGAAAAGGATAGGCAGACTGCAGATGATTGTAATGCGCAAACCTGTGGTGATCCCGTCCGTCTAATAGGCGCTGAGCGCCAATATAGGCATCAATACTCGGGTGTTTTTGCAGCCATTCAGCCCAATGCTTGTCTTTAGCTTCTTTGCCGCTTGGTAACCAAATGAATTTACAATGGCGAATAGTACGCAAGTCCCACTCGGCCAGTTGATATTCACCTTTCTCAGAGCGACGCCTCGCGTTAGTAATAATTCGGCATAGTTCGCTATAGGCCGCTTTGTTCGGGCACAACAGCACAAAAGATAAAGTGTCATCAAATACAAAGTAACTACCCACAATAAGCGTAATCGGTAGACCCTGATGCTTAATTTCGTCGAAAGCCCGTACCACCCCCGCTACTGAGCATTCATCGGTAATGGCAAGCGCGTCGTAACCAAGGAAAGAAGCCGTAGTAACAAGCTCTGCGGGGGAAGAGGCACCGCAAAGAAAGCTATAATTGCTTTGGCAAAAGAGCTCACTGTATTTCATGATATTGCCTTTACCTTTTTCTTTAACCGCATACCGCTAGCAAAAAAGGCCCTGCACCCACCAGCGGCTCTCTTCATCTTTAAACACTAAAAGCCTTACGCATTGCTCAGTTTGGGCGATGAAATAATCACGCTTTGTTGGGCTGTCATGCCACCACTCACTGTGTAATCGCACGGGGCCAAAGCAAATTTGGGTGGCCTGAATAAGCGGTTTAGGTACATCAAAGGTGAAGGTAGGCGTAATGTCATTGCTATAAGCGTAATTACCGGCACAGTTACCGACGCTCGGCTCCGTCACCGTCATATATTCAAATTGATGGCTGTCGGCAGCGCGAGGTTGAAACGTACTGTTATCGCCTAGCTTCGCGTTTAAGCGCCCAATTAATTGCTTTTGTGCAATATCGTTAAATCTGTCGCTAAAAAAGTCGCCATTCTGCGTATCCATTTCTTCAAATTGCTGACAGGTAAGCGCAATGGCTGTAGCTGGCTCAGGCAACACCAGATTCTCAGTTTTAAGACTAAATAACGGCAGCCAACTTTTTACTGATGACTGAGGAAGCGCCGAACGTATATTAATATCCATTACAGGTGCTTCTCTGAAATGAATACGCACGTTGATGCTGGATGTATATAAGTTTCTTGCCCGTAAATAGTGAGACAAATGCTCAAACTGCTGGGTGACAAAAGGAGTTAGGTGCTGCGTGTTTTCAATATCAAAAGGCAATAGGATAAAATTATCGAAGTGCTCCAAAGGCCTAAATAACGTAACGCGCGGAAAGGTTTCTCCCCGTAACGCAGTAAGATACATAATAGTGTTATTGTCAAAGCGCCGCCCCAGTTCTTGTACCGGCATTGCCAACAGCTGTTGTACGCAGGAAACGCCCACCCTTGCCAGCGAGTCAATGACTTTGGGTGATAAAGCCGTAATAGAAAGCGGGCACGTACTTAGCGCTTTTTTTATTTCATCGGGTGTATGTAAGTAGGTGTTAAATTTATGAAGCGCTAATACTTTTGCGGCCTCAATTGTCCATGCGCTAGCAAAATGATAGCGAATATCTGCTTCTGCCAGAGCTTGGGTTAAAGTTTTCCACAGTGGCGTATGACCGCCATAGTAATGAGTTAGGTTATCTAGCCTTACTGCTAGACCGTTTACACTATTTGAGTGAATGTGGTTGTCTAATACGATATCAGAAGCCAGTGGATAAAGCCGATGGGCTAACTGCGTCAGCATATGCTTTTCGGCTTCTTCACTGAAAGGCAAAATATGTACGTAAGGACATAGCGCCGCCGCTTGGGCTAGCCCATGCCCAACTTCAATGCCTTCTTTTTTCGCAATATCATTACACTGCGTAATTTTGTTTGTTTTACTGCAGTACACTGCAACGGGAGTATTCGACGCTAACGCTGAATACTGGTTGTTAGTTTCGTGTTTCGACAATTGGCTATGTGCACGCTTACTTCTAGCCGCTTTGATATGGCTGTCTAAAGTTAGTTGATAGCAGTAAATATAAGCCCACAGCATCATTAGCTCACAGAATGTAATGCCTGATCGGAAAGCGTGTTGTGTGCCATGGCCCATTTAATGGCCTGATTGTCGGGTGTCCACCGGTGGGAAATAACAATGTTATCTTCTGGCCACCCATGACGCTGCTTGCGTATGTTCACTGCCAAAGCGTGGGGTTTACCCTTTAGCGCGATATCCAACGTAATGGGTAATGAACTGTCGCTTTGATTCGAAGGAGTGGCTTGTGAATCACTTAAGTTGGCCTTCGGATAACCTAACTGTGATGCCTGCTGTTGCGGTGGAGTATACAGTAAGCACAGCGCATCATTATGCGTTGCTGCTACCTGTAGGCGTCGTGCTTCTTTTTGATTTACAGCATTACTCCACAGCACGACGCAATGGCAAGCCGTACTTTTTAAACATTGCTCTGCTGCCCACAACGACTCTTGTTCAGAACCTGGTTTTACTACCAGAACTTGTTGCGCTTTAAGCCCCAGATTTTCTAACCATGGCGACTGTAGTAGCCCGGGAGGGTTAATAAATACCACCAGCTTATGCGTACGGTGTTGGCATATAACCTGTTTAAAGAGTGAAAGTTCACCCATGCCGGTTAACGAAGAGATACGGACAAGGCCTGTAGATGCAACGCCACCGTTAAGTGCTTTATCCAGACGCGGAAAACCCAGCGAAAACTTGGTTTCACTTTGCTTCTGATCTCTGGCCCGCCAAATATGCGGGTGGTTATTAAGCACGGATAACGATTTATTCATGGCACTCAAAATAAACTGTATTTTTATACAGTATTATAGTGCAGCAATAACCCTTTTCAAGACAAAAGGTTTTTGGCTTGTTGTTTTAAGCGCTAACTTACTGATTAGTTTGGAAAGGTAAAAAGATTAAATTTTTAAAAGTGTAGGAACATGGCTAGGGTCGCTGACCTTACTACATAGCAAAGCGGGCGACCCTGTTGTACAGTTAGCGCTGCATCAGTGCTAACGAGAGACACAGAGTAAAATGTTACTCTTCAGATGATGGTTCTTTTTGAGTCTTTGCTGTCGTGCCGCTTACTGTTGCTGTAACGGTTTGGCAAAAAGCAATAAATCCATCTGCGGTATTTTTTGCCCACACCATGCGAACGTTGCTAGGTAGCGCCTTTACCACTTCACGAATTTCCTCAAGCGTCACTTCTTCATTAAGCAGCACTTTATTCAACGATTCCTCAAATGACATTCCTTTTTCACAACAGGTCATGACAATAGTTGAAAAGTTGCGCATAAGTGGGTGCAGCGCATTGTATTGAGTTTGGTCGATAAGGCGACTTTTGTAGGCACTTTCAATACGAGCAGTAAGGTTTTTTTCCAACGCATCTGTAACAAGAACAAGGTTGCGGTAAGCATACGTAACCTTATTACTGGTCTGCTTATTTGAGTGGCGCAACAGCGCCAGCTCTTTCTGTAAGTTCTGCGCTCGCAGCACAAAGTAAATTAAAAACAGGATAAGTAATCCAATAACACCAAATGCAACGATCATGTTTATTGTGCCTTTTGTTCTTCTATAAACGTGTTGATATTTTGCTCCAAGATAAACAGTGGAACTGAGCCGTTTTCTAACACGGCACGGTGGAATTTGCGCACGTCAAAACGCTCTCCTAACGCTTCTTCTGCTTTCTTGCGAAGGCCTTTAATTTTGATTTCACCAATCTTGTAAGACAAGGCTTGCGCTGGCCAAGAGATATAGCGGTCTATTTCAGTATTTACGTTGTGCTCTGAAAGCGCGGTATTTTCCATCATATAATCAACCGCTTGTTGACGGCTCCAGCCCATCGTGTGCATACCGGTATCCACAACCAAACGACATGCTCGCCACATTTCGTAGCTTAAACGACCGAAGTTGTCGTACGGCGTTTCATAAATACCTGCCTCAATACCTAAAAACTCAGAGTACAGTCCCCAGCCTTCACCAAAGGCTGAAATATAGGTGTTACGGCGCACCATAGGTAAGTCTTCAAGCTCTGCTGCCAACGATATTTGAAGGTGGTGGCCAGGCACTGCTTCGTGCAAGGTCAGTGCAGGCAATGCATACAAAGGGCGCTTATCAAGGGCATAAGTGTTTACCCAGTAATATCCAGGCTGATCATCGCGGCTAGGATGGATGTAACGGCCTGTTGTATATTTGGGCGCGATAGCGTCTGGTACAGGCGCTACACCGTAGGGCGTTCTTGGCAGATACTCAAAGAGCGAAGGTAGTTTTGCGTCCATTTTCTTTGCAATAAACGACGCTTCTTTTAGTAAATCTTCAGCGCTGGTAGCATAGAATTGCGGGTCTTCGCGTAAAAACGCAATGAATTCGTTAATGTCGCCATCAAAGCCAAGCTCATCCACAATTTGCTGCATTTGCGCGCGAATGCGTTTTACTTCAGACAAACCTAAATCATGGATTTCCTGAGGCGTCATATCCGTGGTGGTGTAATGCTTTGCTCTATTGGCGTAATACGCCACGCCGTCAGGCCAGTTATTTGCGGCAATATCTTCACGGGCATTGGGAATGTATTCGTCTACCATGAAATCGTAGAACATTTGATATGCAGGCAACACGCTGCTGTTTATAGCAGCCTTGCCTTGTTCCGTTAGCGCTGATTTTTGCTCGGCAGTAAAGTACTCTGGAAAGCGGGTAAATGGAGAATAAAAACCACTGTCCTCAGCCTTTTCAACAATGTACGACGCTACCGAGTTCTCAAACCCTTTTAACACTACTTTAGGCTGCGTGTAGCCTTCTTTTAGCGCTTGTTTCATATACGCAATTTGTTGATCAAAATAAGGTTTCAGCGCGTTTAGGCGGCTAATGTAGGCCTGATAATCTTCTACGCGCTTAAAGGTAGATAAATTAGGAAGCGAGGCCATTGCACCGTGAAAGCCATATTCTGAATTGATCGGTACTAAATGCGCGCGGTACGTATATTCGTCCACATAGTTAGCCAAACGATATTGTTGCATCAGCAAGGCAATATAGGCATCAGTAGAGATATCTTCTTTTTTATACTGACTTAAGGCCTTTTGAAAAGCACGCCATTGTTCATCCTGTGCTTTCAGAGCCTTGGGAGAAATATCCGGTAATACGTGGGCAAGTGAAGCATCGCCTTCGCGAGAAGCTAGAAGTGGGGAAACCGAAAGCTCGTATTGCCAAATGTCATCAAGTAGTTGATACAAGCTTTCATCGTTGAGGTCTTTTGCAGATGAGCTAACGCTGCAAATAAATAATAATGCTGCTAAAACATAGCGATACATAAGGGTCTCCGGCAACCTTCACCGGAATGACCCGGCGGTTACTCTTTCGTTGGTGTATATATTGGACTAGGGAAAGCAGTTACTTTATCAGATTTATTTTCTAATTTAGTAATTTTGGCTGAACCTTTTTTATTTACGGCGTCAATGCGCAGAATGTTGTGCATCGGAACATAAGTTTTTGTTACTTCAGAAAATTCGGTTTTCAACCTTTCATGACTAGGGTCTACAACAACACTTGTGTGAGTATCCCACACAAAGTCACCTATCTCGATAAAGCCAAACAAAGCGCCCTGCATAAGGCTTTTCACGTATAACTCATAGCGCTCACCGTTGCTGATGAACTGAACGCGGTAAAGAATGTCGTCTTTTGACATAGATGCTGCTCTTCACTAAAAAATATAAAAACACCCGGAAGCTGAGCCGGTATGTGGCTAACAATTTTACCTTGCTCCTAAAATGCGAGCAACGGTAGGAAACACATGGTAAACGTAAGCAGTTTAATGGTATTCCGCCTATTAACTGCGTTACCATGATGCACACTTAGTTATATGGTGAAGTTAGAATGATAAAAAAACTCCTTATAGGTAGTGCAATGACAGCAATGACCTTTGCTGCTACTGCCCATAACCACGCATCGACAGAGAATACTTTTAACCCTGATACGCAGCGAATCAAATCGCACCTGTTTTTCCTAGCAGATGATTTGCTTGAAGGTCGTGACACGGGCTCTCGTGGCCATGAAATTGCGGCGCTTTACATTGCTACCGAATTTGCCAAATATGGTTTAAAGCCAGCGGGTACAGACGGCTACATGCAGAACGTAACGTTTCGCAAAGCGAATCTGGTTCAAGAGTCACCCAAGTTTACTTTCACGCAAAACGGCGAAACCATTGATTTTGACTACCCTAAAGAATACCTAGCTAGCCCGAGCTTGCTTAGCACTGAGGCCAACCTAAAAGGTGAAATGGTGTTTGTAGGCTATGGTATCGTGGCAGACGAATTGTCTCACAACGATTACAAAGACTTAGATGTAAAAGGCAAAATTGTAGTAGCGTTAGCGGGTAAGCCAAGCGATTTTCCATCAGAAGAGGGCGCTCACTTTGCGTCTGGCTATCAAAAGCAAAAGTATGCGGTAGACAATGGCGCTATTGGCATGATCACTATAACCACGCCAAAGAACGAAAAAGTGCGTCCTTATCAAAGCCGTTTGAATTACATCCATACGCCGCGTATGGCTTGGTTAGACGATAGCGGTCAGCCTGCTAACAGCTTTTCTCAGCTTAAAGGTGGCGCTTACATGAGTGAAGGCGCTGCGCGTAAGTTATTTGAAGGCGCAGAAAAGAGCCTTGATGATGTTTATGCTCAGCTTGAAGCTGACAAAGTACCACAAGGCTTTGCGTTAAACGGCGTAGTTGATATCAGTAAGACTAGCGTACACGACACCATTACAAGCCCAAATGTTGTGGGTGTACTTGAAGGTTCAGACCCAGAGCTTAAAAACGAGTACGTGGTTTTCTCTGCTCACTCTGACCATATCGGTTTTGCCAAGACCGTAAAGAAAGACAACATTAACAATGGCGCCATGGACAATGCGTCTGGTACGTCAGTGATGTTAGAAACTGCACGCCTGTTTAGCGAAATGGAAGAAAAGCCAAAGCGCTCAATTCTTTTCGTGTCGGTAACCGGTGAAGAGAAAGGTCTGCTAGGTGCTGACTATTTTGCTCGTAACCCAACCGTACCGGTTACTTCAATGGTGGCGAACGTAAATCTAGATATGCCAATTTTGACTTACGAGTTTGCAGACGTAATTGCGTTTGGTGCGAACCACAGTGACTTGCAAGAATCAGTGGAAAAAGCGGCGGCCAATGCCAATATCGAGCTAAGCCCTGACCCATGGCCAGAGCAAGCGTTATTCACGCGCTCAGATCACTATGCGTTTGTAAAACAGGGTGTACCTTCAGTGTTTATGGTGCCAGGTCTTAAATCAAAAGATCCTAACGTAGACGGAAGTAAGGTGTTCGGTCAGTTTTTATCTATGCACTACCACAAGCCTAGCGACGATATTAACCAGCCATTCAACTGGAATGCGGCAGAGACGTTTACCAAAGTTAACGCGCAAATTGGTTGGACACTAGCAAACCAAAAGAACAAGCCTAAGTGGAACGATGGCGATTTCTTTGGAAACACGTTTAGCAAATAAGTCCACATTTATGAAACGTTAAAAAGCAGCATTTTTATGCTGCTTTTTTTGTTTGCCCAGCGAAGCTGGCAAACCCGTCAGGTTGAAAGAAACCTGAATCACCCTGACTGAGGGGAAGATAATCCGAATGGCAAGGGCGTTGTTGGCCAACGACAGGGTCCGAAGGAAGCCATAGGAGGTTAGAGGTACACAACGCAAGTGAACCTGATTCGGCAAGACAGGAGGGTAAGCGTGCAAAATAGCGCAAAGCCCGGTACTCAGTCAGTCCTGTTTTGTGCTTGAGGGTGGGATCTCTAACAGGGCGTCAGCACAGTAACTGGGGAAGCCTGACACCGTCTCTGGTGATAAGCCAGAAGCATCTATGCGAGAGAAGACTCAAGGTAGGTGTTGGTGCGAGGTGGCAGATGACGCCGTAGTAGTGAGTAAAG
>Ga0189292_10426_pt1 | contig 13290 bp, 11 predicted proteins | sample UW1oraminimetaG_FD_130317 | JGI IMG/M metagenome (GOLD analysis project Ga0189292, IMG submission 130317) | Marine microbial communities from the Costa Rica Dome - UW179A-orange mini metaG | ecosystem: Environmental > Aquatic > Marine > Oceanic > Photic zone | place: Costa Rica: the Eastern...
CGGACGGGGATAGATCATGGCGCTCGACACCAAGGCTGATAATGCAAATGGCGTCTGGAAATCGGGACGCGGAAAGGGTCGAAGTACACCGAAAGGTCGCCAGTTAGACGATCAGGCGTGGGAAGACGTAAAAGCGCTTCTGGGCGACAGACCGCGTCGTCGTGATCTACTTATCGAGTACTTACATCTGATTCAGGATGCCAATGGCCACTTGTCCTCTGCGCATTTGCGCGCCCTGGCCGAGGAAATGAGAATGTCGATGGCCGAAGTGTACGAGGTTGCAACATTCTACGCGCATTTTGATGTGGTCAAAGAGGGTGAGACGGCACCGCCGTCATTGACGATCCGTGTTTGTGACTCTCTGTCTTGCGAATTGGCCGGTGCACAACAACTCAAAGCTGCGCTGGAAGACGGTATGGATCCCAGCAAAGTGCGCGTTTTGCGGGCGCCCTGCATGGGCCGGTGCGATACTGCACCGACCGTCGAGCTTGGCCACAATCATATCGATCATGCGACGGTCGAAAAAATCACGGTGGCAATAGAGACCGACGATACTCATCCCGTCATCCCCGCCTACCAGAAGCTGGCGGAGTACCGCGCCGAGGACGGATACACAAAACTGATGGAGCTTCGTCAAGGCGACGATGTTGATGCGGTCCAGGACGTCATTTTGGAAAGCGGCCTTCGGGGCTTGGGCGGTGCGGGATTCCCTTCAGGGCGGAAATGGTCCTTCGTGCGTGCCGCTGAGGGGCCAAGGTATCTTGCGGTAAATGGCGACGAAGGGGAGCCCGGGACTTTCAAGGACCGCTACTATCTGGAGCGCGAACCGCATCTGTTTTTGGAGGGTATGTTAATCGCTGCATGGGCGGTCGCAGCAGAGACCTGCTTTATTTACATGCGCGATGAATATCCGGCGGTCCTGAGAATCCTCGCCGACGAGATTGCCGCGCTTGAGGAGGCCGGTCTGGTTGAGCCGGGGTATATTGATCTTCGTCGCGGAGCTGGCGCCTATATTTGCGGTGAAGAAAGCGCAATGATCGAGTCGATCGAAGGCAAGCGGGGGTTGCCGCGTCACCGCCCGCCTTACGTGGCGCAGGTTGGCATCTTCAATCGCCCCACCTTGGTACACAATGTGGAGACGCTCCACTGGGTCGCGCGGGTCATACGTTTTGGACCGCAGATTCTGAATGCGACTAAGAAAAACGGACGTACCGGTCTGCGCAGCTATTCAATCTCGGGGCGTGTCGCGCAGCCAGGTGTTTATTTGCTACCTGCTGGCTCAACGATCCTCGACATTATTGATGCGGCCGGTGGCATGGCCGAAGGGCATGTTTTCAAGGCCTACCAGCCGGGTGGACCCTCGTCAGGTCTGTTGCCTGCTTCGATCAACGATGTGCCATTGGATTTCGATACGTTGCAGCCCTTGGGGTCTTTTATTGGGTCTGCTGCCGTTGTTGTCTTGTCCGATCAAGACAGCGCTCGGGACGCCGCACTGAACATGCTGCGGTTTTTCGAAGACGAAAGCTGCGGTCAGTGCACGCCTTGTCGCGTTGGGTGCGAGAAAGCCGTGAAGTTGATGCAGGCCGACATTTGGGATCAACCGCTTCTGGACGAGCTTTGTACTGCGATGACGGATGCATCAATCTGCGGGCTAGGGCAGGCGGCCCCCAATCCGATCCGCCTGACAATGAAACATTTTCCGGACGAGGTGTAGGGCGTCGGGACGCATTTAGGCGGGCAATCGTCTGCGCGGCACCTGTGACCCTTCCGCTTTTGGTGCGCGCGTATTAGCTAGGGATCACAGACCCGAGCAGAAAGCAGAGCCGCATGTCCTTCTTTAAGAAACTCAAAGACCGGATGTTCAAATCCTCGTCAAAGATTGACGAGGGTTTAGAGGCGCTGGTTGAAGAAGATCCGGCAGAGGACGCACCGGTTGAGGACGAGCCGGACGTCGAAGTGCCTCTCGAAGCGGCGATTGAGCCTGAACCTAAGACGACAAAGATCGAAGTTGAAAAGTTACCTGCCGCTGTCGACACAGGGACGCGTCGGGTTCTCGACGATGATATGCTCGAAAGCCTCGAAGAGCTCCTGATCGCCTCGGATATGGGGGTCGATACGGCGCTGCGGGTTGCTGAAAATATCGCAGAAGGACGGATGGGTCGTCGCGTGTCTACTGTGGATCTGAAGCGCGCCCTCACAGACGAAATCGCCCGTATCATGGAGCCTGTTGCACGGCCGCTGCCGCTTTACCCGCAAAAACCCCAGGTCGTGCTTGTGGTAGGTGTGAACGGTTCGGGAAAGACCACAACGATTGGCAAGCTCGCCAGCCAGTTTCGGGCCGCGGGCAAATCAGTTGTGATTGCTGCCGGCGACACCTTTCGGGCAGCAGCCGTGGAACAGCTTCAGATCTGGGGGGATCGGGCAGGGGTTCCGGTGCTGACGGCCCCCGAGGGCAGCGACCCTGCGAGTCTGGCTTTTGACGCGTTGACCAAAGCCAAAGCTGATGGAGCGGACCTCTTGATGATTGATACGGCGGGTCGATTGCAAAACCGTGCGGATCTCATGGAAGAACTTGCAAAGATCGTGCGCGTTATTCGTAAGGTGGATCCGGACGCTCCACATAATACGCTTCTGGTCTTGGATGCCACGACGGGCCAGAACGCATTGAGCCAGGTTGAAACCTTCCAAAAAATTGCAGACGTCTCGGGCTTGGTTATGACAAAGCTGGACGGAACGGCGCGTGGTGGCGTTTTGGTGGCCTTGGCTGATAAATTTGGACTGCCAATTCACGCGATCGGGGTGGGTGAGCAGATTGATGATCTGGCCCCGTTCGATCCAGAAGAATTTGCGCAAGCCCTGACCGGAGCGACTGGGTGATCGATACTCGGCGAGGCAGTCGCCAGCCCATGCCTGAAGCTATACCCCTATTGTCAGTGTGGAATTCGGCCTGACATGCAACTGCGAGGACTGGCGTGAGCGACTGGCTGGTGTCTTTGGAAGGTACGGCGCAAGGTGAAACGGTGGCCTTGGCGTTGGCGCTTCTGGCTGCATTTTTGCACGCAGTATTCGGTGCTTTGCAAAAGGGCAGGCATGATCCATGGGCCACACGTTGGGCGATCGATAGCTCCCTAGTGGTGCTGTCGTTCCCGATGCTGTTTTTGGTTCCATTTCCCGAACCGCACATGTGGCCAATCTTTGTGGGAATGATTGTTATTCATTTTGGCTACAAGTTCTTGCAGGCCATGGCGTATGTACGCGGGGCCTATACGGTGGTTTATCCGATCGTGCGCGGTATGGGGCCGTTCTTTACTGTAATTGGCGCGTGGATCCTCTTTGGGGAGACCTTCACCGGACTGCAATGGTTCGGATTGGCGGTTTTGTTGTCCGGTATTTTTGGCCTTGCTGCCTATAACCTTTATTTTTTGTCAACCAGCCGCGACACCCTCGCGCCGGCGCTCGCTTTTGCTGTTGCCACAGGTTTGTTCGTCGCGCTTTACACAACCTATGATGCTTACGGTATCCGGGCGACGGCAGACCCGTTTACCTTTCTGGCGTGGTTTTTCTTTCTTGGAGCGATCGATTTTCCTGTGATGATGGCTGTTGTTCCGCGTATGCGGGCGCGCATAGCAGCAGTCGATCTGCGCCCATTGCTGACGCGTGGTGCAATCGGGGCATTGGTGGCCTATGGCAGTTTTGGGTCGGTTATGCTGGCCACGCGCCTTGATGACGTGGGCGAGGCCGCTGTAATGCGTGAGACCTCCACGGTGTTTGCTGCTGTTATCGGTTGGGTGTTCCTGAAAGAAACCGTGGGTCCCAGACGTGTGACCTTGATGGCCTTGATCGCAGCGGGTGCGGTGATAGTTGAGATGGGTGGATAAGGATTTAGAAATGGCAGACGCAAAACCCATCTCACAAGGACTGAAAATGGCGCTTGAATTGGGGCCGGTCGTTGCATTCTTTGTGCTCTATATGCGCATTCGTGACGATGCATTCACGATCGGGGGGACGGAATATTCTGGCTTTATCGTTGCCACGGTCGCCTTCATCCCGTTGCTGCTGGCTGCAATGGGCGTGCTTTGGAAGCTGAGCGGCAAGATCAGCCGCATGCAGGTATTCACGGCGTTCATGGTGATCTTTTTTGGCGGGCTAACCGTTTGGTTTAATGACGAGCGGTTCTTCAAGATGAAAACCACAATTGTCTACGGCTTCTTTGTGTTGATCCTTGGTATTGGGCTGCTGCGTGGCAAGTCACTTCTGGCCTACGTTATGGAGGATATGTTGCCGATGACCGAAGAGGGGTTCATGATCCTGACCCGGCGCATAACGGTTGCATTTGCGGTGCTTGCGATTGCCAATGAAGTGGTTTGGCGGACCATGAGCACAGATACTTGGGTCAAGATCGAAACCTTCGGGTTTCCGGCGGCCTTGTTTGTATTTTTGATGCTTCAATCAAAGCTCTTCGAGGAACACAGTACCCAAACGGATAATACATGATATTACAAAGAGCTGGCCCTCATACTTAATGTCAAAGGCGCCTCAAAATGTCCAAGCCACTTTAGATCTGTTCAACAGTGACCTTGTCGCTGAAAAACGCAATATGATCTTTGATCTCAGCGACATCTGCATTTGGGGTCTCGTATGACCAACCCGCATCTATGATGGTCCCGCTTTCACCTGCGATGGAGAAATAGCTGGCGTCACCTTTATGCGGGCAGGTTGAAGTGGTGTCTGAGGGATCAAGCAAGCTCATCGCGATGTCCGCACGAGGGAAATAGATTACTGGCTCATAGGTGCCTTCCGAAAGCACCAAAGCGTCTTTGGATTCTACCAAGACCGCGCCTTCAGACCGAACGGTCCACGTGCCGGGCGCACGCGTAATGCGGATATGCTTGGTCATGCTGTCCTCCTTAAAGTCGTAGTGGCGTTTCTGATGCACCACGCTTGGCCGTATATCATGACAGGCGTGTGACCGAATGACCAGTGCGTCAGATAGGTGCCGTTGCGGCGGTGAGCCAGGCGCGTGTTTCTTCATCGAGAAGATGAGCCAGTCTGACCCGGACATCCTGATGATACGTGTTAAGCCAGTGCCGCTCATCTGCAGACAGACGGTTTGCAAGTATCAGTCGTTTGTCGATCGGCACCCAGGTGAGGTTTTCAAACGACAGCATTTTGCGATCATCTGCCCCCTTCAACGGAGGTGCCGGATTGACAACGATCAGGTTTTCAATGCGGATCCCAAACTCACCTTCCCGATAGTATCCCGGCTCGTTGGAAAGTATCATGCCTGGCTTCAAGGGGACGTCACTCACACGGCTAATCCGTTGGGGACCTTCATGCACTGAAAGGAACACCCCTACACCATGTCCTGTTCCATGATCATAGTCCTGACCTGCCATCCACAGGGGCGCACGGGCAAGGCTGTCGAGATAACGACCGGACAGGCCTTCCGGCCAGCGCGCGCGATGGATGGCGATCATTCCTTGCAGCACGCGTGTAAAAGCCAGTTTCGCATCCTCTGACGGGGTGCCCATCGCAATTGTTCGCGTGATGTCGGTTGTGCCGTCGACATACTGGCCGCCTGAATCTACCAAAAGCAGATCGCCCGGTTGTACGACCCGGTTTGTTTCGGTGCTGACGCGATAGTGGACGATTGCCCCATTGGGTCCGGTCCCTGCGCTCGTTTCGAAACTAATGTCTTCCAGACTGTTCGTGGCACGCCGAAACCCTTCAAGCGCCGTGACCACATCGATTTCCGTGAGCGCCTCACCGCTGCCTGACAGAAGCGCGTCGCGCTCGTCTTCGAGCCAGGCGAGAAATCGAACCATTGCCGCGCCATCGCGTAGATGTGCCTCACGCGTGGCACTGATTTCTGCATCGGTTTTGCAGGCCTTGGGCATCACGCAGGGGTCTTTGCCTTCAACGGCCTTCTCTCCCAGAAGATCAAAGACAGCGAGGGGGGCAGAGGCAGGATCGACACGCATTTTCCCCTCGATGGCTTTCAATGCCTCCTGAAAGTCTTCAGGTTCATGAAGCGTGACCGTGTCACCCAGGTGGACACGTACACCATCGTCCAGTTTGTCCGGATCAACAAAAAGCGCCACGTTCCCGTCTGCGTTCAAGATTGCCAGAGCATGCACAACAGGGTTTCGCGGGACATCGGCACCGCGAATGTTCAGGAGCCAGCAGATCGAGTCTGGTAATGAAATCAGAGCAGTTGACTGGCCACTTGATAAAAGGTCCGAGGCCAAATCTTTGATCTTGTCGACATGTGATCGGCCGGCGAAGCTATCGGGATGAATGCGGATAGTGCCTTTGGGCGGCTCTGGTTGATCTTCCCAAAGCCTGTCGATCAGGTTTTCGGAGGCCTTGATTGTGATCCCGGTGCCCTCAAGGCCCTGTTGAAGCTTCGTGATCTCGGACTTCGTATGTAGCCAAGGATCAAAGCCAATAATGGCACCGTTTTTTGCATTGTCTTTCAACCAATCGTCGAGGCCGGTTTCTGGCCAAGGAACAGGTGTGAAAGCTTCCAGCGCAACTTGATCACGCACTTGCACGCGGTAACGTCCGTCAATAAACACGCCTGCCACCTCAGGAAGCACCGCACAGAAACCCGCCGAGCCTGTGAAGCCCGTGAGCCAGGCAAGGCGCTCGTCTCTTGGAGCGACGTATTCACCCTGATGCAGATCCGACCGCGGGATGAGAAAACCATCGAAGCCTTCCGAAGAAAGTTCTGCGCGCAGGGTTTTAAGGCGGGGTGGGCCCTGATCGGGACGTGAGGTGACGTCGAAGGTCTGGAACATGATATGTTGCTTTCCGCGCGAAGAGGCTGCGCGCATGAAAGCCGAAAAAACAATAAGGGTGAAGGGGGTATGGTGCAAAGAAACCCGCATGCGTTGGCTGCAACCACGCGTTTGGAGCCATGGGGCTTAGACGATACATTTCTCAAGAACTTCCGCCTGAGTTTCTTTGATAAGATGTTATAAGTGCTTGTGAAGCGTTAGGCTCGCGCTCGAAATTCCAATGCGAGGGAATGCCGAAAATATGCTGTCTTATGTCACCGTCGGAGCAGATGACATCGCATGCGCGAAACGGTTCTATTCTGCGTTTTTGCCAGCGCTGGGCTATGAACTTGAAGAAGGTCCAGAGGGTTTGAGTTATGCGCTGCCCAAAGCGCTCGGGCAAACATATGAAGTGCCAGAGTTTTACGTCAAACCGCCCTACAATGGAGAACCTGCAGCGACCGGAAATGGTACGATGGTTGCGTTTGAATTGAATAGTCAGACACAGGTGCGAGAATTGCATACCGCAGCACTTTCCGCGGGCGGATCAGACGAAGGTGCCCCGGGCTTTCGAGACGCCTATGGGCCGCATTTCTATGTGGGGTATTTACGCGACCCGCAGGGTAATAAAATCGCACTCTTTTCCAGCAATCCCAATGAGCCCGGGCGCGATGACTGAGATCTAAGTTCGTGCAAAGCGAAATTGAACACTCTGACTTCTAAACAACTATGCCGTTTGAGTTTGACGCAACGCGGTGAAGCACTCTCGATACGTAGAGATAAGTTTGGGCGGTAGCCGTTTCTCTGAAGTCAGATTGAAGCATTGCCATAGGCTGGCCTTGGTTTCAGCTGGTCCGGTTCTGGCTCACACTTGCGTTCAACTTGCCGGCCCCTTGCTACACCATCTGACACGTTCACTAGCTTCCCCTGCAACGCGCACAGGCGCAAGCGCTCGTGTCTCCAAGCGATATGCTGCTGAGAAACCGGCCCGATCGATTATCCCGCGCGCTTCATTCCCATTCCGCGTGAACGCCCGCGCTTGTCGGTATCAAAAAGGCTCGCGAGTTGTTCCGTCATCGCCCCAGCCAGTTGTTCGACATCCGTGATCGTAACCGCCCGGTCGTAGTACCGCGTCACATCATGGCCGATGCCGATTGCAACAAGCTCTACGGCACGGCGTTTTTCGACCATGGCAATCACATCGCGCAGGTGTTTTTCGAGATAATTGGCTGGGTTCACGGACAGAGTACTGTCATCCACGGGCGCCCCGTCAGATATCACCATGAGGACTTTTCGCGCTTCGGGACGCGCAATCATGCGGCGGTGGGCCCATTCCAGTGCCTCACCGTCGATGTTCTCCTTTAGTAAGCCCTCTTTCATCATCAGACCCAGATTGTTCCGGGTCCGGCGCATCGGTGCGTCGGCCTGTTTGTAGATAATGTGGCGCAGGTCATTGAGGCGGCCGGGCTGTTGCGGACGACCGGCCTTCAGCCATTCTTCACGGCTTTGCCCGCCTTTCCAGGCACGCGTTGTGAAGCCGAGGATTTCAACCTTGACCTGGCAACGCTCCAGCGTACGGGCAAGTACGTCTGCACAGATTGCAGCGATCGAAATGGGGCGTCCGCGCATCGAGCCCGAGTTGTCGAGCAAGAGCGTCACGACCGTGTCGCGGAAATCGGTGTCTTTTTCGACCTTGAAGGACAGCGGTGTCGTTGGGTTGGCCACAACGCGCGCCAGACGACCCGCGTCGAGTATCCCCTCTTCCATGTCAAACAGCCATGAACGGTTTTGCTGTGCCTGAAGTCGACGCTGCAGCTTGTTCGCCAGACGTGAAACTGCACCCTTCAGCGGCTCTAGCTGTTTGTCGAGATAGGCACGCAGACGTTCAAGCTCTGCCGCTTCTGCAAGTTCTTCTGCTTTGATTTCTTCGTCGTGTTCGGTGTTCCAAACAACGTAGTCTGGGTCTGCGTCGGAATGAGGAGCTGGCGGGGGAGGATCGAGAGGATTTTCACCGTCAGGCATGTCCTGCTCTTCGGCGTCTTCCATATCTTCAACATCTTCAGCGCTCAGTTCAGCCTGTGCTGCCTCGGTCTGTTCGGCGTCGCTATCCTGCGGATTTTCGTCCTGATCGTCTGATGTGTCTTCTTTGTCTTCGTTCTGATCGTCTTGTTGGGGCTGTTCTTCGTCCTGTTGATTTTCCTCCTCGGTTTCGTCCTCCATATCATCGGGGTCTTCACCAAGTTGGTCACCATAGCCCAGATCATCGATCAACTGACGGGCAAGCTTGGCAAAGGCTGTCTGATCGCCAAGCACGTTATCAAGATTGCGAAGGGTATCGAAACCCTGTCCCTCGATATGCTCACGCCATAGATCAAGCACATTCTGCGCGCCCTCGGGAAGCTCTCGGCCTGTTGCAAGCGATCGAACGAGATACCCTGCGGCAACGGCCAAAGGTGCCTCGGACGCGTTCTCGATCTGTGCGTAACCCTTGCGCGAGGCCTCAGATCCTATCTTGGCGTCAATATTGCCGGCTGTTCCCGGCATTGTGCGCGCACCAACCGCTTCGCACCGGGCAGTTTCCATCGCCTCATACAGATCTCGCGCCATCTGTCCTTGAGGCTCATAGCGCGCATGCGTTGCATCGTCGTGAAACTTACGGCGCAGCGCGTAGGCATCGGCTGTTCCGCGCGCCAGCAATACTTCTTCTTTGCTCATGCGACGGCTGATTTGCGGAAGCCGGATGGAATCTGCGTTCATGCCCGGTGGATCAACAGAGTAGGTCACACCAACCTCGGGATCATCTGCGAGCACACGCGTCGCTTCGGCCAAGGCCTTCTTGAACGGCTCAGAGGGGTTTTCAGGTCCTTTAGTGCTCATCCCGTGGGTTCCACAAACCAGTCGGATTCAGCGTTTCCACCACAAAGCAGTACGCCCATCCGTTCGTCTTTCTCTGGAACATAGGCGCCAGAGGTCAGTGCGGCCAGTGCGGTGGCCCCACCCGGTTCTGCAATAAGCCGCGTGGTATCCCACAACCGACGCTGGGCATCGAATACGTCGTCGTCGGACACAAGCACACCGCTTGCAACGTGTGCTTTTGCGACCTCGTAGGACAGTTTGCCAAGTGCGGGACCGCCAAGACTACCTGCTGAAATCCCAGAAGGGGTAACGTTGATATCCGGACCAACTTCCATCGACAGGCTGTATGTGTTGGTGGTGTGTGTCTCAACTGCGACGACCTTGGTATGGCCTGCGCACCACGAGGCTATGCCCCCAATCAGCCCCCCGCCACCCACGGCAACAAGTAAGGTATCGATATCGAGCTGTTCTTCAATCTCGAGCGCGGTTGTGCCTTGTCCGCAAAGCGTGGCTGCGGTGTCATAGGGGTGAATAGCTAACGCACCGGTCTCGTTTGAATACGCAGTGTAATCATTCATGCAATCCGCCACGTTGCCTTCGGTCAGGATGACTTCGGCCCCAAACTGACGCATCCGGCGCAACTTCTCTTCTTTCGCGATCATCTTTGGCACGAAGATTACAGATTTGTGCCCAAGCTTCGTTGCCGCAAAGGCCACACCGGCCCCATGGTTCCCGCCAGAGGCGGCGACGACGCCAGCTTTTGGAACGTCGCGCGACAGCATATTGTTGAGTGCCCCGCGAAACTTGAAACTGCCCGTGACCTGTGTGTGTTCAAGTTTGAAATGGGTCTCGAAAGGCAGGTCAAACGCGTCTGCCTCGACGGATAAAACAGGGGTGCGGCGGATGTGAGGCTTGATGCGTCCGTAGGCAGCACAAATATCATCGCGGGTTGGAATTGATTCGCTCATGCCGCCACCTTCTCCAAATCTAGCTCGCCTGCTGCCAGTTTGGCCAAAACATCGACATGCACGTCAAGCGCGTCGATCACCCTGTACCCGGTATCATGGCCGTGAAAAGCAAGGCCCAGATCTGTTCCTGCCAGAACTATTGCCTCTGCGCCCTGATCCTCAACCATCTTGCGGCCTTCCTCGAAAAAGAAGGCCCGCTGATCGTCCGTACACGTACCGGAAAGCGCAAGATCGGTATAAGTCTTGCCGATCATATCTAGATCTCCGTCTGGTACGACGGCGTCGGTGCTGTGCAATTGGCCGTAAAGCCTGGTCGACATGACACGTTGTGTCCCCAGCAGCCCAACACGTTTGAGGCCCTGGCCTGAGAAAAACGCATCCAGAGGTGTGATTGCGCTGATCAGCGGAAGGGCTGACAAGGCTTTCGTTTCTTCAAAACAAAAATGCCCCCCGAGGGATGTGATTGCGACGCAATCTGCGCCAGCACCATCCAGACGATTGATCAGATCGGCATAGATCGTGGCCTGTCGGTCGCGGTTATTGTCGCGATTATTCACCACGAGCACGGAAGCCTCCGCCTGTGCGATCGTCAGGTCAAGCGGTTTGCCGCGCTTACGCATCTCGGTAACCAAGGCGTTATAGTAAACAACCGTAGCGGCCGGGCCGATCCCTCCGATCAGGCCGATATGCATCAGCCGATTGCGGCGCTGACCGCACTCTCGGGCAATTCTTCGTCAAAGCAACGCTGGTAGAACTCGGCCACGGTCTGACGTTCGAGCTCATCACATTTGTTGAGGAAGGTCAGGCGGAAGGCATATCCGATATTGCGGAAGATCTCGGCGTTTTGCGCCCAAGCGATTACGGTTCGGGGGCTCATCACGGTCGAAAGATCACCCGCCATGAAGGCGCGGCGGGTCAGGTCGGCGACTGTGACCATCTGGCTGACGTGCTGGCGGCCCTTCTCGGTGTTGTAGTGCGGGTTTTTCGCCAACACGATGTTGGTTTCCGCGTCATGGCTCAGGTAGTTGAGCGTCGCGACGAGCGACCAGCGGTCCATCTGACCTTGGTTGATCTGTTGGGTGCCGTGGTAAAGCCCCGTGGTGTCACCCAGCCCGACTGTGTTGGCTGTGGCGAAGATACGGAATGAAGGATGGGGTTCGATAACCTCGTTTTGGTCCAGAAGCGTCAATTTCCCGTCCACTTCGAGAACACGCTGGATCACGAACATCACGTCTGCGCGGCCTGCATCATATTCGTCGAACACGATCGCGGTTGGGTTGCGCAGCGCCCATGGCAGGATGCCTTCGTGGAATTCCGTAACCTGAACGCCGTCTTTCAGTTTGATGGCGTCTTTACCGATCAGATCGATCCGCGAGATGTGGCTGTCGAGGTTTACACGCACGCATGGCCAGTTCAGACGCGCTGCGACTTGTTCGATATGCGTTGACTTACCTGTGCCGTGGTAGCCTTGGATCATCACGCGACGGTTGCGGTCGAAGCCTGCCAGGATCGCCAGCGTTGTGTCTGGGTCGAACTTGTAGGTCGGGTCGAATGTTGGCACGCGGTCGCTGCCTTCGGCAAAGCCATGCACGGTCATATCCGTATCTATGCCGAATGTATCGCGGACCGAGATCAGCTCGGTCGGTTTCGCTGCAGTGTCCATGATGTGCTGTCCTTCAAATGCGCGTTTGCCCTGCACGCGGGCTCGGGTCGAGATGCAACATATTGCGGGAAGGGGCAAGGGGAAGGCCTTGAAGTTTCAGGTCATGATTTCTTTGCGCGAATAGCCTGTCCCGCGGCCACACCACTGGCCCAGGCCCAGTGGAAGTTATAGCCGCCAAGCCATCCGGTTACGTCGACCACCTCGCCAATGAAATAAAGACCACTTTGGCTGCGGCTTTCCATGGTCTTTGCTTGCAGACCGTCTGTGTCGACACCGCCTAAAGTCACTTCTGCCTTGCGATACCCCTCGCTGCCCGTCGGTGTCAGATGCCAGTTCGTTAAAGTGTCGCCCAAGATCCGCAATTTCGCGTCAGACTGATCGGCCAGATTGCCAGTAAGACCCGCAGCGGTGGTTCGATCAGCAGCAAGTCGCTTGGGCACATACGCGCCCAACGCGGTTGCGAGGTCTTTGCGCCCAGACCTTGAGCGTTCTGACTGCAGGGCTTCGACCAAATCCATGCCGGGCATCAAATGCACCGTGATCCGGTCCCCGTCGCGCCAGTAGGAGGATACCTGCAGGATGGATGGTCCGGACAAGCCACGATGGGTAAACAGCAGCCCCTCTTCAAAAGCGGTACCATTGCAGGAGATGCGTGCAGGGACCGAGAGCCCGGAAAGCTCTGAGAAGTTTCCCCCAAAGGTGAGGGGAACAAGGGCAGGGCGGGTTTCAACGATCTTGTGCCCAAATTGGCGTGCGATCCGATACCCAAAATCTGTGGCGCCAATTTTTGGTATAGATTTGCCCCCCGAAGCGATGACAAGGGCATCGGTGCTAAGCGACAAGGGCTTGCCGCTTCGAACAAGTTCAAGTTGGAAGCATGACCCGTCATGGCTGATGTCATTGACCTGGGTGTTCAGCCAGACTGATGCTTTGGCCCGGGCAGCCTCATCGAGCAACATATCGATGATTTGTTGTGAGCTCTCATCGCAGAACAATTGCCCCAACGTCTTTTCGTGCCATGCAA
>Ga0189292_10427_pt1 | contig 13245 bp, 12 predicted proteins | sample UW1oraminimetaG_FD_130317 | JGI IMG/M metagenome (GOLD analysis project Ga0189292, IMG submission 130317) | Marine microbial communities from the Costa Rica Dome - UW179A-orange mini metaG | ecosystem: Environmental > Aquatic > Marine > Oceanic > Photic zone | place: Costa Rica: the Eastern...
AGGTCGCGGCGAAGATGGTCGAGCTGAAGAGCGAGGGCGCGATCATCAACATCTCCTCGATCTCCCGCGCCGGCAACATGGGCCAGACCAACTACTCGGCCGCCAAGGCCGGCGTGGCCTCCGCCACGGTGGTCTGGGCCAAGGAACTGGCGCGTTACGGCATTCGCGTCGCTGGCGTGGCCCCGGGGTTCATCGAAACGGAGATGGTTGCCAGCATGAAACCCGAAGCGCTGGAGAAAATGACTTCAGGCATTCCGCTCAAGCGTATGGGCAAGCCGGCCGAGATCGCCCATTCGGTGGCGTACATCTTCGAGAATGACTACTACACCGGGCGCATTCTCGAACTCGATGGCGGCCTGCGCCTCTGATCGCATCCCTCGCGCAAAAAGAAAGGCAGCCATCGGCTGCCTTTCTTTATATATGCACACAGGCGGGAATTGCTTACCAGCCCACCCCGAAACCGATGCTGTAGCGGGTTTCGTCGAGGTCATTGTCTGCGCCGCTGATGATGTCCTTCTGGGCTTTCATATTCAATGAGGCCCAGTCGGTCACCTTGTAGCGCAGGCCGATCTCGGCATCGAGCGCGTAGTCGGCAACATTTTCCAGCGGCTTGCCGAGCTCTCCGGTGCTGAACAACTCGAACGTCTTGCCCACGAGGTAGCGGTTGTAGTCCCACTTCATCGCGGCCAGGTAGAAGTTCTCCTTGTCACCATCGGCGAATTCATAGTCGCTGCGGTTGATCAACGCGGCCAGCGAGAACGCGCCCAGTTCGTTATCCCAGAACTGATAACCCGGACCGGTACCGATGGTGCGCTGGCGACGAACGTCCTCGATCTGGTCACGCTTGTAGCTGAGGCGCCCCTGCCAGAACCAGTGCTCGTCGAGGAAGCGGTCCAGCGCGTACTCGGCATCCCAGTTGTCGGTGACCGTCACACCGTCGCGGTACTCGCGGTTGTAATTACCCGTACCGTTGTGGCGCCACAGCCCGTGGCGGGCCTTGGTATCGAACGAGACGTCGTAGTCGTCGGTGTCGGTTTCAGCGCGCTTGTAATCCATCGCCACGTCGACGTTGCCCTTCCAGGTGAAGTCCTGGATCAGCGGTTTGGGATGGATGATCTGCGAAATGCTCGCCAGCTCCACGGTCCGCGGAGCGGCACCGTTGACCAGCGTGACCTTGCCATGTTCGGCAGCCTGCAGCGACTGAGCCACCTCGCCGGTCACATCATCGTGCTTGACCAGCAAGCGCTGATCGCTTTCCAAGGTAGCGATCTGGTTCCATTTCAGCGGAATCGAACCACCGTATTCAGTTTCGATAAGCAGCTTACCGCCGTCGAGCACACTGATCTTGCCAGTCAGGCGATCACCATTCTTCAGCCACACAGTGTCGGCGAACGATGGCAGGGCAACAGCGGTAAGGGTCGCGCAAAGCAGAGTTCTGGTGAGCATATTATGTGCTGGAGATCTGGTCGGAGGCGGTTGAAAGGCTGGCATTATCCCTATGCGTTCAGCTACAGCAAGCAAAGACCGCCGAATGGAGCATGAGTTCGATAGCAACCTGCCACCCACCCGCCCGGAAGCCCCGCATGACTGACGATTCGCCACTGTTGCCGCCTTCCGCTGACGCTGAAACTCGTCGAGCTGCCGTTTATCTGGTGATGTCGCAGATTCCGCCCGGCAAGGTTGTGAGCTACGGCGAACTGGCCGCCATGGCCGGACTGGGCCGCGCTGCTCGCTGGGTCGGCCGCTTGATGTCGCAGTTGCCCGATGAGACCAGCCTGCCCTGGCATCGAGTGATCGCCGCCGGCGGCAGGCTGAGCATCCCGGCGGGCACGGCCGCCGGCCATGAGCAGCGCATGCGTCTGCGCGCCGAGGGGCTAACCATCATCAACGACCGGGTGGACATGCGTCGGCACGGCTGGCATTCGACGGAGCACAGCGGTTAGAGTGCGCCCTTCGTCCAAACTGTACAGAACCTCGATGTATGTCCCGTGAAACCTGGCGCGATGCGCTAGCCGCCTACGCCAGTCCCGCCACGCTGGCCCTGCTGTTGCTGGGTTTCGCTGCCGGCCTTCCCGCTGTATTGGTGTTCTCCACGCTCTCGGTGTGGCTACGCGAGGCTGGCGTTTCCCGGGAAACCATTGGCTTTGCCAGCTGGATCAGCCTGGCGTACGCCTTCAAGTGGGTCTGGTCGCCGATGCTCGATCAATGGCGCCTGCCCTGGATCGGCGCGCTAGGGCGCAGGCGCTCCTGGCTGGTGCTGTCCCAGGCATTGATTGCCGTCGGCCTGATCGGCATGGCGCTATGCAACCCGCAGCACAACCTGACCTTGCTGATCGCACTAGCAGTGGTGGTGGCGTTCTCCTCGGCCACGCAAGACATCGCCATCGATGCGTATCGCCTGGAAATCGCCGAGGACAAACTGCAGGCAACCCTGGCCGCCAGCTACATGACCGGCTACCGAGTCGCCATGCTTTTAGCCAGTGCAGGTGCGCTATTCCTCGCCGAGTGGCTGGGTTCGAGCAGTGTCGATTACAACCAGGCCGCGTGGACCACCACCTACCTGGCCTTCGCCGTGCTGATCATCCCCGGCCTGATCACCAGCCTGGTGATTCGCGAACCGGACGCCGGTACACCACTGCCAAACGAGCCCTCTCGCTACAGTTTCAATCACCAGCTCGCCGCAGTCGGCTTGATGCTGGTTCTGCTCATCTCGGTGCCGGCGATGATCAACGCGATCATCGCCCAGGCATGGCCACGAGCGATGCTGTACGCGCTGTTCATTATCGGCACCGCTTCACCGGTGGGCCGTGCACTGCTGATTCCGGTTCGTCACATTTTCGGCCAAGCCAGGCAGCGGCAGCGCCCGTTGCGTTTCGACTTTGCTCATCAGGCAGTATCAGTGATCGTGCTGATCATCCTGATGGTATCTACCACCGGCATGTTCCAGTCCTATTGGGGCGGCTACTGGCCACGCGGCACCATGTATCTGTTGATCTGCTGGGGCTGCCTATCGGCGCCTGGGCGCATCCTGATGGGACCGGTGCTGACGCCGATCACCGACTTCATCGTCCGCTACCGCTGGCAGGCACTGCTGCTGCTCGGGTTGATCGCCACCTATCGGATGTCGGACACGGTAATGGGCGTAATGGCCAACGTGTTCTACATCGATCAGGGCTTCTCCAAGGACGAGATCGCCAGCGTCAGCAAGCTCTTCGGTCTGGTCATGACATTGCTCGGCGCGGCATTTGGCGGGTTGCTGATCGTGCGTTTCAGCATTCTGCCGATTCTCTTCATCGGCGGCGTCGCATCGGCCGCAACCAATCTGATGTTCATGCTGCTGGTGGAAATGGGCGCGAACCTGCAGATGCTCATCGTCACCATTTCCTGCGACAACTTCAGTGGCGGATTGGCCTCGACAGCGTTCGTCGCCTACCTCTCCAGCCTGACCAATCTCAAGTTCTCTGCCACGCAATATGCGTTGCTCAGCTCGTTGATGCTGTTGCTGCCGCGCCTGCTCGGCGGCTATTCCGGTGTGATGGTAGAGAAGCTTGGCTACAGCGATTTCTTCCTGGTCACCGCGCTGCTCGGTATTCCTACCCTGGTGCTGATTGCATGGCAGTGGTCGCGAAGTCGTCAGCAGCCCGATGAATCGCAGAGTGAAGCCGCCTCGGAACGGTCCTGAAGAAACGACGAAGCCGGCAGATGCCGGCTTCGTTCTATCGACACAACGCGAACGCGTCAGCTCTGTACCAGATGCACCACTCGCTGCGGGAACGGGATACCGACGCCAGCGGCAGTCAGTCGCTCCTTGGCCTGTTCGGTGAAGCTGAAGGTCACCGGCCAGAAGTCGCCGGTCGCCACCCATACGCGCAGCGACAGATTCACCGAACTATCGCCAAGTCCAGTGACAAACACGACGGGCTCTGGCTCGCGCAGGACCCGCGGATCCTCGGCAATCTCCAGCAGGACTTGCCGTGCCAGCTTGATATCGCTGCTGTAGTCGATGCCGACATTGATATCCGCACGGCGCCGCGGCTCGCGGGAGAAGTTGGTGATATGCCCATTGGAGAGCGCTCCGTTGGGTACTACCACGGTCTTGTTATCCCCGGTCTTGAGCACGGTATGGAAAATCTGGATGGAATTGACCGTACCTGCGATTCCCTGCGCCTCAATCCACTCACCGACGCGAAACGGTCGGAACAGCAGAATCAGCACGCCACCGGCGAAGTTTGCCAGGCTGCCCTGCAAGGCCAGGCCGATCGCAAGACCAGCAGCACCGATCACCGCAATGAACGATGTGGTTTCCACACCGATCATCGACGCCACGCTGACCAGCAGCAGGACCTTGAGCACTACGCTGGCGAGGCTGCCGATAAAACCGTGCAGCGTTGGGTCCACCTGCCTGCGCTGCAACAGACTGCTGACCTTGCCGGTCAGGGTGTTGATCAGCCACCAGCCGAACAGGAAAGTCAGCAGCGCAAGCGTCACCTGCGCGCCATATTGCAGAACGACCGGCAGCCATGATTCGGAAAGACCGACCAGATAGTCGACGCTCAGGTCCATGGAGGTACTCCTTAGAGAAGGTGGTGCCCGTGGCGACGGACACCGTTTGAAGCGAGGGATGAATGCGCGCCGAGGCGCGGAGGAAATCAGTCGCGGAAGTTGTTGAATTGCAGCGGCATGCCGAATTCGTGGCCACGCAACACGGCAATGGCTTCCTGCAGGTCGTCACGCTTCTTGCCGGTCACGCGTACCTGCTCACCCTGAATGGCAGCCTGGACCTTGAGCTTGGCGTCCTTGATGTGCGCAACGATCTTCTTCGCCAGCTCCTTTTCGATCCCTTCACGCAGCACTACTTCTTGCTTCGTGCTCTTGCCGGATGCATAGGCGTCCTTGATTTCCAGACACTGGATATCAATCTTGCGTTTGACCAGGCTCAACTTGAGAATCTCAAGCATCTGCTCCAATTGGAACTCGGCGTCCGCCGTCAGCTGCACGGTCAGATCCTTTTGCTCGAAGCTGCCTTTACCGCGAAGATCGTAACGACGATCCAGTTCCTTCATGGCGTTGTCGATCGCGTTGGTGACTTCGTGCTTGTCCAATTCGGACACCACGTCGAACGAGGGCATGGGATTCCTCCACTATGAAGCGCGACGGGCCGCATGAGCCGAGCGCGCGTGTCTTGACGGTTGAAAATGCGCGGTCATTATAACGATTCGACGTGTCAGCGCCCGCCCCCTACGGCAAGTGACAGGACGTCCCCCTTCAATTGATTGAGCTTGTCATGCCCAACCCTCTCCTGAGCATCCTCGTAGTTGATGACGCCAAGTTTTCCAGCGTCATGATCGGTCGCGCGCTGAGCAAGGCGGGCTATCAGGATATCCGCTTCGCCAGCAGCGCCGCTGATGCGCTGGCGCAGCATGAACAGCGCCCCGCCCACGTCCTGCTTGCAGACTGGCTGATGCCGGAAATGGACGGTCTCGAACTTACCGGACTGATACGCCAACGCGACGCGGTGGGCGGCCATTACAGCTATGTCATTCTGCTAACCGGGCGCGACAGCGAGAATGCCCTCGGCCATGCGTTCGATCATGGCGTCGACGACTTCATCAGCAAATCCGCCATGAACGAACAGTTGTTGCCGCGGATTTTCGCTGCCGACCGTCTGTGCGGGTCCTTGCAGAAACTGAAGCAGGAAAATCACCAGCTGGCGGAAAATGTCGCCAGCCTTGAGCAACACAGCCTGCAGGACCCGTTGACCGGTCTGGGCAATGATCGCTACCTGCTCCAGCGGCTGGCCGCCAGCCTGCGGCAGATGGAAAACCGCGGCACGGCGTTGTATTACCTGCAGATTGGTCTGGCAGAGGCCGATACGCTACGCGAGCGCCATGGCGAAGCGGTGTACGCAGAAATCCTCTCTGCCATCGCCGCCCGCCTGCAACAGCTAGTGCGCCCGCTGGATGTGGTGTGCCGCATCAATGAGGCCCAGTTTGGCGTACTGGCACTGGTCGATGACCTCAAGGGATGCTCACCGAGCAGCTTCAAACGCCTTCACGAAGGCTTGAACCTGAGGGCGCTGAAGACCAGCGAAGGCTTCGTTTCGATAAAAGCGGGCATCAGCCTGATCAGTCTGGATACAGATGCTTTGCCAATCACACCGGAAGCAATCATCGAACGCGCCGCGTCACTGTTGCCAAGCGCCTACAGTACCGGTCGCATCGTGCCGCTGCGCCTGAAGCAATCGGCGTAGCAGTGAGCTGGCACATCCTGGGAGTAGGTGCCCTCGGCAGCCTGTGGGCAACCCGTCTGGCCCGAGCAGGCGTCCCGGTGCGGATCATTCTGCGGTCCTCACAGCGCCTCGCCGATTATCAGCGTGCCGGCGGTCTCACGCTGAGCGAAGCGGGCGAGTCCAGCCTGCATGCCATTCCGGCAGAGCTGCCCGAGGCGAACACATCGATCCAGCGCCTGCTGGTCGCCTGCAAGGCCTACGATGCCGAGGCTGCGATTGCTCGATTGGCGCCACGCCTCGACAACAACTGCGAGATCCTGCTGCTGCAGAACGGCCTGGGCAGCCAACAAGCCATCGCCGAGCGCTGGCCGCAGGCACGCTGCATTTTCGTGTCGAGCACCGAGGGCGCCTATCGCGAAGGCCCCCTGCAGGTGGTGTTCGCCGGGCGCGGCCAGAACTGGCTGGGCGATCCGAACGGCGGCAGCGCGCCGGTCTGGTTGGACGAGCTGGACCGGGCGGGTATTCCGCAAATCTGGAGCACCGACATCGTTGCACGGCTCTGGCGTAAGCTGGCGCTGAACTGCGCGATCAACCCGCTGACCGTGCTTCACGACTGTCGCAACGGCGATTTGCTGCAGTATCGCGAGCAGCTCGCGGCGCTTTGCCAAGAACTCGGCACACTGCTCGAAGCCAATGGCCAGGCGCCTGCAGCCACAGACCTGCAGGACGAAGTGCTGCGGGTGATCGAAGCCACCGCCGCCAACTACTCCTCCATGTATCAAGATGTTCGGCTCGGTCGGCGCACCGAAATCGCCTACCTGCTTGGCCATGCCTGCCGCAGCGCCGACGCACTGGGCTTGGCAGTGCCGCTGTTGCACGACCTGCATGATCGCTTGCGCAAACGCCTGAGCCTGCGCGGATTGCCCACAGACTGAGCCCCGGCTACCCTGCAGAAACCTCTGTTACGCCGTGCCCGCCAATGATCCTGCGTCAGCGCCTCGAAAACCTGCCTGTCGGCCGCAAGCTGTTGCTCGCCCTGCTCGTCCTGCTCGCCGCAGTGCTGCTGGTGTCCAATCTCACCTTTATCAGCGCTGCCTATTGGATTTCTCGGCAAAGCGTGGCGCCCCAGGCCATGCATACCCTTGGAGAGTTGTTCGCCACAGAAGAACTCAGCAGCCGAGCACTATCGTCGCCAGAGGCGGCCAGTGCCTTGCTCAAACGGCTGGAGGGTTACGCGCCGTTACGGGCGGCGATGATCTACGACAGCGAAGGCAATAGCCTCGCGCAGCTGCAGCAAGGGGAGCGACTGCGCCTGCCCGAACAATTAAGCGAGGTTGCGCACTGGAGTGCCAGCGAGATCCGCGCCAACCTGCTGGTCCGGCTACCGCAACCCGACGGCAGCACCGGCCACCTGCTAATGGTCGCCAGCAGCGAGCTGCCTGGCGCCTTCTATACCGGAACGCTGACGGCGAGCCTGGCTATCCTCGTGGCCAGTCTGCTGCTTTGGGTCCTGGTCGCGCGGCAGATCCGCCAGCTCATCACCCGGCCGATTCGCGATCTGGAAGCGCTGTCGCGCCAGGTTACCCGCGAGGAGGACTACTCGCTGCGGGCCAAGCCCGGCAATCAGGACGAAATCGGCAGGCTGGCCGATGCCTTCAACACCATGTTGTCGCGTATGGAAGCCCGCGAACAACAGCTCAAGCGCGCCCGTGACGATGCCCAGGAAGCCTTCGATCACGCCCAGGGGCTGGCGGAGGAAACGCGGCACTCCAACCGCAAGCTGGAGCTGGAGGTCCAGGTACGTAGCAAGATCGAGCAGAAGCTCACAGGTTTTCAGAAGTACCTCAACAGCATCATCGACTCGATGCCTTCTGCTCTGATCGCCCTAGACGAACAGCTCTATGTCACCCAGTGGAACCAGGAGGCCAGTGCACTCTCTGGTACGTCGTTGGACGACGCATTGAATCAGCCGGTCTTCGTCGCCTTCGAGCCGCTTAAACCATTCCTCGCCCAGATTCGACGCACCTCCGAGCAGCACGTGGTGGCGAAAATCGAGCGAGTAACCTGGCTACGCAACGACGAGCCACGCCACTATGCACTGACCTGCTATCCACTGACCGGTGCGGGCGGCCGCGGGGTGGTGATCCGTATCGACGACATCACCCAGCGGATCAACATGGAAGAAATGATGGTGCAGTCAGAGAAGATGCTCTCGGTCGGCAGCCTGGCAGCCGGCATGGCCCACGAGATCAACAACCCCCTCGGCGCCATCCTGCACAACGCGCAGAACATCCGCCGCCGGCTTTCGCCGGAGCTGGAGCGTAACCGTGAAGCGGCCGAGGAAACCGGCGTGCGCCTTGAAGCAGTCAACCAGTACCTGCAGCGTCGCGAGATACCTCAGCTGCTGGACGGTATCCAGCAAGCCGGCTCGCGGGCGGCGAAGATCGTCAGCCACATGCTCAGTTTCAGTCGCATGAGCAATCGTCAGTTGGCCGATTGCCATCTGCCGATGCTGATCGATCAAGCGCTGGAGATCGCTGGCAACGACTTCGCCCTGATGGAGGGATTCGATTTCAAGGCCATAGACATCGTCCGTGATTTCGACCCGCGAGTGGATCGTGTGCCCTGCATCGGAAACGAGCTGGAACAGGTGCTACTCAATCTGCTGAAAAACGCCGCCCAGGCAATTCATGCCCACCAAGGAGGCGATGCGGGACAGATCATTCTGCGCACACGCCTGAATCCGCCGTGGGCGGAAATCCAGGTGGAGGACAACGGCGGCGGGATTCCGGAGAATGTGCGCAAACGCATCTTCGAGCCGTTCTTCACCACCAAGGAAGTGGGTCAGGGAACCGGTCTGGGCCTTTCCGTCTCGTATTTCATCATCACCAACAATCATCAGGGTCAGATGGAAGTGCAGTGCCAACCCGGCCACGGCTCTACCTTCACCCTACGTCTACCGCTGAGCTCACCCAGCGAGCCGGCCACGGCCTGAACAAGGAATAGAAGCGCATGGGCAATCGACTGTCGAAGATCTACACCCGCACTGGCGATAGCGGCGAAACCGGACTCGGCGACGGCCGCCGGGTTGCCAAGGATCACCCCCGCGTGGAGGCCATGGGCGAGGTCGATACGCTCAACAGCCAGCTCGGCCTGCTGCTCGCCGAGCTGGCCGAGGCGCAGGTGCAATGGCCAGCTCTCGACGAGCTGATCAGCGTGTTCGCGCCCTGCCAGCACCGTTTGTTCGACCTTGGAGGCGAGTTGGCAATGCCTGATTACCAGGCACTGCAGGACACGGAAGTCGAGCGACTGGAACAGGCCATCGATAGCTGGAACCAGGAGCTCGGGCCGCTTAAAGAGTTCATCCTGCCAGGCGGTTCCAGATTGATCGCCCTCGCCCACCTCTGTCGCAGCATGACGCGCACTGCCGAACGCCGCTGCCAACAGCTGAATGCCTGCGAAACCATACGCCCGGTATTGCTGGCCTATTTGAACCGACTCTCCGACGCACTGTTCGTCGCCGCCCGATTGATCGCCAGGCGCCAGGGCTGCGGCGAGATACTTTGGCAACCTGCTGCTCCGGCAAGCGTCGCTAATGGCTAAGAGCAGCGCGGCGCAACAAGCACGGCGCCGCGACGGGCTGCATGCAGTCTGGGAAGCGTTCATCGTTCTGCTGGTGTGTATAAACCTGGCGCTGATCCTGTTCGACAGCCTGTTCGCCCTGCAGCCAGTCCACTCTGCCGTGGCGAGCCTCATGCCGCAGCTGCATGAGCGATACCAGCAAACCATCCACGCCAACTTCCAGTACATCGACCTGGGCTTCGTGGCGATCTTCGTCCTCGACGTGCTGCTCGGCTGGACCGTGGCGCTTTTCGAGCGCCGTTATGCGCGCTGGTACTACTACCCTTTCGCTCACTGGTATGACGTACTCGGCTGCATCCCTCTGGCAGGGTTGCGCTGGCTACGGGTATTGCGTGTAGGCACCTTGCTGATCCGCCTGCAGCGCCTCGGTCTGATCGACATGCGTGGCTGGGCCATCTACGGCGTGTTCAGCCGCTACTACTACATGCTGATCGAAGAGCTTTCGGACCGGGTGATGGTGCGCCTGTTCGGCCGCCTGCAGCAGGAGATTGGCGCCAGTGATGACCTATCGCGCCGACTGTTGCAGGAAGTGGTTCGGCCACGCAAACAGCGCCTGCTCAACGATATCTCACGGCGTCTGCAAGACATGCTGGAGACCGGCTACCGCGACAACCGTGGGGCCATCGAGGGCTATGTCAATCAGCTGATTCACCAGGCGCTGGCAAGCAATCCGGAAATGAACAACCTGCGCCGGTTGCCCATGGGAAACCGTTTGGCTGCAACGCTCGACGACGCACTGGGAGACATCGCCGCGCGCCTGCTGCAGGGCGCCGTAGAAGGCATGCGCGGTCCACAGTTCCAGGCTCTGGCGGGGAACCTGGCTGATGAGTTTTTCGACGCCTGGGTGTATCAGGACGAGCAGACCGACCTTGCCTTGGAAGAACTGCTGGTAGACGTCATCGAAGTGCTCAAACAGCAGGTGCTCGACCGCCGCTGGAGCCGTTTCGTCGGCCCAACGCCGCCGCCGACACATCCGCAATGAGCGGAATCGGAAGGCCGAGAGCACTCCCCCAATCAGCAGCCGTCAATAGGCTCGCTCGAATAACGCCGCCTCGGCAGGCGGGCTCATTACCGGCGGGTTGAATCCACCCTTGTCGGCACCCTCAGAGATGGCGTCTTCCGACAACACTCTCTGCCGCCCAGGTCAGGACTCTTCGACCGCCTTGAAGCCCCCTGCGGATTTCTCGTCGAGGCGCGCGCCGATGATCATCTCGGTCGCCCAGTTCACCAGAATCGAGGTGTAAGCCTCCTGACAGCGCTCGTTGCTCAACGCATGGTCGGCCCCGTCGATGATGCGGTGAGTCAGTGAATGGGTGCTGTGAAAGGCGGCGCGATAACTCATGATCGTTTCGTGAGGAACGAAGGTATCGTGCTCGGACTCGACGATCAGCACATCACCGCGAAAGTCGGCACATGCGGCCAGCGCACGATTCTCCTTCGGCAGCACACGCCTGCTTCGCAACTGGTTGAGCACGTCACGATCGAGCTGCCGCTTGGGTACTTGCCATTCATCGTCGAGGTACAGCGCCGGCACGCGCAGGGCCAGCCACTTCACCGGTCGTAGCGAAGTGAGGATAGCAGCGAGGTAGCCACCATAGCTGGTGCCCACCACGGCGATTGCTGCTGGGTCGATATGCGGATGCTGGGCGAGCAGATCATAGGCCGCCAACAAGTCATCGAGATTCTGCTCGCGTGTCACCGTTTCCTGCTGTGCACGAGTCTGCGCGTGCCCACGCAGATCGAACGACAGACAAATACAGCCAAGCCCGGCAATGCCCCGCGCGCGGCTCAGATCGCGCTGCTGACTACCGCCCCAGCCGTGTACGAAGAGTACGCCCGGCATTTTCGCTGGCGGCGTGAGAAACGTGCCCGCGATGTGTTCATCGCCGACCAGTATGTCGACCATCTCGCTATGCGTTGCCATATCCCTCCACCATTACACACTTGGTGATAAAGCCAACGTCTGCATCTTCGTCTCGATACAGCACACTGGCGCCTGCCGGCACGTTCTGCTGTTGCCCGTAGAACTCGAGCGATGACGCCCGCACCGCCCGTGCTGGCGTTCCCAGCTTGAATACTTCCAGCGCGGCAATCTCCGCACTGCTAGCACCGCCGATACGCCAAGACTGCTCCAGCACGCCGGAGCGTGGCTGACCACGGCCATCGATACCCTGAGCGATGTCGTAATTGCGGCGTGAGGCAAAGAACTGCCGATAACAGCTCGATGCCGCTTCGTCATAGACCTGAGCCTGGCGGACCGCCAGGCGGGTCGTCTCTGGTAGATCCAGCGCCAGTAGCGCATCGAAATCACCGTCGACAATGACCAGATCCGAGCCGCCGTAGACTTCGTTACCCGCATTGTCCTGAGTCAGGCGTTGTGTGCCGTAGTAACTAGCCAAGCGCCCGCCAACCCTTACCTGTCCGACGCTAAAGGTCGTAACACGATCCAGATTCGCCTCCAGAACCAGGCCGTACTGAGCCAACTCCTTCTCGTCGAGCGCAAACAGGGCCTCGTCGAGGGAATCACTGTCATCGAAACGCTGCTGCCCGCGCCCACCGGTGGCGCGTACCGGCTTGATCCGCACCGGCCCCTCATTCAGCAAACGCCGCCCAGCGTCACGGGCATCCTCGATACTGAACGCGCTGTAGCCGGCCAATACACTACCCTTCACCTGCGTGCTGAAATCCCGTGACCAGCCAACCGGCGCGACCGCATCCGGACGCACCAGAGGATGAGTGATTGCCTTGGTTTCAACGAAGGCCTGCGGCACGACGCCACCAAAGAGATCGCCTTCCTCATTCAGGCCCAACTCCTGCGCTTCTCGCAGCCCGACCACGGTGCCCGACGGGACGAGGTAGGGTTGGGCGTCATAGCGCCGCGTCGGATCGTACTCGCCCCCGTAACTCAACCCCAGCAAGGCAGCAAGGCGTTCGGCCAATGCTGCATGAACAACTTTCTCGTGCTGCGGCTCGCGTGGCCGATTGGGGTAGGTCAACACGACCCTGCGTGAACTCTGCGGCGTTTGCGCATTCATCATCTTTGTGGGCGGCTCCATGGACTGCTCGACATGTACGCCCTGTGACCGGAAGTCAGGGGGGGCGTTCGCGTTCACCTGGGCGGTAGCGCGGTAATCGGTAGACCGCGACCATTGCGCAATGATCCTCGCCGATCCGGTGAACACCCCTTCCAGCCGTTGCGGCAGTCCGCCGCATAAAAACAAAAGGGGAGCAACCTCGCGGCTGCTCCCCTTCTTTATTGCGCTTCGATTCAGGCCGGCGCGGACGACCGGATCAGGTGATCGAAGGCGCTCAGCGAGGCCTTGGCGCCTTCACCCACGGCGATCACGATCTGCTTGTACGGCACCGTGGTCACG
>Ga0189292_10428_pt1 | contig 13174 bp, 13 predicted proteins | sample UW1oraminimetaG_FD_130317 | JGI IMG/M metagenome (GOLD analysis project Ga0189292, IMG submission 130317) | Marine microbial communities from the Costa Rica Dome - UW179A-orange mini metaG | ecosystem: Environmental > Aquatic > Marine > Oceanic > Photic zone | place: Costa Rica: the Eastern...
CAGCTCCGCTTGCTGTGCTTCCAGATCCATCAGTTCCTGCACCTGACGACCCAACGTGATCTCCTGCTGGTGGCTCAGCAGCGGCACGCGGCCGATGTCGCGCAAGTAAGAACGCACCAGGTCGACGTCAGTACCTGAGGAACGAACAGCCCCGGACTTACCGAGAGAAGCCTTGGAAGGTGCTGCTTTTGAAAGAACAGCTTTGAGAGGAGTCGCTACGGGCGCAGCGGCGATAGCAGGTGCCATGACGCTTCATTGAGTTGTGTAAAGCGTACTCCTAAGAAACGTAAACGTCCTCTCAGAAATGGGCTGCAACGAGTAATTGGGTAGAAATACCTGTGGTTGTGAGCAGCTGGGGCATGTTGAGCAAGAGCCACGCAGCGGTTTTTAGATAAATCAGAGTGCCCACTACATCAGTGCAGGTGGTGATGAACGGCGTGGACATGAGCGCCGGATCCCAGCCCAGACGGTTGAACAGCAGAGGGAACGCAGCACCGGCCGTTGCAGCCAAGGTTGTGATGGCCAACAGACTTGTCCCCACCGACAACCCCACCAGCGGGCTTTGACCACGCCACCAGGCAAAAGGAACCACCAGAAGCATCATCAACAGTCCCAGCAAAAGCCCTGCGGTCGCTTCGCGCGCAACTGCCCTGAACTGGCCAAGGGAGGTGATGCTCTGCGTGCTCAAGCCACGGATGACCACGGTGGAACTTTGGGCACCCACATTGCCGCCGGTGCCCGCCAAGAGCGGAATAAAAGCAGCAAGAAGCACGACCTGCTTAAGCACCTCTTCGTTAAGTGCAATCACCTCTGAGGTGACAAAACTGGCCAAAACCAATATCGACAGCCACACAACCCGGCGTCGAGCGACGGTGAACAGATTGCTCTGGAAATAATCGTCTTCATCACCGGCCTCCACCGCACCTGCGGCGTACAGATCGCGCGTGGCCTCCTGCTCGATCACATCGATCACGTCATCCACGGTGACGATGCCCACCAGACGGCGCTCCCGATCCACGATCGGCACAGCCAGAAAGTCGTACCGCTGAATTGCACGGGCAACTTCCTCCTGATCGGTATCGGTATTGACGCTCACAACATCTCTGGTCATGACATCGCCAATCCGGTCCTCAGGGTCTGCTGTAACGAGGTCCCGCAGCGACAGGATCCCCGTGAGATGGCGCTGCCCATCCGTGACATAAAGGCTGTAAATCGTTTCCGTCTCGCGAGCGCGGCGTCGCACGATCGTGAGTGCCTGGGCGGCGCTTTGAAACTCCTTTAAATCGATGTATTCGGTCGTCATCAAACGACCTGCCGTTTCGCTGGCGTAGCCCAACAGCTGAGCTGTCACACGACGCTCCACGGGACTGAGCTCCGTCAACAGACGGCGAACCACCTTGGCCGGCAGTTCATCAAACAGCCGCACCCGATCGTCGGGAGACATCTCCTCAACCAGCTCCAATACCTCACCAGAACGCAAGCGCTCCAGCAAGCTCTGCTGGATGGGAGGCTCAAGGTATTCATAAACCTCGATCGCCTCGTCTTTGCCGAGCAAACGAAACGCAAGGGCCTGCATGGTGCGGGGAAGGCTGCCAATCGCCTCGGCCACATCCACTGGCTGAACGGGTTCCAGGAGAATCTTGACACCGTCGTAATTGCCCACACTCAGCATTGACTCCAGCTGGCGAGCAACCACCTCCACGACCTTCTGGTGGGAAGGTACATCGCTCAACGCGAGGCTTTCACTGGAATCCGGTGCCTGATCCATGCCCCGTGCCCAGCGCACCCAAGTGTATGCCGATGCAAGACAGTTATCGTCTGCGCCAATCCTTACCCAAAGCCATGGCTACCAGCATCAGCAGCGTTTGCGTGCGCACCCCAGACGGCAGCGAAAAATCTCTCGGCGCCTACGCCGGCAAGGTGCTGCTGATCGTGAACGTGGCCAGCCGCTGCGGCTTCACCAAGCAATATGCCGGTCTCCAAGCCCTACAAGACAAGTACGGGGCAGAGGGACTTTGCGTTCTGGGATTCCCCTGCAACGACTTCGGAGCCCAGGAGCCCGGCAGCCTTGATGAAATCAAGAGCTTCTGCTCCACCACCTACGGTGCCAGCTTCGAATTGTTCGACAAGGTGCATGCCACAGGAAGCACCACGGAGCCTTACACCACACTCAATCAGTCAGAACCTGCGGGAGATGTGGCCTGGAATTTCGAAAAATTCCTTGTCGGCAAGGACGGTACCGTTCTCAATCGATACAAGAGCGGCATTGCTCCAGAAGATGCTGAACTCAGTAGCGCTATCGAGGCGGCGCTGAAGGCTTGATCGCCAGCGCATAGACCCTGCGGCCGATCCACAAACCAAGGGCTGCGCCACCAAGGCCCAGCCCCAGGGTCATGCCAATCAGCCCAAAGGCCGCAAGCGTCTGACCCGAATAAATCAGATCCACGCTGCTCACCATCCAGCTGCTGAAGGTGGTCAACGAACCGCAGAAACCAATCCCAACCAGCAGCTGAACCCTGGGCCGATACGGCAAGCCCAGCAACAGGCCCAAGATCAGAGAACCGACCACGTTGACCAGCACATCTCGGTCTTGCAAAAGCACTTCAAACTGCCAGCGCAGCAACGCCCCTGGGACTGCACCGACCGCAACCAACATCAGCTCCTGCAGCTCCGTACGCAGAGAAGGTGACTGTTCAGGCATCGACGAGTCCCAAACTGAAACCTGCAGCAGCCACTAACAGACCAGCAATCACCGAGCCAGCGGTGAGCAGCACAGCTTCGCCCCAGCGATGTTCACGCAAGGTGGCAAGAACCTCCACCGCAAAAGTGGAAAAGGTGCTCAAACTGCCAAAAAAACCCGTTCCAACCAGCAAGATCAGCGCAGTGGAACCTGCGGAACTGTCGCAACGACCCGCACGCTCTAAACCGAGCACTAGACCCAGGGCGAACGCAGCCACGAGATTCACCACAAAAGTTCCCCAGTGTTTGCGCGGAACCAACGGTTCAAAGTGGTTGACCACCCTCAGGCGCAACCAGGCTCCAGGAATGGCACCCAGCCCAACCATCAGGGCCTGATAAGAACTGAAGTCAGTGATGAATCCAACCTCGCTGCTGCTCAAGAGAATCATTAGGCACAGGTCCAGAGGTGACCTTCACCTGGATCCAATCACTGCCATCCTCACTGCGCCAACGACGCAACAATTGCAACGGGGTCCCGATCTCAAGTCGCCGCAAAGCAGGAGCTGCTACCAGCGGACTGGAATGGAGCACACAATCACTGCCACTGAGCAGAGGGCCACTGCCCTGCTGGCGTCGAACCTGGGGTAAGCGTCGCTCCGCTCCACCTGCCGGCAAAGCGACAGGACCAAACAACGAAACGACAAGCAACCAGCTCCAACGCAGCACCACCGTTGCGGAGTGATTCATCAGATGTCGAGTGCTGACATATCGAGCTCAGCACTGTGGGTTTCGATGAATTCACGCCTGGGCGCCACTTTGTCGCCCATCAAAATTGTGAAGATGCGATCTGCTTCCAAGGCATCTTGAACTTCCACGCGCTTCATCGTGCGCGTAGAAGGATCCATCGTGGTTTCCCAAAGCTGCTGAGGCATCATTTCGCCAAGACCCTTAAATCGTTGGATGTTGTAATTGGCTTTTTCGCCAAAACCATCCAACGTTTTTTGCAATTGCTGCTCGTTGTAGCAATAAGAATGTTTTTTGCCGCGCTCAACTTTGTACAAGGGAGGGCAGGCAATATAAATATATCCACCTTCCACTAACTCCTTCTGGTATCGATAGAAGAAAGTCAAGATCAGGGTGCGGATATGGGCGCCGTCAACATCAGCGTCTGTCATGATCACAACCCGGTGATAACGCAGATTTTTGGCATCAAAATCTTCACCTTTAATGCCCAGACCCAGGGCAGTAATCAAGGCCTGAATTTCAGTGTTTTTATAGATCTTGGCGTCATCAGTCTTCTCGATATTGAGGATCTTGCCTCTCAAGGGCAGGATTGCCTGGAAACGACGATCACGACCCTGCTTGGCGGAACCACCAGCAGAATCTCCCTCAACGATATAGATCTCGGATTCAGCAGGATCTCGAGAACTGCAGTCGGCAAGCTTGCCAGGCAACGTTGAACTTTCTAAGACGCTTTTACGCCGCACCAGTTCGCGAGCGCGGCGAGCAGCTTCCGCTGCATTGAAGGCCTGGATCGCCTTCTCGAGGATCATATCGATCACCCCCGGATTGAATTCCAGGTACTGACTCAGAGCCTCACCGACAAGATTATCAACAATGCCACGAACTTCCGTATTGCCAAGCTTGGTTTTGGTCTGTCCTTCAAATTCGGGCTCGGGCACTTTGACAGACAACACTGCCGTTAAACCCTCACGAATATTCTCGCCGGCAAGATTGCTATCTGCCTCTTTACGTTTACCTCGCTTACGCGCAAACGTATTGAGTGTTCGAGTTAGAACAGTCTTCAAACCTTCGATGTGGGTGCCACCATCCACAGTACGGATGTTATTGGCGAATCCAAGAATGCTGTCGGAATAAGCATCAACGCACCACTGCAATGCTGCTTCAATCGAAACACCATCCTTTTCGGCATTCACATAAATAATTTCAGGATGCAATGCATCTTTTTCAGCATTCATATAAGCAACATATTCTTTGATGCCGCCCTCATAGAAATAAATTTCTTCGTGAGGATTGCCTTCTGCATCGCGAGCAGTCTCTCGCTCATCGCGGAAGACAATTTTCACTCCTCCATTGAGATAAGCGAGTTCGCGCAGACGAGCCGAAAGTGTTGCGTAATCAAACTCGATGCCAACAGTGAAAATTTCAATATCGGGTTTGAAGCGCACACTGGTGCCGGTCAGGCCATTTTCAGAGGAGGGCTGATCCTCAGACACAAGACTGCCAATCGGGGCGCCTCGCTCAAAGCGCTGGCGATGCACCTTGCCCTGACGGCGAACGGTGACCTCCACCCATTCGCTCAGAGCATTGACAACCGAAACGCCAACACCGTGTAGACCACCCGAAACCTTGTATCCGCCGGCGCCAAACTTGCCACCGGCATGCAGCACAGTCAGCACTGTTTCAAGCGCGCTCTTGCCCGTGCGGGGGTGAACATCGGTGGGAATGCCTCGACCGTTATCGGTGATGCAAGCGGATCCGTCCTCACCCAGCACCACCTGAATCTCGGTGCAGTGGCCAGCCAAGGCCTCGTCCACCGAATTGTCCACCACCTCATAAACCAGGTGATGCAATCCCCTCGGCCCTGTGGTGCCGATGTACATCCCGGGGCGCTTACGAACGGGTTCTAGACCCTCCAGCACCTGAATCTGTTCGGCGCCATAGGCCGCCTGTACTTTCGCGGCTTCGCTCATGCGATCTGGATCGGCCAGGCTTCCTGTCAGGCTGAATCTACCACTGGCATGCCAGAGACGCTTGCAGAGGCCTCTGAGACGTCATTTTTTCAGGGGGTCCACCCCCTATTCCGCTCCATGTCTGAACACAGGCCACCGGCAGCGCCAGGATCAGCGCAGCTTCCACCACTGGTGGTGGTGCTGCTGGGGCCAACCGCTAGTGGCAAAACGGCTCTGGCCCTCCAGCTGGCTGAACGCTTTGAGCTGGAGATTGTGAATGTTGATTCACGGCAGCTCTACAAAGACATGACTGTGGGCACGGCCAAACCGACCGCAGAGCAAAGAGCACGGGTGCCCCATCACCTACTCGACCTGCGCCGACCTGACCAGCCAATCACCCTGCGCGAGTTTCAGGACGAGGCCCTGACAGTGGTCAACCGCAACCTGGAACAACGAGCTGCCACTTTGCTGGTGGGAGGAAGCGGCCTTTACCTCAAAGCACTAACCGCTGGCCTGAAGCCACCCTCGGTTGCACCTCAGCCAGCACTGCGTGAGCAACTTGCTCAGCTAGGCCAGGAAACCTGTTATCAACTGTTGATGGACGCAGATCCTGAGGCAGGTCGCCGAATCGCCGCGGCGGATGCAGTCCGCACCCAACGCGCACTGGAGGTGCTTTACGCCACTGGCAAGACGATGAGCTCGCAGACCAGTGCCAGCCCACCTCCATGGCGCGTGCTCGAACTCGGCCTCAATCCAGCCAATCTGCGCCAACGCATCAGCCAGCGCACTAAACAGCTTTACGCAGAGGGGTTGATTGAAGAAACCCAGCAACTGAAAGAGCTTTACGGAGCTGACCTGCCCCTACTACAAACAATCGGCTATGGCGAAGCACTGCAGGTGCTGGAAGGTCAGCTCGATCGAACCAGCGCCATCGCAAAAACCACCAAGCGCACACAACAGTTCGCCAAGCGTCAGCGCACCTGGTTCAGACGCCAACACCAGGCTCACTGGCTCAGTGATACTGATCCCTTCAACGATGCCAGTCAGCAGATCGAAGCGGGTCTAGGGTAAAAGTGGAAACCACGCCGGGCCCGATTGTTCTCCGGCAGCCTCTTCATCACTGAATGCCACCACGTCCCCGTTTTGACCGCCGTGCTCCTGTCAGGGAGCTCCCCAATATCAACGATCGCATCAACTACCCACAGCTTCGCGTGGTGGATGCAGACGGCACTCAACTTGGAGTGATTGATCGGGAAGCAGCCCTATCAGTTGCCAAAGAAAGGGAATTGGATCTTGTTCTGGTCAGCGAAAAAGCTGATCCGCCTGTTTGCCGGATCATGGACTACGGCAAATACAAATTCGAACAAGAGAAAAAGGCCAAGGAAGCCAAGAAAAAATCGCATCAGACCGAAGTTAAAGAAGTCAAGATGCGATACAAAATTGATCAGCACGATTACGACGTGCGAATCGGCCAGGCTCAGCGTTTTCTCAAGGCCGGCGACAAAGTGAAATGCACCGTGATCTTCCGCGGCCGCGAGATCCAGCACACTGCTCTTGCTGAGGTTCTGCTCAGACGCATGGCCAAGGATCTCGAGGAGCCAGCTGAGATCCAGCAGCCCCCTAAACGCGAGGGCCGCAACATGATCATGTTCCTCACGCCGCGCAAGACGCCTCTGGCCAAGCAGGACGAAAAGGAAGAAGCTGCCAACAAAGCGGTGCGCACGATCACAGCACCTCCTCGCGCGGCAGCCAGGCAGATCAGCAAACCAGGAACGAACGGTTGATCAAGCGAAAAGCTCCGAGAGCTTGCACGCAAGCCCAATGCTGAGAATGTCTTTGGAAACCACGACACATGAGCAGTGGCTTTACGCCATGAGCAAGATTCATTCTGTCTGAACCAGCGCCCTCACCCCCAGCATGGGTTTGGAACAACTGATCCAAAAACTGACCAGCAAACCCTTTCAAAACCTAATCAGCTGGTTTTTGGGTCATTTCAAACTGGCTTGATGGACTCACAGCGACCATGCAAGAACCTTGACTGACTTCTTGAAAGGGGATAAAGCCAACACCTCTGAGTTGCCAGAAGCCTGTGTATAAGGCACTGATCAGCAGACATTGATCAGCGACACGGAACTGGCATAGGGACACCAACCACACCAGCAATTGTCACCGAGCCAATCAGTCTTTAAGGTGGCCGCATCTTGATCTGGCCCACCGGCGTGCGATTCCACATCCAACAGGAAAGCGACATACCGGCTTCAACCCAGCTCTACAACCAAATCTGCTTCGCGATCGCAGCACGGCACTACCCACCCGGCCACCGCCTGCCAAGCACTCGGCAGCTGGCCATGCAGACGGGATTGCACCGCAACACCATCAGCAAGGTGTATCGCCAGCTCGAGACCGATGGCGTGGTGGAAGCCATGGCCGGCTCCGGCATTTATGTGCGGGATCAGCAAAAGCCAAGAGAACTGCGCACACCGACCAACATGCGCAACCGCGGGGTCACCGATGTGGACCGCGAAGTGCGCAAGTGTGTGGATGGCCTTTTGAATGCGGGCTGCACCTTGCAGCAGACCAGGGATCTGCTGACCCGCGAAATCGACTGGCGGCTGCGTTGCGGGGCCAGGGTGCTGGTGAGCACACCAAGAGAAGACATCGGCGCTTCAATGCTGATCGCTGAAGAACTCGAGCCCTGCCTCGATGTACCGGTAGAAGTGGTTCCAATGGAAGAGCTGGAAAGCGTTCTGGAAAGCGCCAGCAATGGCACCGTTGTGACCAGCCGCTATTTCCTTCAACCGGTAGAGGAACTGGCAAAGCGCCATGGGGTGCGCGCCGTAGCCGTCGACCTCAATGACTTCCGAGAGGAGCTGGCCATGCTCAAGGAGCTGCGACAGGGAAGTTGCGTGGGGCTCGTGAGCATTAGCCCAGGCATCTTGCGGGCAGCGGAAGTGATCCTGCACAGCATGCGCGGCAACGAGCTACTGCTGATGACTGCCACTCCTGATGTAGGCAGCCGGCTTCTGGCCCTGCTCAGAGCCTCCAGCCATGTGCTCTGCGACCGCCCCAGCATGCCTCTGGTTGAGCAGAGCCTGCGCCAGAACCGATCCCAGCTGATGCGCATGCCTCAGTTGCATTGCGCAGAGAGCTATCTCAGTGGAGACACGATCGAACTGCTGCGCAAGGAAATTGGCCTGCAACTCAGCTAGCGAGCGCAACCGGTGCCGGCGACGGGTGATGATGCCTGAACCAGGCAAGCGTGCGGTCCAGACCGAGTCATGTTCAAGTCGATCCGAGCCGACCTGGCCCTCATCCGTGAACGCGACCCTGCAGCCCGCGGGGCCCTGGAAATCCTGCTCTGCTATCCGGGGTTTCAGGCCCTGACACTGCACCGCCTCAGCCACCGCATGTGGCACTCACGCTTGCCCCTCAAGCTCGCATCCAGATTGCTGAGCCAACTGGGCAGAGGCCTAACAGGAATCGAAATTCACCCTGGAGCCCAGATCGGCAGCGGAGTTTTTATCGACCACGGGATGGGGGTCGTGATAGGTGAAACAGCGGAAGTGGGAAACCGCTGTCTGCTCTACCAAGGTGTAACCCTTGGAGGCACCGGTAAAGCAACCGGAAAACGTCATCCCACACTGTGCAGCAATGTGGTGATTGGAGCAGGCGCCAAGGTGCTTGGCGCCATCACTGTGGGCAGCAATACAAGGGTCGGAGCTGGCTCTGTGGTGGTGCGTGATGTGGAAGCGAATTGCACGGTGGTCGGCATCCCCGGACGCGTGATTCATCAAAGCGGCGTGCGCATCAATCCCCTGGCCCACTCAGCACTGCCTGATGCCGAAGCCAACGTGATTCGCAATCTGATGGAACGGATCGATCAACTAGAAAACCAGGTGAGCGTTCTTCAGGCATGCCTCAAAGCACTGTCAACGGGACGGCCGATCAGTGAGGTGCAACCTGGAGAATCCCAAAACCTCAAGGACCGGGAGATCCTTGAATTTCTTGGTGATCGCGAGAAAACATGAGCCAAGCAGAACACATCCGACCCACATCTCAGCATCCACGCGGTCTGAGTTTTACCAAGAGTCTTCTTCGTCATCGAGAATTATGGCTTCGCTTAAGTGAGCGCGAAATCGCTGGCCGTTATCGCGGTTCAGTTCTCGGATGGGGGTGGAGTCTACTGACTCCGTTGATGATGTTGGCGGTATACACCTTTGTCTTCTCCACAGTCTTTAAAGCACGCTGGGGCGATCTTGAGCAAGCAGGATCATTCGGATTTGCCATCAATCTGTTTGCCGGCCTGATCACGTTTAATCTATTTGCCGAGTGCGCTACAGAAGCACCAACACTCATTCTCAATAACGTAAATTACGTTACCAAAGTAATTTTTCCACTGGAATCACTAGGCGTCGTTTCTGTTATCACAGCAGTGTTTCATGCCTTCACCAGCACGATCGTACTCATCGTTTTCGAGCTTATTGCAGTTCAACATGTTCCTCTAACCATTGTCTTCCTACCGATTGTCTGGCTACCTTTTCTCCTGGGCTGTTTATCAATGAGCTGGTTGCTATCAGCACTGGGAGTCTTTCTGCGCGATCTCGAGCAGGTGACGGGTGTCGCCGTAAGCATGCTGATGTTTCTCAGCGCTGTGTTTTATCCGCTGTCTGCCTTGCCCGCCGGCTTGCAAACATTAATGGGATTGAATCCTCTGGTTGTTGTGATCGAACAAAGCAGACGTATTTTAGTTCAGGGAGAAATGCCAAGCCTCAGCTATGTAGTACTTGGCTCACTACTGATGCTGGCGCTATGCGAGTTCAGCTACAGATTCTTCTGCAAAGCTCGCCGGGGGTTTGCCGATGTGCTCTGATCTGGCTCTTGAAGTGGAAGAGCTTGGCAAGCTCTATCCCATTTTTGAGAATCCTCGCGACCGTCTGCTGCAAGCGATTTGGGGAAAGAGAAAGCGCCTCTACCAACCGTTTTGGGCTTTAGAAGACGTTAGCTTTCAGCTCAAGCGTGGGCAAACTCTCGGCGTTGTTGGACGTAATGGCTCCGGCAAAAGCACGCTTCTGCAATTGATCTGTGGAACTCTCACACCAACAACAGGCAGAGTCTGGGTTGAAGGCCGCATCGGAGCTCTGCTCGAATTGGGTAGTGGATTCAACCCAGAATTCACGGGCCTCGAGAATATCTACCTCAACGCAACCCTATTAGGTCTCACTCAAAGCGAGATTAATTCTCGACTGGATAAGATCCTTGAATTTGCAGAAATCGGTGACTTCGTCAACCAACCTGTCAAAACGTATTCCAGTGGAATGGCTGTTCGCCTGGCTTTTTCGGTTCAGGCACATACACAACCTGATTTACTGGTCGTCGACGAAGCCCTGGCAGTCGGCGATGAAATGTTTCAGAAAAAATGCTATAGCCACCTCAAGAGATTGAAAAAACAGGGTACGGCAATACTTTTAGTCACCCATAGTTGTCCCCAGATCCTAGAACATTGCGACCAAGCCCTCTTGCTCAACAACGGGCAATTAAAACTACAAGGCTCCCCAAAGCTGATCACAACCACTTATGAAAGACTAAGTAACTCACCGGTCGATGAATGGAATAGCTATTTAAACCAATCCAATGGATCAAGCAAAGACCTGAAGAAAACAACCTGCGAACCCGACGAATCAGAGTCATGCACACCACAACATGATCCCCACTTAGTACCTAGCTCTAGTGTGAGTTACGAAGCGCATGGACTTCAAATTCAGTGCGTGGAAGTCCTCAGCCAAGACGGCGCTCCAGCAAATCTGTTCCGAACCGATCAACCCTTCAGCGTGTGCTTCCACTATCGAGCCAGCAGGCCTTTTAAAGACCTACAAATGGCCTGCAACATCGCCAATCAAACCGGTGTTCGCGTCACAGGACAACGTCACCATGGGCCCATTTGTTCTGGAGAAGAGCGGTTCAGCATTACCTTCCATTTCAAAGACGGACTGCTCCCAGGGCTTTATTTTATTGGCGGAGGGGTCTGGCAAAACGAGCGGCCCAATCACTTCATTCATCGTGTAGTCGATATCTGCGCATTCCGCATCACAGCTGATCAACCTGTCATGAGTTTTGGACTCTGTGATCTCAAGGCCGGTGAACCCACGGTGCAGGGAATAACGATGTGATGCTGAGTTCTATTACTTGCGGAGATTTCGAACTGAACATTTCTCATCCGCATGGCATGCCCACACTGGTGCCATCAGCCGCATTGGAAAGTCGGCTCGATTGGCGACTGCATCCAATCAGCAGCACCAATCAAGCGAGCGACGAAGAGGCTGCATACTCCTCAGAAAGCAGCGCACTACCGAAGCTTGCAGTGCATCTGCATATTCACTACGTCGAAACATTGCCAATTCTCCTGAATGCTCTGGACCATTGCCGCGACGGTCTACACAACACGCGGATTTGGATCAGCACAACCAGTTCGGCCAAAGCTGAGGCGATTGAAGAGATTCTTGAGCGGATCTTTCACTTTGAACCAACAACAACTGCTGAGTTGCGTGTTTGCCCGAACCATGGCCGAAATTTCGGGCCTCTTTTGCATCATCTCTGGCCCGAATTCAAACAAGAAGAGCTCCTACTGCATCTTCACGGGAAACGCTCTCTTGAAACAGACCTGGGCGATGCATGGTTGATCCAACTTCTCAAGCAGCTGCTACCTGATGGCCAGACATTGAAGGCTTTGCGCCAACGCTTCAACCAAGATCCCTCACTGGGGCTGCTGATGCCCCAAACCCCACAACTGATTCGGCCTTACATGAATTGGGGCAATAACTTTGAACTCGCCAATCAGCTTTCAAAACCGATGGCAGGTTGCCTGCACCGCGATGCGGTTCTGATGTTTCCAGCCGGTGGCATGTTCTGGGTACGGCCAGCAGCACTTCAACCATTGGCGACGTGCCTCAACACGATGGGGTCTCTACCGCCAGAGCCTTTGCCAGTCGATGGCAGCAGTCTGCACGCGATCGAACGATTAGTCGCTCACGCCTGCGAAGCCTCAGGCCACCATTGGAAACTTCTCTGCGAAGGCAACAACTCAGCAACCACTGCATCGGAGCCGATCAGCGTATTGCAATCGCGCCCCAAGGATTTCCAACAAGCGACTGCTCTAATCGCCAATCGATTGCGACAGATCGATGAACAATTGCAATGCAGCGAGACCAACCTGAAGCAAAGCACCCAACAAATCAACGAATTGACAAGTGCTGTCAACCAATTGATGAGTGCTGTGGGTGAACGCGACGAGCAAATCATGAGTATGGCGAATTCGTGGGGATGGAAGCTCACACGGCTTGTCAAGCGAATGGCAAGAGGCAGCAGGAAATAACAAATTAATAGCTCAAAAGAGCATCTAGGATCTGATTCTTAAACCAGATTTCGCACTAATTTTTTAAGCCGGAAGTTTTTAGACCGATCTTGAATAGCCCAAATCTTATAAAGCTCTATACCTCTTTAGAGATCATTATGACGTAGAGCTGCATATTGAAATCACACCCAAAGAAGTTGAATGCCGACCGAGCGGATTAGCGCGAACGCTCAGGTTCAAAAGATAACCAATCCACGAGACCCATCTTGGCTAGCCAAACGAGAGTTGTTTTCAAATAGGCATCCTGCTCGCCGGAGAATCCAGCCAAAAGTTGACCCACGCTAAGCCCTTTCGATCCTGCATCCCCAAGTCGCTGAAGCAAGTTCAGAGCCACCTCATTTTTGCAGCGCAAACCGGGATATTGACGGTTCAGTTTGACCTCCAGACGTTTGTC
>Ga0189292_10432_pt1 | contig 12946 bp, 12 predicted proteins | sample UW1oraminimetaG_FD_130317 | JGI IMG/M metagenome (GOLD analysis project Ga0189292, IMG submission 130317) | Marine microbial communities from the Costa Rica Dome - UW179A-orange mini metaG | ecosystem: Environmental > Aquatic > Marine > Oceanic > Photic zone | place: Costa Rica: the Eastern...
ACACATTGTAGATGGCGCCGACCGAACACCCTGCCTCACCGGCGAGATCCCGTGCTTTCAACGCCTTTAACCCACTCTCAGAGATTTTGGCCGTTGCCAGCATAATTAGTTTTTCGCGCAAAGCCGCGCGGCGGTCGGCAGTCGACATCAGGCCTCCGGTACATCCTTGAACTTTGTTCAAGCCCTACCTTTCTACCGGATAGCGTTCAACGGTCCTTAAGGCGCCAACCCGCTTGTGGTGGCAGGAATGCCTCAACTGCGGCCGTCGCGATGACCATGGTCGATCCAGTCTCGTCGTTCACAACGTTCAGCCCCCCGTAGGTTGCCGTGACCTCCGCACGCCCACGTGGCAAACGCTCGACCAGTGCGTCCGTATCAACCTGATCAGGGTCTTGTACCGCGACGGTAACCTGAACTCGCATCTGCCTATGCGGCAGCCCGGTCGCATCAAATAGCGGTATAGCGGAATGGCGAATGGCATCCTCAATCGCCCGGGACGCAGCCTTCGTATAGTCCTGTCCATATTGGTCATTGCCCATACCCATTTCTATGATGAAGCGCTGATCTGTCATGTCTTCGGCTCCATATCGAAGCTGACCGTTAAGGCCGCGTTCACCATGATTGTCGGAATTTGGCCGCCATCAGGACGCGGAACATCCAACCCACCTTTGGTCACAACGATTTCTGTTTGACCGTATGGAAATACTCGCGCCACAGCGTTTGTATCGACTTTGTCAGGCTGCTGCGCGCCAATCTCGACCTTGATACGCATATCCGTTTTCTCAAAACCGTAAAGCTCAGCCAAATTTATCGAGTTGTGCCAAAGCGCGTCGCGCACAGCGCGACAGGCCGCTTCGGTGTAATCACCCCGTCGAAGGGACGTGCCTAAACCAAGTTCAGTGAGCAATCGCATCAGAAAAATTCCTTTCTAACGTGCAGGATTTGACATCGTCTCGCTCAAGTGCAGTCTGCGCGCAAGACAAAGGACCAGCTATGACTTACGCTCCTTCGGAAAACCGCTATGACCGCATGCAGTATCGCCGGTGCGGTCGTTCTGGCCTCAAGCTGCCTGTTGTAAGCTTGGGGTTCTGGCACAATTTCTGTCACGGTACCTCGTATGATCTGAAGCGCTCAATGTGCCAAACCGCCTTTGATGCTGGGATCACCCATTTTGACCTAGCCAACAACTATGGCCCCCCTGCTGGCGCAGCGGAAGAGGCATTCGGGGAAATCTTGCGCACCGATTTTCGTGACCATCGGGATGAATTGATCATCAGTTCAAAGGCAGGATATCGTATGCATCCCGGACCCTACGGCGAATTTGGCAGCCGCAAGTATCTGATTGCCAGCTGTGATGCGTCCCTCAAGCGCATGGGCCTCGATTATGTCGACATCTTCTATTCGCATCGTTTCGACCCGGACACACCGCTGGAGGAAACGATGGGGGCGCTTGATCACATCGTAAGATCCGGTCGCGCACTCTATGTTGGCATTTCATCCTACAACACCGAACGCACGCGACAGGCCGTGGAAATTCTGAATGATTTGGGAACGCCCTGCCTTATCCATCAGCCCAGTTACAACATGCTGAACCGATGGGTCGAACGGGACGGGCTGAAAGACACGTTGCGCGAACTGGGCATCGGTTCAATTGCCTTTACGCCCCTCGCGCAGGGCATCCTGACGAAGAAATACCTGAACGGGGTTCCCGAAGGCAGCCGTGCATCGAAAAACAAATCGCTTGATCCAGACGTTATCACTGAAGCTGCTTTGGAAAGCGTGCGCGGGCTAAACGCGATCGCAGAACGTCGTGGTCAAAGCTTGGCACAGATGGCGCTGGCCTGGGTACTACGAGATGGAGAGATCACAACAGCCCTGATCGGCGCTTCAAATCCAAGCCAGATCTTCGAGTGCGCCGGCGTTGTAGAGAACATGACGTTTACCTCCGAAGAGCTGGCCGAAATCGACATATTTGCCACCGAAGCAGATATAAACCTCTGGGCGCTGAGTTCGGAAAACGTGTGAACCTAAGGTACGAGCTTCCCGCCGCCCGACCGGGTCAGGCCATTGGACTGTTGGGCGGGTCTTTTGACCCACCTCATGAAGGGCATTTGCATATTTCCAAGGAAGCCCTGAAACGGTTTGGGCTGCATGGCGTCTGGTGGCTCGTGAGCCCGGGCAACCCCTTAAAGACGCGCGGTCCTGCGCCCTTGGATCGCCGTATGAAGGCGGCGCAGTCACTCGTGGACGATCCGCGGATTAAGGTCACCGATATCGAAGCCCAGATCGGCACGCGCTACACAGCGCAAACGATCTCAGCGATGCAGAAACTCTACCTCCGCACCCATTTCGTTTGGTTAATGGGGGCCGATAATCTGGCGCAGTTCCACCGTTGGGACAATTGGCAACAAATTATTGAGCGCGTACCGATTGGAGTTCTGGCCAGACCCGGTGGGCGCATTCCGGCGCGCACTTCTAAAGCAGCCCAGCTTTATCGCAGTTACAGGGTGCGCAAACGTGACGCCTTTGGACTCGCATACCAAGAAGCTCCGGCGTGGAGTTTCGTAAACGTGCCGATGCGCGACGACAGTTCAAGCGCAATCCGCGCGCGAGGCGCTTGGTAAACGTCGCGCTACGGCCTCATCGCTGTAACAGATCCAGAAGTTTTTCACCCATCATTGGGTCATCTGTGAAACTTAGCCCCTCGGTCACCATCCGGTCTGCCAGACGAAACCCTGCGTCCTGCAGCGCCGCAACACCGATCTGTTCCCCAACTTGCTGGCCGCGGGCAGCCAGAACGGGTGTATTTCGAACAAGCGCCTGACCCGCAGGGGTGCCATAGAAGGCCGCAATTCCTTCAAGTTCCTCAGGAGTGAAAACCTCAAGCTGAAGCGCCGCGGTTTGTGCGCGAAGTTCTTCCAGATAGGCGCCCTCAAACTCTGTGCTGATTTCATTTGCAAAGCTTTCGGGATCAGAGAGGATAATGCCGTTTTGCTCCAACTGGTATGTCACAACTTGAACAAGGACAGGAGCAAAAGCCTCGAACGTGATGCTCAAGGTTTCTGGGGTGACAGATTGTTCAGCTATGAAACGTGAATTGCTCTGCGGGTCAGCATGCGCGACCTGTCCCAGAAGAAGCGTGATGAAAAAGACTCGGAAGACGTAAGGCATTGAGGCTCCTTTGCCGATACTATTCCGCAGCACCGAGAGTGAGTGACACGGACGCAAGCCCGTCTATGTGTCCTTCGATTATGTCTCCGGCTTCAACTGGTCCAACCCCAGCCGGGGTCCCTGTCATAATCAAATCGCCGGCTTCCAAGTGATAGAACTGACTCAGATGGGCTATTATTTCAGGAACCGACCAGACCATGTCAGCGAGAGTCGCATCTTGGCGTAGAACACGATTGACGCTCAACTGGATACATTGCTCACCAATGTCGCCGATTGTTTCTTTCGTACTGAGGGCCGCGATCACCGCGCCATTTTCGATATCTTTTCCAAAATCCCAAGGCCGACGGTTGTCTTTGCCAACTTGCTGCAGATCGCGCCGCGTCATGTCGAGACCTGTAGCATAACCAAAAACACACTCCATCGCGTCCTCTTTGGATACTCGAAACGCAGGTCTATCAATCGCTACGACCAGTTCAATTTCATGATGAAAATTCGAAGTTCCAGGAGGATACGGCACCGTAGCCCCAGAGTGCGTTAACGAATGAGCAGATTTCATAAAGTACCATGGCGCTTCACGGTCAACGGTACCCCCCATCTCGGTCGCATGCGCGACATAATTTCGCCCGACGCAGAAGATACGGTGGATCGGAAAAAAAGAGTCGCCGCCCTGGATCGCCAGCGCAGGAGCAGGTGAAGGTTCAAAAAGGTAATCGGTCATGGTTGAGCTTTCGCGTCAGTGGTTGAAGGTCAATGAACCCCAGCAGCTGAAACGCGTCAACGCTGTCTCGAAACTTCATGGGCAGGACAAACCACGTCCACGTCTGTACACTCCTCCAAAAGAAATCCAGGCGCCGCCTCCCGCAGCGTCCGCTCCGATAAAGACGACTCGCGTGATGCCAATGTCTTATTTTGCAGGATTTTCCGCTGCTGTGCTGGTGTGCGGCGTACTCTATCTGTGGCGATCTTTCTATCCGGTTGGAGATCCCGCGCTATTGCTTCTTGTGGTCATTGGCCTGTTGATCTGGCGCGGCACCTATCGACGCACCGTGGCGCGACGTATCACCTGGAGACGGGCAATCCTCAGGCGCGACAGTTGGCTTTTCGACTTTTTCCAAGGCAAGTTACTTGCGCACTTGGCCGGGATTGTTGCAGCGATTGCGGCGACGATCACTCTGGCCGACTTTGCACTAACAGCATCCTTGAACGAGGGGCTCGTCGCACTTGCGTTGTGCCTGAGCACCGGGTTTGTTTTGGCGTTTTTTGCACGATGGGCCACCTTACACACGCATCGTGACCTCGTTTTGGTGGTCGCAGCGCCTTTGGCCGCAGGGCTAATGGGTCTGATCGGAACGGGGCTGCTCCTTTCTCTTGGGTGGTATGTCGAAACCGCCCCTGCGGAAGCTGACGCCGCTACCCTCGTTGAAGGTATAGCGCAGGCGCAGTTGGTTCTTCCTCCCCGCGATCACATCGTCGCCTGGGCGCTGGGTGTGCCGCGTAGTCTGGAAACGGCGGGCTGGGTCTTTGCCAAACAGTCACAAACCTTCTCGTTTTCTCCTTTAGGTCTTATCTTCCTGTTGCTTTATAATGCTTTGGTCAGCTTCTCGTTGACACGGTTCGTTGTGGATACGGTTACATCTGCGTACGAACCAAAGGATAATTAGCCCAATAAGAAGGAGGGCGTATAATGACACACGGCCCTCTGGTTCTGGAAAATCCGGTATACCTGCCCAGTGCACCCAATGATGTGGGCAAACGACGCGCCGGTGGTCCATTTTGGGCTCTGATCATGGTTCTGACCATGTTGACGATCGGTCTTACAGGCTATGGGATTTGGCGCGGGGACTTTGACCCACAGCGCCGCGTCATTCCGCTCCATGAAATCGCAGCCATTGTTGACCAAGCCGCGACCCGCGCTGAAATTGCCACCGTGGCGCAAGTTGATGGTCAACTTGACCTGTTGTTCGCCCCAGTCGAGGCCGCAATCCCAGAATATGCTGATTTCCACTACTCGGTTTTGGGAGAATATACCCAACTGGCGCAGCTTGCGACCGGTCAGGTGGGCGACGCTCTTGAAGAACGACTTTTCGGCGGGTTCCAAGAACGCTTGGACGGATCTATCGCAACGCTGGAAGGGGCATTTAACGCGACCTACGAAGACGCCGTGCAGGCAGAGCTTGCTACGGCCCTCGACGGGGCCGAAGTGCGGTTTTTAACCGAAGGCACACGCCTGGCGCTGGAAAATGCGGGGGCAAGGGCGACGACAGGAAAACCTTTGTCGCTCGTCTTGGGCGTCGCGGGCGCGCGCGTGGGCATGCAGGCTGTAAAAGTTGTCAGCCGGGCCGTTGCGCGTAAATTGCTGATATCGATTGGACGCAAAACCGCTGCCAAAACCGCCACGCGAGGGTCCGGCGCTGGGGGGGCGGCAGGTGTCGGCGCAGCCATAGGTGCGCCGCTTGGCCCGATTGGGGCAGCGGTCGGCGGCGCAGGCGGCTTCATCGTTGGCTGGATTGCGACAGACTACGCGGTCATCAAGCTTGATGAACTCTTTAATCGCGAAGAGTTCGAAGCCGAGTTACGCATGATGATTTCCGAGGAACGCACGGCTTTGCGCACGGTTCTGATCGCGCAGATCGCCAGCAAGCGCGATGAAATCAACTTGGCCGGTCGTACCCCGGCAGACATCGTGGCGGGCAACTGATCGCTATTCTACCTGCGCAATCAGAGCGCGCACTTGAGTCCCCAAGGCCGCGACGATCTTTTCAACTCCGTCTGCGTTTGGATGTATTCCGTCGCTTTGCATAAACTGGCGTAGCGCAGCGCCCTGATCCGCCTCGGCTTGCAGAGCTCCCAAGAAACTCTCGACGTAAAGCGCGCCGTATTCTTCAGCCAATTCAGGGTAGATCGCGTCAAAAGCGGTTTTGTAATCTGGTCCATAGTTGCCAGGCGCTGAAAGCCCAATCAGAAGCACCGGGATGTTCCGGGTTGAAGCGGCCTTCAGAATACCGTCGAGATTGGCACGGCTGGCCTCGGGCGGGATCGCCCTTAATAGGTCATTGCCGCCAAGCGCGACGATCATGGCATCCACATCGTCGGTCAACGTCCAGTCCACGCGAGCAAGGCCACCTGCAGTTGTGTCACCGGAAACTCCCGCATTAATCAAGCGCACGTCCTCGCCTTCAGCGATGAGCCATGCCTCTAATTGCGGAACAAAGCCATGTTCCTGCACCAGCCCATAGCCCTGCGTCAGACTATCACCCAACGCCGCAATCACCGTTTCGGCTTGCACAGGTGCACCCAATGCTATCGCAGCAATTCCTGCACTTAAAAGGTTGAGGCCCTTTGTCCGCACCCCATATGTAAGCCTTGCTAAGTTTGACCGGAGTCTACGCATGACCGCCCCCGTCCTTTCGCTGTCTGATGTCCAGCTGTCCTTAATGGGCAATGCCGGTCGTGTTGATATCCTGCACGACATCTCGCTTAAGGTCACGCGAGGCGAGACCGTTGGGATGGTTGGGCCGTCGGGCTCGGGCAAGTCTTCACTCCTTATGCTGATGGGCGGTTTGGAACGCGCCACCGGAGGAAGCATTCAAGCACTTGGCCACGACCTGACGGCAATGGGTGAAGATGCTTTAGCGCGCTTCCGCAGGGGGCATATGGGTGTAGTTTTCCAATCCTTCCACCTTATTCCGACAATGACGGCGCTGGAAAACGTCGCCACCCCTTTGGAACTTGCCGGTGCTTCAGATGCTTTTGGCCGGGCAGAAGCAGAATTGGAGAGCGTAGGTTTGGGTGGTCGCATCCACCATTACCCGAGTCAAATGTCCGGCGGCGAGCAGCAGCGTGTCGCGTTGGCGCGTGCTGCGGCCCCCCGGCCCGATATCCTGCTCGCAGATGAACCCACAGGAAACCTTGATGGATCAAACGGGCAAGCGATAATGGACATGCTCTTTGGCCTTCGAGATCGTCATGGATCAACACTGGTTCTGGTCACTCATGCCCCAGATCTGGCAGAACGATGCGACCGGGTTATCACCTTGAAGGACGGACGTGTCGCATCAGATACCCGGGTGGTAGCAGAGGCGGCGCAATGATCGCCTGGCATATCGCGCGCCGCGAATTGCGCGGTGGATTAAACGGCTTCTATGTTTTTCTTGCCTGCCTTGCGCTTGGTGTCGCTGCAATTGCCGCGGTGGGCTCAGTGCGGGTTTCAATCCAAGAAGGCCTCGCCCGTGAAGGCGCGGTGATTTTGGGGGGAGATGCCTCCATAGCCTTCACCTATCGATTTGCCGAAGCTGACGAACGGGCCTGGATGGAGGCACAATCCGAAGCCGTCTCAGAAATCGTTGATTTTCGCTCAATGGCCGTGGTTGAGCGTGATGGGGCGGTCGAGCGTGGTCTGACCCAGGTGAAAGGCGTTGATGCGGCTTATCCGCTGGTCGGAGATGTGCAACTGGTCCCGCAAATTCCCCTCTCCACCGCATTGGCCGGGAAAAATGGGCTGCCCGGCATTGTGGCGCAGCGGGTCCTGATCGATCGGCTTGCGCTGCAAATCGGGGATGTTCTGAAACTGGGCACGCAAGAGTTTGTTTTGATGGCCGCGCTTGAGCGTGAACCTGACAGCGCAGGGGGTGGATTTGGCTTGGGCCCCCGATCGCTTGTCTTGACCAAAGACTTAGCGAATTCCTCATTGTTGGAGCCGGGAACGCTTTTTGACAGCGCCTATCGGATGGCTTTGCCGAACGGCGCGGACTTCGACATGCTACGCGCAGATGCCGAATCGCAATTCGCAGAATCCGGTCTGCGTTGGCGCGACAGCAGAAACGGTGCCCCAGGTCTTTCAGAATTTGTCGACCGCATTGGCGCGTTTCTGGTTTTGGTGGGTCTTGCAGGTCTCGCCGTAGGCGGTGTCGGTGTGTCTGCAGCCGTGCGGTCTTATCTGGACGCCAAAACGGGTGTTATCGCGACCCTGAAGACGCTTGGCGCAGAAGGACGCACGATCTTCACGGCTTATCTCATACAGATCGGCATTCTATCTGCCATCGGCATCGCGCTGGGTTTGATACTGGGCGCTCTACTGCCGATCTTGTTTGCACCAATTATCGAAGCCCGGCTTCCGATCCCGGCCGCGTTTGGCCTTCACACAGCGCCGCTCATTGAAGCTGCGCTTTATGGGGCATTAACCGCGCTCGTGTTCACACTTTGGCCGTTGGCACGAACAGAACAAGTGCGCGCCGCTGCGCTGTTCCGCGACGCATCCGGCCCGGTCCGCGCTATCCCGCGTTTGCCATATATCGCAGCTATTCTGATCGCATTTGGGGTACTACTGGGCCTTGCAGTTTGGTTTTCAGGCGTATGGCAACTGACGCTTGGCGCCGCGGGCGGCATTCTTGCGTCACTGGGACTGCTATCGCTTTCAGCATGGTTGGTGCGTCGGATAGCGCGCCGACTGTCTCGGGCGAAGGCCGTTCGCGGCCACACACCCCTGCGCCTCGCATTAGGGGCTGTCGGGGGACCAGGCGGTGAAGCAACAAGCGTCGTGTTGTCGTTGGGCCTTGGGTTGGCAGTTCTGGCAAGTGTCGGTCAGATCGACAGTAATTTGCGAAGCGCAATTGAGCGAGACCTACCGGATGTCGCGCCGAGTTACTTTTTTGTGGACATCCAAAATGCGCAGTTACCCGCATTCCTGGAGCGTGTGAAAGGGGATCCACAAGTCAGCCGCGTGGATAGCGCACCAATGCTTCGTGGCATTATTACACGCATCAATGGGAAGCCTGCGCGTGAGGTCGCGGGGGAACACTGGGTTCTTCAAGGAGACCGCGGCGTCACCTATTCCCAACGTCCGACTGAGAATACGACGATCACCGCCGGAGAATGGTGGCCAGAAGACTATGTTGGTCCGCCACAGATCAGCTTCGCCGCCGAGGAGGCAATGGAGATGGGTCTAGATCTTGGTGACGAGTTAACCATCAACATACTTGGGCGCGACATCACTGGCGAAATCACCAGCTTCCGCGAAGTGGACTTTTCGACCGCAGGGATCGGCTTCATTCTGACAATGAACCCGAGCGCTTTGGCTGGCGCGCCACACACGCATATCGCGACAGTCTATGCAGAAGAAGACGCAGAGGCTGAGATTTTGCGCGACGTGGCTGCAGACGCTCCGAATATCACCGCCATCCGCGTACGCGACGCAATTGACAGGGTAACCGAAGCATTGGCCGGGTTAGCGGCCGCAACGAGCTACGGCGCCGCAGCAACATTGATCACAGGCTTTGTCGTATTGATAGGTGCCGCCGCTGCAGGAGAGCGCAGCCGCGTTTTTGAAGCCGCTGTTTTGAAAACAGTGGGCGCCGCACGCGGACGCATTCTGGCAAGCTTTGCAATGCGCTCGGCGATCCTTGGGGCAGCAGCAGGCAGTGTGGCAATCATCGCCGGTGCGCTTGCAGGATATTCAGTAATGGTCTTCGTGATGGATACGACCTACGCGTTTGAACCCTTTAGTGCGATTGCGATCGTGATTGGCGGCGCGCTTGCCACACTTCTGGCGGGACTTGCATTCGCATGGAGGCCACTCGCGGCGCGACCGGCACAGGTGTTGCGTGCTCGGGAATGACGCTCAACACTCTGGCAAATTGACCGCCAGCCCGCCTAGCGATGTTTCTTTGTATCGCGCGTTCATATCGACACCAGTTTGACGCATGGTCTCGATGCAATTATCCAGCGGCATGAAATGCGTCCCGTCCCCGCGCAACGACAAAGACGCTGCAGAAACCGCTTTGATGGCACCAAGACCATTGCGCTCAATACAAGGCACCTGAACCAGTCCGGCGACCGGGTCACAAGTCATTCCCAGATGATGTTCCAGCGCAATCTCGGCGGCATTCTCGACCTGCTCATTTGTTCCGCCAAGCGCTGCGCAAAGCCCAGCAGCTGCCATGGACGCGGCCGAACCAACTTCACCCTGACAGCCGACCTCAGCCCCAGAAATAGATGCGTTGTGCTTGATCAGCCCGCCAATCGCCGCAGCAGTCAAAAGGAAGCGCCGCAAGCCTTCTTCATGCGCCCCGATGCAATGGTCGCGATAATAACGCAGCACAGCAGGTACGACCCCGGCCGCCCCGTTGGTCGGTGAGGTCACGACACGTCCCCCTGCTGCGTTCTCCTCATTTACGGCCATCGCATAGACACTCATCCAGTCATTAGCGACGTGGGGTTGAGCAAGGTTGCGCCCCTCCTCAGCCTTCAGGCTTTCGTGTATCTTTTTGGCGCGACGCTTCACCCGCAAGCCGCCGGGTAGTTCGCCGTCCATGCGAAGCCCGCGATCGATACAATTGAACATGGCGGATCGGATGTCATTTATGCCTTCACGCAAGTCATGCTCAGGCATCAAGGCACGCTCATTTTCCCACTTCATCTGGGCAATAGTTTTGCCAGATTTGCGCCCCATCTGCAGCATCTCGGCTGCCGATCCGAAGGGATAAGGGAAACCAGCCTGCTGTTTCTCCGCGTGAAAATCTTCCGCCCCACCATTGTCGCGCGCCTCAAGTTCGGCGGCAGTCATCACGAAACCCCCACCGATGGAGTAATAGGTTTCCTCCATGTAAAGGTTCCCTTTCAGATCAAAGGCGCGCAATTTCATGCCGTTCGCATGTCCCGGAAGCGCATTATCATAATCAAAAATGAGATCGTCATCCGGACGAAAGGCCAGCTCGGGCAGACCTTCAGGGCAGACGGTTCCCCGCGCGCGCACGTTAGCCTCTTCTGTTTCTGCTTTGTCAGGATCAAGGGTATTTGGCAGGTATCCCATCAAACCAAGCACCACCGCACGATCGGTAGCGTGGCCTTTGCCCGTGAATGCAAGAGAACCATGGAGCGAGGCGCCTAAGGCTGCAAGCTCTCCCGCGCCGGGTTCTTTATCCCGTCCTCCGCGCAAATCATCAAGAAAGCGAGCAGCTGCGGTCATGGGGCCCATTGTATGGGACGAAGACGGCCCAATACCGATTTTGAAGATGTCAAAAATGCTCAGAAACATCAAATGCGCCTTCCTGTCACGAATGGGCCCACGTCCCACATGTCGGTGTACGTTGCGGCGCCAAGACCGACATGCCGCGCAAGTTAGCGACCCATAAATCGAAGTCTTGAAGCGATAAGGCCAATTTTGAGACTGCCATGAGGCCAAAATCACCGCTTCCTTGATACCAGTGCGATCAAAGCCTTGCGTCAGCTTTGGCTAGCCCCAATAAGACACGCACCGATCAAACTGGGAGGAATGCGCGTGGGAGAACCAAAACTAAATTTGAGCCCGCGTGTCTCAGACGAGGTTCGAAAAACCACTTGCTACATGTGCGCCTGCCGCTGCGGGATTAACGTGCATCTCAAAGACGGAAAAGTCGCCTACATCGAGGGCAATAAGGACCACCCTGTGAACCAGGGCGTTTTATGCGCCAAGGGCAGCGCCGGCATCATGCAGGTTACCGCTCCCTCCCGATTAAAATCGCCGCTGAAACGGGTCGGCAAACGCGGCGAAGGCAAATTTGAAGAGATTTCCTGGGACGAAGCCCTAAGGATCGCAAAGGACTGGCTGGAGCCTCTGCGCCAAGACCCTCAGAAGCTTGCGTTTTTCACCGGGCGAGATCAGTCACAAAGCTTCACGAGTTTCTGGGCTCAGTCCTTTGGAACACCTAACTATGCGGCCCATGGCGGGTTCTGCTCGGTAAATATGGCCGCTGCAGGCATTTACACAATGGGCGGTGCGTTCTGGGAATTCGGCCAACCAGACTGGGATCGTACCAAGTTGTTCATGTTGTTCGGGGTCGCCGAAGACCATGACAGCAACCCGATCAAGATGGGTCTGGGCAAGCTGAAAAAACGTGGCGCCAAGGTTATTGGCGTGAACCCTATAAGGACCGGCTACAACGCTGTGGCGGACGAATGGGTCGGGATCACACCAGGGACCGACGGACTATTTATCCTGTCGCTGGTCCACCTGCTTTTGAAAGCCGGAAAGGTCGACTTCGAATATCTTGCCAACTTCACCAATGCGGCATGTCTGGTGGATTGCGATCCCGACAGCGACGAATTCGGACTGATCCTACGAGATGACGAAGGCCGCGAACTGGTCATGGACCGCAACGAGAAGCGGCCTCGGTGCTATGATAAACCGGATATTGCTCCCGATTTGGTTAATGGCTGGCGGAACGCGGGCGTGACGCACAAGCCGGTGTTCCATTTCATGCTGGAGCGGTATCTGGACGAGCAATATGCGCCAGAGAATGTGGCCGAGCAGGTCGGGATCTCTGCGGCGCGTATTCGCGCAATCGCGGCTGAAATTGCACGCGTTGCCTTCGATGAAGCCATCGAAATCGAACAGGAATGGACCGATTTCCGCGGGCGCAAGCATACGAAAATGACCGGGCGACCAGTCGCGTTTCATTCGATGCGAGGCATATCTGCGCATTCGAACGGTTTCCAGACCTGCCGCGCACTACATATGCTGCAGTTGATCTTGGGCGCTGTCGAAACCCCGGGCGGCTTCCGGTTCAAGCCACCATACCCCAAGCCTTCGACGGCTCACCCCAAACCGCATTCGAAAGTTACACCCGGGGCGCCGCTTGACGGGCCGCATCTTGGGTATCCCCAAGGCCCATCAGATCTGGCGCTGGACGCAGATGGGAACCCAATCCGTATCGACAAAGCCTTTTCCTGGGAAAACCCCCTTTCGGCTCATGGCTTGATGCACACGGTGATCTCGAACGCGCATGCAGGCGATCCCTAC